>Ga0180432_10000932_pt1 | contig 47176 bp, 41 predicted proteins | sample SS_ome_10_FD_132414 | JGI IMG/M metagenome (GOLD analysis project Ga0180432, IMG submission 132414) | Hypersaline lake sediment archaeal communities from the Salton Sea, California, USA - SS_1_MS_2 metaG | ecosystem: Environmental > Aquatic > Non-marine Saline and Alkaline > Hypersaline >...
GAGCAGCATCGCAACCTCCGAAGCGTACTTCATCTCTTTCTCACTGACGGGGATGACCAGCACATCCGTTTGCGGCGTATGATCTCCGACGCCAGTTGCCCCCGGACTGCGTGCATCCAGCTCCATCTGCCTGCGCACTCGTTCCACGCCGTAGGCGAATCCGATGGCCTGCACATCCTGATTGGCACCCAGCACGCGCAGCAGCTCGTCGTAGCGCCCCCCTCCACAGAGTTGGCTGTCAGCCCCCCCGCCATCAGCGTGGATCTCGAAGACTACTCCCGTGTAGTAGTGCAGGCCCCGGCCCAGCCCCATGTCCACGGTTATCCTCTCGGCAGGAACACCGAGCCAGCCCAGCATCTCGACAACTTTGCTGAGGTTCACCAGTCTCTCATCATCGAGCCCATACGAATCGAGGATGGCCTTCGTGCGCCGAAACGCCGTCTCTGGCGCAGACCGGATTCGGCCCAACTCCCCGGCGAGGTTCAGTGCCTTCAAGATGCGATCCATCTCCCCAGAACCCTGCACCTTCCGGTGCAGCCGGGCAGCGATCTCCTCCCGGGTTCGCCCACCGAATGCCTCCACGCCGGCAGACGCGTAGACCACATCGAGCATTACCCCGATCTGTGCCTCAGAGATCTCTTGCCCGCCGTTCTGTCTCAGTGCGTCAGACCGAGCCCGCATCGTCTGTTGCCACGCCGGGGGAGCAGAGTATAGCTGCCGGAGTCGTTCGTGTACGTACGCTTCCCCGCGCTCGGGTTTTCGAAGGCTCTCGACGTGATCCAGGACGAATCGACGCGCCCGGCCCTCGAGACCCAGTCGGGTCAGGAACTGTTCGAGTAGACCCACGTGCCCCAGCACCAGACGACACTTGCTCAGCCCCAGGCACTGCAATCCTGCCCACGCAGCGGCAATCACCTCGGCGTCGGCCGCGTAGCCATCCGCTCCGATCAATTCGGCGCCTACCATGGTGAACTGCCGTGTGCGGGAACGCCCGTGGCTCTCGTATCGAAACACCGGGCCCGCGGTCTGCAGCCTGAGTGGCTTCGCGGAGGCCTGCAGGTTCTCCACGAAGAAGCGACCAATCGACGCCGTAAACTCGGGGCGAAGGCAGAGCCGCTGTCCCCGGTACTCGAAGTTGAACAGACGATCCAGCCATTGCTCTCCCGACTTCCGCTGGAAGAGCTCGCCTCGCTCGAGCACCGCCGTCTCCACCAGGCGATATCCGTGCTTCTCGAGGCTCTCCTGAAGCCGAGCGATGGTCTCCCTCTCCAGGTAGGCTGCCCGCGAAGACTTGTCTTGTAGTCCGGTTGCCCGCGACACAGATTGGACCAAGATCTCCTCCACCCATTCACCGGAGCCCGGCGCAGCCCGCAGCGCTCCCTATCACAGTCCTATTCCTGGCCACCGGGGCTGCGCCGGCTTCCTCTGCAGTAACGATCCTCCAGCTCTGCATAGACATCCTGAGGGGTCACTCCACTTTCGGATAGCGCCACCCAGAGATGGTAGATCAGATCCGCGGCCTCATATACCACGGCAGGCCGGTCCTTCGAGCTCATCGCAACGATGACTTCGATGGCCTCTTCGCCCAGCTTCTTCGCTATCTCTTCTGGCCCCTTGTCGAAGAGCTTGCAGGTGTACGATCCCTCTTGCCGGTTTGCCCTGCGCTCCTCGATGATGTCCCACAACCTCGCCAGTATATCCATTTCGCTCATTCGACTATCCTGTAGAAACAACTCCACGCTCCGGTGTGGCACGCTACGCCCTGCTGATCTACTTTCACCAGCAAGGCATCTACGTCGCAATCGCAACGAATCTCTCTGATACTCTGGATGTTGCCACTGGTCTCGCCCTTGTGCCACAGACAGCTCCGACTGCGACTCCAGAACCACGTCTGGCCGGACTCCAGACTTCGCCGGAGGGATTCCCGGTTCATGTACGCCAACATCAGAACGTCTCCGGACTCGAGGTCCTGAACGATGGCCGGCACCAATCCATCCGAATCCCACTTGATCCGGTCCCGCAGTCGGCCTCTCTCTCGGTCGGCCCCGTCCGCGCCGGTGCTTCCCCCAATCTCCAGGCTCGCCTGCTCAGCTCGCATTCTGGAGCCTCACAGGGACGTCATTCGCGGCCAGGTACTCCTTGACGTGCTGAATAGAGAGTTCACTGAAGTGGAACAGAGATGCGGCGAGGGCAGCATCCGCTTTGCCCTCCGTGAGCACACGCTCGAAGTCTGCCAGGCACCCAGCCCCCCCGGAGGCGATTACCGGGATGGACACGGCTTCCGCCACGGCCCGAGTCAGCTCGACCGCGTACCCGGCCTTGGTGCCGTCCCTGTCCATGCTGGTAAGCAGGATCTCCCCGCTGCCCAGTTCCTCGACCCTCGCCGCCCATTCGATGGCATCCAGGCCCGTCGGCTCACGCCCGCCGTGAGTATATACTTCCCACGCGGTCGGCTCTTCGGGCTTCTGCGGGCAACGACGGGCGTCTATCGCCACTACGACGCACTGGCTGCCATACCGTGCCTGCGCCCTCCGAATCAGGTCTGGGTCCAGGACAGCCGCCGTGTTGATGGACACCTTGTCGGCCCCGGCCTTCAGCAAGCGCCCGATGTCCTCGACGCTGCTTACGCCTCCTCCGACCGTCAGCGGCATGAACACCTTCTCGGCCGTTCGCTCTACGAGGTCGATGATGGTCTTCCGTCCTTCGTGAGATGCGGTGATATCCAGGAAGACCAGTTCATCCGCGCCCTCGCGGTCGTAGACCGCCGCATTCGCTACCGGATCGCCCGCGTCGCGGAGATTCACGAAGTTCACCCCCTTGACTACTCGGCCATCCTTCACGTCCAGACAAGGGATAATCCGTTTGGTCAGCATCTAAGCCTCCCCTTGGCCCGCCGAGGGCCTCTCAGCTCTCTCGCACATGTCCAACGCTTCCCGCAAGTCTAGTGAGCCGGCGTACAGAGCCTTTCCTACGATCACTCCCTCTACGCCACTCTCCTCCAGAGGCAGGAGAGCCTCGATGTCACCCAGGCTCTTGACGCCACCGGAAGCTATCACACGCAGCCCACTCCTCCTGGCCAACAGCGACACTGCATCGACATTGAGGCCCTCGAGCATGCCGTCTCGCCGGACGTCCGTGTAGACGATGTGCATGATTCCGAGCGACTTCATCCGCAGCGCCAGATCGAGCACGGGCACGGAGCTATCGTGTACCCATCCGTGTGTCACGGCTACTCCGCTGCGCCCGTCGATTCCCACAACAACGTGATCCGCGCCCCATCGGCGTACCGCCTCCGCCACCACTTCAGGGCTCTCCACGGCCACGGTGCCCAGGATCACACGATCGACTCCCGCGCTCAGTGCCGACTCAATGTCCGCCAAGGAGCGAAGGCCGCCCCCCAACTGGACTGGCACATCGATGGACGCCACCAGGTCCGCAATGGCCCTTCGGTTGGCCACCGCGGCCTCGCCCTCACCAGCAGGCGAGAAGGCCCCGTCCAGATTCACCACGTGCAGTCGCCTGGCACCCTCGCGTACCCATCTCTGAGCAACCGCCGCGGGGTCATCGGCATACACCGTCTCGTCCTGTACGCGCCCCTGAATCAGACGAACGCAGCGCCCAAGCCGAATATCGACAGCAGGTATGATCATCATCTCGCTTTGCCCTCCACCATGGCAGCGAAGTTGCCCAGGATCCGGAGGCCGATTCGCTGGCTCTTCTCTGGATGGAACTGAATGCCGCACACGTTGTCCTGCGCCACCACCGAGGGATACGCGCCCCCGTAGTCGGTACTGGCCAGCACTACGTTCGGATCGCCGGGCACGGCGCGATAGGAGTGCGCGAAATAGACGTGAGCACCGTCTGGCACCCCGGCCAGCAAGGGATGCCGTCTTCGCGGATGGATCTGGTTCCATCCTATCTGCGGGACTTTGGTGCTCCCATCGAAGCGCCGCACCGATCCGGCCAGCACACCCAACCCGGCGTGGGGACCCAGCTCCTCGCTCGCATCGAAGAGCACTTGCATCCCCACGCAGATGCCCAGAAAGGGTAGGCCGTCATCGATGGCGCGCATCAGTGGCTCGATGATGCTCAGTCTTCGCAGATTGTCCATTGCGTCACCGAAGGCTCCTACCCCGGGCAGCACGACTCCGTCGGCCTGCAGGATGTCGCCGGCGTCTCCCGTGATCAGCACTTCCGCCCCGATATGCTTGAATGCCTTGTGAACGCTATGGATATTGCCTATGGCGTAGTCGACTATCGTGATCATGATTCAACCACGATCGCCCCTTTGGTGCTGGGTATCCGCCCGGCGATCCGTTGGTCGATTGTCGTGGCCGCGCCCAGAGCACGTGCCAGCGCCTTGAACATGGCCTCCACCTTGTGATGGTCGTTGCGACCGGAGAGCACTCGGGCGTGAACCGTGATGCGAGCACTATGCGCCATGCTTTCGAAGAAGTGCCAGATGAGATCGGTGCCCAACTGCCCGATCCTGGGCGTTTCGAAACTGGCATCCACCACGGCGTAGCCCCTCCCTCCTATGTCGACCGCCACCAGGGCCAGCGCCTCGTCCAAGGGCACGACCGCGTGAGCCATACGCCGAATTCCCGCGCAATCCCCCAGAGCCTGCGCCAGGGCGGAACCCAGTGTGATGGCAACATCCTCCACCGTGTGATGTTCCCCAACGCACAGGTCTCCCTCGGCCCGAACGTTCACGTCGAAGGAGCTATGTCGGGCCAGCGCGTCGAGCATGTGGTCGAGGAACCCGATGCCCGTGTCGACGTCCGCGACGCCCTGACCGTCGATGTTGAGGTCTACGACAATGGAGGTCTCTGCTGTTTGGCGTTCTACGTGGGCCTTTCTCTGCTGCATCGATGTGCCTCCCCTCAGATGAGTCTACAGACCGGATCCAACAGGAGTACCGGTCGCGAGTTCTGACCTACTGCCCGGCGCTGTCCAGCAAAGCTGCCAGCAAGGCGTCGTTCTGCTCCCGCCGACCCACGCTTATCCGGATGTGGTCAGTTAGCCTCGGAGTGTCATAGTAGCGAATCAACACCCCTCGCTGCTCCAATCGCGCCTTCAGCTCGCACGCATCCTGGCCCACCACGCGGCACAAGATGAAGTTAGCATTGCTGGGATAGGGTTTCAGGAAGCCAAGGCGACCGAGCTCGCGCAAGAGACGTTCGCGTTCTGCGATGATCCGCGCCACATTCTCGTGCAGGTATGCGACATCCTGCAGTGAAGCCAGCGCCGCCACCGTTCCGGCCACGTTCACGTTGTAAGGTTGCTTGATCTTCCATAGCTGCTCGAGGATCCAGCCCGGGAAGATACCATACCCTACCCGTAGACCTGCCAGTCCGGCCCACTTGCTGAAGGTGCGAAGCACGATGAGATTGGAGTAGCGTTCCACCAGGCCTGCCATGCTACGCCCGAGGAACTCCCCATAGGCCTCATCCACGATCACGATCACGGGCAGATCGAGCAATCGCAACAGGTCCTCATCGCTCGGCACGCCGCCATCGGGATTGTTGGGGCTGGTGATGAACAGGAGCTTGGCCCGCGGTTCCTGCCCGATGGCGCCCTCGATCCCCCCCACGTCCAGGCTGAAGTCGGACTTCCTCCACACTTTGATCACGCGGCCACGATTGACTTGAGCGTCGAAGCGATACATCCCAAACGTCGGGGGACAGTCTACGATGGCGTCTCCCGGCTCGATGAACCCCCGCATGATCAGGTCGATCAGCTCGTCCGATCCGTGTCCCACCATAATTCGCTCCGCGCTCGCACCGACGTACTCCGCCAGCGCGTCCCGCAAGGTTTGTTGTCCGGGATCCGGGTAGATGCTGTAGTACTCCTGGTTGGCCAGAGCTTCCGTCACCTTGGGCGAAGGACCCCATGGGTTCTCGTTGGCGTCGAGCTTCACGATGTCCCGTGGCCGTCGCCCCAGCCTTCGACTGAGCACCTCGAAGGGGACCACCGGGGTGTAGGGCTCCATATCGGCGATGTCAGACCGAATCAAATCAGATACTGGCTTAGACACTGGTGGCCTCCCCGGCATCGTCATCGCCCTCCCTGAAGCGGATCTCCACGGCACGCTTGTGTGCAACAAGCCCCTCAGAGTCCGCCATTAGCGCGACGGTGTCCTTGATTCTGGCAAGCCCGTCCTTTGTCAGCTCCTGGACCTGCATTTGGCGAGTGAAGTCGTCGACTGAGAGCGCCGAGAACATTCGCGCATATCCCCCCGTGGGCAACACGTGGTTGCCCCCTGTGGCGTAGTCCCCCGCCGATTCCACCGCGTAGGGCCCCAAGAAGACTGAGCCGGCATGTCTGATGCTATCGAGCAGGCTGCGGGAGTCCGAGGCCATCACTTCCAGGTGTTCCGGCGCATACCGATTGGCGAAATCGATACACTCCGCCAGTCGATCCGCGACCAGGATCGCTCCGTGCTGCTCCAGCGCCGCCCTCGCCGTCGCCGCAGTTGGAAGATCGGCCAGTTGGCGCTCGATCTCACGCACGACCGCCTCGGCGAGCGAAGCGGAGGGCGTCACGAGGATGCACGGGCTCGTATGCGCGTGCTCTGCCTGGGAGAGCATATCGGCGGCCACGAAGCGCGGGGCGGCCGTCTCGTCGGCGATGATAAGGATCTCGGTCGGTCCGGCAGGCATGTCGATGTCGACTTGCCCGAAGGCGAGCATCTTGGCCGCGGTGACGTATGGGTTGCCCGCTCCGAAGATCTTGTCCACCTTCGGCACCGTCTCGGTGCCGTAGGACATGGCCGCTATCGCCTGTGCCCCGCCGATCTTGAATACGCTACGGATGTTCACCAGATCGGCTGCCACCAGTATTGCGGGCGCTATCGTTCCATCAGGGCCGGGCGGCGTACAGATGATTCGGTGAGGGCAACCCGCCTGCAGTGCGGGTACGCCGTTCATCAGGACGGAAGACGCATAGGGATACTTTCCGCCCGGCACGTATATGCCCACGACCTCTACCGGCCGAGAAGCCCGCCAGATTCGTATTCCCTCATCGACACTGACCACCGCTTCGGTCCTGCGCTGGGCACCATGGAAGCGCTCCAGGTTACGAGTAGCATGTCGGATAGCCTGAATCAACGAGTCGTCTACCATCCGGTAGGCCGCCTCGAATTCTGCGTCCGACACCGCCATGTCCGTCAGCTCTGCTCGGTCAAACCTGCGCGTGTACCTGAGCACTGCCTCGTCTCCGTGAACACGGACGTCGGCCATTATCTCCCGCACTGTGGGATAGATCTCTTCGGTCCCTTGTGCCGCACGACGGAGTATCTCATCCATCTGCTTGGCAGACAATCCACCTAGTCTTTGGATCCTCACGCTTCTCACCTCCCGCTGGCACAAAAAAAAGAAGCCTGGACTGTGATCTGTCCACGCTCCCTCTGAGGCTTCGCTGTCCTGACCGGGTTAGCCCTAGCCAGGAGGTATGAGGCCACCTCCAGCGTGGCAGAACTCGTGATGGTGATGGTGCACCCGAGACAGGGCATCCACTATTCGAGTTTTCTGCTGCCGATCAGCCACGCTCATGGTTTCTCCTCGCAACGATGCCGATTATAGCACAGACGGTACGGTGCGCCAAAACCCCGAATCGGAGTCTTGACAGTGTTTGTGGGATTTGCTATAGTTGCGATCATAGAGCAAGTGGGAGACTTGATGACGACCGCCCATGCGTATGGCAAGGTCATCCTCTTCGGCGAGCACGCCGTGGTCTATGGGCAGCCCGCCATCGCGGTGCCGGTGACGCAGGTTCGGGCCACGGCGTTGGTGGACGGCGCCCATCCCGACGACGGGGTCACCATCCTAGCACCCGACCTGAATCTGGTCCATCGACTGGGATCCCCCGCCCAGACGGACGAGGCGCGCCCTTTGGAACTCACCGTGCGCAACGCACTCGACCGTATCGGCGTTCCGCGGGCCCAGGATCTTCGCATCGAGGTCTCATCTACGATCCCGATTGCCCGGGGGATGGGGAGCGGCGCGGCCATAGCCACGGCCATGGTACGCGCCCTGGGCTCCCACTTTGACGCCGGATTGGCGGCCTCCGATGTGTCTGAGCTGGTCTACCAGACCGAGATTCTGCACCACGGCACGCCAAGCGGCATAGACAACAGCGTGATAGCCTTTGAGAAGCCGGTCTACTTCGTCAGAGGCGAAGGACCGAAGGTATTCGAGGTGGGATGCCCGTTCTCTCTGGTGATCGCCGATACCGGCGTGCCCAGCCCGACGCGGGACGTGGTTGCAGACGTCAGGCGGGCCTGGGAGCTTGACCGAGAACGGTACGATCGCCTCTTCGAAGAGATGGGCGCTCTGGCAAGGGCAGCCAAAGACGCTATCACCACGGGGAGGCTCGATGGCTTGGGCTGCCTGATGAACCGGAACCAGGCGCTCCTGGAAGAGATCGCAGTCTCTTCGCCCGAGGTCGAGAGGTTCGTCGCGGCCGCGCGCGAGGCAGGCGCCGAGGGCGCCAAGCTATCGGGGGCCGGGAGAGGTGGCAACGTCATCGCCCTGATCTCTCCTTCCGCTCGAGACGAGGTCTCCGGAGCCCTTCGGTCCGCCGGCGCCGTTCGAGTCATGGCGACGCGAGTGGAGTAGCGGCGCGGTGGCAGCCACACCGGGACACGGGGCGCGGCGCCGTCCGGTGGGAAGCATCCGGGACGCGAGGGTATCTCGGACCAACGCCACACCGACTGCAAGCAGGTAACCCGATGCTCATTGGCATTGATGCCAGCCGTTCTGTGACGGCACAGCGGACAGGAACCGAGTACTACTCGCTGCATCTCATCCGCAGCCTGCTGCCGCTGGATCGGCTTCATCGCTATCGTCTCTACTTCAACCAGGCCCCGAGTGAGGGGCTGTATCCGGTCTCGGATCGGGTGCAGGAGGTGCTGATCCCATGTCCGCGCTTGTGGACCCACACCCGACTCTCTTGGGAGACGAATCGGCGGGCTCCCGACGTGCTGTTCATCCCGGCGCACGTGCTGCCACTGGTTCACCCGGAGCGCAGCGTCGTGACGATTCACGATCTGGGGTACCTACACTACCCCGAGGCGCACACACGGTGGGCACGCTGGTACCTGGATCGCTCTACGCGCTTCAACGCGCGACAGGCATCACACATCATCGCTGATTCTCACGCCACGCGGCGCGACCTGATGAACCACTACCAGGTGCCCGAGAAGAGAATCACGGTTGTCTATCCTGGCGGAGGAGGAAGGCTTCGACCCGTCAGCGACGAGAACCACCTGAGGGACGTTAGAGAGCGCTATGGGTTGCCGGACAGATACCTGCTCTATCTGGGGACCATCCAGCCGCGTAAGAATCTGAAGCGATTGCTGGAGGCTTACAAGCTCCTGGTGCACTCATCCCAGGGCGACGGCCCAGGCTTGGTGATTGCCGGCAAGAAGGGGTGGTTGTACGAGAGCATCTTCAGGCGAGCATCCGATTTGGGACTGGGTGATCGGGTGGTCTTTCCGGGCTACGTGGCAGCGAGCGATGTCTCGACGTTGATGAGCGCAGCCACGGCCTTCGTCTTGCCCAGTCTGTACGAGGGCTTCGGCTTCCCGGCCCTGGAGGCCATGAGCTGCGGAACACCTGTGGTCTGCTCCAATGTCTCGGCGCTGCCCGAGGTCGTGGGGGATGCCGCTCTGCTCGTGGATCCTCTGGACGTGCACGAGCTATCCGACTCCATGCGACGGATCGTCGCGGACGGGAAGCTGCGAGACACGCTGCGTGAGAGGGGCTTCCGCCGGGCAGCAGGCTTCTCGTGGGGGCGATGCGCGCGGGAGGTGCTGAACGTAATCGAGATGGTGGGGCGGTCGTGACGCTCGCTCGGGAGTCCTCTCGATCTTGAGCCGGCCCTGATCCGGCGGCGGCTGGCAGAGAGCTAGCACGGAGGTGGTGGCGGAAAGTTGAACCCGATCCAGGGAGCAAGCCCTCGGACTGTAGAGATCCTGGGGGTACGGGTGCACGATGTCACGTACCGGGAAGCGCTCGACATCATGGAGAGCTTCATCGGTGATGGAGAACCGCGCCTGGTCGTGACCGTCAATCCCGAGTTGCTCATGACTGCACAATCCGATCAGAGCTTCAAGGAGGTCCTCAATCAGGCCGCACTGTCTCTGCCTGATGGGATGGGCCTGCTTTGGGGCAGTCGGTTCCTGGGACGACCCCTGCGCCAACGAGTGGCCGGGGTGGATACCGTGCAGATGCTCGCGGCTCTGTCCGCTCGCAAGGGCTACCGGCTGTTTCTGCTGGGCGCGGCTCCGGGAGTAGCGAAGGAAGCAGCGAAACGGCTGAGTGCCCGGTGCCCGGGTCTGGTAGTAGCAGGAACGTACGCAGGCTCGCCCAGAGAAGACGAAGAGGCCGAGATTCTGGCGCGCATCGGCGCCGCTCGTCCAGACTTCCTCCTGGTGGCCTACGGCGCGCCCAGGCAGGAGAAGTGGATTCACCGGAATCTCGAGTCCTTGAGAGTGCCGGTGGCCATGGCCGTAGGGGGAAGCTTCGACTTCATCTCCGGGCGCGCAAGACGTGCCCCGCTCTGGATGCAGCGCGCCGGGCTAGAGTGGCTGCATCGACTCTGCCGCGAGCCCTGGCGCTGGAAACGGATGCTGGCACTGCCCCGCTTCGCGGGGGCCGTGTTTATCGAAGGAATCTCATCCCGTTTCGGGAGGAGGTAGGGATAATGGCCAAGAGACGTCTGCTTGTGTTGCTGATTCTGGTAGCCGGCCTCATCTGGACAGGAACTGCATTGGTGCAAGCGCAGGGTCCGGTGACGCTCAACCTGGTGAGGGCCTACATAGTCGTGCTGAACGATGGTCGGCTGGACATAGAGTACAGTCTGACCTTCACAGAGAACGAGGGTCGCCAGAAGATCAGCAATCTGGGACCGTTTGAGGCTCAACACACCGTCGTATCGGCGCAGGGCTCTGGGCCCGATGGCCCCTTCGTCGTGACCATGGGTTCCGGCGATCGTGCCAACCACTACCGCCTCGATTTCGAGCAGCCCACGAAGGTCGGGGAACAGTACACCGTCGAGGTGCGGTACACGGTAGACCGATCGGTCTTCGATACTACCACGGTTGGCAATCGGGAGTTCAACGCCATCGGGTGGGCTCCCTTCCAGTGGGATCTGCCGATCGAGAAGCTCGAACTCTACTACGTGCTCCCAATAGAGATATCGTCGGAGATAACCCAACCCGAGCAGGTGACGGACGAGGTTGTAGATGCCACCGAGCTCATGGTGGAGGATACGGGTCAGTATGATCGGTGGATCTACTTCCCCACCCCCGACGAGTCCACGGGCAAGACCTGGCTATCCCTGTACGTGGAGCAGAACGATCTTGCTCCGCGGGCGCACGTCGTTCCCAGGTTCTATCTGCCGGGCCAGTTCATCACCGTGAGCAAGGACACACCGATTCCCATCTACACGCCCACGCGCGAGCCCGAGCCGGCTGCGGGCGGCATCGGCTCGGCGGGGCAGATGCTGATCTGCGTTCTGGGCTTCATAGTAACGACGGTAGTCGGGATCGTCGTCGCACTCGCGGTGCGCAGGAGGAAGGGCAGGCGTCCCAAGTACGAAGCTCCCGAGATCGAAATAGAGACCTTCGAGATGGCCGGCGTGGTACCCGATCTGAGCGCCATCGAGACCGCCTTCTATCTGGGTAACTCCGCGAGGACGATAGTCCTGATCGTGATGGCCCTGGAACAGCGTGGGATCCTCACCATCATCAACCGCAACCCTCTGCAACTCGAGGTCACCAATCCCGGGCTGCAGATGAACGAGTACGAAACGGCCTTGGTGAGAGCTATCCAGGATGACGGGACCATAGACAAGGCCCAGATCGCCCTGATCCTGGCCGCCGTGGCGAAGGCTCTGCAGCCCAAAATGTGGAATGCCGATCCGGATTCGACCCGCGAGACGTACGAGCGCAGGATCGATTCCGCCTGGGACGACTACGACCGAGATTGGCGCGCAGGCGTTCCCCGCCCGACGCGAAGGATCTATGACACGCCCTATCTTCCCTGGATCATAATCCGCGGCCGCAGTTCTGGTCCCTCGCCAACGGCAGCAGGCGAGACCGGCCGGGCTTTCCGACCGATAATCGAGGCGGCGGAACAGGTCGTGACGCCCATCGAGAGCTTCGCCACCGAACTGACCCAGGGCGTGGAATCGGCCATGACCGACGTGGTGGGAGCCGTAGAGTCCGGCATCGCACGACTGACCGGGAAGGAAACCGACGCCGGCAGGACTGGATACGACGCCTGTCACGCGGCCTGCCACAGTGCCTGTCATTCGGCCTGCGTGCACGACGCCTGCCACAGTGCCTGCGTCCACGATGCTTGCCACAGTGCCTGTCATTCAGCCTGTGTCTGTCACAGCGCGTGTCACAGTGCTTGCCATTCGGCCTGCGTGAGCAGCTTCTAGTCGCCGATTGGAGCGGCCACTGCCGCGCCCGGCAGGAGAGAAGAGCGCGGCTCAAACGGGAGTGCCAGATCGCTCCCATTGTGGATACAAGGCAGTGCTTACGCTTGCAGCCCCCGCAAGGGAGCGGCGCGGAGGACGGTCACGCAGATCTACGGTTACCGCGGAGTCAATGCGGCCACCGCCAAGAAGAGGGTAATGATCGATCTACAGAGATTCGCAGAAGAGCTGGTTAACTCCACCAGAGAATACATCTACATCCGTCGTGAGGACGGGTTGATCATCATGCGTCCCAACCGGGCGTACAATCTCAACGAGACCGCCAGGGACCTGCTGCTCCGTCTCTACGAAGGCGATCAGGTGCCGGACGTCGATTCGGTCGTGCGCGAGATCGCGACCAAGTACGAGGTGAAGGAATCGAGGGTCAGAGACGATCTCCGAGACCTCCTGCGCAGCATCGCATCTCTGCTGAACGACGACATAGCGGGCGCTCCCGCAGTGCGGAGCACCCCCTTCCGGAGCCACAAGCGCGAGCTGCCTGTCTTGTCGGAGATCGCGGTGACCTACCGCTGTCAGAATCACTGTACCTTCTGCTACGCGGACTCGCCCGCTCGCGGCCGGGAAGTGCCCGAGATGACCACCGACCAGGTGAAGGTGATCATCGACCGCATCTTCGATGAGGCCCATTGCCCAACGGTGTCTTTCACCGGGGGGGAGCCCACCCTGCGAAGGGACCTGCCCGAACTCATCGCCTGCGCAAAGAGCAAGGGCATGCGGGCCAATCTGATCAGCAACGGCATTCGATGCAGCGATCCCGAGTACGTCGCCCGCTTGGCGCAGGCGCGCCTGGATTCTGCGCAGATAAGCCTCGAAGGCGGGAGCGCCGAGGTGCACGATGCCGTGGTACAGAATGCCGGCGCGTTCGAGAAGGCTTCTCGGGCGGTCCACCTGCTACGGGAAGCGGGGATATTCGTTCACACCAACACCACGATCTGTGGCGGCAACCGGGATCATCTGATCGAGCTGGTGGACTACATAGCGGACGGATTGGGTTCCGAGTACTTCTCCATGAACATGGTCATCCGCACGGGGACCGCTCTGCGCCACGACGATGACGACATCTCGTATCACGACATCGGCGACATCGCGCGCAGTGTGCATCGTCGTGCAGAGGAGAAGGGTGTCCGGATGGTGTGGTACTCGCCGGTGCCTTACTGCCTCTTCAACCCCATAGTGGAGGGACTCGGCTCGACGTCCTGTGCCTGCGTGGACGGCCTTCTTTCCGTGAGCCCGTCGGGCGAGCTTCTTCCCTGCTCCAGCTACGAGACGGGTATCGGCAGTCTTCTGGAAGAGCCTTTCGAGAAGGTGTGGCATTCCCGCACGGCTTTGTACTGGCGCCGCAAGGAATTCCTGCCCCCGGTCTGTCGGCGTTGCGAGTATCGGCAGATCTGCTGCGGAGCTTGCCCCCTGTACTGGGATGAGCGGGGAGGATTCGACGAACTGGAGGGGGTGGCGCCAGGCGCGCCGCCGGGTGCCCATCTCCTGTGGGACATCAAGCGCCGTCTGTGGTCGGGCACGCGAGGCGTCGGCCTGGCGAGTCTGCACAAGAAGTCTTGAGTGGAAGGGGAGAGACGATGGCAACAACCACCAAACTCCGCCTTGACAGGTTCTACCGCTACGTGTCGGACTCCAGCGGCCAGGTGAAAGCAGTCTTCGATGAGATTGAGGAGATACAATACCAGTTCAATGATCTCTTGGCCCAGGAGCTGGAACGCTGGAAGGAGCAGATCGGCTCGTGCATCCTCTTGCTCGACCGAAATCCGTCCGAGCTGTCCGGGGATCTGACCCGTCTCATAGCCACGAAACGTGCCGAGGAGCATCGCAAGCTGGAAGACGAGATCAAGTCCCTGGCCGAGGAGGTCGGCACACTGAGAAAACAGGCCGACGCCGATCTCCTGCAGGCGCAGAAGGAGATCGACGCGCTGCGCAGCGCCAATCCCGAGCTCGACGCTCGGGAAGAGAAGCTCAAGGCGCAGATTGCCGATCTGGCCGATCAGACGGAAGCTCTGGCCGACCAGCGTCGCAGTCTGAGCCTATTCCCATTTGGGTGGCTCACGAACATGGGTAAGAGGCGCCGGCTGGGGAAGCAGCGTAGCCAGTTGCAGAACCGAAGCGAGGCCTTGCTCCTAGACCTGCGGAAAGTGCGGGAAGAGTGGGTGAAGCGAAAGAAGGACGCCGGGGCAAGCCAGACGGCACTTCGACAGCGCTGGGAAGAGACCAGCGTCAGCGCATCGCAGACGCAGGCGCGCCTGGACTATCTGGCCGAGAACATCGAGGAGTTGAGCCGGAGACGAGGCCTGGAGCAGACGCTGATAACCATGGATCAGGCTCCTCAGCAGGGCGGCGACGTCGGGGCGGCTCTGGCGGAAATGGTGAAGCTCAACCACTCCAAGGCGGCCTATGAGCAAGGACTGAGAACGGTGGCGGAAGTCCTGGGCCTGCTCAAGGGCCTGCACGAGGGATCCAACCGGTTCATGCAGAGCGTAGGGAAGGTGTACGAAGAGCAGAGGCGCTACGATCTCAAGCCGCTCACGGTTCATCTGCCCGACTACGTGGTGGAGTTTCAATCCTCCTGGAAGCCGTTCCGGAAGCTGGTGAAGGACGAGAAGTACCTGGGCCGACACCCACTCGAGTTCAGTCGCCAGGTCCAGGAGTTCACGGAGAAGCACCTGAGCGACCCGGCGATAGAGCGGGCGTTCGTTGGGATGGGAGAGGCGCTGAAACGGGCCACCGATAAGTGGAAGTAGGAATCGAACTCAGCTTCGCGAGAGGAAAGGTGTGCAGGTACGGCCTCGGCGGGGGTGCCCACACAGGACAAGGAGAATCATCGTGAAGAGAGGTACCGCACTAGCGCTCATCGTGGCATCTATCGTCCTCATCACATTTGGGCTGATCTTCCTGATGGGGTCTCGGGGCAAAGGCACGACGATTCTCGTCGGCCTGGCCCTCCTCGCGGGCGGCATCGTTCTCGCCGGCTGGGCCGTGAAGGGCCTCAGGCGCCTGGCGCAGTTGAACCCCGAGCAACTGGCCACGGACATCGTCGAACTGGCCAAGTACCAGGGAGGTGAGGTCACGGTTGCCCAGGTGCAGGCCGAATTCGGCATTCCGGGCAAGCTGGCTGCGGAGGTTCTCGAGGGCCTGCGCTCCAAAGGGACCTGCCACGTGGAGCATCGAGAGGAGCGAACCACGTTCGTGTTCAAGAGCCTGCTACCGGCGAAGGCCATCAAGCGCTGCTCGTACTGCGGAGCCGAGTTTTCGATCCGCGATGCCAGGAGGGAATGCCCCAACTGTGGGGCGGCGCTAGAGATCGTCAAGGAGTAGACCGGCCCTCGTCGTTCGTCTCATCGGGACGGATCCTGGTGCACGATACGCATCCGCCCGTCTTCGCGGTGACCCAGGATCTCCGTCCCCGCGATGTGCGCGGTGGTGAAGTGGAGACAGTTGCCACGGTGAAGAGTTCCAAGCCAGCTAACCTCGTGCTCCTCGCATCTTCGGCCTGGCTGCTCGTGGGCCTGACACTGTCGCTCTTCTCGGGTGGCTGCCGGCACCCGGAGGTTCGGCCCACCACGAGTCAGCGCGTTTCCGGTCAGGCCGATACGGTGCCCTTGGTCGAGACCGCGACCCTCTCTCCCGAGTGCCCGTCGCCGACCACCAGTTCAGACGCTGTGCCGATCGCGCTGCCCTCCGATCTCCCGGTCCGGGACCTGGCCGAGCTGGCCCGGCGTCTCTGCGCATCCTCCGACGACGGCGTAGTAGCTTCCGAAAGCGCGATCCTTCGATACGCGGAGGGGGTCCAGGAATCCTTCTGGATCAGTGACCAGCGTGGTCACGGGCACCGTCTGATCACGGCCACGCTCGCCTGTGTTACCCCCCATCTCCACATGTGGGTGGAGGAGGGAGTGCACGTGAGTCTGGACGATCTTCGGCGCTCCGCGCAGGAGTTCGACGAGCGAACCTACCCGGCCAATCGCCGGTACTTCGGCGCAGAGCGGAGCCCCGGGATCGACGGTGACTCGCACGTCTCGGTCCTGAATGGGCGTTTCGAGGGGGCCTCCGGGTACTTCAGTTGCGCCGACGGATACTCACGCTCGGCTCACCGGTACAGCAACGAGAGAGAGATGTTCTACATCAACGTCGACGCCGTGAGGCCGGGGACCATCGCCTACCAGTCCACACTGGCTCACGAGTTCCAGCATCTGATCCACTGGCACGCGGACGCGAACGAGGACGCGTGGGTCAACGAGGGTGCATCCGAGTTGGCGACCTCCCTCAACGGCTACAAGCAGAATGGTCGGATCGCGGCGTTCGCCCGCACTCCCGACACCCAGCTCAATGCCTGGGGCGACCGGCCGGACAACTCGTACGAGCACTACGGCGCCTCCCATCTGATGATGCTCTACTTCTACGAGCGCTTCGGCGATGATGCTCTCCGCGAGTTGATCGCCCATCCGGACAAGGGGATGGCCGGCTTCGACTCGATCCTCGCCCAGCACGGCAACGGAGACACCTTCGAGGATCTGTTTGCAGACTGGGTCATCTGCAATGCGCTGGACGGTGCTTCCTTGGGGGAGAAGCATGGCTACCGGACCTTGAGCGACGATCTGCGGATCGACGTCGAGAACCGCTTCCATCGCTATCCGGTTACGGAGTCGCACTCCGTGCACCAGTTCGGCACCGACTACTTCGAGCTGTTGCCGGACGGCTCGGATGCGGCCCTCACGGTGGAGTTCGATGGGGCCGCCACGGTTAGCTTGGTCGGCAACCGGCCGCATGGTGGGCGGTATCAGTGGTGGTCCAATCGAGGCGACCTGAGCGACACCAAGCTCACTCACTCGTTCGACTTGAGTGACCTCGGAGAGGCGACCCTGGAGTACGCGCTGTGGTACGATATCGAGGACGGATGGGACTATGCCTACGTGGAAGTGTCGTCTGATGGTGGACGCAACTGGCACATCCTCCGCGGGCAGCACTCCTCGGATTCCAACCCCAACGGCTACAGCTATGGCTGGGCCTACACCGGCATCTCGGGGAAAGGGAAGACGCCCCGTTGGCTGCGCGAGCAAGTGGATCTGACCCCCTACGCCGGTCAGCACATCGAGGTACGCTTCGAGTACGTGACCGACGACGCGATCAACCGCCAGGGCCTGTGCCTGGACGACATCGCCATACCGGAATTGGGCTACCTGGGCGATGCCGAGAGCGACGCCGGGGGGTGGAGAGCTGAAGGATTCGTTCGCACAGACAACACACTTGCCCAGCGCTACCTGGTGCAGGTGATCGAAATCGGCGGCGATGACGGTGGAGTCGAGGTCTACCGCGCTCCCCTGACGGAAGACAACCGGGGCCGCACGATCATCGAGGGGCTTGGCTCAAGGATCGACCGGGCCGTCCTGGCCATCTCGGGCCTTACCCGTTTCACGACAGAGCTGGCAGCCTACGAACTGCGCGTTCACCCTTGAGACGCTGATCAATGCCGGTCGGGCCCGCTCTTCGCACCGGCGAGGTTTGCCCCACGTAACCGCTCCAGGCGTTGCCTGATCTCACCCTCGTATCCCTGCTGACCTGGCCGGTACCAGCCTCCCTCGACTCCCTCGGGCAGGTACTGTTGTTCGACCCAGTGGCCGGGATAGGCGTGAGGATACTTGTATCCTTCTCCATGTCCCAGGGCCGCCCCGTCGCGACTACCGTCCTTCAGATGGCCGGGCACCTCACCTGCTCCCTGCTCCCGCACTTGCTTCTTGGCCTTCCAGTATGCCCCCACACTGTTGGACTTGGGAGCCGTGGCCAGGTACAGGGTGGCTTCGGCAAGGTGGTACTGAGCCTCAGGAAGCCCGCACCATTCCATGGCTTGAGCGCAGGCGGACACGACACAGATGGCCTGCGGATCGGCCAGGCCGATATCCTCGCCGGCCAGAATGAGCAAGCGCCGCATGATGAAGCGGATATGCTCGCCGGCGTCGACCATCTTGGCCAGCCAGTAGAGAGCGGCGTCCGGGTCGCTGCCGCGCACCGACTTGATGAACGCAGAGATGGTATCGTAGTGCTCGTCCGACGACTTGTCGTATCGCACCACTCGTCGCTGAATCGAGTCCTGGGCTACCGCCACGTCCAGCCAGATCACGCCGTCGGCATCTGCCTTGGTCGACTCAACGGCCAGCTCCAATGCGTTGAGGGCCGTGCGCGCGTCACCCCCCGACACGTGGGCCCAGTGCTCCAGCGCCTCGTCGTCCGCCTCGACGGACCTCCCACCGTAGCCTCGCTCCTCGTCCTCGAGAGCCCTTCGCAGAAGCACAACGATCTGCTCTTCGGTGAGAGGGTGGAGCTGAAAGACGCGGGACCTGGAAAGCAGGGGGCCGATTACCTCGAAGTACGGATTCTCGGTCGTGGCCCCGATGAGCATGACGGTGCCGTTCTCGACGTGGGGCAGCAGTGCGTCCTGCTGAGCGCGGTTCCAGCGGTGGATCTCATCCACCAGCAGGATGGTGCGCTTGCCGTACATGTCGCGGCGATCCCGAGCCTCCTTGACCAATCGGCGGAGATCGGCCTTCCCTGCCAGGACGGCACTGAGGATCTCGAAATGGCTCTGTGTGTACCGCGCTATCAACGTCGCGAGGGTAGTCTTGCCGGTGCCCGGTGGGCCCCAAAGGATGATACTGGAGAACAACCGGTCGACCTCGATTGCCCGGCGCAGCAGACGCCCCTCCCCGACAATGTGTTCCTGGCCCACGAATTCATCCAGCGTAGCCGGGCGCATACGCGCGGCCAGCGGAGCCTCCCTCGCATTCTGTTCCTTCCTCGCGTGAGCGAAGAGGTTCAAGTCTTCTTCTCTAGCCACCTGGTCTCGTCTCCATACTGCACAGTCGCGGCCGCGCTGCTACGCACCGTCACCGCCCAGCATCCATCTCTGCTTCGCCCCGGTCATCCCGGCGCAGCGCTTCACTCCCGCTCGGACCTCCGCAGCCAAGAGACGAACAGCACGCCCGCCAGCGCCGCCAGCCCGATGCACACGCTACCCCAGTCCATCGCCAAGTCCGAACTGCCGTCGGCGGAGACGGGGAAATCCGGATCGATGTACCTCGACAGGCTTTGTATCGCCGGTGTGGGGACGGCGGCAGCACGCGCGAGGGCCTCGAAATCCTCGGCCAGCTTCCTGAACTCGTCACGAGCGACGTTTGCGTGTCCGGCAACCCCGATCGCGGCGAATTCCGTGTCCATGAGGCGGCCCAGAAGAAAGGCCAGAACTGGCTCGGGTACCCATTCGAATGCCTTGAGGTACGACGGCTCTATGGGAACATCCACAGCTCGCAGAACCTTGAAGCCCTCCCGGATGGCGCGGATGCAGAGCACCACGGCATCGCGAGTGCGTGCCAGCCTGTGGTTGTCACCGCCCGCCATGTAGATCGCATTGGCCAAGGGACTCACCAGCGCCACGTGAGTCTTGAGATACGCCTCTATGTTGGGGCTGAAGCTCACTTCGACCCCGGCTTTGCCCAACGTCTCGGCGATCCGCCGCAATCTCGGAGTAGTCCGGCCGTCCAATTCGCCGATGACGATCGGTGCGCCGCGGCGGCCGGATCCCGCCAGGTGGCGAACCACGTGGCCATCGCGAACGCCTCCCGTACCTCCGAACCCCATCAGGACCCGCTCCGGCCCGAGCGCCTCGACCATCTCGCCGGGACCGGCGGCGTTGTTCCCCAGGAACACCACGCTGGGCGTGTGCTCATTGGACGCCAGGAACGGCAGAATGCCGGGAACCTGACTCGCTCGCATGAAGACCAGCACCAGGTCATAGGCATCCTCCGGGGCGAGCTGCTCCACCGTTCTCACGTGGGTGGTGGTCACACGTCCGCCGCGCATCTCCTCGAGCACGATGCCGTGGCGGCGGATGTCGGAGAGCCGCTGTCCGCGAGCCAGGATCGACACATCGAGCCCGCCTTCCGCAAGCTTGGCCGCGTAGAAGCTACCCAGGACTCCGGCACCGTAGATCAAGATTCTCATGTCAATCTCCCTGATTCATGCCCAATCTGCGGCGCTTCTCATCCCCAGCGCCGCTGCCAACCTCTTGAAGACCAGCCCCAGCCCCACGACAGGCATGCCCAGAACCAACAGGACAAAGACCGCCAGTTCGCCCCACAGACTGCTATCGCCGGCGGGGCGCCCTCGGACGCGGCCCAACAGAGCATCGAACGTGTTACCCGTCAGGTTGCCCAGGGTGATCATCCGAATTCGAAACAGGATGTCTTCCGCCGTCCTCTTCCCGTAGGTCTCCTCCAGCGTTCGTATCGCGTCCGGGTCGGGGTTGCCCCCACTCTCGGCGTAGTGCTGGGCGAAGAGGATCGCGGGCGCTTCAGCCGGGGGCACCCGGCCGAAATCACCACCCAACAGAAGCTCGATCTCCTCCTGCGTGACTCCGCACTCCAGCGCCCTCTTCGCGTGCCCGTAGCTGCAGTAGCGGCAATCGTTGACGCCGGTCACGGCCAGCATGATTCGCTCGGAGAAGGATGAATTGACGCTCCGCTCGGAACGCGAAGATGCGGGAGGACAGGTCAGGATGCCGCGCATGTCCCGCAGCAGGGAAGAGACCGTGTAGATCCTCTTGGCACAGGGCCCGTTCTGCGATTGAGTCATCGACACCTCCGCCACGCAGTGTAGCCTGTCCGTGCACCAGTTGTCAAATCGGCGGCACGCAGCAGGAGACGTACCCGAGGCTGAAGCCGTCGGGCTGAAGCCGCAAAGCCCTGCGGGCTTTCTGGACCGGCGTGTGGTCTCACGCAAAGCCGCAAAGGACGCGAAGGCGGGTACGCAGGGTGTTGACCAGCCATGCTTCCCCCCTGCGCAGCGGGGGGGATCGAGGGGGGGCGTGTTGCCGGCCAGTTGCCATCGACCAGCCACGCATCAACCCGGACGAGACCGCCATGGCATCAATGCCGGTGCTACAGAACAGCGCCAGATGAATCTGGCTTTGGACCATCCACGGATGGCGGTGTCCCTTGACCATCGACGTGATCCGCGGACGGTGGTCACCAGTCCGGCTTCCCCCCTGCGCAGCGGGGGGGATTGAGGGGGGGCGCACACGCGAACCCGCGACTTCATCGCGGGGCGGTCGCCGACGACGAGACATCCGGCGAGCGCACCCATCGCGCCCTTGCGCGAGCGCGCTGGCATCAATGCAAACGGACGCGAAGTCTCCACTGCTACGGAGCAAGGCCTACTTCGTCAGTCCGCCGAACTCGGCGGGTTCAGCGTCCAACCCGCCAGTCGTCGCTCGCGCTCCTGCCAGTCGGGGATGTACGTGCCCAGCATGGCGTGAAAGCCCTTACCGTGATTCGGGATCCTCAGATGCACAAGCTCGTGGCAGATGACGTATTCGGTGAGGTCGAGGGGCAGCCCCACGAGGTCCTTGCTCAGGGTCAGCGTGCCCGCGCTGGAGACAGATGCCCACTTGCTGCTCATGGCGCGAAGCTGTACCCTGGAGATCTGCACCTGCAACCTATCCGACCATTCGGAAACAAGAGAGTCCAGCCGGTCGCGCGTCGTTCGCTCTGCGGGAGGTACAGGTGTCGGATGGGGGAGTCTGGCCAGTCCCTCATCCAGGAAGGCTTGCACTTCAGGGTCCCCCACAGAAAGGCCACTAGGCACCAGGACTTCGATGCCCTGAGGTGTGACTTTCAAGGCCAGCGACTTGCGACTTTGGTGGCGGAAGCTGATCCTCGGCCTCAGATCGTTCACTCGCGCGTCATCCGATACATGTGCAGGAGGTCCTCCACGATAGGTTTCAGCTCCAGGTCGGTCCCCCGCGTGTAGAGCCGCTTGTAGAGCTCGAATCGCACCCTGCGCTCCAGATCGCTGTCGTAGGGCCAGTTCGGCTGTTCAGACAGAACCTCTTCTATCTCCTCCGCCGCATTCTTCGGGGCCTCAAGTCCGTGTCGCCGCAGCACGTGGAAGAGTGCGTAGATTCGCGGGGGCAGGCCGCTGCGCTCTTGCTCATCTGACGACTCAGCGATCTCCTCGGTGCGATCCGTCAGCTCCTGGAGCGCGATCTGCACGCTGATCTGCCGGTCCTTGAGGCGCTGCATGACATCTTCGACGCGCTGACCTATCGAGATAAGGTAGGGTTGGTCCGCGCGGTGCGCTGAGATGTGGATGATGATGGAACGATAGAGATTGATCACACGGACCCGGTCGCTGACGTCATCGGCCTGGATCACGTTGGCGATATCGCGGTTGATGGGGTACAGGGGAAGGGTGTCTCCCACCTCGTAGGCCTTGACGTGCTCGCGAATCAGGGAGTCTGTCTTCTTCAGGATTTCACGCTCCACGCGGCGGCGATCGGCCTCGGGGTTGAACTTCTCGTAGACGATCTGGTACACCTGCCCGATCTCGGCGTACTCCAGCAGATTATCCCTCAGGAAGGGATCAGGAGAGAGGATCTCGAATGCCCTCTGCAGTTCCTTGAATCGCTGGACGAACTGATCCCGCCGGGCCGAGTCGAAGAAGTGGTCGATGACGCGTTCGACGCGCGCCTCGGTCCGATCGAATTCGATAGGTGAGGTCATCTCCTGGGTCTCGGAAAGCAGCGTAAGGAAACGGTCCCTGAGCTCCTCTAGCTTGATCAGGCCCGTAGTAATGGTGGCCGTGTCGAAGGAGAGGGCCCGCTGCAAGTCCTCGAAGATACCCAGGTAGTCGACGACGAGTCCACTCGCCTTCTCCTTCGCGGGATAGGGGCGGTTGACGCGCGCGATGGCCTGCAGCAGGGTGTGATCCTTTAGCGGCTTGTCCAGGTACATCGCATATAGCACCGGAGCGTCGTAGCCGGTGAGCAGTTTCTGCGTAACGATGAGGATTCTCGGCTCCTGGTCGGGGTCACGGAACGCGATTCGGACTCGCTTCTCGGCATCGTCGTCGAGGTGGTGCTTCCTCAGCAAGGGAGGGTCCTTGTGGTTGCCGGTGTAGACTACACGGCTGTAGTCCGTGGGCAGATGCTCATTCAAGGCATCCTTGTACAGAGCGCAAGCTTCGCGATCCACGGCGACGACGAAGGCCTTGAAGCCCAGGGGCTCGACATTCTCCCGGAAGTGACTAGCGACGTGTCTGGCGATCCTATCCACACGCTCTGGCGCTTTCAGCACGGCCTTCAGCTTGTTGGCCTTATCCAGGATGCGATCCAATTGCTCCAGACTGGCGATACCCATGTCCGCCAGAACCCGGAAGAACTCCTGTTCCAAGACGTCGCGCTCCAGCCGCAGGTCTACGGGCGCTAGAGTGTAGTACAGCGGGACGGTCGTCTTGTCCTCGATAGACTCGTCGATCCCGTACTTGTCCAGATAGCCCTCGGGGTCGGCCTTGCCGAAAGTCTCGAAGGTACCTCTGCCGATTATACCCCGGTCTATGGGGGTCCCGGTGAAGCCGAAGTAGAAGGCATTGGGCAGGGCGGCGCGCATGTAGGTAGCCAGGTCGCCCTCTTGGGAGCGATGCGCCTCGTCGATCAGGACGACGACGTTGTCACGGGCGGTCAGGTTCTTGGGAATCCGGTCGAACTTGTGAATCAGGGTCACTATCAACCCGCGATAGTCGGACCTGAGCAGCTCGCACAGGTGTGCCTTGCTCTTCGCCCTCACCACAGCGGGGAAGCCGTACGCTTCGAGGTTCTGCGCCGTCTGGGTCTCCAGTTCGCGGCGATCCACCACCATGACAAACGTGGGGTTCTCCAGTGCCGGGATGCGGCGCAGCATATGGGCCGCCACGATCATGGTGAGGGTCTTGCCCGATCCCTGGGTGTGCCAGACAAGACCGGAGCGGATGGGCCGGTCGAACAGGATCACATCGCGGCTCAGGTTGTCCGTCACGCGCCGGACGACCCTCTCGGCGGCCCTGATCTGGTGTGGACGGAGAACGAACTTCTGCGTCTGGTCGTCCATCCGGAAGAAGATGACGTAGTCGCGTAGCATCTGCAGCACGTGCTGCCGGTCGAAGAGGCTCTTGGACAGGGCCTCCAGACCGTAGTCCTTGTCCTGGCTCTTCCAGCGGTAGAAAGCCTTGAGGTCATCGTTCCAAGATGCGCCGTAATGGATGCGCAGGTCACAGGCGGCGAAGAACTGGATGAACTTGAGCAGCTCTGGGATGCGGTCGGTGTAGGTCTGTTGAACCTGGTCGAAGGCTTGGATCTCGGGCGACTGGATCACGGGGCTCTTGTTCTCGATCAGGACTACGGGGAAGCCGTTCACGAACAGGACCATGTCGGGTCGTCGCCGGTCGTGATCCCGGAAGGCGAACTCTTGCGTGAAGCAGAATCGGTTGACGTTGAGGTCGTCATAGTCGATGAGGGAGAGATTAAGTTCCCGCTTCTCGGCCTCGTGGTACAGAGTGCGATGTCCGCGCAGGAAGTGAAGGAACTCCTCACTGCCCGCCAGGGAGGGGCGCACCCGCCGTAGACGCGCGACCTGTCCCTCAACGTTCTCCGTGGTGACCAACCCCTCGTTGAGCGCCACGAGCTGCTCGCGGGCAATCAACGGAAGGAGAGGTTGTGCCTCGTCGCCCCCGCGCAGTTGCATGACGTCCTCGGGTGGCAGGTACTCCCACCCGATGCCGATGAGATGGTTGATCAACTGATCCTGGACGTCACGCTTTTCTGTGATCAGGGGCATTGCCCTCGCCTCCGGCGCCTTCACTGCCGCTCGTCCTCACCGCGTCGCCCTCACCCCCGTCCCCTCTCCCGACTTCGGGAGAGGGGAGAGAGACGTCTCGCACATGGGAGTCAACACACGCTCAGGCCGCGTCGTCCTCACCCCCGAACTCTCTCTGGCCCTTGGCAGAGGGGAGACAGGCCTCTGCTAGAGCAGCGAGTACTTGTTCCATGTCATCGAGAACCTGCTGGTTGCGAAACCGAATCACGCGATACCCGCGTTGGCGAAACCATCCCTCCCGTGCTGTGTCATCGTCCCGCTGAAGATCGTGAACTCCGCCATCAAGCTCGACTATCACGCGCTGTGCGGGGCAGCAGAAGTCAGCAATGAATGGTCCCAGCGGATGCTGCCGGCGGAACTTCAACCCGTTCAGTTGCCTGTTCCTCAGACGTTGCCAGAGCACCTTCTCCGCCGGAGTCATGGCCTGCCGAAGCACTCTCGCGCGCATCTGAACCTTCGCCGACGTGCGAATGCGCTTCATCGCTCACCCCCGGTCGCCCTCAACCCCAGGCCCTCTCGCAACTTTGGCAGAGGGGACAGCGAATTCGGCCACAGGGCCCTAGTCGCCCTCACCCCCGGCCCCTCTCCCAACCTGGGAGAGGGGAGAACAGCCTCGCTTGCATGCCTGTCAATCTCAGGTCCGAGCCCTCCCCTCCTCTCTCCCGACTCGGGAGAGAGGAGGGGGAAGGCGGCGCAGCCGCCGGGGGAGGAGTGAGGGCCCTACACCCCCACCCGCCCCGTCATCAGCTCCCGCAGCACCGACTTGAACAGCGCCTCCAGCGCGGCCTTGCGTGCCCCCTCGGTCAGAGTCCTAGCGTCCGCGCTCAGGAGCGCCGTGGCGATCCTCTGCTGCTCACCCAGTGAAGGGAGGGGAATAGCCAGATCCATGAGTCGAGAGGCGTTCACGCCCACTTGCGCGCTGCCAGCCTTGCTTGCTCTTATCTGATACCAGTAGAGCGCCGAGTTGAAGAAGCCGTAGAGGTAGTCCGCGATCACCCGCCCCTTCCCCTTCGCACGCACTCTGATAAGGTAGGACGCGAAGACGGCCTCGGGGCAACTCTTGACGATGTAGCTCTTGCCAGTGGTTGCTCCTGTCCTCGCGAAGACGATGTCGTCTCGAGCAAGGCGATACTTCCTGAAGGCCAGGTCATCGCACTTGCAGTAGGGCACCGTGGTCCAGTCAACACCTGCCTCACCGATATCTGTTATCCGCAGGAACTTCGGCCCAACTGGGTCCCTGGCGGCACCCTGTGTGTATCCGTACTGAGGCTTCTCAGTTACCTGTGCCAGCCGCACAACCTCCCACGCCTCCGGCACCGGCCCGAATTCCGTCTCCTTGAGCGGGACCCTGTCCGCCTCGTCCACCGGCACCGGCCCGTAGGTGAACAGGTAGCGCATCAGCGACTTCTTCAACTCCCGCGTGGCGGCGATCACGCGATCCGTTGCCTCGATGGCGCGGCGAATGGTCGAGAGGACGCGCGCGATCTCGCGCTGCTCGCCAAGGGGCGGGAGGGGAATGGATACTCTCAGAAGGTCCTTCCGCACTATGCCCCTGATTGTCGTCCCACGTCTGTAGAGTCGCAAGACCCGTTGGACCGTTCCAGAACGCATGGCGTAGACGAGGAACTCGGGAAGGACCTTTTGCCTATCCACAATCATGGCCGTCAGGTCCTGGCTTATGGCGATATCGATTGTGTTGATGGCTGTCTTGCCTACTCCTACCCTGGTCCCTATTAGCACGTTGCGTTTGGGCACCAACTTGGTCGAGCTATCCCTAAGCCCTCTGGACGTAATATTCCTGGCGCCCTCGCTCAAGTAGATATCGTCTATCCGAGCACTGGTCGTCCAGGCTATATCACCATCCCAGAGATCCGCGCGCTCAGTTGATGGGGTACCCCCGCTGAAAAACTCCGTACCCAGCTCAGCCAGTGGCACTGAACGCCATCCGGCCGGCAGGCCGCCGTTGAAGGTATACTGTCCCTGCTGAAGTAACTTCCGACTTGGGGCCATCATTCCGCCTTCCGAGCCCCGCCCGGGACCTGCTCGAGTGCTACTATGACATCCAGCGCTGCATATAACCGCTTCCGACCCTTGCCTGTCACTTCTCTCAGGAAGCCCAAGTCAACCAGCCGATTGATGTAGTTCTGAGCGGTCTGGAAGGTCACTTTGAGCTCTCTCTGTACTTGGGGCGCCGTCAGGACAGGATACAGAAACAGCATGTCGACGACATCCAGGAGCCGGGCAGGGGTGCGCGGCGCCTGAACACTCGCTCGGTAGTAAGCGCGCAGGTCCTGAAGGTGCTTGACTCGCGCCACCGCGTCGCGCGACTGCCTCTCGATCCCGCGGAGAAAGAAGGCAACCCATGCCTCCCACGCCCCGCGCTGACTGACGGCAAGCAGAAGATCGTAGTACGTGTCACGGTGAGCTTCGAAGTAGCCGCTGAGGTATAGCAGTGGCTGCTCTGTCAGCCGCCACTCACATGCCAGCAGTGTGGTCAATAGCCTGCCTATCCTACCGTTACCGTCGAGGAAGGGGTGAATTGCCTCGAACTGATAGTGTATTAGAGCCAGCGCTACAAGCGGTGATAGCCGAAGTGGAGAGTTCACAAACTGCTCCAGCCGGTTCAATGCCTCATGCATTTCCGGTACCGGTGGTGGCACGTAGTGGGCGGACTCTATCGTGCAGTTCAGTGGGCCGATCCAGTTGTGCGTACGCCTGAACTGGCCTGGTCTCCTCTCCTCGCCGCGCACTCCTTCCATCAACAGACCGTGCAGCTCCCGGATGAGCCGGAGACCTACCGGCAGGTGCTCAACGCGCTTCAGCCCGTACTCTATCGCCCTAACGTAGTTATGTACCTCTCGCGTATCGGAGCGGTCTTCCAGTAGAGCCAATTGACCAGCCTCGTACTGGAACAGCTCAGACAGAGAAGCCTGTGTGCCCTCAATCCGCGATGACACAACCGCTTCCTGATGCATGAACGGCCTGATCAGCAGATGGGGATTCGGCAGGCTACGTCCTACGCCAGCCAATTCCCCGAGAGCGACCGAAGCGTTGCCAAGTGCTGTTGCCAACTCGGAGTCCCAGGACAGCTGAGGTGGAAGGGGGTCCGGCACGAATGCCCAGTAGCCGTCCACCGTCCGGCACACTTGTCCAGACGCATCCTCTCCAAAACTCTCCGGTTTCACCGCTGCCCACCCATTCTACGCGGACGCATATTCTAATGAATCATACTATCCCGGCTGTAATTATGATTATTGGGACTTTATCATACTATATCATAACGCGTTTCGAGTCAATACGCCACCCACGCACATGGCGCTCTCACTTGGATGCAGAATTCCACTCCAAACCCAGTTGCTCCAGCACGGCCTTCAGCTCCTGGTCAGCGCTTTCTCGGTCCTCCTCTGCCTGCGAGAGAAGCACCAGAGCCTCCTCCAAGGGCAGCACATCCTCCTCGTCGTCGGTCGCCACGTAGCGCGAGGGGCTCAGGTTGTAGTCGTTGCGTGCGGCTTCTTCTGTGGTGATTACCTTGCTCAGCCCTTCGACGTCCTGCCAGCCGTGGTACGCTTCCGCGATCTGGTCTATGTGCTCCTCGGTCAGATAGTTCTTCGGCCTCCCCTTGTCGCACAGCCTGGTCGCGTTGATCAGCAGGATCTGGCCGGGGTGCGACTTGGCCTTGTTGATGGCCATGATGATGCCGGGCGCCGAGGTGTTGTAGAACAGGTTCTCGGGCAGGAGGATGACCATCTCGACCAGATCGGCTTCCACGAAAGCCTTGCGGACGTCGCGCTCCTTGTTACTGCCCCGGTTACCGCTACCCCGCGAAACGGAGCCGGTGTCCAGCACCACGGCCATACGCCCCCGGCCGTTGAGCGAAGCGTGCATGTGCTGGACCCAGCCCCAGTCCGCCGAGCTGCGCGGCGGCGTCCCAAAGACGAAGCGATGGTGTGGATCGTTGTCGTATACCTGGGGGTCGAACTTCTGATTCCACATGGGATTGGCGGTCACGATATCGAATGTGCGCAGGCGCCCCTCCTCGGCTAGGAATCGAGGGTTCTTGATCGTGTCGCCCAGCTCTATCGTGGCCTCCATGTTGTGGATGATCGCATTCATTCGGGACATGGCGCGAGTAGCGTGGTTGATCTCCTGCCCAAAGAGCTCCAACTTGCGCACCGAGCCATCCCCCAGTCTCTCCCTGAGGCGTAGCTGCACCTTGATCAGCAGGCCTCCCGATCCGCTGGCCGGATCGTAGACCGTCTCGCCCTCCCTGGGCTCGAGAACTCGGGCCATGAGGATGGCCACCTCGCGGGGAGTGCGGAACTCACCCGCGCTGCGACCGGAGCCCTCGGCGAACATCCTCAGCAGGTATTCGTAGGCCCGTCCCAGGAGATCGGGTTCCACGTCACGCAGCCCGAGTCGGTGGCGGTTGAGGATCTCCATCAAGCGGGCCAGGCTATCGTCGTCCAGAATCCGCTGGCCGCCGGCGGTGGCGTTGAAGTCGCTGATGTCGATGACCCCTTCGAGTTCGGGGTTGTGGTGAGCGATGGCACCAACCGCCGCACTGAGTCTCTGCCCTAGCTCGATCGGCTGGCTACGCACCGTCTTCCAGGTATGTTCCTGGGGGATGTAGAACCGTACCAGACTGCGATCGTTCTCCACCCATCCCAAGACGAGGGCCGGGTCGCCCACCTGCTCCGCCATCTGCTCGATCGTGTCCTCGTAGACGTCACAGAGGCGCTTGTAGAACAGGAGTGGCAGTATGTAGTCCCGGTACTGCGGCGCGGCTATGGGCCCGCGGATGCTGCAGGCAGCTTCCCAGAGCCAGTTCTCGAGGCTGCTAGTTTCCATGTGGACATCCTGGTCACGGTAGTGGGATACGAAGAAGGATGCTAACGATAGATGACCGACCGCGGAGCCATTATAGCAGATGGCCGGTGCAGTGGCAAGGCTTGCTTGTGCGGGGGGACCAGGGAAGCAAAGTGCCCGGCACCTCGGAGGTGCCGGGCACTTCAGGATCACTCATGGCCCACCATCTATCCAGGGTTGACGTGCTGTCACCCTCTCAGGGCGTGGTCTCCAGAGCCCAATCGAGTCCGATCGCGGCCGTGCTCCCACCCCGTCATCCTGAGCGACCGCAGGGAGCGCAGGATCTCCTTCTCCCCACAAGAGGGCGTAGATTCTTCCCTTCGGCCTTGCTCAGGGCAGGCGCTTCGCTCAGAATGACCAACTCCGGCACCGCTACCGCCAACTACGGGCTGAACCAGCTCGGCGGCCTTCGGCCGTCGTCGACTATCACGAAGGTGATCTCGCCCATGCCCACCAGTGTCCCGTGCTCGAAGCTCTGCACGATCACCGTGTGACCCTGCTCCTCCACCAGGGCCCAGCCCAGGCGATCACGCACGCCCTCCTGCTCCCGCCAGACCTTGCCGAAGCCCCGCTTCGGCTGGATCAGGCCCTCCGGCGCGGAGATGCTCGCGTCCCACTCGGGCTGGCCCTCCGTCCAGGTGTCGTCGAAGATGGCGCACGAGCCGTCCCCGTACAGGACGTAGATCTGGCGGGTGTCCGAGCGCCAGACCATCGTGCCGAACTGGAACGGCTGCAACGCCGCCGAGGTCTCGTGCGGCCGAGGCTCGGAGGCCCAGCCCAGCTCCTCCCGCACTCGGGCGTCGGTCAGCCACAGGCCGGCGAAGGCGCCCTCAGGTTGGAACGAGCCCGAGGGTGGGCCAGGAGGCGGCGTCGCCGTCGGCAGCAGGGGAGGTGGCGTCGGCGAGGCGATCGGCCTGGCACTTGAGACCGCCCTCCACTCCAGCTTGTCCACTTCGAGCGCGTACACCCGTCCCCCGGTATCGCCGGCCCAAAGCCGTCCATCGGGGGCCATGGCCAGAGCGGAGATCCGGGAGTCTGCGTTCGTGGCTTGCTGCCAGTTGCGTCCGCCGTCGGTGGAACGGAACAGGCCGCTCTCGTCGCCCGCCGAGGCGTAGCGCTGCGTGACCAAGAGATGGACGGTCGCATCGTCGCTGAAGTCCGGCGAGAAGAGGACGGTGTAACGAGGCGAGGACGCCGTCGTCGATGGACCGACGGCCTGCCAGGTCTCGGCCCCGTCCTGGGAGCGAAAGAGCCCCACGTCCCCGGCGCCGATCAGTGCGATCCGGTCCTGCGCGTAGCCAGGTGACATGGACAGCCCGCTGAGGTAGTAGACGTTGCGGCCCTCGGTGGGGAGCCGGCTGCGCCACTCGACTCCCGTGCCGTCGGCCGTCCCCGCGTACACGTTGACCTCTTTCTGGTTCTGGGGGTCGATCCCTGCGACGAGGAAGGTGCCCCCCCCGCCAGATAAACGCGCCATGGCCAGGAGCGAGCCGCCGAGCGGGTCCGCCAGGTGCTGCCAGTTTTTGCCGCCGTCTCGCGTACGATAGAGGCCGCTTCGGCCGGTGACCAGGAGCGCCAGCCCGTCCTCTCCGAAATCCGGCGAGACGGCCAGGCTACGAACGTCCAGGCTGCTCAGTCCCCGGCTGGCGGACCACCAGGTGTGACCGCCGTCTATGGAGCGGAAGACGCCCCACGAATACCCGTAGACCTCCGGCGAGGAGTGAGCAAACAGAGCGTTGGGCGTGTCCGGCGCAGCCACGATGATGGGCTCACTCACGGGAGGCAATCCGCGCTGAAGGTGTACCCACTCCGGGCCATCCACTTGTTCGCTCTCATCCGCGAACAACCCGCTGGGCCCGTACTCGTCGAGCCTGACCACGGCCAGCACCTTGCCCCCGGCGTCGACGAAGAGCCCCTGGACGAGTTCAGCGGGCAGAGCCTCGACCGGCTTGCCACCGGGAGGCGGCTGCGTCGAGGGATCCAGCGCGATCAACTCCCCGCCGTGGGAGGCACTGACGTACAAGCGCCCGAGACGCGGCGCATAGGCCAGGAACCTGACCGGGGACGGAGCCACTTCCAGTTCCCGATACCTGATCACGTGGCGCCTATCCGTGTCCACAGTCACGAGGCCGCCCCAGGTGGCGACGTAGAGCCGATGCGCGGCCTGGTCCAGGAAGAGCGTGCCTGCCAGGTCGTGCAGCCGATGAACCATTGGTCCCTGGAGTTCGAAGAGCGTCAATGTCTGGTCGGGGAAGCTGCCAGAGACCCAGACGAGGCCGTCTTCGGCATTCACTGCCAGCCCGGTCACGAATTGCTGATCGGTGTCGATGGGAGTATCCAAACGGGCGAGGGTCTCGCCATCGTAGATCTGCAGCCAGCTACTGTTGCTCGAGCCGGCCGAGTTGTTGCTCATGGTCACGAATAGGAGATCGCTCGCCAGATCGTACTGGGCTCGAATGGCGCTGGGGGAGACCATCATGGGCTGGGCGCGTACCGTCTCGGAGATCGAGCCGGTGACCTGGTGGCTCGACGGATCGACGATGTATACTCCCTGGTTGGTGAGAAAGAGCCGGTCGCGAGATCGGTCGGCCGTTATCTGGCCGGGTTTCTCTATGGTGGCGACTTCCTCGCCCGTGGCTGGATCCAGCACCCGCGTCACCTGGCCGTCGATGTCCGATACGTAGAGCCGTCCACCGGCGAAGGCCAGCGGAGCGTACATGATCGCCCTATAGCCCGGATCGAGGACCCCGTGCCAGGCGGCCGTTTCCAGCAGGGAGGTCGGGTCCAGCACGCGGACGGTGCCTGCGGAGTCGAGCACAAAGAGCCTCTCCTCGCCCTCGTCCAGTGTGGCGCTCACCAATGTGATGTCCATATGGACCGGCGCCCCCACTCTTCCGGTGGTCAGCGAGACCGGAACCAGGGTGCCGGCCAGGCGATAGAGCGTATCCGCGCAGGCCAGGTTGGCCCGAGCGTAGGCCAGGTTGAGATAGGGCATGGTCAGCCTCTGCAGCGCCTCCCCCGTGTCCCCGTCAACGATCCGGATGCGCGAAGAACGAGCAGTTTGACCCTGCCGGCCGTCTGCCAGCAACAGCACCCGACCGGTGACCTCATCCACGACGACCCCGCCGATCAAGTAGTCCGGATCGCTGTCCCAGAAGGCCGAGGCGCCTCCCTCGCGAAGTACGGCAACCCGGGCGACCACCCCGCCCTGAGTGGACTGCTCCACGAGGGCATAGGTCTGTGGACGGCTCGGATCCGCCTGCAGCGCTATGACACTGTACTGCAAGACGATGTCCTCCAGGCGGGCCAAGCCGTCGTCGGCACGGTAGACGGCGATCGTCTTGCCGCCGCGTCTGCTCAGGTAGAGTCTGCCGGCACGCGAATCCAGGGCCATGAGTACCTTGCCGGAAAGGCTCGGAACCTCCCCTACCCGGAACGGTGTTTCCGTCTGCAGCGTTTGCCCATCGAGGCACACGATCCGCTCCTCCTCCAGGACGTAGATCCGGTTCGCCGCCGAATCGATTGCCATGGCGCTCACTCCGGGGCGCGTGGCCAGCGATTGGCCCAGAGGACTCGCTCCGGCGCCCGTCGCGATCGCGATCAGGAGGTCCTCCTCTCCGTCGCTCTCACCGATGGCGTAGAGGCGGGTACCATCACCGGACAGAACCGCCCGGGCCGAGTAATCCGGCGTGATGGGAATGGCCACCGATGCCCGCACCTGCCCCTCGCGGAGACCGACCACGGTGAGGACGCCTCCCGCCCTGTTGGCGTTGCCCCCCTGTCCCAGCACGTAGATGAGGCCACGCTCGGGGTCGATGACGCCGGTCTGTACCAGGAACGTGTTTCCGGCGGGCACGCCGAAGTTGCCCGAGTAGGCCACGGGCACGGCGGTCGGCATGGGGACGCTGGTCGCCGTGGCGACGAGCGATCTCGTTGGCTCCGCTGCCTGTGCCATGGGCGTATCCGTTGGGCCCGGCACAGCAGAGGCGTTATCCCTACGGCACGAAGCGCCCGTCAGCACGACCGCGATAGCCAGGACGACTATCTGAACTCGATGCATCATGGTTCACCTCTTCCTTCGCCATAGCACGCCAGGAGTCGCCACAGCGCGCTACTCTCTCGGCAGGGGGGGATGTCTGGGGCGCTGACGTGAGCGACCCCTCTGCATGGTTGACGCTCGCAGACGTCTGGGGGTTCCCTCTGGCCATCACTGAGGATCAGCATCACGTTGGCCTTCAAGCCCTGATTCCCTGCCCTCACCCGCGTCATTTGCGGCCACCCTCCACCACTGAGATTACATTGTACCACAAGCTCGCCTCTGGGGCGGAGGACTCGGGCTTCAGCCGGAAACCAGCGGCGGCGGCCCATACTGGCACCGGCACGAGAACCTCTCCCAGCACGGGCTCGCCTGGACGCATCATTTCCCGCCACTTGACGGCAATCCGGACACGCAGTATAATTCGATATATGTCGAACTATCGAACAGACGATGTGCAGCGGTATGCCGATATCTTCAGAGCTCTGTCCAACCCTCACAGGTTCAGCATCTTCCTGCGCCTGGCACGCTGCTGCGAACCGGGGCCACCGGGAGATACCTGTCTATGTGTTGGAGAGCTCGGTGAGGATTTGGACATAGCACCCTCGACCATCTCGCACCACATCAAGGAGCTGCGCCACGCCGGGCTCATCCGGATGGAACGCCACGGCCAGACGATCCGGTGCTCTGTCGCGCCGGAGGCACTGCACGATCTAGCCCAGTTGCTTGAGGGCCTGGCGTCCAAAGGGGCTCTGCTTTGCGGGTACCGGGGGGAGCCGGAACAGGACCGGAGCGGGGAGGAACTGTGATGAGTGAGAAGGAATCAGACGGAATCCGACAGTCGGTGCGAAAGAGATACGCGGAGGTTGCCCAGCGCCACACAATCGACTGCTGCACCGCTGAACCCTCGTCCTACCGAGAGCCTTCGTGCTGCACTGACGGCTTGGTCGTCGACGAGGCCTACACCCAGAGGATAGGATACTCGGCCGAGGAACTCCAGAGCGCGCCTCAGGGAGCCAACATGAGTCTGGGCTGCGGCAATCCTCAAGCCATCGCGGCGCTCAAGCCAGGGGAGGTAGTCCTGGATCTGGGCAGCGGAGGGGGACTGGACTGCTTCCTGGCCGCCCGGCAGGTAGGTCCAGAAGGGCGTGTGATCGGCGTGGACATGACGCCCCAGATGGTCAGCAAGGCACGCTCCAACGCCGACGCCGTAGACACGAGCAACGTCGAGTTCAGGCTGGGCGAGATCGAGCACCTGCCGGTCGCCGATGGCACCGTGGACGTGATCCTGTCCAACTGCGTCATCAATCTGTCGCCGGACAAGCCTCAGGTCTTCCGAGAGGCCTACCGGGTGCTCAAGCCCGGCGGCAGGCTGGCCGTCTCCGACGTCGTGGCGACCGCAGACATTCCTCAAGAGCTGCGAAACGATGAAGAGCTGTGGTCAGGCTGCATGGGCGGCGCCGAGGAGATCGGGAAGCTCGAGGAGATCATGAGACAGGTGGGGTTCCGAGATATCCGCATCAGTCCCAAGGATGAGAGCCGCGAGTTCATGCGCGAATGGGCTCCGGGCTCCCGGATTCTCGACCACCTGGTGTCGGCCATGATCGAGGCCATCAAGTAGGACCGGCACCAATCCGCCGAAGACCGGGTGAGAGCGTATGCAGCAGTATGAGGCCTCGGAGCACGTGCTCTGAGAGCTTCTGGCCCCGTGGCGCCACCCGCCGGAATGGCCTTCAAGCACGGAGGGGGCGACTCTGATGAGTCGCCCCCTCCTATCCCGTCCCCCCATCCCCTACACGAGGAAAGCGGAAATCGCGTCACGAAGCCGTCAGATCAGCCTCTCCCTCAGCTTTGCGCTGATGTAGTCCATGGTGGCCACCACGATGGCGATGGCCCAGACCGCAGTGGCGGCCTCGCGGTAGCGCATGAGGTTGATGCGTTGCTGAAGGACGAAGCCAATGCCACCACCGCCCACAAAACCGATGATCGTGGACATGCGAACATTGATGTCCCAGCGGTAGATGGTGAAAGCGAGATACTGAGGCATGATCTGCGGGATCACGGCGTACACGATCGTCTGGAGTGTATTGGCTCCCGTCGCCGTGACCGCCTCAATCGGTCCAGGGTCGATGCTCTCGATCGACTCAGAGTACAGCTTCCCCAGAGCCGCGATGCTGTGAACCGTCAGAGCCAGCACACCCGCGAACGGTCCGATGCCCACCCAGACGGCGAAGACAATGGCCATGATCAACGGCTCGATCGACCGCAGGATGTTGAAGAACGTGCGGGTGATGTAGTAGATCGCCGTGCCCAGTTTCGTGCGAGCCATGATATTGCGCGCACCGAAGAAACTCAGAGGAAGCGCGACCACGATAGCAAAGGTCGTGGCCATCAGGGCCAAGAAGATCGTCTCGACCATCTTCTCCAAGGTCTGAGTCAGGACCGGATCGGGCCGCAGGGCACCGGCGCGCCACTTGGCACGCACTTCGACTCGGAAGGAATCGGGCTCCATCCCCGCACCGGCTTCCGGGACCTTGAAGCTCGTGTGGATCTCACCGCGGTCATCCACGGTAATGCGCTTGATCAACACCCTGGTGTTCACGATCACCCAGTTGATGCGTCCCTCCGCCCCCGGGTAGAAGTTGTATCCGTCCAAGAGCACCTCATCGCCCACGTTTCCACACGTCGTCGAGAGGGTGAAGTAGGCGTCAGATGAGACCTCCAATTGAGGCGGGGGGCTATCGGTGCAGGGCGCATGGAAGTGGGTCTTGATCCAGTCCTCCTGCTCAGGCTGCGACAGGAGGATCGGTGTGACCAGGCCCTTCATGATCGGGCCTACGTCCGCGACATCGCTGATGAGGGCCTTCAGATCGATCTGGGTCACTCGCCAGCCATACACGTAGGCTGCTGCCATGATGATGAGGATGAGTACGTTGCGCCACGAAGAATGCGAGGGTTTCTTCTTCTGCTTGTTTGATGTCATGCGGAAGCCTCTCTTCCAGGGCGACATCCTTCTGACTGTCGCCACCGTGTTGAGCTTGCCGGCGACGTTCCCTATCTTGCACCGCATCCCTCAATGGACTCAGGATGCCGCGTCCAGCCGCACACGCTGTTCGGCCTGCCAAGGCAACTAACAACTTACCAGTTGCGCGCAGCTCGCGACGGTCCGCTCAGCCAATGCCCGCACCGTGCTCCCTGGTTCCGATCCACTGTGCAGCAGCGGGTCTGGGTTTGAACCCCACGCCAAGGGACTGCGGGACTCCCGCTGTCCCCATCCGCGCGGGATCCGACAGGGGTCACGCGATGGCCACCCCCTTTGCCTTCACCCCATAGATCCTCTCGAAACGGTCGTCGTTGAACTCCTCAGTCGACCCGTCGAACACCAACCGGCCGTCCTTGAGGGCGATGATGCGTGTTCCGTAACGACGAGCCAACGCAGGGATGTGCAGGCTGCAAATCACCGAAACGTTCTCGTTCTTGTTGAGCTCCTCAAGGTACATGAGGATGCTGTCTGAGAGGACCGGGTCCAGGCTGGCCACAGGCTCATCGGCCAGCATCAGCTTCGGTTCCTGCATGAGGGCCCGGGCGATCCCTACGCGCTGCTGCTGTCCTCCACTCAGTTCATCGGCTCGAGACTCAGCCTTGTCCGGAATGCCGACCCGCTCCAAGTTGGCCCTCGCCCGGTCGACCTCTTCTTTAGGAAAGAGGCCCAAGAGGCTCTTTGCGGGACTGACGTAGCCCAGTCGGCCAGACAGGACATTGGTGATGACCTTGGAGCGTTCGACCAGGTTGAACTGCTGGAAGATCATGCCAATGGAACGCCGAATGAGCCGGAGTTCTTGAGCGTTCGCGGCCGTGACGTCCTGGCCATCGAAGACGATCTGCCCCTCGGTAGGCTCGACCAGGCGGTTGATGCAGCGTAGCAACGTGGATTTGCCTGCTCCGCTGAGTCCGATCAAGGCAACGAACTCACCATCCTGAACCGTGAAGCTGACGTCGCGCAGGGCTTCCACACCGCCTTCATAGATCATGGTGAGATTCTTGATTTCCAGCAAAGTGGCCTCCTGCGTACTGCATCAGGGCACAAAGAGTCGGGCTGGACAGAGAGTGACTGTCCAGCCCGAGCAAGAACTAGTCTTCCAGTGCCTTCTCGAAGTCGAATCCCAGAAGGTCGCCCATCTTTCGAACGACGTCGTAGTCCGCGTCCGAGGCAGGCACCAGGCCTGTGATATTGTAGAGCTCTCCCAGAACCTCAACTCCCTCATCGGTCTTGGTCATGGCCAAGATTGCCGCGATCAGCTTGTCCTTGACATCTTCGGGCAGATCCGCTCGGAAGCTCACCGTGTCGTTGGGGATGGGAGCGGAGAGCTGAACGATCTTCACCTTCTCCGCAACATCAGGATAGGACTCCCTGGCAGTGCGCCGCGCGTCCCCAATCGAGCCGTCGGGGCGGATGGGGCTCCAGTAGCAAGCTCCCGCATCGACATCACCGTTGTAGACGGCCAGCACTGCTTGCGGGTGACCTCCGGCGAAAAGGCTCTCGGCCAGTTCCACCCCGGCGTCCTCCAGCATCGCGCGAGCGAAGAGGTATCCGGACGTGGAGAGAGGATCGGTGAACGCGAAGGTCTTGCCGTTCAGATCATCCAGGCTGTTGATCGGGTCCAGGCCCCGCTCGGCTCGCACAGCATCGGACTGGGCGATGATCTCCGCCGTGTAGGTTGACGAACCGTAGCGCACGGTGGTCAGCTTGGCTTCCACTCCGCACTTCTCATTCGCCAGCACGTACGCGAAGGTGGCCAGCCAGGCGACGTCTGCCTTCCCGGTGCAGAGAGCCTCGATGACGGCGGCGTAACTGGTCGGAACGGCAGTCTCGAACTCGTAGCCCGTGCGCTCCTCCAGCATGGCCGCGATCTTGTCGCCGCTTGCCAGCACGGTGTCGGCCTCACCTGATGGGACGAAGTACATTCGGATGGTAGGCGGAGGGGGAACCGGCGTGGGTGGTAGCGGCGTCGCAGTGACAACCTCCTGGACAACCACCGTCTCTTTCACGGGCTTCTCTACGATCACGGTCTCTTTGACAACCTCCGGCTTGCAGCCAGAGATCACCGGCAACAACAGCAGCACAACCAGTACGAGAGCAAGGCTAGTTCTACCTCTCATCTTCTCCTCCAATCCTTTTCCCTATTCTAGGAGCGCACACCCAAGCTAAGCCGTTCGTCCACACCAAACAGCGCGGGTTCTCGATACACATCACCTCCTCGCCGAGTTGCAGACCAAAGGCACAACTCCGTACCCCAAGGTTCTCATGGATATCTATCATACTACATCTTCCTGCGCAATGCAAGTGTTTTTTGCCCCGGCACAGGAGACCCCGGATGCCAGATAGGCCCTGTGAGACTGCCTGCTCAATCTAATCGATCCACACACTCGTACCATCTACGCGCGAACCAGACGATTAGCTGACAGTAGCTAGAGCAGAGCGCAATCCCGTGATGCCGACCGTGGAGTTTCGATGGTCCCCACCACACCCTCACCTGTGTTCTGGGTCAGATATCGGCTGGTCAGTACGAGCTCGGCCGCGCGTTCTCTCCCCTACGGCTAGCTCGGGACCCGAAGGCGACGGACACGAGGGCGAAACCCGCAGCAGCGACAAAGAGCGTAGGGTAGCTCGTCATCTGCAGGATCCAGCCCCCGACTAGAGTAGCCGGCAGACAGAGTGCGTTGAGGGTATTGGCAAGTCCCATGTAGACTGCACGCTCCCCCTCGGGAGCGATCTCCAGATAGCGCGCAATGAACCCGAGCATGAACGAGCTGTTCAGCAACCCGATGGCCACGAACAGGAGCACGTAGATCAGCAACAGGATCGCGACCGGGCCCCCGGCGAGAGTATGCGCCACCAGGGCCAACACGGGAATGAGCAGACCGAGAACGATGCTGATCTGCACCACGGCGGCGCTCCCTCGCCTTTCATGCAAGTATCCCAGTGTGATCCCTCCCAGGATGCCTGCGCCTGTCTGTGCAAGCGTGAAGAGTCCTATCGATTGCGCGCCCAGAGCCAAGACTTCCGTTGCGTGGAGGACATAGAAGGGATGGCCCATCCCGGCGAAGCCCAGCAACAGACGAGTCACCACGAGAATGACGAAGGTTCTGTCGTGGGACAGAATATCCCTCAGAAGGTGCCGGTACCCTGGGCGATGAACCTCGGTGGGGGAGTCATCTCCCTCCGGCTCCCGGATCAGGCCGATGCACAGCAAGGAAACCATGAGAGCAAAACCGGCCAACGTGAAGAGCAGGGCATAGTTGCGGGGAAAGTCCAGCCCGCTCGTCGGCCCCAACAGGTAGGAGATGGTCGCTGCAATCCCCAGGGACACAGTGCCCAGGATGACCTGGCCTGTCCCCACCACCCTGCCTCGGCGCTCCACGGGCACGCACTTGGCCAGCAACTCAAACCAGGCCACGCTGCAGACGCCATCGGAGAGGGCAAAGAGCAGAAACCCGGCGTAGAAGGTCACCAGCACGAGCTCCGGTCTGCTCCGGCCAAAGAGTGTGATGATTGCTGCCGATATCCAGAACGTTGGACGGCCAATCAGGCCGGAAACCACCGCGAAGCGCTTCTTCATCGGGCACCGTCTCACCCAGCGCGCAGCCAAGAGTTGCGGCAGGAGCCAGCCACCGTTCATGAACGCGTTGGCCAGGCCAACCATCACGGCGGAGTCGGTCAGCTGCCGGACGAAGGAAGGCAGCACCGTCGAGAGACTGAAGAACGCCATGCCGACACCGAACAAGACGTAATCGCCCGCCAAGCAGAAGGCGTTTCTGCGGTAGTGTGGTGGAGCCGCGTTCCTGAAGGACATAGGTGTTCGGCCTCTCTACCAAATCATCGAAGGTACTGGCCTCCTGCGAGACCATCCTGCATCCACAATCCCCGCGATGGAGCCCGGGCATCTGATAGCAACGCGAACGCGCCACACGCCCGCGCCGGTACCGCCGTGATTTCGTGTGCTCCGTCCCACGGATGCCGTGCGGCGATCAACAATGGACAGATCGTCCTCGCCGTTGGCCAGGGGCCAAGATGCGGGCAGCCATCGCTACGAGCACTTCCCCATTGGGCCCAGGTCGGTCAGTCGGGAGGATCGAGCTTGAACTTGACGGTCATCACCTGCTTGGGGCGAGCGGCGAACGATATCGTTCCTTCGGCTCGAGCTATCAGCCTGTCCTCCTCGCTCTCATCCAGTCTGGCGAGCACGGCCTCTGTGAACGGTAGGTGCAGATGCAGACGAGCTTCCGAGGGCCCTTCGGTCATGTTGTGACCACGGACAATCAGCCCGTCGCCGGACTCAGCCCACTTGATAGCGCTGATCACGAATCCTCGTCTCCAGGACTCACGCCCAGGGTGTATCTCCAGGTAGTCCTCCAGCATGAAGTGAAGGTACCCTGGGTCGCGCCGCATGAGGGACAGCAGTCGATCCATCAAGTGGCGTAGTCGGATGCGGCATACCTGGAATGGCCGGTACCATTCTCGGTCCCAGTACGCGTGCGAGACCAAGGTGACGTGATCGGGCGTCAGCGCGTCCTTCCGACTTCTCCCCGATCCGGGGTGATGACTAGGGCTTTGCCGGCCAAGCGCGCGGCGGCCTCCGACTATGATACGAATACTCTTCCACCGGGTCAAGTACCGACTCCGCGGCTGGTGGGCGGTCATCGAGAAGGCGCCGATCAATTGGACAAAAGGAGAGTTTTGCAGTATCATAGTTGACCATAGGTTGAGACGGTAGGAGGACTGATCTTGGCGAACACGGCATCAGCGATAAAGAACATAAGGGTGTCCCGTAGGAGGGCTCAGCGGAACCGGCTGGTTCGCTCCCGGGCGCATACCCTCGTGAAGAAGACGAGGCGGCTCATCGAAGCCGGGCAGCTAGATGAGGCATCCGCCATGGCGGTGCAGGCCAGCAGTGCCCTGGACAGGGCGGCCGAGAAGGGCGTCATCCACAGGAACACGGCGGCGCGAAAGAAGTCGCGGTTGATGAAGAGGCTCAACAAAGCACAGGCAGCGGTGAGCACTGACTAGTCCTCTTCATCACTGATCCATATCTACCCCAGCCCGAGCTAGATGGCGTAGGCGGAGCGAGGGACATTGCTGTCTTGTGTGGCGATGTCCCTTTTGGTGTACCAGATCCTCTGCCTTGTGGCTTCGGCGGTGTCAACCGCCCCAGATTGGCTGAGCCTAGCAGAGCAGCGAGAGGTCGCGACCCCGACCAGACTCGATGGCGTAGGTATCGTCGGGGATGCTCTGGGAAACGTTGAGAACCCTGGGGGAGTGGCGATGGGCGAATTGGGCGAATTGCTGCGCAGTACTCGAGAGGCGAAGGGCATCTCCCTCGCACAGGCGGAGCAGGCGACCAAGATCCGAAGGCAGTATCTGGAAGCTCTTGAAGAAGAGGACTTCGAACTGCTGCCGGGAGAAGTCTATGTGCGGGGCTTCCTACGCAACTACGCCCGCTTTCTGGGATTGGCTCCCGAAGAGGTATTGAAGCTGCGTGGCGCCCCTCCAGAGGAACCCATCACCACGCCCTTCGGCACTCCACTAGAGGAGCCGCTGGTAACTTCATCTTCGTCCCAGCTCGTTCTCAAGTTCTTCGCCGTGTTGCTCTCGCTAGCCGCGATTGCGGCCGCGACATGGTGGGGCTACCAGTGGCACACGGGGGAGAGCCTCCTGAGTCTTCTGACCCCTGCTCCGACCTCGACTCCGACCTTACGACCGACCACAGCGGTGGCGCCGACCGAAACCGCCACTCCCACGGTCGTCACTCCCCAGCCTACCGCTTCTCCGCTACCGACCTACACTCCCGTGCCCCCGACTGCCACCCTGAGTCCGACAGCCACTCCTGCAGTCGGTCTGCAGATCACGATGGACGTCGTCGAGCGGACCTGGCTCGAGGTCACAGTCGACGGGGAACTGGTGCTGGGAGAGACCGTCGAGGCAGGCAATCGTCTCTCCTGGACCGCCACCGAGAGTATCTCGTGTCACTGCGGCAACGCAGGTGGGGTCAGAGTCACCGTGGCAGGGGAGGAGATCGGGGCGTTGGGAGATCCAGGACAGGTTGTCGATCGCGTGTGGACTACTCCCTAGCGCGGGCGCAGCGCGAGGAGGTTCGAGACCGCTGGTGAGCCCTTGGGCTCACCAGTTCTTTGTACGTGTCCAACCGCGCACTGAACTAGACCGAGGTTATCTCAAATGCGCTTCTACATCGTGACCCTGGGGTGCCCCAAGAACCAGGTAGACTCGGAAGGTATGGCTCAACTGCTCACGTCGGCGGGGCACCGGCAGACCGAGTTGCCGGAGGACGCGGACTGCCTCATCGTCAACACCTGCGGCTTCATCGCGCCGGCGAGAGAGGAGTCCCTGGCCACTCTTCGGGAGATAGCTCGCGAGAAAAGGCCGGATCAGATGCTGGTGGCCGCGGGTTGCATGGCGGAGCGGTATGGCGCCGCGTTGCTGCGTCAAGTGCCTGCTCTAGACGGGCTGGTTGGCACGCGCAAGTGGGGGCGCATCGTACCGTTGCTGGATAGGCTTGGCTCCGCTCGCGCTCGTGGCGAACGGCTGAATCTCATCGCCGAAGGGAAGAGCTCGTTGGTGATGCCCTTTCCTCGCGCAGCGAGGCCCGGTTTCAGTGCCTACATAAAGATCGCGGACGGGTGCTCAGCCGCGTGTGCCTTCTGTGCCATACCTGCCATCAAGGGCCCCCAGCACAGCAAGGCCAGCCGACAGATCATCATCGAGGCACGCCAACTCGTGGAGCAAGGGATCAAGGAGATCATACTCATCGCGCAGGACACAACGAGCTACGGTCGCGACAGGGGGCAGCCTGACGGTCTGCCGCTGCTCATCGAAGAGATTGTCGCCGAGGTGCCAAAGCTCCCCTGGCTCCGCATCATGTACGCCTACCCTCAACACGTCACCCCTCGTCTCATCGAGGTCATGGCCGAGCATCCGCAAGTGTGTCACTATCTGGACTTGCCGTTGCAGCACGGTCACCCTGACGTCCTGCGGCGGATGGGAAGGCCATCGGATACCTGCAGAACTGCATCGCTGATAGACGATCTCCGCCAGGCGATGCCCGACATCGCGCTGCGAACCACCTTCATCGTGGGCTATCCCGGTGAGACCGATGAGGAGTTCGCTGCGTTGCTGGATTTCATGCAACGTAGCGCCTTCGACAAGGTGGGCGTCTTCGTATACTCACCGGAGGAGGGCACCCGGGCGGCATCGCTGCCTAACCGGATATCGGAAGAGCTAAAGAGTGAGCGCTACGACAGAGCCATGCTGCTGCAGCAGAAGATATCCCTTGAACGGAACAGGGAGCAGATGGGCCGGAGTCTGCACGTCCTGATGGAGGGGACGGGTGACGGGATCAGCGTCGGGCGGTCCTACCGAGACGCTCCCGAGATCGATGGGCTCGTCCTCGTGGAGACGGAGTGCTCTCCCGGCGACATTGTGCCGGTGCGGATCACCTCTGCCATGGAATACGACCTGGTAGGCGAGTTGGAGTCGCGGTAAGCCCAGCGGTAGCGGAGAAGACGGTTGCTCTTGCCGTCAACGGCCGGTGCTACCATCTTCGTATCAGGCTCATCATCCCTGGGATCACGACGCACGAGGCAACGAGGGCGCGATGTTGCTCCAGAAAGACTCCGACAAGAGTGAGTTGCGCAGCAAGCGGTGTATGCGCGGATCCAGAACGTTCAGACGCTGGGACTCGACCAGGTACCAAGCCACGGCTACCGCGAAGTATCCCCTGCCGCCTGGGGCATCGGTGTAATCCTCCAGGTAGCCCAAAGCTGCGCACTCGCGCACCCTTCCCCCGACATCTGCCAGTTCCGGTACTACGCCGGCACCATCCGATAGCCAGGCTCCCTCCGCCAGGCCCTGGGAGCCCATGAGATGGTCTAGGAGACAAGCCGCCGGTTGCAGGGCCACTCGGGGCTGCCGGCCCAGGTCATTCAGACAGACGTGGGCGACGTTCTCGATCGTCTCGATGCGTAGCCTGTGAGGACCTTCCGTGTACTGAGAAGGGAGATGGGTCAGGAGCAGATGCCCTCGCGGGCATTCCGCCCACCAGCTGAGCAATCCAAGTGGGCACGGGCGTATGAGGGTCGCCAGATGTTGGACGGGAGCCCATGCGTGTGCATACCGCTGCCGTACGGCGAGAGGAGAGAGGCGCAGCGCCTCGGGTTCCAGGTGCATCTTCTCCCGCATCAGTTGGCGCAAGACGAGTTCCTTGGCCGGAAGCGTCAATGCCGGAGACCTCCTGAGCAGCGCGACAACCTACGGTCGGTAGTCAATCGTTCTCTCCGACGATGAATTCGGGACGGTAGGGCTTCCAATCGGCTCGGACACGCGCTCTAGCGAGGGGGCTCTCAGATGGTTGTTGGGCTGACTTGCCCGTGGCTTTGAACACCAGGGAGCGCAGTTCAGGGTAGAGCGGAAAATGCGGGTCGACCGAGTAGTACTTGGTTCTCCCCTCGGTCTCGTCGGTCAGTAGCCCGAGCGTACACAGATTGCGCAGCTCCCGCCATATGGCGTTCTGATGCTCTTTGGTCATTCGCTCAAGCTCCCGCCCGTAGAACCGGCGTTTCGGGTTGGAGAGAAAGACACTGAGCAGTCTGACTCGTACCCTCGACGAGAAGAGCTTCTCTAGCATCGCGACCCCCTTGCACGATCCCGGATGGTCAAGGACTCAGGTACCGTCTGCACATGATCACAGCCCGCAGAAGGTGTGCCCGAGAAGACGACCGTCGATGGAGCCCCGCACCCAGAAACTGCACCCCTGTACCGTGGAAGGATCCGCTACCCGGCCCAGTTGTCCAACACACCCACCAGAGCCTTCCAGACCTCAGGATCAATGGCCGGCCTGTTCTTCAGCTCGCGTCTGAAGAAGCTTCTCAGGTTGTCGACAGTCACCACAGGGCACGCCGTCCGTTTGATGTCAATGCGAGCTCCGGGATCGGTAAACACGATCACCCCCTCGACCGGCACCTCGGTTCCGCCTAGAGCGTGGGCGATCCTTTCGCTCAGGCCGGAGACATCGCGATTGAGTTCGCGGATCGGATTGCCCAGGCCGGGCTCACCGAGAAGGCCGAACAGTCGTGACAATGTGAACTTACGTCGCCATTTCCGGCCGTCGTAAGACAACTCGCCCGGTTGCTTCTTCACCAGGATCACCCACACCCCTGAGGGAGTGACCAGAACGTGCTCCTCAGGTAGCAGGAAGTTGTAGAGCACGTGATGATCATCGAACCCGCTCAGTGCCTTGGCCAGTGCTTGCTCTGCCCGCGGCTCACGGATGTAGCGCGTAGCAAGATACGCTCCAGAGGTGGATACCACCAGGCCAAGGGTGAGAATCGCCCAGGCGAGGTACAGCTCCCGGTTGACGAGCACCACCGCGGCGATCAAGCAACCCAGGCCACCGAAACTCAGCGTCCTGGCCCACTTAGCCCGGGAAGCCAGAAGATCCTCATTGACGTTGTTGCGCATGTTTTGCTCCCGCGGATCAGTCTAGAGACTAGCCTCGATACTTTCCTGAATGGCCTCCAGCATGTGCCTCTCTGCGCATTGCGCAGCAAGGCGCACCATGTTCTTGATGGCCTTGGCATTGGAGCGCCCGTGTCCGATGACTACCACACCCTTCACACCCAGAAGAGGGGAACCTCCGTACTCGGTGTAGTCCAATCGCCGCTTCGTCTCCCTGAAGGCATCTTTGGCCAGCAGCGCTCCGAGCATGGCCAGTGGCCGCTTCTCGATCTCAGACTTGAGAAACCCCATCAGCATCTCCGCCACGCCTTCGGCAGTCTTGACCGCCACGTTGCCGGTGAACCCATCGGTGACTATCACGTCGGCCATCCCCGAGACGATATCTTTGCCCTCCGCGTTACCCACGAAATTGAGGCCACTCTCCTTGAGGAGCGGCACGGTGGCTTTCACCAGGTGACTGCCCTTGCCCTCCTCCTCCCCATTGGAGATGATGGCCAGCCGGGGGTTCTCCACCCCTAGCACTCTCTCGGCGTAGATGGTGCCCATGATGGCGAA
>Ga0180432_10000933_pt1 | contig 47120 bp, 38 predicted proteins | sample SS_ome_10_FD_132414 | JGI IMG/M metagenome (GOLD analysis project Ga0180432, IMG submission 132414) | Hypersaline lake sediment archaeal communities from the Salton Sea, California, USA - SS_1_MS_2 metaG | ecosystem: Environmental > Aquatic > Non-marine Saline and Alkaline > Hypersaline >...
ATAAAAAAAAATATATTTTTAGTACATCAGCACCTAAAAGGTATATAAAGAAGTGAAAAGACAGGTCAACATACGGCTTGAAGAGGAACTCATTGAGCAACTGAAAGAAATTGCCATTGAGGAGCAAAAAAAGACCGGTTATGATAACATTACTTTTACCAATGTCATTGAAAAGGCATGCAGAGAGTTTATCAAGAATTATGGGGAGGAGTAAATCCCCTCCATTTTTCGCAATACCTGAATAACAAGTGCCCTAACCGTAATCAACAACTTTCCTTTCATTTTTTCTTCTATCAAAAATTATCACATGGAAAGAGCTTCAACTGTTCATCAGGAGAGGAATCCACGGGAGGCTCCTTAACAAAACCGAAAACCGAGCGACCGCCATACCTGTGGGACTCCCGCATCTCCTTGCGAATGAGCTCATCGAAATGCGCTTCGGGGGAAAAAGACCTTTCAATGTGCCGGGCTGCTATTGAGAGATTTTGAAATGCGCGCTTTTTATCGTGATAGCCGATCTTCGCCCTCTGCAGCGAGCTCCGAAGAACTTCAATCGTCTCGTCGTAAACCCCGGTTGGAACCGGAAAGGGATGCCGATCCTTGCCGCCGTGCGCAAAGGAGAAGCGAGCCGGATCGGTAAAGCGCGAAGGGGTCCCGTATATCATCTCACTGACGAGAACCAGTGACTGCATGGTTCGCGGCCCGAGTCCCTCCAGTATGAGCAGCGACTCGAAGTCACGGCACTGCCTGTCGTAGGCAAGTGCGAGAACGCTGCCAAGCCGCTTCAGGTCAACATCATCCCTGTGAACGGCATGGTGGGAAGGCATCACGATTCTCCTGATTTCCGGCACTGTTTTTTCCGGATCCTCTCGAGCAATGGCGAGCACGCTGCTTCTGGTTGCCGCAGCTTTCTTGTCGGTGAGATTAAGTATCAGACCCTGATTCATACCGTAGATAAAGGAGTGCGGCTCTTCAACAAAGGAGGTAATGGCCGGCGAGTGCCAGTGATATCGGCGTGCCAGCCCACTGGAACCGTTCAATCCCTGCTGAACGACCGCCCAGTCCCCCTCGTCGGTCAGAATGAAGGAATGGAGGTAGATCTGAAAACCGTCCTGTACCGCCGTGTTGTCTATTTTAGCGCTGAGCCTGCTGCAGCGCACCAGATAGTTCCCGTCCAGTCCCGTTGTGCCGGCAATCGCGAGCAATTCATCCGGAGTCCTTCGCGAATGCCTCCCCCTCCCCCCGCATATATATACCCCGAGATCCTTTGATATTGGGTTTACTGCACGCTTCAAAGCACCCATGACCGAGGTGGTGATTCCCGAAGAGTGCCAGTCCATTCCCAGCACGGCTCCCAGCGCCTGGAACCAGAGGGGATCGCTCAGGCGACGGAGAACCTCGGCCTTCCCGAAATCGGCAACGATGCACTCGATAATTGCACCTCCCAGTCTGCTCATACGCTCGGCGAGCCATTTCGGCACCCGGCCACGGTGAAGGGGGAGATCTGCATATCCTGAACGCTTCATTGGATTTATATGTTACCGCTCATTATTATATATGACAGCAATAACTATCCTTCTCAATGCTTTTAGAGAATGAATAAATTGGCAATTAACAAAAATAACGTACTCCTGTATCCGTTTTTAATTAAAATTCAATAAAATGAAATTACCTCATTGTAATAAAAATTACTTTATATATGTATAGTATATATATAAATATACTGTGTGGCAAGAATTTTTTATCACAATCAGGTACATTACAAAGACAATCATTGATAGAGCCGGATCAGCTAATCGATTGATTCACGCCTTCTATCAGATAGTAGGTTGATTTCTATGCCGAATGAACAGATACCTGCCGAAAAAAAATTGCTGTAAGACAAACACCTACACTACTCCCCGCAAATGTCCTACAGGCGCTGTTGAAACCGTCTGACAAAAAAATAGGACTACTTCACCCGAAAAAAGGGAGTTTGTCCGATTGAAAAAAATAATAACGGGGGTAGATTAATAGCAAATAGTTCAGTCAAGGTAATGATCGGTTTAAATACTATCACATATATACAGCGCACAAACCTGTCCTTCCAAGTGGTGCCAGGATCTTCCACTGCCAACAGCACAGGCGGGCTTCCGGGACGCGGATTCGTGAGGGACAAGGGCATATCAACCGTAAGGCGTTACAGCCTGCCGATCAGTTGCCGATAGAAGCTGAATGATATTATGAGACAGACTATCATGAATATCACCTGATCCAACATTCGAGGAGAATTGCTCGTCACGTCGGTAGAAAAACCGAAGAAGGAGATCCGCGATGAACTGTATTATGATAATTGGAAATTCTAGGACAGCATGGAAAACGGGGAGAACAAGGACCCTGAAGCATTCCATAAATGCCTATAAAAGAACTGACATTCTCACGCGCGTGAAGGAGATCGGCGAAAAGGGCGGAAACATGGCGATACCTCTCTGCTCATCACCGATAGTCGATGACGGTGTTTTTTTCGATTATGTAAAAAAAAGCACCGGATTATCGTTGATGCTGATTCTCTCTTTCGATTGAAGAGTCAGGAAGAGAACCCGTGTGCACAATGCCCGAAAGAACCGGTATTTACAATTTGTGTATCAATGCAAATACTGTATTTGAGAGATGCTCATAAGAATCACCCCTGAATCACCTTTTAAGAAAACGAATGAGAAGTGGATTTACCAGTTCCGGAAACTCATAGCAGGCATTATGCCCCGCCCCCTCGATAAGATGAATCTCAACCTGCGGTATTGCTTCTCGTACCTGCTCGCTCTGCGTATACGGAAGGAGCTGATCTTCTTTCCCCCAGATTAGTAACACCGGTTTGTCCTGCTGCCCGACCTGTTTGTACAGCTCGCCGAGATCATTCATGTGCATATAACGGAGGGTCGATAGGAGGGCTCTTTTGAATCCGGTATAGCGCATCTGCACCATGAACTTTTCCCGAAATTCACCCAACCGGTCGGGCTTTACAAAAGCCTTCCGTATCCCCGAAAGAATGATTCCGTCGCCGGCAACCGCCATAATATAATCTCCGATAAGGGGAGCTTTCCCCAGCTTCATGGAAAAGAGCTCCCTGGTGGGGAATCCGGCCGGTGCAAGGAGACACACCTTTGATACTATGTCGGGATGCCGTGCGGTGAAGATTACGGCGATACCTCCCCCCATGGAGAGACCGACGAGGTGAACGGGCTTGGCAATCTCGAGAACATCCAGAAGCTCGAGAAGCTCTGTATCGTAGAGATCCCGGTCATAGGTTACCGCCGGCCTGTCCGAGAATCCGCGGCCAAAGTGATCAAAACGCATCACTCTGAAGCCGGCTTTCACCAGTTCATCGAAATTATTATCCCAGATAAAATACGGCGTGGTGAAACCGTGTATAAGGACTACCGGCTTCCCTCCGGGCGGACCGGCGATTTCATAGTGAATAATACCCCTGGAGAGCTGCACGAAGCTTCCCGCAGCGGTCTTTCTGACCGTATCATCGAGAACCTCCTTCTTGCCGATGGAATAAAAATATGATCCGAAGATGAGAGCTCCAATTATGATGATACCAGCTACAATTTTACTCTTCAATATAGCAATCGCCATTGCTTAACCTCCCCTCTGCCGTTTATTTACGATAGCACTCTCAAGTGAGGATGTCAACACTTCTTGTACCGTAAAAAATAGTGCTTGATATAATTACAATAGAAATTACCGTCATGCAGGGGAGAAACATCCATTCACATTACCGCGAGAACAATCGTGAAGACTGCTAAAATCCTCATAGTTGAAGATGAGCCGATAATCGGGCTTGACATACAGAAGAATCTCACGAGCCTCGGCTATGATGTACCGCTGATCCTCTCGTCGGGAGAAGAGGCAATCAATGCAATTGAAGAGATACGTCCAGATCTTCTGTTGATAGGCATCAACCTCGACGGTGATATTGACGGCATCGAAGCGGTCAATGAGATCAAGAAAACGTTTGCCCTCCCGGTTATCTATCTCACCGCTCAGACGGATCAGAATACATTCTCCCGAGCACAGGAAACCGAACCATACGGATTTATTGTCAAGCCCATTCTTAAAAACGATCTGCATACCGCAATTCAGATGGCCCTCCACCGTTATGAGCTGGAGAATCGATTACGAGACACCGAGACGAGATACCGTTCCCTTTACGAAAGTCCTCTGAACATTATCTTTATGTACAATCCGGAAGGCTATTTCATAGATGCAAATGATGCTGCCGTTGCCATTACCGGATACAATCACGAAGAATTCTCACAACTGAACTTTGCCACCCTCTGCGATGCCGAGCATCTGGGAAAAGTCACCGAGAGCATCACGGAACTCATTGACACCGGACTGCAGCGGGAACCTGTCGAGATCAGGTTGCAACGCAAAGATGGGAGCAGCGTGTGGATAGAATTCATCAGCACACTGATTTACCGGGAAGGAAAGCCTCCTCTGATTCAATCCATTGCACGGGATATTACGGATCGGAGGGAGGCTGAGGAGGCATTGCGGGCGGAGAAGGAGCGAACACAGCAGTATCTCGATATTGCCGGTGCAGTTATCGTTGTTCTCGATCGTGAAGGGAAGGTATCGCTGATTAACAGGATGGGAGCGAAAGTGCTCGGTCTCGCGGAAGAGGAGATCATCGGGAAGAGCTGGATTGACCACTTTATACCCGACAACGAGCGGAGTCAAGTACGCGAATCATTCACAAGGTTAATGCGAGGTGATGTTGATCCCAACATACATTATGAGAATACCCTTTTAACCGGGGACGGCGAAGAGCGGGTTATCGCCTGGAGCAATTCGATTGTTCGAGATACGACGGGGACTATCATCGCATCGATTAGCTCGGGTGTTGATATCACCGACCGGAAGCGAGCAGAAGAGGAAATTCACAGCACTATTTCAAAGCTCAGGAAGGCAATGAACGGGATAATCCAGGCGATGACGTTAACGATTGAAGCGCGGGATCCGTACACTGCAGGTCATCAGCGCAAGGTTTCCAACCTCGCACGGGCAATTGCCACCGAGCTCAATCTCCCCTCGGAGAAGATTGATGGGATTCGAATGGCTGGCCTTATACACGATATCGGGAAGATAAACATCCCCGCACAGATTCTGACCAAGCCGGGAAAATTGACCGATCTAGAGTTTGATTTCATCAAGTCACATCCGAAGATCGGATATGATATTTTGAAGACAATAGATTTCCCCTGGCCGGTTGCCGACATTGTGTATCAGCATCATGAGCGACTTGACGGTTCAGGATATCCGGATGGTCTTTCAGGAGATGACATCATGATAGAGGCGAGAATCATGAGCGTCGCCGATGTCGTTGAAGCAATGGCATCGCACCGTCCCTACCGACCTGCCATCGGAATTGATCAGGCGCTTGAAGAGATAACGAAATACAGCGGCATCAAGTATGATCCCGATGCGGTTACTGCCTGCATACGCCTGTTCCGGGAAAAAGGATTCAGCCTGGAGATAGGACCGGAGGGAATGGCAAATGAATACCCAGAGTAAGCATAAAAATTGTGATTGACGGGGGAATTTCTCTCAATAATATACCGTACACACGGGGCGATTAGCTCAGTCGGTTAGAGCGCCTGCCTCACATGCAGGAGGTCGCTGGTTCGAGTCCAGTATCGCCCAGATTGTTTTAGCTCCCGCAATTCTTCACAACAATTATCATATCCCCATGTGACATATTCAATTGGCCCGCCGGCTGGACAATTGGAAAGATGATGAAGTAAGTTAAATAGTAACAGCTGTAGGTTCTTAATTTTTCTTGTAGCTTATATCAAAATTGATCGGTATGTCTAATTCTGCAAATAATCTATAACGAAAAGAAGCGAGCCACGGACGGCGAGCTGGCGAGGACAAGCAGGAGGCTTATCCGCAGCCTGAAGTGAGAGTTGAGACTTGCAAAGGAAGGTTCAGAGTTATTATTTATTTATAAACGATGTTGAAATTAGATAAGTACTGCATAAAGCCTGTCGCGGCGCGTGAGCGACCAGGCTCGCCGCCGTTTGAGGCGCGGCTTTTGGCACTTTTGGCCGCCCAAAAGTGCGAATGTTACCCAGTTTCGCAAACTGGCGTTCCCCCCCTTTTGGAAAAGAGAAACCCCGTCCACGAATCAATCAGAACGAGGAACGATAAGCTCCACATCGCTCAACGGATACGTCGAGCAGAGATGAATGTAACCGTATATCCTGTCAGCGGCGCGCCTTCCATCCGAGTCCGGAATAACGAAGACCTCGCCTGAGCTGAGCCGTGATCGGCATATCCCACAGTCACCGGAGCGACACTGTGAGGGGGGAGCGAGGCCTGCCCGCTCAAGCGAAACCATAAGCGACTCGGTTGATTGTGCTTTCAGGCGGTGCACCGCTCCGCCCATCTGTACCGTCACATCAAAGGATCTATTCGCCATCTCCTGCGGGAAACCCTCATAGGCAGTGACATCCGCCGCTTCACCGCACGCCTCCCATCGAAGCCTCCTGCGGGGAATGCTGAGCGAAGCGAGCTCCGATTCAAGATAGCGGTACATCTCCTGGGGACCGCAGATAAAAAATGTTTTATTCACTATCTCACCCGCAAGCCGTGAAATAGTGTTGGCAGAGAGAAATCCGGTCGGGCCTGTCCACTGCTGATCGGGTTCACTGCAGATATAGTGAACGCGGATTCTCCCCCCGGCGGATTGTTCCATTTCCGCGAGCTCTTCTTCAAAAATAATCTCGTCGGGTTTCGGTATGCCGTACAGGAGCGTGAAGCGGATCTTAATCCCGTTCTGAGTTATATCCCGGAGCATCGAGCGGAAGGGAGTAATCCCGCATCCGCCCGCCAGCGCGACAATATCCTTCGAATCCCGTACCGGATCGATATAAAAGTAACCTGCCGGGCCGGATGTTTCAATTCGGGTACCAGTTTTCCAGCTGTTCCAGACGTGATCCGTAAAGAAGCCGCCCTCCTTTTTCCGCATGGTAATCTCATAAAAGCCGCGTTTTAGTGCATCCAGCGGTGATGAGGATAGTGAGTAAGGCCGACTCACCAGCACATCGCCAATCCGGCACTTCACACTGAGATACTGTCCGGCCCTGAAGAGGGCGAGATCATTCGTTTCGGACTCGGGATCGGCGACAAGCCGAAAGGTTCTCGTCGTCGGCGTTTCGTCGAGCATTTCCCGAATAACGAGATTCATGGAAGTCGGATGCAGTTGATGAGCAAGCCGGTTGACGGGACCCGACGGAGTAGGACTCGCAGATGCGGCTTTGATTCTTTTTCTTCTTTGAGGAACCAGTCGCAGAAAAGCAATCAGGTCACGTATATTTCCTTTGACGAATTTCATCTTTCTTTCTCCATCTCCTTGATCGTGAAATTTGCCGCCATTTTGCCGGAGAGAAGGGAATTGCTGTAGCCGGCACAGAGGAATGAAAATCCGCCGGAAAAATGAAGTCCCCGTATATAGTACTCATTCTGAATTGATGCAAGCCTCGGCATGGTCCAGTCCCATGATTCCGGTTCGTATCCGTATATGACACCGTTGTGCGTGCCGGTATACCTGGCAAAGGTCTGCGGGGTGGCAATCTCGATCTCCTCGATATGATCGCTCAGCTTTATACCGGTCTTGTTCTCGAACTGTTCGATCATCGCCTTCGCCATTTTATTTTTCAGAGCAAAATAGTTTCCCGGCCGCACCGATGCCCACGCCTCGGGCCGCATGAGGCTGGCGAGGAAGACAATGCTCGTCCCCGGAGGAGAGCATTCGGGCAGCGCTGCATTCATGCAAACCGTTGCCTGAACGGTGGGAGAGCCCAGTCTATAGAAATTCTCGTATAATCTGTCCGGTTCCAGAAAGGGGGTAATCATATAGCCGTAGGTGTCCAGGCCGAGCTCCTCTGCAGAAGCATCCAGTCCGAGATAGACAACAAACATGGTCAATCCATGCTCCCGCGCATTGATTGTCTGATACGCCCTTTGAGGCACCTCTTCCTTCGGGTACACCAGGTTGTTATAGGTTATCGTTGGGGATGCATTGCATATGACGTGTTTGGTCTCAATCCGGTCACCCTTTGCGGTCTCTATGCCGATGACCTCTCCGTTTTGCACCAGTATCTTTTCCACGCGGCTATTATATTCGATATCGCCGCCAAGCTCCCTGATGCGCTCATCAAGGGCGGTCATCATTTCATGTGATCGCATTCTCGGTATGAATGAACCGTGTGTCATATATCTGAACATGAACGCCGCGAAGGTCGTGAAATTGAGACGGCTCGGCGGCGGCCCGACAACCATCCAGTAAGAATAGAGGAGCTTCAATGCTTTATCGGGTATGTTGAACTTCCTGGTCACCTCTTCAACCGAATAGGCCGTGGTTTTGAGAAATCTCGGGTATTTTGCCCGGAGTACTTTCTGGTCAGGCCTCCCCTTCGACTCCCCGATGTATTCGAGCGCATCCATAACCTCTTTACAGAGCTCGATATAGCTTGTCATGGACGGCCTGCTTCCCGGAACCGCATCTTCAATTGCTGAAATGAACTGCTCGACACCGAGGGGGATGACCGCATCAATACCATCATCGGCGATGATAATACGGTAGGCATCAGGAACTTCGACAAGCTCGATGTCCAGCGCGATATCGTTCTCGAAAAATTTACGCACACTCCCCATCCGGTACGAGGGACCGTAATCGACGAGCATGTGCAGTGCTGTCTCAAACTCAAAACGCCCCCGCACAAAGCTGCTGCCGAATCCGCCGGGGAGATTATGCTGCTCGAGAAGGAGCACCTGAACGCCCTTCGCGGCGAGCTGCGCCGCGGCTGCGAGGCCTCCGCACCCCGCACCAACAACGACTGCCTCATATGATTTCTGTATTGTGCTGTCCGATACGATCTCTTTCACGGATAAACCTCATCTCAATAACATAACAGTGTTATTTCCCAATCCCTTATATCTGTACGTTACAGATGAATCACTGTCAAGCGATATTTGAGCTGCACGGAGGTGATTGGACAGGCCCGCTGTATTTCCCCGAATTTCCGCGGAATGGAGAATTCACCGGTGGAACGATAAACAGCGGGAACCGGAATTGCGTCATGAGCAAACGAAGGAAAATCCTTCGGAGGATGGAGTGCACCGGAAAAAATAGTGCATGGCTCCCCCTCCTCCTACAATGGATTACCTCGATACACGGATGAACGAGAGCAATTCATCTGAGTTTCTCAATATCCAGATTTCGCAGCATATTCAGCGAGAAGGGGAGTATCCATATCTTCTCGTACTCCTCAAATCCTTTCGGGTTGAAGTACGAAAAGTAAAATCTGAAATGATGCCCCTCAATATCAAATTCCTCATACCCATAGAGCCGCGCGGTCTCGGCATTGAGCACCCCATATCCCTTCGTCTGGAGATGCTCCTTTAACTTGATATAGAAGCCGTCATTACACCTTACATCAAATCGTACCGCATTCAGCTTTTCCAGATTCGAAACGATATTCTGATAGAGCGTATAGTTCTGAATGATCGATTTTGTTTCAGGATTGAAATTTTTAAGGCTCTTGATAACCGAAGCGAGCTCGCTTATCTCGGGAAATCGCTGAATGGCGTCATGAAAGTAATTCTGATTGTGAAGAATCAACTCGTGGAATGAGAAGTGCTCCAGTCGGGCGGCGAAGTTCACCGTCTCTCCGGTCACGGTAAAGTCTCGGACAATCTCGTTCCCCAGATTCGAGCGTAGTATCTCCTGTCCGTAGCTCACGCCACTTCGCAATCCCAGTTCGGTATCGATCAATCCCCGATCGGAGAGGAGTGTCAGCAGCACCTTGCAGAGCCCGAAGATCGAGAAAAAGTTGTTCAATATCGTATCGATATCATTCTTCTGTTCGCCATCACTGCTGTTGAGAAAGACGCACATCACATTATCGCCCATAAACTTGTCGATGCGGCCATTGTACAGCTTGCTGATAAGTTTCGTGCTCTCGAAAAATGGCTGCTGAATGTCATTGCGAAAAGTATTCTTGCCGTACTTGTTTAAGAAATTGGTGCTGTTGCGAAGATCCGAAAAGCTGATACAGCCATTTTCAAACTGATCCGATACTCCGAATTCAAGCACCTCTTCGAATTTCTCCCACTCTTCACCATACTGCTTGTCAACGGTATCGATTTTCTTGCCGGAGTGGCTCAAGCAGCGATCTCGGTATTCCATCTGGAGATTGGTGAATATCTGCTGAAATTCGTAATTTGCATCATCACCGTAGAGAGCAAGGTAATGCCTCTCATCGCTGGAAAATCTCTTCAGGAGCACGGTATCGGTATGGGAGAAATCGGGGATCATGATGCTCTCATCGCTGCTCTCAATTCTCTTGCCGACATAGACAATCTCATGTGGAATAAAATCCTCTACCGAGCTGTCCAGCGCATACAGCCAGAGGAGGCTCGTGGGGTAATTGACGTCGTAGAAGTAGCTCTTAATCCAGTTAAGATACTGCTGTATCTTCGAGCTATCATTTATCGGAATGAAGATGCAGGTGAGATCATCGAGCGGCCCCGAATAAAAATACGTTCGTACGAGATGATCCATCATCTCGAGGGAGGTTCCCTCCTCATATGTATCGCCCAATTGATCCTCTGATAAAACCTTGAAAAAACGCCACAGGCATACTCCCTCAAGGCCGTGTTTATACCGCTTGATGATATTCCTGTAGAGATGAAAGTTAAGCACATCGTAATAATTGTCCGAATCGGGAGCGGTATCCTCCGGAGCATTTCCATACATCTCCTTGAGGAGTTTCTCGACCTCGTTGTGATCCGATATCTCGGCAAGGCGATTCATAAGACCGTGTCTTGATTCTCTCTGATCGCTCAGTTTCAAATCGTTTTTATCGATATTTCCCATCGTATAAACCTCTTCGATAGCTTTTTCAGATCGGCGAAGCAGTGAGATGAAGACTCACCCCGGGCGAAAGACGATGCGCATCACGGCGTTCCTCCGGCATTCTAACTATGCATCTGAAAAGTGAAGCTGTCAAACACATTTAATCCGCCTTTCGGAGAATTATACCCTTTTTCATTCACTTTGCACTCTCCCCGTTCGTTTATATATCTGAGCGGTTATTTCCCACGAGGAGGGTACGTATAATCATGAAAAGAGTAGGAGAATCCTTCGTCATCGACAGAATTCATTCCCGGTGCATCATTATAAAGGAATTAACCGGAAACAGATCGGAAGAGCACCTTCGAGATGTTTTCGAGAGGATTATGGGCGATATTATCATCCCCGTGATCGATACATTCAACCTCGAGATGCTCTCCTATGTCGTTCGGGGAAATACTTTCTATTTTATTATAACCAGCCTGCTCGACGAGAAGAAGGTGTCGAAAATCGTTCAGCTTATCAAGTCCCGTTTTGCCGAGCGGTACAATCAGACAGTGAACCGGGCCGGTTTATTCTGTAGAGGCGGGTCCGCCTGTGAGCTTATCGATTGAGGTCACTGCTCACCGCGGAGTAATAATGCGATTGCCTCCCCTGCTCCTTGCAGCGTTCATCTTCTCGTAGCACAATTGAATGAGTGATTCTGTCTCGGTCGCATGGACCGGATAGGTCGCAACCCCCACACTGATTCTGATGTTGAACTTCTCGCCGTCAGTAAGCCTGCTGATATCCATCGTATATATCGCTCTTCCAAGCTCATGCGCCATCGATAGCGCTTCATTCCGCCCGGTGTTCGGCAGGATAATCGCAAACTCGTCACCCCCGTAGCGCACCGCAATGTCCTCTTCACGGATAATTGATTGAATGAAAACGGCCATCAGCAGCAGCGCCTTATCGCCCTGCTCGTGACCAAAACGGTCATTGAGCTCCTTGAAGTTATCCGGTTTCAGGAGGAGCACGCTGGTCTGAATGCCGTATTCGGGAAGAAGCGTTTTGAAATCTTCGTATAAAAAATTTCTATTGTACAGACCGGTGAGCTTATCAACGAATACCTTCTTCTTCAATTCCTGGATCCAGGGCGTCCGTTCCTTTATCAATCGGTGCGTCTGTCGCACCCGCCCTGCGATTATCACGATGAGCTTGTACAGTATCCGGGCTGAAACCAGCGGATAGTGCTGGAGCACTGCCGAAAAGGTTAATCCCCGCTGCGGGAAGATGAGCATATCCGTTTCTCTCATTGCAATGGCACGAGCATCCCGCGGTGTATTGCATATGAGATCCAGCTCACCGAAGGATTCACCGGCAATGTACTGTGCGAGGTCTATATCATTGTTTTCGAGGCTTCTGGTAATGAGAACATCGCCCCGTATCACGATATATATCTCATCACTGGGCTCACCCTCCTCAAAGATGAGAGTGCCCTTCGGGAAATGAATCATCTGGCTGTTCTGAGCGACAACGGCGAGCTCCTCAGTATCCAGCGTGGAGAAAAGATTCACCTTCCTTAAAAGCTTAATTTTATCTTCAATCGACAACGTCTCCATGAAATACCCGATACATAGTTCAACAGGAATAGTCAGATACCTACTGATAACAGGAATAAATCCTTCTTCTATTTTTCAGATCAGCGTCACACTCCGTTCTGGAAGCAGCATACTATCACAGGCACGTTAAAAAAAGCACTAATCATGAAACAATAAAAAAAAATCAAGCAAAATCATTCTCGTCCCCCGATGATTGCCTCTCTCCTGAGAGGAATTCCCAATAGAAAGGTACTATCCCTCACAACAATTACAGATCCTCTTTGATCTCAAGAACCCATTGCAATGCATTGCACTGGCTGACAAGTGATATCATGAGGCCACCGCCAACCAGAGCGGGATCTCGTATAACTGTTCTCAGATCCTCTTCGAGTTTTTTCAGCTTCTCCCTGATCTCTTCTTCCCTTCTCATGGCGCTCCTCCGATTGATTATTTTGAGTTGACATTATCTGTTGTCCATGTAAAAATCATCGGATTAATAACAATTTCAAAATAAATCACACCTCTCAACTGTATCATTACGGTTTACACAAATAGAATAGGAGGAAAATATGGAAGAGCGCGTATGGCATAAGTTTTACGCACCCCCGGTACCACCGAGCATCGACTACGAACGTCTAACCCTTGTTGAAGCGATGGAACGAACCGTCAGGACCTATCCCGACAATATCGCCATCGATCTGATGGGCGGAACGATGACCTATCGCGAATTTCACGATCTGGTCAATCAATTTGCAACGGCAATGACCGATCTGGGCATACGAAAGGGTGATAAGGTTGCCCTGGTGCTGCCGAATCTCCCGCAGATGGTGATCGCCACCTACTCTATCTGGAAAATCGGTGCCATTGTTGTTATGAACAATCCCCTCTACACCGAGCGGGAACTGGAATATCAGTTCAACGACTCCGGCTGTAAGATGGCAATCGCGATGGACCTCCTGGTCCCCCGAATGCTCTCGCTTAAGAAAAAAACGAAGCTCGAGTCCATTATAGCCTGTCACATTCGTACCTATCTCCCCTTTCCGCTGAAGCAGCTTTTCCCCATCGTCAAGAAGGCAATGCATCGAAAGACCGATCCCGAGGAAGGAGTTCTCGACTTCATCGATCTCGTCAAAAAGTATCCCCCCAAGCCGCCGGAAGTAAAAGTTGATTTCGATGAGCTTGCTGCCCTGATGTATACCGGAGGCACAACCGGCGTCTCGAAAGGGGTTATGCTGACTCACGCGAACCTGAGCATCAATGTACAGCAGGCAAAGGCGCTCCTCTACAACATGGAAGACGGCAATGAGACCGTTATCGGCAGCCTGCCCTTCTTCCATGCTGCCGGATTTACCTTCGGGATGAACCAGTGTCTCTACCGTGGTTTCAAGCACGTTCTGATTCCACGGCCCGACAGCGATGCGCTTATCAATGCAATTAAAAAGCATCGGCCTGCTGTTTTCGGGGCGGTCCCGACAATGTATGTAGGAATACTGAACCATCCGAAGCTCCCGCCCAAGGAGGAGCTCTCCTTTATCAAGGGGAGTATCTCCGGTGCGGCACCCCTGGCTCTCGACACCCTCAAGCACTGGGAGGAGCGGGTCGGCGCCCAGATAATCGAGGTTTACGGCATGACAGAGATGTCGCCGGTATCGCATGCAAATCCCTGGGGCGGCAAAACAAAGCCGGGAAGCGTCGGTGTCCCCTACCCCGACACCGATTGCAAGATCGTTGACGTGGAGACGGGTGAAAAGGAGATGCCCCCGGGAGAGTCCGGCGAGATACTTCTCAAGGGACCGCAGATGATGGTGGGCTATTACAACAAGCCCGAGGAGACGGCAACAGCCCTCCGTGGAGGGTGGTTCCATACCGGTGATGTTGGCTACATGGATGAAGAGGGATACCTCTATATCGTCGATCGCACCAAGGACATGATCATCGCCGGCGGGTATAACATCTATCCCCGCGAGATAGACGAGGTGCTCTTCGAACATACGAAAATACAAGAGGCCTGTGCCATCGGAGTGCCCGATGCCTATCGCGGCGAGACGGTCAAGGCTTTCATTGTCGTCAAGGACGGTGAGACATTGACCGAAGAGGAGATTATTGAATACTGCCGCGAGAATCTCGCGGCATACAAGGTGCCGAAGATAATCGAGTTCATGGACGATCTCCCCAAGAGCGCCATCGGCAAGATCATGCGCAAGGAGCTCCGGCAGATGGAGGAGGAGCGGAAGAAGAAGTAGCGCTTCACCCCTTTTCTGCCAGGAGAACATTCGCAGTACCAGAACCTTCGCAGAGCGGGGCCATACCGTATTTCGCAGCGGGAATCACCTGCACGGGTCAAATCGTCATGTTCGCCCGAATTCCGAAAAGAAGGGCTGTCGTTGCGAGGGTGGCCAGAATGTGGCCACCGCCATTGCAATAGGTGACGAATCCATATTGAGTTGACCGCAGTACTGATATTCCGTATATTATCACTATGGAAATTCCCCCCATCCATAGAATCTCGCTTACCCCGCCCCTTCAGGCCTTTAAACGCCTCGACGACAGGCAGATTGAGGAAATAATCAAGCATTCCGATCGAGATGAGACCGAAGAGGAGGATCAGAAGAGCTTCATCCTCTGCAAGAACTGCAACAACGTTATCACCACGGCTGAAAGCAAGATTACAATGAACGGGAGCCATACGCATGTCTTCAAGAATCCCCGGGGAATTGTCTTCGAGATCGGCTGCTTCCGAAAGGCGGAGGGATGCGTCGATACGGGAACTCCCACGCAGGAGTACACATGGTTTCCCGGTTTCACCTGGTGCTTTTCACTCTGTTCGAACTGCCTCATTCATCTCGGCTGGCTGTATCAATCGGGGAGTGAGCAATTCTACGGCCTGATCCTCGAAAATCTCGTCGAGCGGTGAAAAATTGTCCTCCCCCCTCCCCTGACAAAGGAGAGACATGAAGCGGTATCGTGAGAGCTGCAGGATCGATCCGGGAATGACGGCTGATCCTCTACACGGAAGCACCCGTTTGAAAACAAAGCATATCGTGCTACCTGAGGCCTCTCACGATCTCCAGGAATGTTTCGTAATTCTCAAGCGAAACCTCGGGGGGAACCACGTGGTCGAGGGCGGGCATGTACCCGCCGCTTTGGAGGAGCGGCGGCACCTTCTCCATAATCTCTTTTCTAATCGAGTTCACATCGTGAAAGAGAGCCATCTTGTCAATTCCGCCCCATATCACAAGATCAGGGAACTCCTTGCGCACCTTCCGTATATCCATGCCGGCATTCACCTCGAAGGGAAGCATAAAGTTGATCCCGGCATCGGTAAAGAGGGGGAGGAGCTCCCACATGTTGCCGTCGCTGTCGACACCGAAAACCTGTATGTCGGTATCGGCTTTGATGGACTGGATGATCTCCCGATAGTATGGCGACATGAACTCCCTGAAGGCCTGCGGTGATATCATGGGGCCGTTCTTGTAGGCCATATCCTCCCAGAAGTATATATAGTCAATAGGCTCGCGCTCCCAGAGCTTCTTTATCATCGTGCCGTTGAGATGCACCCACTGCCGGGCGATGGCGTGAACGAGCCCGGGATCCCGCTTCATGGCCACGGTCATCCCCGTATAGCCCATGAGGTGCCGGTAGGTGCCGAAGAGGCCGCAGACGATCGCATTGGTGAATTTGTCGTCAACCGCCTGCACCATGTCGATCACAAGATTGAGGAGCCCGGTAAAGCGCTCCGGATTTTCCGGATCGAGTCGCCATTTCAATTCCTCGAAATCGCTGAAGGTCTTCACTGGATTATCGATGTACTGCGGAATGGTTGAGCGGCCGCTGGTAAGGACCTTTACGGTCGCTCCAGCCATATCTCTCTTTATGATAAACTGTTCATTCTCCTCGATTATCTCATCATCAAAGCGTGGCCAGAATCCCGGTTCAAAATCTGGACTCCCCGAAACCGGAAGCCAGCACTGCGTATCGAAGCCGAAGTGCAGCGGTCCGGAGAAGATATTATCCGATACCGATTCAGGCAATCCCTCCTGATGCCATCGTGCAAATGTCTCATGAAAATAACCGATTGTCTCAAATCTGATGGGTCTGTCCATCTTTTCGAAGTTGCAGGTTGCCTGAAATCGCTCACGAGTGTTCATTTTTAACTCCTTTAATCGCAAACCGGAATTCGCACTCCCGGATATGGTAGAGAAACCTACTGGGAACCGCGCTTCAACTCGATAGCCCGTTTGACCTCGTCGAACCGCTCCTTGGTTATGGGGAGCACCTTCACAAAAGCGGCTGATATCAGGAAGAATATGCCCGGTCCGACTCCCATGAGAAGACGTATGCACCAGAGCGCCGAGTCGGGTTGCGGCTCGGCGCTGCTCTCGATATATCCAAAAAAGCCGAGGAGGCCGGAGGCGAGGGAGATGGCCACCGCAGAGGCGACCTTGTAGAGGAACATGGTGATTCCGTAGAACGCACCCTCTCTTCTGGTTCCGCTCCGGTATTCGTCGATCTCGATCACATCCGGTATAATGGAGAAGGGAATGATCTGTGAAGCGGAGATGCCCACACCGGCGAGCACCGATATCACGATGACCAGAACAACGCTCCCCGCAGGGATGACAAGGCAGGTCAGGAGCGCACCGGTGAAATAGACGGCAGCAGCGATGTACGCCTTTCTCTTCCCAAACTTCTCGCCCATCTTCACCCAGAAGGGCGCGACGAGTACGGCAACCACCAGCGGGATGCCCATAATCACAAAGGTCATATCCTCGGAGACGTGAATCACATCCTTGAGGAAAAAGACGAATATCGCCTGAATCAGGTCGAAGGCTATCATGTTGAAGAGAAACATTCCGAGGACGATGCGAAACTCGCGGAGGGCGAGTATCGATTTCAGCGTATCGAGAATAGCACCGGGATGCTCCTCCTTCGGCTGCACCCGCTCACGGGTTCCGAAAAAGGTGATCAGAATTGATATGATGATGACGGCGCCGAATATCATCCCCATGACCGGATAGCTCTCGCGGTAATGGCTTCGCCCCGGATAGATTGCGTCGACAATCACCGCGACGCCGGCCGCGGCAACGAGATTGCCCACAAAGGACAATCCCATTCGATATCCCGATATGCTGGTTCGCTCATCGTAGTTCTGCGAGAGCTGCGGGTGAAGGGCATTGTAGGGAATTGCCACGACGGTAAAGGCCGTGTTGAAGAGCATGGTGATGCAGAGGTAATAGATGATGAGGGAGAGCTGGCTCTCGAAGGGAACAATCCAGAGGAGGAAAAAGGCGATGCCGTAGGGAATGCTCCCGAAGAGGAGATAGGGGCGTCGCTTCCCCCACCGGGATCTCGTCCGGTCCGAGATGATGCCCATCAGATAATCGGTAATAGCATCCCAGGCCCGTGCGACGAGGAAGATGAGCCCCGCTATCTCAGCGGGGAGTCCGGCCACGTTCATCAGGAAAAATATGATATAAAAACCGAGAGTCGTGTAGGCAATATTGTTGGCGAAGTCTCCAATGCCGTAATAGAGCTTCTCACGGACGGTTACAACAAAACCCTCTTTCATGACGCTCCTCCTCCGGAATGCTTATATGGTTAGCAACTTTTTTTACATTACGATCCATATACATGCATTTATAAGAACAGTCCAGAACTCTATGTCGGTTATATTCCTTTCGGGCGAACAATAAAGACAATACCGTTACGGCCTGCTCCCCGCTGCATCGACACCGCAAGCGACACTCCATCCGATTTCTCCGGATCCCGCTGACAGAATTATGGTTTTATTGTTCAATGAATGGAGCAAGTGTTTCTTCAGGGTGCTGCTATCGTTCCCTATTCATATGAGACAGCAACAAAAAAGTCAAGCTCTTTGTTCATATCTGCGTCAGCATCTGAAGATCACGTCCTGTTGGATTCTGAAAAACACGGAGGCCGAATTCGGGGATCACCGCAAGGATGTGATCAAAGATATCAGCCTGAATACCCTCATAGTGCTCCCATCGAATATCGTTGCTGAAAACATATATCTCTATCGGGATACCGTACGGTGACGGCGGCAGGTGCCGCACCATAATCGTCATTCCGTCATGAACCTTCGGGTGATTCCTCACATATGCATCCAGGTATGCGCGGAAGGTACCGATGTTGGTAAGCCGTCTCCCGTTAACGGGAATCGAGGTGTCGATGTTGTGCTTGACCGTATGCTCATCTATCTCCTGCACCTTGCGCTCGATATAGCCGGTGAGAAGATGTATTCTTCTGAACCGGTCAAGCATTGCATCGTCGCAGAAGGCAATACTGGTCATGTCAATGAATATTGAACGCTTGATCCTCCTGCCGCCCGACTCGGTCATGCCACGCCAGTTCTTGAATGAATCGGAGATCAGAACATATGTCGGTATATTTGATATTGTCTTATCCCAGTTCTGAACCTTTATGGTGGTTAGCGAGATCTCAATGACTTCACCGTTGGCATCATACTTCTCAACCTCAATCCAGTCACCGATTTTCACCATATCGTTTGCTGCAAGCTGTGTGCTCGCAACCAGCCCCAGTATCGAATCCTTGAAGACGAGGAGGAGAACGGCAGTCATGGCGCCAATACCTGTCAGCAATCTCCATGGCGATCGATCGATGATAATCCCGATAATGACAATCATCCCGATAATAAAGAGAAATATCTTGACTATCTGGATATATCCTCGAATCGGTTTTTCTTTTGATACCTTAAATGAGGAGTATATACTCTCAGCAGCGGAGAGCAGTGAATTGAAGACCAGGATTCCGATGACAACCATGTACGAAAGCGCAAGACGCTGGAGAATCACCTGCCAGGTGAAGAGTTCTGCGAACCCGTATATGACGAGGGCCGGGACGATATGTGATAATCGGTCAAAAACACCCTCCTCAAGAAGCACGTCATCCCACCTGGTCTTTGTCCTTTTAATAACCACGCGAAGAATGCGCATGATAATTCTCCCCGCGATGAGATTTGTGAGAAAGGCGAGAAACAGAATACCGATCAGTGCCGTACCATCGGCAAGGATGGAAGAGAGGTGCTGGGAGATTCCCCAGGCGATGAAGAAACTCTTAAGACTGTGAATCATAACTCACTCCTTTTTCAGTTGTGATACCTGTCTGTTAACGGAGAGCCGATCACCGATGGAATAGATTCGCTCCCCAAACGATCATGCAACAGCTTGCTCGTAGCAGGATATCGATGATTTCAGGAAAGCCGAGATGCAATCCGGAAAAAGAGAGAAAGGGGGACCGGTGAAATCACTTCTGCGATATATGATTGGCGCAGTACTTCATTATTCGGTTGGAATTATTACATCATGATAACAATTCGGTAATCGATTGCTTCCTTGTGAACATCGATTTTGACATTTCTGAAGAAGGTCTGCTCCATCTCATACTCGAATTGCGAGATCCATTTGCTAAAGTTTTTCGAGTCGAAGTATTTCTTGGGGATTATGACATCCATCTCATGCGGCTTGAGATGTATGTCATAGGCCAGTGTGCTTCCGTCATGGCATTTCGCTTGAATCTCAAAGATGTCTATTTTCTTCTCATGCGAAGCTTTCAGATCCACTTTTCTATCAGCTTCAAACAACTTCGAAATAATATCGATAACCTTCATATAATCGAGAGATTTCATTATTGCCCCTCTTCACCCGTAGTTATTGCCGTTATACGATATCCGGATCATTTTTCCAGCATTTTTTAACCTTCCGTGTTGAAATGAAAACTAAACTCCGCTGACTCAAGAAACCATCTCGACCAGAGAAAACCACTCGTCGGTATCGGTAAACCAGTTCTGAATCTTCAGTCGTGCCCTGTATGCTATTCGTTCAATATCTTCTCTCGAAAACTTCCGCGAATTTTCCGTGTGTATGGTCTCCCCTCTCCTGAGGGTTAATTCCATATCAATGCTTCCAATTTTTACGATGATATCATCTTTCGCTCTCAGATGCATCTCAATCCTGCTCTGCTCATCATTGAAAAAGGCGATATGCTCGAAGTCAGCAGCATTGAAGTTCGCCTCAAGCTCCCTGTTGAGTACCGTTAACATATTTTTGTTGAATTTCGCCGTTATCCCACGGGAATCGTTATATGCCGCTTCGATAATCTCCTTCGGCTTGATCATATCGAAGCCGAGCAGCAACCGGTCGCTCTCATCCATATTTGACGAGATATTATCCAGAAATTCGGTTTGCTCATCCCTGCTGAAGTTTCCGATAGTGCTGCCGAGAAACAGAATGAGATGGGGGCGATCTCTCGGGATACGGTTCATCTGAGTGGTGAAATCGGCGACAATGCAGAGCATATTCAGTTCGGGGTACTCCTCCCTGAGACCGGAAGCAGCATCAATAACTGCAGCATCACTGATATCTACGGGGATGTACCGTATGGTCGCTCGATTAATCCTGCCTGCAGCATCAAGGAGGATACGAATCTTCCGATTGCTTCCAGAACCGAGCTCAATCAGATCGCTCCGCTGAAATGAATCCATAATTTCCGGCGCCTGCTCCTTCAGAATTGCAAGCTCGGTTCTCGTCGGGTAATACTCGGGGAGACGGCAGATCTCCTCGAAAAGCTGCGATCCGCGCTTATCGTACAAGTACTTGCAGGGAATGCATTTTTGGCGGGCCGTCAGTCCCCTGCGAACATCTTCACCGAAGCCATTCTCATAATTTTTCTCAAGGAAATTAAGAAGCTCTATGTCCCGAAAACCTGGTAGTATCGTTTTCATGAGCTGTTCTCTTGCTTTCTGGATACCGGTTTATCCTGAACGGTTCGCCGTGCCGACGACAGCACCCCCTTCGACGCGGTAACCTTTTCCACGTTACAGAGGAGCGCCTTGTAGACAGGAAATCCCGATATGGGATCGTAGTTGTTGAGATCGGTGAGGTCATTGATATTGCATTCCCGCCAGGCGCGGGGACCGACAGGCCCTCCTCCACCCATATTCGCATCAATCGAACCCTTCACAATGTCATCGGTCACGATGGCACGCATAATCACCGATCCACGCCGTGTCTTCACCCGAACCCGATCCCCGTTGCCGATCCCCCGCTCCTTCGCATCATCTTTATTGATAGTTATCGTCGGCTCGGGACGCTCCCGCAGGAGTCCCCTGATGCCGTGAAACTGTGATCGGAAATCGGTTTTCACCCGCGCGCCCGAATTGAAGATAAGGGGGAATCGTTTTGCAAGCTCGGGATTGCTCCGGGGTCCCTCCCGCGGCTCCTCATACACGGGAAGCGGATCGTACCCGTGTTCCTGGAGTATCGACGATGCAATCTCGAACTTTCCGGAGGGAGTCTCGAATCCGGGTTTGCCATCACTCCTGAGCAATCCCTTCTCCCATTTCTTATACTGCATCATCACCGTGGGAACTTTCACGATGCCGTTATTGGCCCGTACCTCTTCAAGGGTGAAACCGGAGCCGGCGAGCACATATCGCAGGAGCTCGTCTTCGTTCTGGGGATACCGGTCCCCGTAGCCGAGCCGTTTCGCAAGCTCCGCAGCAATGAAAAAAATATTTCGCGCTTCGCCGCGCGGCTCGATAACCTTCTCGCGAATGCGAAAAACAGGTCCGGAGGTCATATATGATTCTATTTCGTACATGGTCGCGGCAGGAAGCACAATATCGGCATAGGCGGCATCGGCGGTGAGCTGCACATCTATGCACACCAGAAAGTCCAGCGCTTCCAGGGTTTTGCGCCAGAGAGCCGGCTGCGGCCACGACGTAATTATGGACGCACCGAGTACTATCAGCGATCTGATGTGATAGGGATCACCGTGAAGCACCGCATCGGGAAGCGCAATGGCATGAGACTCTCCCCGGTACATGCTGTACACCGGGAACCGGTCCCGACCGAGCGCCTTCGTGACATCGGGATTCGGGATGAGCCCCTCGCGATTTATCGGGAAACGATTTTCCTTCATGGTGAAGCATCTCCCACCGGGGATATCGAGCTGACCGGCGAGCGCCCACAGAACCAGTGTCGCCCGGATCGCCTGAACGCCGCTGTTGCTGTACTCGAGCCCGCTGTACATCACCGGCGCAACGCCTTTGGCACCGGCAATCTGTCTGGCGAGCATGATGATCGTCTCCTTCGGCACACCGGTAATGGATTCAACCATCTCCGGCCTGAAGTGCTGCACATACCGGGAGAACTCATCGAAACCGACCGTCCATTCCCGAACGAATGCATCGTCATGGAGCTCCTCCTCAATGAGGACATTGCACAATGCAAGGGCGAGAGCTCCGTCGGTACCCGGCCGTATCGGTATCCATCGGGCATCGGTCTCCTCTACCATCTGTGTTCTCCGCGGATCGATGACCACCACTCGCGCTCCCCTGCGGTGAGCATCAACGATTCGATAAAAATCGTAAGGGGGGCAGTCAGTTGCGGGATTGGCACCCCAGATGACAATGAGCTCCGCATTCTCGATATCGGAGAACATATAATGCTCCATGCCACCCATCGTAACATGAGGTGCTATCATGGCAAAGGAAACGTAGCAGAGGGCACCCACGCCGAGCGTGTTGGGGGACCCGAAGGGAAACAGGACGCTTGAGGCTGATGATATCGCCACCCCCTTCGGCTGGAAGACATCGCAGTGTGCGAGCTCGAAGCTCCCCCGACCGGTATAGATGGCCGTTGCTTCAGGACCATAGTCATCCCTGATTCGGTTCATTCGCTCAGCGATAATCCGATAGGCTTCATCCCATGATATCCGCTCGAACTCGCAGGAACCTTTCGGCCCGGTCCGCTTCAGAGGGTGAAGGATGCGATCCTCCGAGTAGACGATCTCAGCCGAGTGCTCCCCCAGCTTGCAGATCGCACCGAGATTCGAAGTCTCATCGGGACGAACAGCAGCGAGCTTCCCATCGCGATACGATACGATAACCCAGCATCCCGCAGGGCATATGCCGCAGAGAGCACGTTTTTCGTTTTCCTTTATTGTATCTTCATTCATGTGGAAAATCTGTTCGTACTGCCTCACCGACCACCTCGTGAGGACATCTGCGAATTATATTTATTATTGATAAACCGGCTTTCGGTTCTTGAGCTATTCAAAACAGTGAGAAGGAGAAACCGCTTGGAGTAACTCCTTTTTTAATGATTACAGGTGATCCCGAGATAATTCCGGTGATGGAAAATCCATGCTGAATACCCTTTCACCGTTACGTTGAGCCAACTATGAGGGAACTATCTCCACGTCTTTCCAGAAGGCGACGTAATTGGCGATCTCCCTGGCTGCCTCCTTCGGTTCGGGATAGAACCAGGCAGCATCCTTGCTCTTTGCACCATCGGAAATCAGATGATAATAATGTGCCTCACCCTTCCAGGGGCAGGTGCTGTGTGTGTCACTTTTCTCGAAATACTGCCTGTTTATAGAATCCGGCGGAAAGTAATGATTCCCCTCAATAACGATGGTCTTTCTGCTCTCCGCTATAACAGTATTCTTCCACAGTGCTTTCATTTCTCTCTCCTCATTCGAGAGTTCTTACTACAATATATAGCACTCAGGGATAATAAAAAAAAAATTATTGCCTATAACTACATTTCAGTGATGCAGGTATAGCGTTATGGAGCGATGCAGTGATGCAGAAAAATCGGTATGATACCGCTTCGGTTATATACGTTCAGCAATACGCAGCGCAGTTCCGGCGACCTGCACGGCATTATCGCCGGTCAGGATGACCGCTCCCTCGCGGGCAAAACCTCCCTCAGTATAGAACGCCTGAGGCACTGTTCCGTTCCTGAGACTTCTTTTGATGATGATTTCAAGTGAGAGATTTTCTTCTATCTCGAGACGCTCGATGCTGATATCGTCTTGACGCACGAGCTCTACGATTGCGGGCGTATATTTTATCTCCATGGCCGCACGGCGAGACGCATCTATCTTCAATATCTCGAGGAGTATTGCGGCGGTATAAAATGATGCTCCCCAGGCAGGGTATGCTGGAGCGGTTATCTTTCCGAAAACCGGGGTGAGCCTCCCCGGGATACCGGCAATCTCCTCAATGCTCTGTGCCCCGTCGAGCGCCATCACCAGATTGCTTCGAATCTCGGGCAGGATGAGAGCGGCCTGCGGAGCGCTCGCGAGCAGGTTCACCGCTTCGACCAGCTGGCCAAGCACATAATACCGATCGCGATTCTTCTCTGAATCATTCACGTTCGATATCCCTTTTCACTTAACACCGCCGGGACATCGGCAATGGCTTTGCTGTGAGCACTCCTGAACATCATTCCTGCCGCAAGAGGAATTCGTGAGTCATATGCACCATCTCGACAGTTGATTCCCAATCAACGCACTTGTCTGTCACCGATATGCCGTATTCGAGCTCGTCGAGGTTTTCCGGTATCGGCTGATTCCCAGCCTTCAGGTTACTCTCGATCATACATCCGATAATATCGGTATTGCCGTCGATGCGCTGGCGCAGGACGTCCTTCAGGACAAGCGGCTGCTTGGTATGATCCTTGAAAGAATTGCCGTGGCTGCAATCGATGAGAACCTTGGCGCGCAAATCCTCCTCCTTGAGGTGCGAGATAACCCGCTCGACGCTCACCCGATCGAAGTTCGGTCGATTCTCGCCTCCCCTGAGCACGATGTGAACATAGGGATTTCCTCTCGTCCTCACGATCGATGCCATGCCGTCTTCATTGATGCCGATGAAGCTGTGGGGATGGGATGCCGATTTCATCGCGCCGATTGCCACGTCAATGCTTCCGTCAGTGGAATTCTTGAAGCCAACGGGCATGGATATACCGCTGGCGAGCTCGCGGTGCGTTTGTGATTCGACTGTTCTCGCCCCAATAGCGGCCCAGGAGATGAGATCCGCGGTGAACTGCGGCGTGAAGGGATCGAGCATCTCCGTTGCAATGGGCAAACCGATCACATTGATATCGAGAAGGAGCTTCCTCGCAATATAGAGACCCGCGTCGATATCATGAGAGCCATCCATGTGAGGATCATTGATAAGCCCCTTCCATCCGATACTGCTTCGCGGTTTCTCAAAGTATATACGAATCACAAAGAACTGCGTCTCCCGCACCTCTTTCGAGAGCTCCTTCAGCCGCTGTGCGTATTCTATTGCAGCATCGGGATCGTGTATTGAGCAGGGGCCGATGATCATCAAGAATCGTTTGTCCTTCCCGTTCAATATATCCTTGATGACGTTCCGTGCACTGGTGACATGTTCGCTTATCGCATCGGTTAACGGCAGCTGTGCCGCAATATAGCGCGGCGTCCGAATGGGCAGTATCCTGTCGATGTTGAGATTGCCGGTCTTTTTCATAACACATACTCACTTCGTAATAGATCGACGAGTACTGACCTCTGCAAAAAAGTCAAGGAAATTGCTTCTGTGGCTCTCATGTTTTTTCCATCTGTAAATTTCAGCGACTATTTTCTCTTGACTCTTCAACCGAAAGAGCGTAATGTTCTTCTCATAATAGAATGATAATCACTCCGGCGGCGAGGCATCCGGATGATTTTCATCGACCTTGCAGCACCCCTCTTGCACCCGTGAAATAAAAAATATTCCTACGGAGGAATGCCGATGGAATCACTGTTACACGATCCTTTCTTTTTCGGTGAAGATATTTTAAACACCGTGCATCTCTTTATCGGGGGATGGTTCGATATCTTCATGATCATCATTACGAAAATGGGGGACGAGATCTTCTACACGCTCTTCCTCCCCGTCCTCTACTGGTGCTATCACAAGAGAAACACCGTTATAATAGGATTTGTCTTCCTCATTTCAGTTACGGTGAACGATATGATGAAGGAGATATTCCGGAATCCCCGTCCCGATCCGGATAAACTCATTGATGGCATTCGGGAGCTCAGCCTGAAATACAAACCGACCGACCCCGGGTTTCCGAGCGGACACACGCAGGGATCGGTTTCGATGTGGGGAGCGATTATGTATCTCGTCAGGAACAGAATTATTCTCGCGGTGGGTATTCTGATGATCATTCTCATCCCCTATTCGAGGATGTATCTGGGAGTCCACTACTTCGGAGATATCATCGGCGGTTATCTGCTCGGTATCCTCGCACTGGTTATTCTGATCCCGCTTGCCCTCTGGACTGAGAAATACTATGAGCGGATGCGTGAGGTGCTTATCATCGGAGCGCTTATCATACTCCCCCTTCTCATCTACAATATCATTCCCGGAAATTCGATCAATAATTACATGGGGGTATTCTCCGGTTTTCTCATCGGCGCCTATCTCGGCAGGGAGAGAATAGCATTTTTTCCGCGGAACGGCATACTGCCGACGGCACTCAAACTGATAATCGGTTTTGCGGGACTCTTTCTCATCAAGGAGGGCGTAAAGCTGTTGCTGCCGAAAATCCTCATAGCCGGCTTCTTCAGATACTGGCTCATGGGGTTCTGGATTACCTTTATCGCCCCGCTGATATACAGCAGGTGGAATCTGCTCCGGGGAGAGGAGAATCCCTGAAAAAGGACCGCGCAGGTGCGATAATGAAAACGGGCGCTCACGCGGGCGCCCGTTTTTATTCTTACGGAAATTGCTTAACTCGACCCTTCACGCTTCTTCCGCTCCTCCTCGCGGAGCTCCTTGCGCAAAACCTTTCCGATAACCGAGGTGGGGAGAGAATCCCTGAACTCTATGAATTTAGGAACCTTATACGCAGTAAGACGTTCCTTACAGAAGGATATGATCTCCTCCTCGGTGATGGTCTCCCCCTTTTTGGGAACAACAAAGGCTTTCACCGTCTCGCCGCGATAGGCGTCGGGAATCCCGATAGCGCAGGCGAGCTCAACTTTGGGATGCTCGTGAAGCACCTCGTCAATATCCCGCGGATAGATGTTGAATCCTCCGGCGATGATCATATCCTTCTTCCGGTCGACAATCCAGAAGTAGCCGTCCTCGTCCATTTTGGCGATGTCGCCGGTATAGAACCACCCGTCTTTCATCGAAGCCGCCGTTTCATCGGGCATGTTCAGGTAGTGCATCATGACGGGCGGGCCTTTGATGACGAGCTCCCCCTCCTGATTGGCGGGCAACTCCTTCTCCCCGTCTTCAAGATCCATTATCTTTGCATCCATGTCGGCGATGGGAAAACCGATGCTCCCGACCTTGCGTTTATTCACGAAGGGATTAAACAGAATTGCCGCGCCGCTCTCCGTCAGTCCGTAGGCCTCGACCACGCGGCAGCCGGTAATCTTTTCAAACTGCTCTATCGCCTCCACGGGGAAGGGCGCCGCGGCAGAAACGCAGAACTTGATGCTGGTGAGATCGTGCTCCTTCACCTCCGGATGGTTCATGACGCCGATGAACATGGTGGGCACGCCGGGGAACCAGGTCGGCCGCTGTTTGTGAATCGTCTTGAGCACCATGCCCGGATCGTATTGCGGAACCAGATGAACCGGCAGCCCCGCGTAAATGCAAAAGGACATTATGGCGTTGCCCATGATATGGAAAAGGGGATTCACCAGCACGAAGGAATCCTCAAGCTCCTTCATGGTGGGATCGAGTCTGCTGAGCGAATAGGCGGAATACACCTGGCTGCGGTGCTGAAGAACCGCTCCCTTCGAGAGGCCGGTGGTACCCCCAGTGTACAGAATGAGCGCGGGATCATCAATACTGACCGCAATTCCCGGATTGGTATCTCCATGGCCGGCCATGAAATCCTCCAGGAGCGTAACACCTTCCGGAAGGGGTATATCCATGCCCGGTATGGGAACAACCAGTATCTTCTCAAGGGAGGTCTGATCCTTTATCTTCACTACATTATCCGCAAAGAGGCTGAGGACAACTGCAAGCCGCGCACCCGAGTTTCCGATAACATGCGAGAGCTCACGACCGGTATAGAGGGGATTCACCGTGACGGTGATTGCACCCGTTTTCAGAATACCGAATTGGCTGGAGACATATGATGTGGAGTTGGCCAGCACCAGCGCCACTTTGTCGCCTTTCTTGATTCCCCAATCGAGCAGCGCATGGGCGAACTGATTCGCTCTTTTGTTCAGCTCCTCGTAGGTGGTGGGTATGTCCATCACCGTAACCGCCGTCGCCTGAGGCGTCTTTTCCGCCCTCTTTTCCAGAAGCGCGTGCGCGGGAATGTCGGGCAGATCGACGTGATACGGCACTCCAGGATCATAGTTTTTAATCCAAATCTTCTCTCCCATTACTTCCTCCATCATTAAAAAAGTATTCCAGCCTATATTGACGAAACGATGAAGTCAAGTTAAAATTGTATATTCAGGGTATGCTGACAGTATGAAACGATACGTGAATATCTCCATCACTGTACCGGAAGGCCTGAATACCGATACTATTGCTCATGAAATCGAGCGGAGTCTGAAGGAGGATAAACTGTCGTGGCGAGGCAAGCTCAAAATCGGCTTAGGGGAAAATCGAGAAATACCTCACGGATGGCTGCCGCATTTCCGGGCAGGTCACGGGTTGCAATGACAGGAATAATGGAAAATTTACGAATACCTCTTTTCAGCTTTTCAATTTGATGCCGAAGAGGCGGACTGCTCCGCGAATCTTTTGCGAAACGCTGCCAGATCGCGGGGACCGTCAATATCATTCTCCCAGTGAGCGGCATTATGCTTGATGTGATACATCATTCCGCTAAAAGTGCTGAGATCAATCTTTAATAAGTGCCCAATAACCTCAATTGCCGCATCGACAAATTCTGTCTCTTTTATATTCTTCCTTTTAACCTGCCGGATCATATCGAATTGCTTTGTTTTCCAGAGATGATATAAGATCTTTGAGAAGGTGCTCGGGGTAAGCGCTTTGCGAAGATTGTAAAAAAAGTTCACCGCCCTGTAATCGACAAGCTCATCGAGACATCTATCCTTTATGAAAGCGCCTGAATTCCCGATCCGTGCCTGACAGTTTTCGAAGCCCACAAAGCTCTTCAGCTTTCCCTTATTCGGCCCCCGCCTGATGTACTTAATGCGGTGCTCAAGCCAGTTATCTTTCAGATCTGCAAATTCTACAATACCGTATACCATGGCAATGGTGTTCCCCCGATGGTCCCTCTTTTTACCCAGGATGCTTTTGTACTCCCTGTGTATCCACTCAACATCACCGGTCGTAATTCTCGGGGTATCGCCGAAAAAGATATCAACATGTTGACCGTACTCAACATGCCGAAAATAGAAATCCTTCAGATGCCCTCCCACCGAATCCTTCATCTGCTCAACCGTCAGGTTGGGATACGCTTTCACCGGTATTCTCTCTTGAAAGCTCTTCGTGTCATTATAGACAAAAATTCGATCATATACTCTTCTGCCACCTTTCCGCGCTTTAAAAACCGCATCGAGAACATACTGAATGACCGGCTTTCCCGCAATGGTATTGAGGAATTTGTTCCTCCCGATATATATCTCATCCCCGTCGTACGCCTCCCGTATCTCCCTTCTCTTTCTCCTCCTCGTCTCAACATCGAGCTTATCATATCCCGCAAGTATCAAAGCAATCGGTTTCAACGAAGATTTTCTCTCACCCTGCCTGCTGTGCTGAGAAGCTTCTTGAGACATAACCCTTACCTCATCACCGATCTGCTCAAGGCATACATAACCGGAAGACAGCGCCACTCTTCATGCCTTGAGTATACTACAGCGCACGTGCCATCGATTAATTTCATTATTAAAAATGCACCGCTAGCGTCAACAAATTTACGCACAATACTGAAACAGGCTCGAATCATGCCAACCCCGAAAACTCCTCTACGGGCAGCTGATATGATTTTGCCCAATAGTATAAAATACTTGTCAACCTGATTGCACAGAATACTATCTTGTCCGTAATCTAAAATATTTTTCTCGGCGAGGTATCATCATGAAAAAGTTCAAGAGTGCTCCCATCTTTGACGATAAGGACTTTCCCATAAATATCATAAGGAAGTCAATGCTTCAGGGAACCGGAACTGATGTCGAAGAGCTCACTCAGAAACCGCTCATTGCCGTTGCAAATTCCAGAACCGACATCAACCCGGGACATATGCACCTCGATACCATCGCAGCGCGGGTAAAGAACGGCATTCACGCTGCAGGCGGAATTCCTTTTGAGTTTCACGTTCCTGCGCCATGCGACGGAGTCTCCGAAGGACACGAGGGGATGCGATTCATTCTCGCACAGCGGGATCTCATTGCCGATATAATTGAGACCCACGTGCGGAGCATGCTCTACGACGGGATTGTCTTTATCGCAAGCTGCGACAAGATAATTCCGGGCATGCTCATGGCGGCGGCTCGGCTTAATCTCCCCGCCCTCTTCATTACGGGGGGGCCCAACGCATGGGCGATACGCTTCAAATCGACCATGAAAGGGAGCATTGACCAGAAGTCATACGACGATCTCAATGATAAAATCGCAACGGCAACCTGTGCAACCAGCGGGGCCTGTGAAGTCATGGGAACGGCAAATACCTTCCAGTCATTAACCGAAGCGCTCGGCATGTCGCTCCCCCGGTCTGCAAGCGTCCCGGCATATCACGCTGAGAAGCTTATCTTCGCGCGGAAGGCAGGAATGCGAATCGTAAAGATGGTCGACGAGCAGCTGACTGCGCGGCAGATCATCACCGAAAAGGCAATCGAAAATGCCATCATGGTTGATCTTGCCATTGGTGGCTCTACCAACACCACGCTTCACCTCCCCGCGATCGCACACGAAATCGGTTTCGATCTCCCGCTGAAACGCTTCAACGATTATAATCGGATAATACCGACCCTCTGCAGCATATCACCCAACGGGCCTCACGGCATAACAGAGCTCTACACGGCGGGGGGAATACCGGCAGTCATGAAGATGATTGCCGACGACCTCCACCTCGATGCACTGAATGTCTCGGGGAAAAAGCTTGCCGAGATAGTGGATGAAGCTGTTGTGCTCGACGCGTCGGTTATTCCCAATAGAGAAAACGCACATATGAAAGAGGGAAGCACTGCCATCCTCTATGGGAATCTCGCCCCTGAAGGCGCTGTCATAAAGCAATCAGCGGTAACTGAAGATATGCTCACCTTTACCGGTACGGCACGGGTATTTGAATCGGAGAGCGATTGCCTGACAGCCATTCGAGAACAGAAAATAAACGAGGAAGAGGTTATTGTCATCAGATACGAGGGCCCGAAGGGGGGACCCGGGATGCCTGAAACGCTCGCGGTGACAGTTGGCCTTGACCTTGCGGGATTCAAGCGTGTCGCGCTCATCACGGACGGAAGATTTTCAGGTGCCACCTCGGGACCATGCATCGGACATGTATCACCTGAGGCGTATGTCGGCGGCCCCATTGCAATCGTGCAGAATGGCGATGAGATCTCAATCGATATCCCCAAACGGAAAGTCGAGCTGCATCTCACTGAGCAGGAGATTGCGAAGCGTCAAGCTGCCTGGAAACCTAACGAACATGAAATACCTTCCGGGTTTATGCGGCGGTACGTTAAATCGGTCAGCTCTGCGGCACGGGGAGCTATTCTCGAATAGTTCCCCTATCCACTCATCTCCTTCAGAATCGCCCGGGCAGCTTTCATGCCCGATTCAAGAGTGGGCTGGAACCCGCCCATATCAATCCAGGCACCTGCCAGATACAGCCCTTCTATCGGGGGTTTCGGTGACACGAAAAGGGTCGAGTCCTTTGCGTGCTGCTCAAATCCGTAAATTGCTCCTCCCGGATGTCCCAGATACCGCATGTGTGTTATCGGCGTCGCTATTTCAATCTCCTCAATATGATCACGGAGGCCGGGATAGAGCTTCTCACCCATCCGCAGCATGGCATCGGCAACTCGCTGCTTCTCGGAAACATACCGCTCCGGGGGAACTCTGAGCCACGGCTCAGCGTATTTCAGAGTAATGAGAACAGCCTGTGCCGTTCCCTCTGGAGAAAATGAGGGATCGATATGGGAGTAGCAGGTGAGCCCTATCGGATCATCGTTGAACTCAATAGTCTTGTAGCATTCATAATGCCTATCCGCGTCGAGATCGGGGCTCATGAAGGTCGTTGAATCCTGTACGCCCAACTCTTCAGGTGTACGGTCCAGTCCCATATAGATGGTGAATGCTGACGGGCCGAGAACACTTCCTTTCATCTCATCACGTGCTTCCCTCGGGAGATTCTCGGCATCAATCATCTCAAAATAGGTGGATATTTTCGAAGCATTGGAGATGACGAATTTCGCCGGTATCTCTTCGCCATCTTCCGTGACAACTCCCTTAACTTTACCCTTATCAACGAATATGCTCTTCGCCGCGCAGCTGTAGCGAATCGTCCCGCCGGAGGATATAATCGTATCGGCGATGGCATTGGAGAGCGCCTGTGACCCACCGCGTATATGAAATGGCTTGTATTCGATATAAGCGACGAGCAACAGTGCAAGCGTGCTGAATGAGAGCTTGCTCGGGGGGAGACCGACATAGGGCCAGTAGGTCGACACCGCCCATCTGAGAAGGGGATCATCAAAGTACTCTTCAAGAATCTCCTGACAGTTGCGGAAAGCGTATTTGAAGTACAGGGGATACTTTTCCGGTGAAATATCCGGATCCTTGAGGTAGAAGGCACCAACGATTTCTCCGAAAAACTTGTATATCAGATCAAAAAATTCCGATATCTTCTTCTTCTCCTTTGGGAAATGGCTCTGCAGTTGCTCGACAACCTGCTGCCTGTCGGCCTTCAGCGATATGTCCATTTTATCGAGAACCACCGTCCGATAGAGCTCGGGTATCTCAATCAACTCAATTCTGTCGAGCACGCCGATACTGTCCAGCAGCGAGCGAACAGGTCCCGGCTTCTCCGGCGTTCCAACGCCACTGAGCTGATGAAGCGCCGTTTCGAACTCAAATCGTCCCCGACAGAAGCTGGTTGCACATCCACCGGGCACATTGTGCCGCTCGAGGAGCAAAACATTTGTACCGGCTTTCGCCAGTGCAGCAGCCGCGGTGAGACCGCCATTACCGGCCCCAATGACAATTACATCGTATCCTTCCATCGTCCCTCCTCATGGTACCATTCAAGCTTTTCTTTGCCAGCCCTATCCACCCTACTTCCCGCTTTCCCGGAGCTCCCTGCGGCTCGCCTTCCCGATGGGGTGAACGGCTATTTCCGGATATCTGACAGCTTGTGGCACACCGGCACCATACAGCATCTTTCACGGCCGATCGGACCGCGCCCGGGGCTCCTATTCTCAAAAGCATATTCTACACTGTAGAGCGGTTTGCTCTGCATTATACCGGGTAGATATTTTATCCTATACGGGGAGCTCTGCAACCAATTAATATGATGTCCCCCTGGCCTGTTTTTCTCGCACATCCTGCTTGCGCTGGCATGTGAAACGCTGTGTCGCTGTGTCACAATGCCTGATAAAACCGGTATTTGCAATTTGTCAATCAATGTAAATACAGGTTTTAAAGGTACCCATCGTACAATTATGTATTACCTGCAAATATATAATGCAGTCAAGCAAAATCCCCAAACCGCGAAAAGGACTATCTTCTCCGGAAACCCCGAAGCTTTCTTCAGCCGGTAAAACCGGCACAATGAAAAGTTGATTTACCTTCTTATTCGTCCACAGGGAACGAAACTATACGCAGTTCACGGAAACGTCCCTGCGGGTATTACTGATATCAGCGGGTATGCGTTTACGGGGGGAAAGGGCATCCCTTTCAGGAATTGTTGTCTTTTTTCATTTTATCAAGTGCCCGAGTGAGCTTCTCATTGAGGATTTTCAAGATCTCATCGGGGTCCATCTTCGACATCTCATCGAAATTAATGCCAAGATCTCTCTGTATGTATGCTAAAAGTTTTTTAGATTCCTCATCCATTGGATCTCTCCATTCGCCCATTCGGTATTATTGAAACGATACGGTGTTTCATGGCACTGCGAATCTGCCAGCATGTTGATTATAACGTCAGAGTATCACAGGTAACATATATAGTATCCCGGTCGATTTCAAGCATAAGTTCTCTTTCATCAGTATTTATTTGAAAGAGTATCGAAAACAAAATGCTTAAGGAACATTACGTACCGCTCTACGGATATCATCACCTCATATCTCGTGCCCGGTTACGTTCTGCTTCGGGCATACGGGTCATAGTCAGTTATCCCCTTCTTAGGCATTAAAAATCCTTGACCCGCACACAACGGTATATACAGTACGGAAGTCATGCAAAACAATGCAAATTCAATCCTTCGCGACTGCGATGGTTTCAATGAACTCGTCATTCAGCGTCTGAGAGCACATCCTCATAATTTTTTCGAACACTACACATCCCTTATGGAACGGGGAAAGGCCGGAGAGCGATATCATACATCGGGCGTGATACTGTTGCTTCAGTTCTCACCCGAGAGGAAGCAGTGTGAATTCCTTCTGACGAAGCGCTCAAAATATGTAGCTCAGCCGGGGGATCTCTGCTGTCCCGGCGGACATGTCTCCCTCCGCGACCGTATTCACGGGATGTTCATCTCACACGGGTTAACTCTCATTCGAATCGACAACCTCGACTCCGGGAGCACGGAGGGGAAGGCCGAGCGAAACACTGTTGCTCACTTTCTCGCAACGGCACTCAGAGAAGCCCGGGAGGAAACGGGGCTCAATTCCCGCCACGTTACGTTCCTCGGATCCCTCCCCCCCTACGGGCTCCTCTCGTTTCGGCGGGTGATTTATCCGTCAGTGGGAATGATAACCGGTGCATGGAAGAAAAAGCTCAACGGGGAGGTTGAAAAGCTGATATCCATAAGCGTCAGCGACATGCTCCTTCCCGATAATTATTACTGGATAACCTTCGAGGTACCTGAAGAGATACGCCAGGCGAGCCAGAGAAACGAATGGAATTTCCCCGCGTATATCTTCAACGACGGGACGGAGCGCGAAATACTCTGGGGAGCGACTTTCAACATCATTCAGAGCTTTCTGAGCATCGTGCTCGATTTTACACTTCCCGAGATTCCCGCGGATCGCCTGATGTACAAGGAGATACCAGAGAGCTATTTCACCGGCCGTTTCAACACAATACTCAAGGCCGGTTTCCGGAGAGAGCGAAACAGCGAGAAGGGGAACTGAACCATCCCGGATACTCCCGGGACGTTTCACCTTCAGGTTACTTCCCTTTTGCCGCGTCGAGCTGATCCTTCATCTTGAGGAAGAATTCGGGAGGAGCGATCTCGTATGGTATGGGATATCGCGAACCACCCTGATGGGTTCCTTCAAGTCCCACCAGCATCTTCTCAACTTTTTCGATGGGAACCGATGCCACCAGATCGCTGTCCCTTGCCAGTCCGAAGCGCCGGTCCCCGAGGCACGGGAGGGCCAATTGAAACTCCCCGGTCAGATAGACATTGGATATGGTGTCAGCGCAGACCGCATCACCAAAGGTCGACATGCTTACCCTGCCCCCCTCCTCCCAGAGAACACCCTGTATAATGCGCAGCATCTGTGAGGTGTTGCCATAAATCATAATAAAATCGGGGTCGAAGTCAACCCTCCCCAGCGCACCTGAAACGATGGCCGAGAACTTCCCGTAGGGCAACTGAGGGATCATCGCTGCGGTTTTCTTTGCAGCCGCAAGCGTTTCATGATACCTCCCGACGAAAAAGCCCCCCTCGGTATACAGGTCATAGGGCTTCACGAAACCCAATGCAATCTCGGCGAGCGGACAGACATTGTCCTCCTCGGTGAGTCCCATTGTCCAGCCGTAGTAACGGGAATAGCTGAACATCTGGCAGAGGGCGATTTTCTTGTCCGGTCGTTTTATCCATTTTATGCTGTCAAGATCCTTTTCGTTCTCGAGCAGCTTGACGGCAATGGGAAAGGTTGCCAGCCGCAGGTATTCATTCAGTTTCTGATCGAGTTTTTCCCATTTTCCCATAGTTGATGCTCCCTTCTTTCAGTGATATATTCGCTAACGTGTTTATCGAAAAAAATCCCCTTTCCCCTCTTCCCCCTCAAGCAGTTTTACTGACAGGCGACTCTCATCACTATCCGGCTGAGAAGCGAAAAGAGTAGTATCAGCAAACGCTTCCTCCATGTATACATAAATGAATAATCCGTTACTATCGTAAATAAAAAAAATCGAAAATAAAAAAGAAAATATGCTTTATTCCTTTCGTATATACGTAATACTGTATCCCTCCTGACCATAATCACCGAAAAAACAGCTCTTCATCCTGAGCTGTAGTCGCGGTGAATGCTCTATCAATGTAAAGCAATACAAGATTAGATGACTTATAAAAACTATTGTATGATATCCCCTTGATCGGTTTTTTTTGCACATTCCGTGCATGCTGGCAGGGGGGACATCGTGCTCCTCGTGAGCGAGAATTAATGTAAAAGCACCTTTCTTGCCCGGTTATACCGGCCGAAAAGTGTTTTTTTGTGCTCATGAGAATCGAGGATGAGAATGCGGGAATGGGGACACAGGTGGATAAGAAGATAATACTCGTTGTTGAGGATGATTCCATTATCGGGCTGGATATAGAGAACACCCTCAAAAGAATGGGTTATGATGTTCTCGAAGGGGCAACGTCCGGAGAAGAGGCCCTGAGAGCGGTCGAGCAAACGCAACCCGATCTCATTATCATGGACATTTTCCTCGATGGTGATATTGATGGCATCGAAGCTACAGAGAAGATTCAGGAGAAATATGATATTCCGGTTATATATCTCACCGCTCATACCCAGGAAGCCACTTTTAAACGGGCGCGGCAGACCTCCCCCTACGGATACCTCGTAAAGCCTGCGGGAAGAAACGATATCTATTCTGCTGTTGAAACGGCGCTTCAGCGTCATGAACTGGAAAAGAGACTCCGACAGAGCGAGGAGAAATTCCGCGAGCTCGTTGAGAATATCGATGAGGTAATTTATTCAGTTGATGATACCGGTATAATCACCTACATAAGCCCTGCGGTCGAATCGCTCTTCGGGCATCCGGCACAATATGTTATCGGCAGAGCGTTCACCGAATTCATGTACGAGGAAGACCTCCCGCATGCACAGGAAGAGTTCAACTCCGGCAAGCGGGGGAATATCAATCCGGTTGAATACCGTTTAGTGGCCCGTTCGGGCGAGCTGCGCTGGATTCAGGCATTCAACAACCCCGTGTATGAGGGAGATCGAATAAAGGGATTTCAGGGGATTCTGACCGATATTACCGAGCGGAAAAATACGGAAGAAAAATTAAGGTCAATTGAGAACCGGTATCAGTCCCTTTTCGATAGGACACTGCACGCTGTATATATATGCGATTTTCAGGGCAACTTCATAGATGCAAACGACACCGCCCTCGCTCTGCTCGGTTATAAGAGAGATGAGATAAAAAACCTGAACTATGCCTCGCTCCTCGACGATGAACAGCTCTCAAAGGCATTTCAATCGATGAATGAACACCTGGAAAAGGGATTTCGGGCAACACGAAATGAATACCGGCTGAAGAGAAAGGACGGCAGTTCTATCTGGATTGAAACCGATGCGGGGATTATCTATCACGATGGAAAGCCCTTCGCATTGCAGGGAATTGCTCATGACATAACAGAGCGAAAGCTTGCAGAGGAGAGGATACGATCATCCGAAGAGCGGTTCCGTTCCCTCGTTGAGACCACGAGTGACTGGATCTGGGAGGTGGATACCGAAGGAAGGTACACCTATTCGAGCCCGAAAGTCAATGACCTGCTTGGATACGACCCTCAGGAAATAGTCGGCCGAAAGCTGTTCGATTTCAAGCCCACCGGAGAAGCAGCAAGTATAGACGGGATAATCCGGTCCTCACTGCAATCTGCCCGTCCCTATACAAATCTCCGCACCATCAATACACACAAGGACGGTCATGAGGTAATACTCGAAAGCAGCGGCATTCCCATCTTCGACACCGATGGAAACCTCATAAGCTTCAGGGGCATCGATCGGGATATCACTGAGAGGGTAAAGGCAGAAGAAGCTCTTGCGGAGGTCGAAAAGAGAAAAGCGGAATATCACGGCAATCTCGAGTTCCTCACCCGGTCAGCACTGGAGTTCCTTGACTTCTCCCCCGAAAAGGATATCTACTACTTCATCGGTGAGAAATTGCGTCAGATAACGGGCAGATCAATTATCCTCATAAATTATTTCGAGAAAGAATCGGATAGCCTGTGTAATAGAGCTGTCATCGGACTGGGAACATATATGGAAAAGGTACTTCAGGCATTCGGGAAATCACCCTTCCTAATGAAGGCGAAGGTAACGGATGAAAGCTCGCGAAAAGAGATGCTCAGCGGCCGATTGATAAAGATTGCCGGGGGAATCCATGAGCTCCTGTTCGGGAGTATCTCGAAAGGATTGGCCCGCAGAATTGAGAACATCATCGGGTTTCAGGAGCTATTCGGAATCGGATTCTCCTGGAATAACGAGCTCTTCGGTAATGCTGTTATAATCCTCCTTCAAGATGCTCCCCCGCTCAATACCGAATTAATAGAAGCATTTATATATCAATCATCAGTTACATTGCAACGATTTCGAGCAGAGGGTCAGATAAAGAAATCTCTCAGGGAAAAGGACATGCTTCTGAAGGAGATACATCATCGGGTTAAGAATAACCTGCAGATCATAACGAGCCTTCTCAGCCTGCAGGAGAATAGAATCGAGAATGAAGATATGTTACAACTGTACCGCGTTTCCCGCGAACGGATTCGAGCAATGTCTCTTCTTTATGAACGACTCTATCAATCGGAAGATCTCGATCAGATCGATTTTGCTGAATATCTCAACACCTTAGTAAAAGAGCTTGTACAGACGTATCAGACCGATAAGGGAATCGCGCTGGAAATCTCCGCAGAGGGTATACATCTGACTATCAACCAGGCGATACCGTGTGGACTTATTATCAACGAGCTCATATCGAATTCCCTTAAATATGCATTCCCCCGTGAGACGGGCGGGAGTAAGACGATATCCATCAACACTTATCAGAAGAAAGATATGGTTGAAATGAACGTCAGCGACAATGGCATCGGCCTTCCCCGTGGTATTTCCGTCGAAAACGCCACAACACTGGGATTGCGACTGGTATCAATCCTGATACAAACGCAGCTGAAGGGAACCGTACAGCTCAATCGGAAAGGGGGAACAGAGTTTATCATCCGGTTCAAGAGACAGCATGCTTTCTGAACATCTTCTCTGAATGAGATGCTCGACATTCACACATGCCGCGCATTTTTCAAAACGCACCGAGCTGACACCTCTTTATCTTGATGCCGAGCTTCTCACAGGCATCAGCGATCCCCCGCCGTGAAATATTCATTCGTCCAGCAATATCCCATGCTTCGGCACAGGAGAGATACCCATCGATCAGTCGGGCATGTATCTCGTCCTTCAATTCATCCGATACCGTCTCTGCCGGCTTGACAATTCTCCCCTGAGGATAGCCGAAGAGACCGAGCTGACATCCGCGAAGGCGGATCTCAAGATAATCGATGGTGAAGCCTATCTCGGCGGGTGGAACTTTCAGGGCATCTGCAATCTGATGAGCTGCAGCACAGGTGATAGTTCCATCATGAGCGGCGCTTTTCACCCTGTTCAGAATATTTTCATCCGGTTTCCTGTCAGGAGAATGTTTCGCCGAATAGTTACCTGCATCTTCATGTGTCATAGTCTCTCAACCCCTTGAAGCGTAATACGGCCACGGAGGCACGGTTTATCATACTATATAATCTCGAAAAGTCCCTGCAACCCGTTACACAAAAAACGTAAGAATCCGTGTACGGTAATATCGGCGTTCATCGGTATTTTCACTCTTATCAGCACCTCATTTCAGATCACTTCATTCGCTGCACGGTTTCCCAGCGCGAGTGCATGAGGGAGAGCAACTGCGCAATCTCATCGAGGCGATGATACACCCGTATCCCCATCTCGTTGGCGTCACGAATCGCCTGGCTGATCCAGGGAGTATAATGGCTTCCTATCAGCACGGGGCGATCTGTTTCCTCCTGCAGCGCCTGATATCTTTGCATGATCTCTTTCTCCATTTCACAGAAATAGAGCATTACATCGGGTGTCTTTTCGTCATGAATCCCGGGCGTACCCATACCGTGTATAATGAGAGCATCAACCTCATCTGAGATGAGTATCTCGCGGCCAATAGCAACGAGCGTATCAACTGACAGGGTATACCCCGAAGCACCAATATCGATCGGATTCCGTGTCGAAGCCCGTATCGGCATACCCAGTTCCCGCAGCCGCTTCTGCACCCGGGGCCCCATCTCCGGAACCAGCAGCCCCTGCTCTTCGAGGGTATCCGTAAGCGCTACCCCCCAGGAGCCGCCAATGGTGACAACAGCAACCCTTCTCCCTCGCATCGCCGGGCGCTCGATGAGCGCATGTCCCAGAGGAAGCATCAGCTCCATCGTCGGCGAAACCAGTATGCCCGACTGACGGAAAACGGCATCAAAGAGCACCCTCCGCCCTGCAAGGGCACCGGTATGACTTCGCGCGGCACGGCTTCCTCCCGCCGTTCGTCCGGCCTTGTACACCACTACCGGCTTCTCCACAGTTACCCGGCCGGCCACCTCGATGAAGTGCCGGACAGTGCGAATCGTCTCAAGATACATCAGGACGGCCTCAACTTCCGGATCGCGACCGAAGTCATCCAGAAAATCCGAAACGGTGAGATCGCACTCGTTTCCGGTATGAATGAACTTCCCGACACCCATGCTGCGATAGGAGCCTGCGGTCAGCATGTTGTAAAAGGCAAACCCCCCCTGGCAGATGAGACCAAGAGGCGTCTGAAGGAGATACTCGCCGGGTGATGCCGATGCGTTGAATTTCGCGTGCAGGTTGAAAGTGCCGCTCACATTGGGACCGAGGAGACGCATACCGAAGGATCGAGCGAGCGCTGCCATTTCAAGCTCGCGGTCTCTCGCTCCCGAAACGGCTTCACCGAATCCGGCGGTAATAATGGTTATTCCCCGCACCCCCTTTTCGCCACAGGCTGCAATCGTCTCTTCCATATACTCTTCTGGAATGGTGAGAATGGCGAGATCAACCGGTTCAGGAATGTCGGTTATCGTGTTGAATGCGGTGATACCATAGATTTCACCGGCCCTGCTGTTGACGGGATAGATCTTACCGGGGAATTCCCGCGATCGCAACCCTTCCATCATGAAGGAACCCCATGATCCGGGACGTTCGGAAGCACCGATCACCGCCACCGATTTCGGATTGAGAAAAATGCTCAGATCATCCCTTTTTGGCATTATAAGTACCCTTCTCCTGACAAAACAAAAGCATTTAAGATCAAATTGTTATATGAAACCGTACTATCGTCATTTATTATTTACTATTTTCGAAAAAAAATCATCAATTTCGCGCAGCATTGATAGAACTGCAACAACTCCGTATGTTCATAACGAATTCCCGGTATCGGAGAAAATAATCCGTTCCGTGATCAGCGTCGATATCGCAGATCATCGTCCAGGCACTGGAGAGCATGTTGGACAAGCAGCCCGCACAGAATTTCCGTACGGTGTTCTCTCCGGTCATTCACGCCTTGAGGCAGACAACCTCAAAGATTTCCCGTATATGCAATTGCAGGCGGGGGATCTCCTCGCCGATGAGATATCAAAGCTCGCGCAGGAGACCGCTTCGAGCATAAGGGAGATAGAATCACTGATTCAGTTGAACAATACCGAGATAAGCAGAGGCATGTCCGGTATCATCGCATCAATTGAAATGATCAGCGGCATAATCAACTCGGCCAATCTCTCAAAGCTGGCCGAGGAGCTCAAGAAGACCATTTCTTTTTTCGGGACGTGAAGAACGCTCCCGTTCTGCAAGAACGGTCGAGCGTGATGATGCGCGGGCTGCTTTCGAATAGCAACAGTACCGTAAAAACTGGAGTGTATTCTACTCCCGTCCCCCTTCTCTTATCTCCTCAAACTCGGCGAGGTGGACGGCAGCCCTCATCGCTCCGAATATGGCGGGATGGGTTGAAACGCCACGAGAGGTCAGCCCTTTAAAAACCTCAAGCCATACTTCCGCGGAATAGTAGAGCGGCAGGACGACAATGAGTGTCTTTCTGGACTGTTCATAGAAGGAAATGAGAGTATCGACGAGATAGTCGTTGTACTTGCGTGAAAAGAGATAGGCAAATTCAATATGGTGCTGATAGATGATGGTGTCAGTATTCTCGTCACTATCGATGATGTCGAGAACCTTTTCGAACACTCCCGGATAACCGCCTATCGCGGCAAAGTCCAGCGGATTCTTAAAACCGGTTCCCGCACTGGGGATGAGTTCAGAGAGAGCACGCTGCGTCGCTTCGGTATACTCCGGGACATCGAGGCCCCACCGGGGAAGCAGATCCGCCGCAATAACTCCTTCACCGCCGCCGCGGTTTACCAGCGCGATCCGTCTGCCCGGCCGTCCCCTCCTCTTGGTAAAGGCAGAAACGGTCTCTACCAGCTCATCAAAACTCTCCACCTGTATTCCGCCGGCCTGTCGTATCGCTGCATCCCAGATGGGAGCGCGTCCTGCCATAATACCCGTATGCGATGCCGCGGCCGTCACCCCCGCCTGTGATCGCCCCGCCTTCAAAACAACAATCGGTTTCTGTTTGCTGGCGCTCCGTATGAGCTCAATATACCTGCTCCCTCTTCTTACTCCCTCCACATACATGGCGATGATTTCCGACTCCGGATCCTTTACCATATACTCAAGAAAATCCTCAAGTGCCAGATCGGCAGAGTTGCCGACACTCACCCCCTTGCTGTGAAAATAGTGATAGTTCTCGCCACACCAGGCGAACGACTGCGCGGTGCCGCCACTCTGAGAGATAAAGCCGATATTTCCCTTCTGCACTGGGAATATTCCCGGCGGATAGGCGATTCCCACCGCAGGATTGTAGACGCCCAGGCAGTTGGGACCGATGATACGAACGCCGCTTGCAGCGGCGGCGCTCCTGAGATCGTCTTCCCGCTTTCTCCCCTCGTCGGTCCCGAGATCGCCGAATCCGGATGAAAAGACATGAGCAACAGCGACCTTTCCGCGGAGACCGAGAACAGTATCGGGGACATCCCGGGCAGGGACAGCAATGATGGCATAATCCATCCGCTCCGGAAGATCGGCGATCGAATCGCACACCGGAAACCCAAGACCACCGCCACCATCGGTTGACACAACATGAACCGTTCCCCTGAACTGGGCGTTCTTGAGAGTGGTAATAAATATGTATCCCCCCTTCGGTCGCTCAGTCTTCCCTATCACCGCAATCGAACGCGGATTGAAAACCGAATTCCAGAAACCGATTGCAGCATTCGGGGCTTCAAGCTGTGTCTCCATAATCTCTCACCTGACATGGGATTTGCTAATCAAAATGGCAAGCGCCCTTTGCATATCCATATTCACAACTGGCAAACCCCTATTCTGAAAAAAAGAGTTAGACATGATTTGCCGAACGAAGAAGATCTGATATCTTTTAATCCAAATTATCGTTTAAACTAGAATTAATATCTGAATACCATGTCCCGATTACCGGGGGAAATAATCCTATTCCCATCATCCTGTAATCCAGTCCAATTCCTTAAAATACTGCAAATAACCTGGATAGAGATGCGTGCCGATCAGGACTGACTGATGACAGAGTTATTCGAGACGGAGCACCTGTCAAGATTTTTCAAGAAGCGGTTATTCCTCTAGGGCTTGAGCGTGTAATAGATCCCGGAAAGCCACTCTTCAATACCGGTCGTATAATACTCTGAAAACCTGCGATCCGAGGGTCCACCCGCACTGTTGGTATGAATGAGCTCCTCACCGAGGTCAGCAATAAGCCGGTACGAGGGGGCAAAGCTTGCCGGTCTTCTCCCTATCTTGAAGAACTGCGCCTGAGGTATGGTCGCCCTGCCGCCCCTTCTTTCGAAAGGTCCATAATCAAAGCCGAGAATGCGGGGCAGCTTTCCGGCAAAGAAGAGATTGGTAATGATCACCTCCTTCGTCCGGCCATAGGGAATCGGCTCCATGTTCAAAGCACGCTCTATTGCTGTGCGATAGATACTCTCGCGCGATGTGCCGGCAAACCACTTTGAATTCTTATTCAAGAGAACGCGATCATAAAAACCGTGCAGCAGGGGAAAGAGATGCGTTTCGTCAATGATATAATCCATAACCTCGCTCCCCAGGCCCTTTTCACCGAAGACGATTCTCAGGAGCACCCGGTATATCCCTTCGAAGAGCGTGGCGCCGAGGGATGCGCTATCGTATCGCATATCCCATTTCCTCAGTATTTCTCCGTTCTCCGTTGTCGGGAGCAAAGGTCTGATTATCTTCATAAAGGCCTCAGCCTGAAGAGAATAGAGATCGTAGTGTATCTCTTTCATGGAATCAACGGTGAGCGGCGTTTTCTCTTTGAGGAGTTGAGCGATCCTGTCAGCACGATAACTCGACATGGGGAGCTTTACGGGTTTGGCTGCGCTCAGGTGATTCAGATCCTGATTGGCGGTCACGATGTATCCCGATGGGGGATTAAACGCACGGGGATGCTTCGTTGGAGAGATAAATCCCTTCCAGTCGTATCGGGAGTCCCAGCCGTAATAGGGCAACAGTCCCGAGGTTCCCTGCGCCTTCTTCGGATACCTGCCACTCATCTGATACCCGATATTTCCTTTCGTATCAGCGATAACCCAGTTGAAGGGCGCAAAGGTCAGCCCTCCGAACAGTCTCATTGCTTCCTTGACATTTTTAGCCTTCGGGAGCATCAGGAGATTGTTGTACGTCTCACCGGCAGTACCCCTCCGCCCGGACCATGCATAGCAGAGATAGTAGCCGTCCTCTTTCGGTGCGCACTCAAGAACACCGTGCTCATTTTCATAATATGTAATGATACGGGGTTTTTTCTTTTTAGGGCGGATTATCTCCTCCCGGACGGTAAAGGGCACCCACCGCTTCCCCCTGCGATAGGTTTCCCCCCGCACCTCCTCTATATAGTAATCGCTGATATCCATGCAGCCATAGGTAACTGACCAGGCGATGTTATCAGCCCTTCCGAGAATGAGCGCCGGTACGCCCGGAAGCGTTGCACCCATCATGAAGTGATTTCCCGAACTCATGACCACGTTGTACCAGATAGAGGGAAGCTGAATGGCCAGATGAGGATCACCGCAGAGTATCGCATTTCCTGACGCTGTTTTGGTCGAACGTACCGCCCAGTTGTTGCTTGCCGAGAGCCCGGGTATGATGAGCCAGCGAACCGCTTCAGGAACAAGGGGATTCAGCTTCGTCTTTTTCACTATCTCAACAAGCTCCCCGGGAATCTTCTCCCTGATGGAAGGGAACAATTCCTTTATCCGCGCCGCATCGACGCCGTTCTGAATCAGCTGAATGATGAATTTTTCCATATCACCCTGCACCTGGGAGAGACCGACATAGCTTATCAGCTTTCCCATGAGTATGGTGTCCGCGGGAGTCCACGGATCGGGCCTGTATCCCATCATCCTGAACTCGAAAGGGGTCCCCGTTGCTGCAACTGCATCGTTAATACCTCTGCTGTAAGCATCGAAAATCTCTCTGCTCCGGGAGGTCAATTTTTCGAGCTCCTCAAAGCTATCACCATTCAGATCTATCCATCGCATAAAGGTATCAATCTCTATGAGCTCATCATCGCCCCGCAATTTCTCTGAAGCCTCCCCCTTCCCGATGAGATTCAGAAGCCACATATGGAGCTGACGATCATGCCCGTGAACATACCCGAGGCCATAGTACAGGTCAATCTCCTCATCCGCCTGAATATGCGGTATACCGCCATCAATCCTCCGTATCTGAACCCTCCCCTTCGTGCCGGACATATAGACCGGCCGATTTTTGATTTTCATGATAATCTCACCTCTTTGAACTGTTGAATGTTTCTTGTTGAGTCGGCATAGTGAATCGATACCTGAAAATTTGATATTGAGAAACGGATTCCTTCTCAGAAAAAGCCGTCAGTTCGATGCAGACGGAAAAGAGAGTAAAAATAAGATTTCTTAACAGGCAGCGTTTTTTCGCAACTTCTGTGCAAACGCAGCATTCGAACGGCCTTTTCGGCAGATCAGCTGATTTAAAAGAAAAAATTAATATTTTACATACTCTTTCATATCATTATTGAAATCAAATCCCGATTGAAAGGATTTTTCCCCTCTTATCCTGTTATCCTGTCCAATCTTTTACTATATCGACAGATACCAAACGGAAATAATCAAGATGCTATAAATAAGGACACTTCCAAAAACTTCGTTTTTGTCGTGCTCCTTGTGTGCAGTAAATAAGTTAAAACCCTTTTCATTTTATCAGTTTTACAGGTTGAAAAGGGTTTTAGAGGTGCCCATAATAAAAAACAGCGGGCGGTTATCCCTCACCGCAAATCTCCTCACAAACAAACTTATCGGGAAAGTGATCGGGAACCCGTCGTCCTCCCCCGGTCCGGAGCGCATTCTCGATGGCACAGCTGATGTACTCCTTTGCCAGTGTAACAGATTCGCGCACCGTTTTTTGAGCGGCGAGTCCCGCCGCTACCGCTGCTGAAAAAGTACAGCCGGTGCCGTGAACGTCTCCAACGGGAATGCGCTCCGCGCTGAAGAGATGGAAATCGCTCCCGTCATAGAGCAGATCGACCGGATCTCCCGGA
>Ga0180432_10000935_pt1 | contig 47057 bp, 38 predicted proteins | sample SS_ome_10_FD_132414 | JGI IMG/M metagenome (GOLD analysis project Ga0180432, IMG submission 132414) | Hypersaline lake sediment archaeal communities from the Salton Sea, California, USA - SS_1_MS_2 metaG | ecosystem: Environmental > Aquatic > Non-marine Saline and Alkaline > Hypersaline >...
AATAGATGCCTTTAATAAACTGGAGCAATCTGAACAGGATGTTATTGAACGGGTTATGATTAACGAATTACCTTTAGAGGAGGTGGCTGAAGAATTAGGCTATGAAGTTATAGAGCTGCGTAAGGTTCTGGGGAATGCCGAAGGTAAATTAAGAAAAGTTCTATCCGCCAAGGGGTTTGGCCCGGAAGAAACTCCGCAAAAAAAATCCGGGTTGATTTCTATCCCGAAGCCGGGGTCCCCGGATTCTACTTCGCGCCACTATATACCTCAAAACATGAAAAATGCTTTTAGAGCCGGAGCCTTAAATCTTCTGGGTGTCCCTTCCTCCTTTCCGACTGATAGGGCTTTTTTGAAAAGAGCTGTCGGGCGAAAGGCGGTATGGAGAGATAGATCGCTTGATGATGATTCGGTGAAGAAGTTAGAAGAGCTGAATGAATTAGCGGATGAACTGGGGATGCTTATTGATGATACTCCGAAGGATGAAAAATACGACAGGTATTTATTTGTCTGGATGTTCAGGAACCAGAAGCTGTGTGAAGCAATAAACGACTGCCTTATTGAAATAGACTGGATTATAGATAGATGGAGAGGGAATGAAAGGGAAGAGGCATTTGCCTTTAAGTTAAAGCGGGCCGCGGAGGCGCTTAAGGAGCAGCCGGCAGAGAAAGGTGAAGGACTTATTTTTCAAACAATAGGGGATTTATTGGGACTGACCAGGCAGAGAGCGCAGCAGTTACACCAGGAGGCGGCGTTATTTTTTGCTGAAGGGAACCCGATAGAAGCAATTAACGGAATATTAGATAGTTTTAATGACGAATCTATGGATGATCGGTCAGGGAACCATCTGAATGGTCTATTGGAGAAAATCAAAAAAGGGCCGTTATCATTCGCTCCCCGCTTCAGTGAAAAGGCAGAAGCGGTAAACTGGCTGAGAGGCAACCGCCATTTATTAGGTAATAAAGCCTTAGGCCATCTTATGCGTGAATTATGGAGATTAGGTAAGATTCCCTTCGGTGAGATTATGGAATGGCAGATGTTTGCGGCAGCATTTGATTATGCTTTAAAAAACGAAGGCTTAGTTAAAAAAGAAGTTGAATCTGCTTGGCGGAATTTAAAGGAAAATGAGCGGGAGAAAATCAAGAAAAACCCTTCTAAAATTATTAGGTATATAGATAAGGGTAAATTTACCTATTTGAAAGGGAAGGAGGGGAAAAGCACTGTTCTTTCATCATCCTATTTCTATCTAATTATTCGAATCGGTCTGGGTTTATATTTGAAGGGGGGAAAAGACATTTCTGCAAGAGAAATTACCCGGGCGGGATTATTCAAAACTATGGCTTTTTTTGCCGGCTTTGGATTTTTAACCGGTATTTGGGGTGTTGGGTTTGTTGGATTAATCTCTTTAGTTATTTCGGGGACAGCTTTACTTGAAGCATTTTATGTGAATAAAGCTTTGGTTGAAGGAAGCCGAGAAATTCGGGCCGGACCAGAAGAAATGGATAGATTGATTCCGGCCTTCCGCTATGAAGCTCAGCCGACAGAAGAAGGGGAAAATAAAATTTGCTATATAGATAAAGAAGGCCGGCTCAGAGTTAATCACTTAGCCATGAACCATATCCCTAAACCTCTCCAGTATCACTTCCTTTTTCATGAAAGAATCCATCAGTTAATTAAAACCCGCTCAAACAGATTCGATGAAGTGCTTGCTTATTCGCTGCAATTCCTGCCTTTCCTATATCCGGTAATTTCTTTAATAATTTCTATTGCTTCTTCAAGCTCCTTTTCAGATGAGGAAGCCAAACCCAAAGTCTTAAAGGTCTGTCCCACCTACGGAGAGGCAAAATGGCTGGTTAAAAATACTAAAGGACTGTTTGTTATAAGAGAGGATTTTGATGGTGAAGATAAGAATTTTTATATCAGAGCCCTGTATTTAAAAGAAGACGGCCGGGAAGAACCAGCGGGATTCTGCCGATTCAAAGTATCAAGCCTTCAGGCGTTTACCGGGGAAGACAGCACTGATCTTGGGGTTAAAAAGGAATATCAAAACTTAGGATTAGGAAGAATTATTCTGGCAGCTTTAATGAATTCAGCTAGGGATAAAGGGTGCCATCTTTTTATTGCAAAGCAGCCGCAAACAGCTCTTTTTGATGTGCTTGGGTTTAAGGCTAACAGCGGGGGATCAGTGGTCGGGGCATATAATGCATCTTTTGCCCCGAAGGAGAAAAGCAATGACTTAGAATTGCTTAAAAGATTAGCCGTGCCTATAGATGAGGCAGAAGAATATGTTGACTTAAATGAATCGGGTTTAGATATCAAAGCTATTATTTTTGATTTGGATGATACTTTATATAGAAACGAAGCATTAAAGGAAGATTATGATAACGAAGGGATTAAATTTGTAGCCAAAAGGCTTAAAATAGCCAATCCCGAGACGGTTAAAAAGATATTTTATAATACCCAGCGGGGTTTATCCGAAAAATTTATGGGGCTTTACGGCCGCCCGGCAACGCGCAGTGAAACATTAGAGCAACTGGGCATTAAAGTGGAAGATTGGGGAAAATGGAACAGAAAGAAAATCCGCCCGGAAAGATATCTCACCCGGGATGTTGAATTGCAAAAATCTCTTGTTTCTCTTTCAAAGAAATATAAATTGGCTATTGTAACTGATAATAGCTATGTGCAGACGAAAAGGATATTAAAAGCTTTAGGAATTAAAAAGTATTTTCGGGTGATTAAAGCCGCTGCCCGCAAGCCAAATCGGGCAGTTTTTCAAGCGGCTGTGAAAGAACTTGGAGTGGAGCCTGAGGGATGTATTGCTGCCGGCGACAGATATGAAATAGATGTCCAACCGGCCAAAGAAGCCGGGGCGCAGGAAGGAATCCTTATCAGTTCGCCTGAGGATATCTATAAGTTAGAAGGGCACCTGCAATATAGAAAAAGATTTATTCAGTATTTTATTCAAAATAAGCCCAAAGAGTTTTATCTCGAAGATATTCTTAAGGTGTATAGGGATTTATCTAAAAAGGAAGTTATATATATCATCAACGCCTTGGCAGAGCGGAAATTGAGTGGTGAATATTTTGAAATGTTTGACGACACAGGCAACCCGAGCGGGAAAATTAAGAAGATAGAAGGTGTGCGTTTAGAAGGTAAGAGGGAAATAAAAGAGCCGGATAATCTCAATAGGATAATAGATGAACATCCAGAGGTTGTTCTGGATAATTCAGAATTGGGCCGGGTGGTAAGCCTCAGGGAAATATGGCCTTTTTTAAATCAGGAAGGGGAACAATTATTAAGGGAGTTTTGGACCAATAAAGAGCCGGAAACACTTAAAGCTAATTTGCTGATTGGTTCTGGAGGGGAAATTTTAGGTTATCTTCAATATACTTTGAAAAGCGGCACTAAAGCAGAGTTAGATTTTATTCAGGTTATTCAAAAGCCGGCAGGCATTGAAAACCGCCGTATATATTTAATTTTGATGGGCGCTTTAATTGGAGAATTAAAAGCCCAGGGAATTAAAGAGTTCAGTTGGATTGCACTACCAGGTTCCGAGAGGTTTTACCATAAATGCTTATCGGAAAGAATGGATTATATAACTAATGGAGGATACAAATTTGTCGCTTATCTGGACACAGACGGGCGTTTAAGTAAAAGGCAGAAAGAAGAACAGAAGCGGTTTTTCAAATATTTTGTGCGTCGGGAAGCAAAGGGCGAATCGATTGAAGATAAAGAAAGAGTTACACCTTTAAAAACTAAGGTTTCTAAGATTACTAATCCCCAAAAATTACCAAGTAAGGTAAGAGAATACTGGCAGGGGCACGAATTTTTATATATCCTTGAGAATAAAAAGTTGGGGTATGCCGCTTATGTAGGCGTCCACGCCTATTTTAAAGACTGCCTGATAGACGGGAAATTACAAGCCATAGGAGGCATCAGAAACAAACCATATAGGAATAAGACTGAGGCAATAATAGATGTTTTGAAATTATCGGAAGGGATGTCTAACAAAAATATTTTAGCCGGGGTTCCCTTAGGCGGGGCAAAGATAGTTTTGCCTGATTTCTCAAGAGATTTAATTTCTTTTAACCCGAGGGTTAAGTTATTTAAACCTTTAGTCTCACTTATTTCTTCGGTTAACAGTTTGTATAACAAATTTCTTAGAAGAAGGGTTCTTAAAAATCTCGCTTTGACCCTGGAAGAATTAGGGGTGATGATTACCGGGCAGGATGTGGGAATAAGCAAAAAGGATGTAAACTATATGGCAAAATACGCTCCCAATGTAATCAGCGGCACTCCGGGCCGGGCCCTGGGAGGGAAGCCGACTACGCCTTTTACAGCTGAAGGCGTTTATTATGGAATAAAAGAGGCCGTGAAATTTGCTTATGAGAAGAAATTACCTGGTTTTGATTCTCCAAAGTTGAAGGGAAAGAAAATAACATTACAGGGATTAGGCGGGGTTGGAAGCAGATTATTAAACTATCTTTTAAAAGACGGGGCAATAGTTTATGCCGCTGATGTCAATCCTGAAGCTGTAGAAAGGGTTAAAAAAGAATATGCTAAATTTTTGGAACAAAACTTATTTATTGTGGAAAATCCGGATGAGATTTATCAGGTAAAGGCCGATATATTTTCGCCATGTGGATTAGGGGCGGTATTGAATGAGAAGACAATTCCGTTATTAAAAGAGTCCGGTATAAAGGTTGTTGCCGGGGCAGCCAATAATCAATTAGCGAATCCTGAGAAAAATGGTGATGGCCAACGTTTATTTGAAAGTGGAATTATTTATGTTCCGGACTATGTTATTAATTCAGGCGGTGTCCTGGCGGCTGCCAGTGAAGCTTTAGGATACGATTTATCCGCCAAGGTTAAAAATATTGCCCGGACAGTAAGGGAGATTTTGGGGAAATCGTTTAAAAAGAGAAAACCTGCATCTGAGGTTGCTGATATTTTAGCCGGGGAGAAAATAAAGGAAATTAGAGTAAGCCGCATTGAAGGAAAAACTTCATCAAAAGGGACGATAGCAAAATGCTTTAAGACAATGTATGAAAATGGAATTTTCAAAGGGAACGCTAAGACCCGCCGCCAATTAGAAGAATTGAGGGGCTTAAGTAGAAGCACCCTCCAGAGAGAATTAAGCGGCCTTGAGGCGATTGGATTGGTTGGAGTTGATAATTCCAATCCACAATTGCCAAAATATTATTTAACTGATAGATTGCGCGCCCCGCCTGAGGTAATAGAGAAAATTTGCAGCATAGGTGTCACCTCCGATAATCCGAAAGGGCTGCTTAACCGCTTTGAAATTCCTGCCGAGAAAATTTATTCCCTAAAAGTCATTGTCGATAATATATTATCCGATTGGCCTTTTATTTCTTTTGACGACAGGCCGATTGGCCAGATTCCTGATTCAACTGAGGTTACAGACGAAAATTTAAAGAAAGAGATTATCAACTCCCTTTCGGTTAGGGGAATTGGTTCTATTACTTTCCATGAAGGGACTGATGCTTCTAAACTTGGCCTCCTTAGTCAGCATATCAAGAAGGCGGGAAGTTTTACCTGGCCGATAATTATAGATGAAAAGGGCACTGTGCTGGATGGACGCCACCGCCCCGAAGGAATAGAGACAATAGGGATTTCAGGCGATAAGGCAGTTTTGGTTCAGGAAGTGGATTTAGATAATCCGGATTTAACCCTGGGTAGCTGGATTAGAATAATAAGGGGTAATAAAAGTCAATTAACAAACTGCGCCGAAGGATTAGGTTTTAAAAAGGGAGACTCCGGCGCGGGGGATGGCGAGATTTCAGTTTCGATTGCCGGAGAAGATTATTTTATAAAGGAAAGTGAAGCTTTATATGTCGAGGCAAAAAAGGCTTTTAAAGAAAATTATTCAGCGGCGGAAAACTTACCCGGAGAAATCAGGGAAAAGCTATTCAGTCATTATTTGGCCGGATTTATTTTAGGGAAAATTTCCGCAGGGGCGGATCTACCCGTTGATTATATATCCGACGAGCGCCGGGATTTATTAAAAAATGAAGAAGGGATTTTTATAGCTGTTAAGGCATTTACCAAAGACGAATTCAGCCAAATTACAGATTTAAATATAGAATTTCCTCCCAAAAGCACCCGTTTTATTATCCCTTACCGGGTTGTTGGTATGGGGTTACCCCTAAACAGCTTTATTTCTATTCCTTCTGAAAACACTGAGCAATATACTAACAGCTTAACTAATGAATTTAGAAAAGCTCTTAATGGATTGGAATTGGTAAATCTCGGGGAGGGGATATCCCTATCTGAAATTACTTCAGAAGTAAAAAGGTTCTATCAGGAGAGGCTTTATACTTTTAGAAAGGGCGGCAAAAAAGAAAGCCGGGGAAGAGACCGGTTTATCACGAACACAGCCAGGGAACTAAAACGGTACGAGAAAATTTTAAAAATAATAGGCCCGGCAGTAAGCATCTGGGGGGCGGCAAGAATTAAATTGGGAGGCAGATTCTTTGAAGAGGCAAAGCAATTAGCCGGGGTTATTTCAAATAAACATAATTTTTCTGATGTAGCGAGCTTTCCCGAAGGTTTTTCCATAATTACCGGCGGCGGGCCGGGCATAATGATGGCCGCCAGCAGCGGCACCGATAAAGAGAATATATCTGTGGGATTAGAAATCGATATACCGCACGAACAAGAGTTTAGTAATTCGGCAATAGTTCAGAAGTTTAAATACTTCTTCGCACGGAAGAATACTTTTATTAATTTAAGCGAGGCTTTTATATGTATGGCCGGCGGGTTTGGCACCCTTGATGAATTTTTTGAGGTTATGGCTTTAAAAAACAAGGGATATATGGATAATTTTCCCGTTATTCTATATGGCAAGGATTTCTACAAAGGGCTTTTTGGGTTGTTAAAGGATGTTGAGAGGCGTCATTTTTTAAGAAGGCCGCTTGATAAATTAATTAATTTGGCTGATTCTCCCGAGCAGGTAAAAAATATTCTCAAGGATAAAGCACCCGCTTCTTTAAAGGAGAAGAATGGGGTAGATATCCGCAAGGCAATACGAGATTTATATAAAAGCATTAAAAAACTGGATGGCATAGGTCCGGCGGTAACTATTTTAGGCTCTCATTTTACGCCTGAGGGTAGTTCTGATTACCAAAAGGCTTCTGAATTAGCCAAGCTTTTGGCTGAGGAAGGAATATCGGCAATGTATAGCGGCCCTTCCGGGATTTCTAAAGCTGTCTGGAATGGATATAGAAAGGTTATAAAGGATACATCGGTTAAGGCGCATGCAATTGCTTTATGGTTTACCGAAGATAAAGAAAAAACATTGCCTCCGGGAGATATCCGTTTAGGGTTTAAATATATGTTTGAACAAAAAATAGCCATGGCCAGGCATAGTATGAGTTTTGTTTTTTTCCCCGGCGGCCCGGGCACTTTAGATGAATTGTTTGAATTATTATGTTTAATTCAAACCGGTAAAATGAAACCGGTACCGATAATATTGATGGGTAAAGAATTTTGGCAGCCGTGGCATAATTGGTTTATGAGTAAGCTGGTCTCCGAAGGGACTATTTCAAAAGAAGATACGGAGCTTTATAAAATAACCGATTCCGAAAAGGAGGCATTAGATATTATCCGGGATTTTCGTCTTTTAAATCAGATGCCGGATAGCACCAATAGAGAAAAAACAGATAAAAGGTCTAAATGGTCTCAGGCTGGTTTCAAAACACTCATAGTAACTATGTTTACAGGGGTATACTTATTGGCCTGGCCGCATCTTAGCCCGGCTGTCCCGTTATATTATGCCTATGGCCAATTGGGCTGGTACCAGATACTTGATAAGTCTCTGCGTATATATAAAAGAAGGGGCGGATATATGCCGGATGGGCAGACGGCATTTACCTTATCCGATAAACTAAACAATGAATGGGTGGAAAATTTTGTGAAGAGGCATTATTCTTATCCTATTTCTTCGGACCTTCACAAAGAACTTGTCTCCTCAAACCCGGATTACCAGATTACAGCTAATGGTAGAAATAAAAAGATGTTTTATCATACCCTTCCTCCGCTGTTGCAGCAAATAGTCAGGAAGAATTTTATCTATACGAATGGTGTTTATTACCTCGGCCAGGGGATAATAAACAGCCAGTTTACCCATTTGGCCGAGCTTGTCAGAGACGAGTTAAGAAAAGAAAAAAAGGTGTATAGAAAGGGGGCCATTGAAAGGGAAGTCGTAAACTTTTTATACGATTTCATATTAACCAACGTTCAATATAGCTATGAATTGGAAAAACAGATATATAGATTCAACAGTAAAGAAATTTCATTGGAGGAGATGTCTTCCTGGGCTGTTCCGGCGAGCGTATTAATTAACGAAAAAGCGGTTTGCGGCGGCTACGCAATTCTTTTTGATATCCTGGCTTCGGCCTTTGGGGTTAATGTTGATACCATAGGCGTAGGGAAAGATGTCAGGGCTATGATGAAAGTACTTGAAAACTACGGTATAGATAAAGCATATCAGGCGGATATTATCTCCCGGCACCGGAGTGAAGAAGGGCTGGAAAATAAAATAAAGGAAATTCTGGGCAGCCTGAATGTCCCGGGGGACAAACTGATTTCTATTCTCACAGAGCGTCTCAGGGAAGCCCCCCCGGCCCCTTTTAGCCACGGTGTTAATCTAATTAATTTTTCTACCGGCGAAAAGCAGGTCTGGGATTTAACCTTACAGGAAAAGCATATACAATATAAAAGCTATGACGCGCTGGTAATGGGGAAAATGGAGTTTAAAAATGGAATAATAAAATTAAGTTCCCCTTTCGGCATTATAAAAAGCAGGCTGGATAGATATCTATTGCGTGTTTATCCTCTGTTTAGATATTGCCTGGAATACACAGGATTTCCTTTTTTGCATTATTACGGTATACCCCATGAATTACTGGTTAATCCTCAGGTTATTGTAAAGGGAATATACGATTTACCAGGGGGGATTGAGGATTTGGTGGGAAAAGGAATGAGGCTCCATTATTTATTTAGAAATCCATCTGAAGTAATAATGGAATATAGGGATTTCCTGGATAGAAAAATAATTGAGGGACCAAAGGGGAAAGACAAATTTAACCCGGATAAGTCAGGCGATAAAAACCGGGGGCTTTATGGCGAGAGGGCCCGCGAAAGAACGCCAAAGGAAGTTAGAGAAAGAGATTATCTCAGAAATCTCGCCGAATTTAACAGGATAAGACCCGGGAGAGAAAGGCAGACATCTATTATTCCCTCGCCAAAACGGCGGAGGCTTTTTGGGAAATCGAAGAACCCTCTGGAAGCGTTTGAGCGGGAATGGCTTAAAAAGGCGCCGCCGGCTTCTCCACAAGGCTGGGAAAATATTGTGGATACTTTTAAATATCGTGACCGAAAAGGTCTTGAAATTTTTGATAAGATATTAGATAGACAGTTTAGAACAAAGGAGAAAAATCAGGATAGAAGGCTCGTATATTATATTAACGCCGGACAAAAGCTCGATATTGCCTTTCTATTAGATAAAATTGCTGAATATATCAGGGGATATGTAGATTTCAAAGTTTATATAGTTGTTACCAACAAAGATGAACATAAATTAGGAATAGCGCGGAAGACATTAAAGGAGATGAAACAAAAATATAATCAGTTGTCCGATTTGGAGTATTCGGTTTTACCTCTGGATAATACCAATAAAGAGGCGGTAACTGAGTTTCTGAAACTTTTTGGAAGACATTTAGATAAGGGTGATGGGGCAATGTGTAATGTAGGTGGAGCTGATGAGGCCTTGGCAATATTGCCTGAATTAACAGCCATATTAGGTAACGGCGGATGGCTTCAGGTAGATAAAGGGTTGGGCACTCTTTTAGACGATAAATTATTGAAAAAGGAAGAAAGGGAAAGATTTGAAGGTGAATATTTTACTGTTCTTAATTTTACTGTTTTATCCGGGTATAATTCTTTAGGCGATGAGGACTTTCTAGATATATTCGAGTATTATCCGGTTGACGAAAAAAATATGCCTTCCGATTTTAAAGGATGGTTTTTTCCTTCCGGCAGTCTTTATGGCCATACCAAAACATGGGATTATCGCTCCGGTTTTGCCGAAAGGAATAAGGGGCCGCATTCCGGATTAGATTGGGCCTATTATTTAACCAGTGAAACAGCTTCAGGTGAATATTCGGCTAAGCCTATACCGGCAAGAACCGATGTCGTGGCGGTAACTGAAGGGAGAATTATATTAATAGATAAAGAGAATGAAATTTTAATGATAGACCATAAAGGTGAAATCCTGGTAACGTACGGGCATATAAAGATTGGAAATTTTAAAGAAGGTGATGAGGTCATTGCCGGGCAGGTTATCGGGCAGATTTCAGGGAGAATGAGTGATGTCTCTCCTCACCTGCATTTTGGAATTCAGAAAATTTTAGGAAGGAATGTAGATGGGACTACAAACGTTTCTCGTAACCCTTATAACCCGGCAGAAGATAAATCATTGAAAGAAATGCCTCTGGTGGAGGCCAATATTCCCGGCTCAGGAGTGGTGAGAGGAAAGGCTATTCTTAGAGCGGATGAATTCGGCGATAGAAGGAGAGATATCACTTTCAGCATGGCGGTTTTTTCTCCGCCGATAGAGTATTTTAAATATATTAAAGAGATTTGGGGGGGTACTTACAACTTAGCTAAATTTTTGAAGAGCCATTTTACCCATTCCAGCTTGGTTAAAGAAGAAGATTCCTCTATTTATCAGACAGGATTTGTAAATGTAACCTCGGAGACTTTTCGGAAGCTTGTTGCAAACTTACAGGAAGATAAGCGGGTTCATTCGGGAGAGGAGAAGGAGATAGATAGATTTTTGGATGTTTTAAATAAAGAGTTAAAGGAATTTAAAGAGGTATATTTAAAAGAGGGAAGAATCGGTTCATGCTGCAAATGGGCGCCGCCGGTAACTGAGCTAATGAAGGAAAAAGGTTTTCTGGCAATAAGCGCAGCAATTGAACGAGATGTAAGGAAATACGAAGATGAATTGTGCGTGCCTAATTTTGACGAGTTTACCCTTTGTAAAATAGCCGGCTACTGGTTTATTTTAACAATTACCGGTGAACAATTTGCACCCAAGGACCCCGAGCTATTTAAAAAATTGGCTGAGGCTATTAAAGGGAACAACTCAGAAGGGATAATCAGCGGATTGGAACGGCCCAATGAATATCATCAAGTAGGCATAGTGCTTTTACCGGTAAAAGAATTGTGGAAGATGAGTCATAAAGAAAGAAAAGCTAAGTTATGGATGTTTTCATTTGGCCGGCTTTTAGACGAATTCAACAGGCCGCTTTTAGAGGAACCGCTTGAAGATTTTATTAAAAAAAATGGATATGATGCATTCGGGGAAATAATTGAAGATAAAATATTTAACCAGATAGAAAAGAGAGAACAAAACAATGGCAGTGAAGGCGTTTCGGTAATTGAAAGAAAGGTTATACAGGCAAAAACCGCAGAAACTGCAAATAACTATATAGGAAGCAGGAACTAAGGTGAAAGACAATGCAAGAACGATATAGCCTTAAGAAAATCAGATATATGAATTTAGAAAATTATATTTCCGGGAAGGCACCAAGAGAAAGTCAGGAAAGACGGCCTAAAGTGCATTTTAAGGGCGCCTTTATCGTTTTTCTGATTATCGGAACGGTTATAATCTTCCGGCATAATATTATAGAGGTGGATATAATTACGGCCCAGCCTAAAACTACTTTTATCGGAGAAGGTGTTTTTATCCAGACCTACGAGAAATCTCGTCCGCAACTAAAGGTAGCTTTTAACCTGCCTGAATCCAGATTTATCTCCAGGAGCGGCCGGGGATATCTGCTTAAAGTTCCCAAATTTAAGGCCAATTTAGAGATAGTTCTCTTTAGGCCCAAAGTGACTCTTGTCGGAAAAGATGTTTTTGTCCAGAGCCTGGAGCGCTGTTCGCCCAAGCTTAAATTATCGTTTTTGTAAAATTATTCCGATTCCAGCTGGTGCTGAATACTTAAAACTAATTCCTTTCCGATATAGGGGATTTGTCTTAATTTTGAAAGCTGGGTTTTCTTGAGCATAGAGAGATTTTTAATCCCTTTTTTGTAAAGTGCCCGTGCCCGGATGCGGCCGATTCCTTTAAGCTTGACTAAATCCAGAAGTTCCTCTTTTATCCCGTATTTCACCCGGCTGCGAATATTTTCTATCCGGTTAGGCAAACTTTGAGCGGCAAATAATTTGGCCAGTTTTTTTGCCGAATAAATCAGCCAGTCAGCCGTTTCCATCAGGCGGTGAATATCCCCCGGACCAATCCCGAATTTATCGCAGAGTGTATCTTCCTTTTCTTCCTTGGCCCAGCTTTCCAAAAGATAGGCGGTTTTACAGATAGAAAGATGGTCTTCATAATCGAAGTGGTCGGTTGGAAGAAGAAAATCATTTTCGTGTAATTTGGCGAAGAGCTCAACCGATTCAAAATCTTTTCGGTTGAGCCTCAGGGTGTCCATATCCGGGGTAAGCGAGATAAGATGAAGAAGGCCGGAGATAGTTGTTTTCCTGCCCCGGGCGCTAATCAGGCCGTCTCTTAAAACGACACCGGAAAGAGGGTCGATATAGAGACGGGAAATTTCTTCCCCAAAAGGAGTGGCCCGGAAGCCCCCTTTGAACCTTTCAATCATTTTTTCTTTGTGGAGGAAGTCCATAATTTTATCGATAATGTAGTATAAATCCTGGCTTTCCTTCTGGCAGGCGAAAAAGGTATGACGGAGAAATTCCATCATTCCCCTTTCATCGCGGATATAGCCGGAGGCAATCGAAGAAAGAAGATGCGTCCTTAAAGCAGATTCATTCTCTAATTTAGAGGTAATCGGCTCGGGTTCGGCCAGAATAAACTCTTCAAATAAAGATTCGGATTCCTGGTCGGAACGGGCGATAAGTATGGCTTCGCCATATTCGTCATATTGGGGGCGTCCGGCCCGGCCGCACATCTGCTTATACTCAAATACGGCAATGCGGCAGGAACCCAACCCGGCTTCATAGCGGCGGTAATCGCGGATAATCGCCCGGCGGGCAGGAAGATTTACTCCGGCGGCCAGAGTGGGAGTAGTGCAGATAACCTTAATCAGGTTATTGCGGTAGGCATCTTCAACCAGCTTGCGCTGTTCCCGGCGGAGTCCGGCATGATGAAAAGCGACGCCGTGTTTTACCGCGGCGGCTAATTTCTGGCAGATTTTCGTCGCTTCAGTACGGCTCCCCTCTATTTTCCGGGCAATAGGCGCCAGGGCTTTTTTTTCTGCTTGACTAAGACGCGGATAGACGGCCTGGGCAATTCTGGCGGCCGTGGCCTGAGTAGAGCGGCGGGTATTGACGAAAACCAGGACCTGGCCGTTTTCTTTTATGGTATCCAAAACCAGAGAGGGGAATTCTTCCAGGGTATTTTCCTTTATTATTTTATTTTCGCCGTCAACAAATCTTATTTTTCTACGAAAATAGACCCCTTCTTTTAGAGGAACAGGCCGCCAGCGGCTGATTAAACAGTCGGCTTGGAGCCATTTGGCCAGGTCAGAGGCATTGGCAATTGTTGCCGAAAGGGCTAAAACCTGCATTCGGGAATTTAGCTGTCTGAGACGGGCAATGAGGATTTCTAAAGTTGGTCCCCGTCCGCGGTCGTCAAGAAGATGAATTTCGTCAAATACGGCCAGGCTTAAATCCTGGCTGAGCCAGGGGGTGCGGAAACGGAGGAGAGAATCAATCTTTTCCGAAGTGGCAATAAGAATTTGATATCGGGCTAAATTCGGGCTGGGGGTATCGTAATCGCCGGTGGCAATACCTATCCTGATACCCAGAGGGGCATACTTTCGTTTGAAATCCTCATATTTTTCCGAAGCTAAGGCACGCAGGGGAACGACATAAAGACACCGGCCGCCTTTTTTGATAATGGATTGAATCAGGCAGAGCTCAGCCAGAAGTGTTTTCCCCGAGGCCGTCGGCATGGAAAGAACAAAATTTTTCCCTTCGAGAATTCCGGATTTTATGGCGCTTTCCTGAGGAGGGTAAAAGGCGCTTAAACCGGATTTCTCCAGGGTGCTGGCAATTTTTAAAGGGAGATTATATTTTTGGCAAACCTCGGTTATTTTCATTAAAATTACCATAGCACGTTTTTCCGTTAGAGTCGATTAAAATCGGTTTCTCGAATTGACTTGCATTAAATGTTACCCAAAACAAATTTAAAAGAAGTCGTTGATTCATAAATAATGCAGCCCGATTCATCTTTAACGCGGGGCCTGCTCGGGTTTGCTTTTTTCAGAGACGTTTGTTTCTCCAGCGACTAATTAGCTCGTAGCTCTTGGCTGATGGCTCTTGGTTTAAAATGAATCTTTACGCTATCAGCTTATAACCATGAGCTATGAGCCATAAACGGGGACACCATATTCGTCTTGAATTTAAAAAATCTGTATGTTAGAATAAATTGAAATTTTTAGATGAGGTGAAAATTGCCGGCTAATTTAACCCCCCAATATTTAGAAGCGGAGAAGTTTTTTCGAGAAGCTAAGACCAAGGAAGAAAAACTGGCCGCTTTAGAAGAGATGTATGCGCTTTTGCCCAAGCATAAGGGAACGGATAAACTCAAAGCCGGCATAAAACAGCGTATATCTAAGTTAAAAAAAACCGAAGAAAAAAAACTCACTAAAGCCAGTGAGGCGTTCCTTATTAAACGCGAGGGAGCCGGCCAATTAGCCGTAATCGGACCGCCCAGTTCGGGAAAATCAAGCCTGCTGGCGGCTTTAACCAAAGCCAAACCCAAAATCGGGCCTTATCCTTTTACGACGGCAATGCCCCTTCCCGGGATTATGGATTATGAGGATGTCCAGATTCAACTGGTTGACCTGCCGCCGATAACTGAAGCCGGGATGGAAGGTTGGCAGTTTAATATCATCCGAAACTCTGATGCCCTTCTTTTTGTCGTCGATACTGAAGATGCCGACGTTTTAAGTGAAATCGAAGTAGTCATTGAGCAGTTGAAAAAGCGCCGGGTAGAGCTGATAAATGAAGAGGTAAAGGAAACAGCCCCAATCGGCACCGTTTACAAAAAGACATTTCTTATTGCCAATAAGATGGATGCCCCCCTGGCGGCCGATAATCTTCCGGTGCTGAAAGAATTCTTTGGAAATAAATTCCGGATTATACCGATTTCGACCTTTGATGATAAGAAACTGAAGGATTTAAAAAAAGATATTTTTTTATTGCTTAAGATTATCCGCGTTTATTCCAAGCCGCCCGGCAAGCCGCCGGATTTAGACAGGCCTTTTACTTTACCAGTGGGAAGCAATGTGACCGATTTAGCCAAAGCCATTCATAAGGATTTTACCAGTGGTTTAGAGAAAGCCCGGCTCTGGGGTTCGGCTCGTTTTGACGGCCAGGCGGTCCCTTATGACTACCTGCTTAGAGACAAGGATGTGGTCGAACTGCATCTTAAGAAAAAAGAGTAAGGATATGGCGGAATTTGAGACAGAAGTAAAAGCGGTAATTAAACGCACCGAAAACGTCAAAAGCTTTCGTTTTGCCCTTAAGGGAGAAATTAATTTTCTACCCGGCCAGTTTTTCTTTGTTACTATAAAGATAGACGGCGAAGAAGCAACCAAACATTTTTCTTTTTCCAACTCCCCGACTGAGGCCGGCTACATAGAATTTACCAAGAGGCTTACCGGGAGCGAATTCTCCAATGCCCTGGAGAAATTAAAAACTGGGGATTGGGCAAGGCTTCGTCTGGCCTACGGCCAGTTTACCCCGTTATCTCTATCCGGGAGGGAAAGTCAAGATGAATATCCTAAGTTTGCCTTTCTTGCCGGTGGAATCGGCATAACCCCGGTAAGAAGCATCTGTAAATTTGCCACTGACCGGCGGATGGCGGTTGATATCATCCTGCTTTACAGCAGCAATACCCCGAAGGATATAGTTTTCAAGGATGATTTTAACGAGATACAGGCGGCTAATAAGAAATTAAAGGTAGTCGAAACCATCACTTTGCCGGATGAATCCCGAAGCTGGGCGGGAAGAACCGGCCGCATTGATAAGAAAATGATTGAAGAGGAGATTCCCGATTATCGCCAGCGCCTCTTTTATATCTCCGGTCCGCCGGCTATGGTTGAGGCAATGAAGGAAATTCTCACCAGTGAGCTTAAATTAACTGACGAGAAGATTAAAACGGAGAATTTTACGGGATATAAATAGCGATAGGGATTGTTAAATTATTAAAAGTTCTTGAAAATCCTTGCCTTATCGTATACTATTATTGTAAGGTGCCTTATATATAAAGGTAATTTAAATAAAAAACATCTAAAGGAATTACAAAAAGGAGGATAAGATGACCCCACGAGTGAAAGAAATTTTAAGTTGGTATGGCTCAGATAATCCCGGAACGCTGGGTAATTTAGCCCGGATGCTTAATCATGGAAGATTGGGAGGTACCGGTAAGATGGTTATTCTCCCCGTTGACCAGGGCTTCGAACATGGGCCAGCCAGGAGTTTTGCTCCTAATCCGCCGGGTTATGACCCGCGTTATCATTTTGAGCTGGCCCTGGAAGCCGGCTGTAATGGTTATGCCGCTCCGCTTGGTTTTATTGAAGCGGCAGCAGCTGATTTCCCCGGAGAGATTCCTTTGATTCTTAAGCTTAATAATCATGAACTGCTTCATTCCGATAAGGATCCTATCCCGGCCGTAACCGCTTCGGTCAATGATGCCCTGCGTCTGGGCTGTGCCGCCATTGGCTTTACCATTTACCCGGGCTCGGCGCACAATAAAGAGATGTATGAGGAAATTAGGGCCCTGGCGGAAGAAGCCAAAGCCAAGGGATTAGTGGTGGTTATCTGGTCTTATCCCCGCGGTAGCAATCTATCTAAAGAAGGCGAAACAGCGGTGGATATCTGCGCTTATGCGGCCCAAATTGGCGTTCAGCTCGGAGCCCATATTGTTAAGGTCAAACCGCCAAGCGAACATATTGAGTTAGAAGCAGCGAGAAAAGTCTATGAAAAGGAAAAAATACCCATTAAAACCTTGGCCGAAAGGGTAAAACATGTCATCCAGAGCGCTTTTAATGGCCGGCGGATAGTGATTTTTTCTGGCGGGCCGGCTAAAGATAAGGCGGCCATTCTGGATGAGATTAAGGGGATTAAGGCTGGCGGCGGCTTTGGTTCGATTATCGGGCGAAACTCCTTTCAGCGGCCAAAGAAGGAAGCTCTTACCCTGCTTAAGGAGATAGTGGATATTTACGCTAAATAAAAGGGAAGGGGCTAATTTCTTAAAGTGAACAGTTTACAGTTAACAGAAAAAAAGGTTTAGCCTCTTTTTAAAAGGGATGCTTTGCGAGGAAACTTTTCGGAAATAATTGCTGCTTCCTGGGAGTGGACGAGAACGGTTCTCTTTCGTCCATTTCAAATAAAGAAATGGCTCATTCTGGGCTTTATTGCCTTGCTGGCCGGGCAGCTTAGTTATGGTTATAATTCCCGGGGAAATGTCAATCTGCCGAGGGGCGATTCCCGAGAAACAAAGATAGAGGAGACCAGCCAGGGAAAAAGAAGCCGGCAGGAAGAAAAGATTTCCTCTCGGTCCGAAGAGTCTTCCCCCTTTCAGAAATCCCGTGCCAGCTTCCAAAAGATAGACAAAAGATTTCTTGCCTCTATTATTGCCGGCCTGATTTTCGTTTTTATTCTTTTCTTTTTTCTCTTTACCTGGATTTTTTCCAGGTTTTCTTTTATCTTTATTGAAGCCGTCGTCAAGAATGAGGCCTCGATAAAAAAGCCGTTCCGGGAAAACCGCCGTTTAGGAAATTCTTATTTCCTCTGGAATATTACCATCGGCATAATTAGTTTAACCCTTGCCGGGGCACTTGGGTTATTTATGTATCTATCTTTATCCCGGATAGGTGTTTTTAGCCAGGGCATACAGGCTGGCGGGATGAAGATTTTACTGGCCATTTTACCTTTTATCGTTTTTATCGGCATTATCGGAATTATATTTGTTTTTTTAACCTTTGTGGTCAATAATTTTATTTTGCCGGTTATGTATAAAGATAAAATGACCGTACTTAAAGCCTGGAGGCCGGTTTTAAAGATTCTTAATGAAAATAAAAGAAGCGTTTTTTTATATCTTTTAATAAAGGCCGGCTTAATGATTGCTGTTTTCATTTTAGCCGGACTGGTGGGTATGCTGGTTTCTTTCAGTCTGCTATTACCGGCGGGATTAAGCGCCGGGCTCATTTTTCTCGGGTATAGAATTATGCCGGTTTTTTTGCACCCGGCTTATATCGCCATCTTGATTATTATCGGCCTGCCTCTGTTTTTAGCCGCCGGTTTTTGTTTGAATTGTATCTTTCTTCCCATAGCCGTATTTTTTCAAACATTTACCCTGAAGTTCTTATCCCGGATTGAGGGGCGATACGATTTATTTGAAATTTCAACAAACCCCTAAAATCGGTGCATTTTATCACACTTCGTAAGTGTGAAAACTTCGTCTTATCACACTTCGTAAGTGTGAAAAGGCTGGTGTGCAGGAAATAACTCCACTTTTGAAATAGAGGAAGGAGTGAGAATCCCCATGTGGTTTTTGTATATTATTCTTCTGGCGGTCATCCTGGCGGCTATCGGCTATACCCAATTCAGTTATCTTAGATTAAAAGCGATGTTAACGAAACTGCCGATACAAAACATAGATTTCAAGGCTTCCTCTGATATATCGGTAAGCGGTTTGTATAAAGGCAAAAGCGTTAACATCAGAATGTCGAGATTAGGCAGGTGTTCTCTTCCCTATGTTAGTTTCGAGATTTTAATTAATCTGCCTTTCGAGATGCATATTTTTCGGGGGATGAAACCAAGCTGGCTGGGTTTTGGGTATGAAAGGATAGAAACCGGCAACGAAGAAATTGACAGTAAATATTTTATCGAGGTTAAAGGGGGTAATGTCCTTTTAATTAAGCGTTATTTTGATTTACAAAAGCAGTACGTTGTCGATGCTATTTTCCAGAATTATCAACCGGGGATTACCAGGCCCTGGGTGAATATGATATTGTTTAATCAGTCAGCTGTTGAAATTAAAATACAAAACTTTTCTTATAAAACATTGATTTCAGAGGAAATAATAAAAAATTTGGATTTGATGGTTAAGCTGGCCGCCTGAATTAATCCTATCAAATCTCTTTGTCTTTCTTCCCCCGGGAATGATAAAATCGGCGCCTTTGTTTATTCAAAAAAGGGAAGCAGTCTATTTAACCGAAAGGTTTTTAAAAAAGGTAAACGGGTGAAAAAAATATTTTTTTTGATATTTGCTTTGGGGGTAATAGTAAATGTATCGTCCGTCGGTTCAAGCGAGGGCGAAGGAGAAACAGAAGAAAAAAAACAACAAAGTTTCTATAATTTTAGGGAGCGGCGGCAGTTTAGAAATCTCAAAAAAACCAAGGGTATACAGACTTCCGTTTTCTGGTCAGGTCCGTACACATCTCAAAAAGTAGCCCTCACTTTTGATGACGGCCCCCATCAGGAAAATACCCTTTTAATCCTTAAGGCGTTGGAGGAGAAAAATATCCTCGCTACTTTTTTTCTTATCGGAGAAAACGCTGAGACTTATCCAGAACTGGTTCTGGAAATTAAAAGGCGGGGGCATGAAATAGGCAATCATTCCTATTCTCATCCGAATATGGGAAAGGCTAACCCGGTAAAGGTGATTAAAGAACTTAGAAGGACACAAAGGATTTTAAAAGAAATTACCGGCAGCTCTCCCACTCTTTTCCGCCCGCCCTACGGAACAATGATGTTGGAAGATTTAGTGGTGATGCCCAGATTCGGCCTCAAGGTAATTCTCTGGACCGTTGATTCTAAGGACTGGTTTGGTATCGAAAAAAATCAAATTGAAGAGACAATCCTGGGGACGGTTACCGGCGGTTCAATCATTCTTTATCACGAGCAGTGTCCGGAAAGCATTAAAAGTCTTCCCCGGGTGATTGATGTTTTAAAGGGGAGAGGTTATGAATTTGTTCCCGTTTCAGAAATAATAAAGGAGAATTAAAGGTTTTGAAAAGGAGCTGGGATGTGCGGAATTTTTTTTCTTGACAGCGGTGTTATCTTTGCTAAAATAGTGCTACGGCGTAGCTTATGGCTTTTGGCCCACATCTCATAGTTTAAAACTATAGAGGGAGAAAAAGGATGTCTAAAATTTTGCGTTTTGGGGTTTCTTTAGAAAAAAAGCTGCTTGAGGATTTTGACAGGCTTATCAAAGGGAGAAAATACCGCAACCGCTCCGAAGCGATTCGGGATTTAATCCGTAAAGATTTGGTGAAGCAGGAATGGCAGGTTGGCGATATAGTCGCCGCTACCATCACCATGATTTATGACCACCACCGGCCGGGCCTGGACCATACAATAACTCATCTCCAACACGATTACACCAAAGAAATTCTTACCACCCAGCACATACATCTGGACCACGATAATTGTCTGGAGGTAGTAGTGGCTAAAGGGAAACCGCAGAGGATAAAAGAGATTGCCGCAATGTTTGAAGCTCTTAAAGGGGTTAAACACTGCTCGCTCAGTATGGCGACTACCGGAGAGAAAATTAAATAGGGGTTGAAAAATTCAGATGCTTCCTTTGATAACTTTTAAAAAGGCGAATAATTCGATTTTAAAAAGAGGGCACCCTCTTCTTAAAATGGCGATTTTTTTATGCGGACTGATTTATCTTTTTGCCGTCCCCATAAACTTTAGGCTATGGTTTCTTTTACCCCCCCTTCTTTTCATTTTGCTTCTTTTTGTTTTAGCCTCTGCCTGGCAGAACAGAAAGATATATGGATTGATGCTTTTCCCTTTTTTAAGTTTTTTTTTGGTCCTGGCTGTTTTACTGGGCATAATCTATTCTTTAAAATCCGGCGGCAATTATCCCTCCGGGTTCTATTTGAAAGGAACCAAGCACCTCGGCCTTATGTTTATTAAAGGCGCCCTTATTGTTTCTTTAAGTTACGTTTTTATTATTACCACTAACCGGACGGAACTGCTTTACGCCTTAAAAAAGATGAAGATCCCTGTTTTTATCATTTCTCAACTGTTTTTTGTCCTCCGTTCTTTGGAGCTTCTTACAAACGAATTCAGGCTGCTGCCCTTAGCCCTGCGCTCGCGCGGTTTGGTTAAGACCAAAGCGCGGGGAAAAATCAGGAATTTACTTTATTCTATATTTTACCGGACGATAAAAAGAGGGGAGATTTTTGAATCGGCCCTTCACAGCCGGGGCTTTAAAGGGGAATTTTTTACCCTTTATTCACCCCGAAAAAATTAGCTGTTGTTTTAGGTTTTTGATTTCTTTATAGAAAGAGAAACCGGTGATTTTGGAAATAAAAAATTTATCTTTCAGCTATCCTAACGGCCTTAAAGCCTTGGAGGATATCTCTTGCAGCTTAGAAGAAGGGAAAACCCTGGGAATTGCCGGCGGAAACGGGGCAGGGAAAAGCACCCTGCTTTTTGCTTTAGCGGGACTTTTCCCTAAAAAGTTTTTGCAAGGTTCCATTAATTCAAGAGGCAAAGAGATAGCCCTGGTTTTCCAGAATCCAGATGACCAGATTATTGGCAGCACCGTTGAGGATGATGTCGGGTTCTCTTTACTCAGGAAAAAAGAGAATAAAGGAAAGGTAAAACTTGAAGTAAAGAGGATTTTAGAAAAAGTCCTCCTTTCCGGATTCGAAAAGCGCTCTCCCTTTGAATTGAGTTTTGGCGAAAAAAAAAGATTAAGTATTGCCAGTGTCCTGATTGGCGAGCCAGAAATCGTTTTGCTGGATGAACCATCTTTAGGATTGGATTTTCGCCAGCGCCGGCAGATTATTGAAATTCTCAAAGATTTGAAGAATACCTTGATTATTGCCAGCCACGATTTAGATTTAATCAGGGAACTCGCCGAAACAGTTTTAATTTTAGATAAAGCCAAATTAGTTGCCCGCGGCAATACCCGGGAGATTCTGGGAAATTCTGCCTTCTTAAGAAATTACGGGATGGAGTAAGGGACAGGAAATGAATCGTTATAGAAAGCGAAGCGCGCCTCTTTTTCAGTTTTTGCTTGTTTCTCTGGCTGTTCATCTGGGTATTGCCGGCGGATTTGGCGGCTGGGCGGGTAGTGCTATAAATAATTCGAACTTAGGCAGGGATAGAGAAGAGGTAATTCTTCTCGAAATCGGATGGAGCGAAGTTATTCCACAAGCTTCTTCAGCCAAAAGGCCGATAGTTAAAAAAGAAAAGGATAAGAAAGAGGTTCAACCGCTTAAGAATTTCTTATCTACGAAGGAAAAGATAAAAGAGAAAATTAAAGAAGAAAAAAAAGCAGATACTTCGGCAGAGAAGTCTGCAGGGAAGTTAAGCCGGAGTCTTGGGCAGAAAAGCGGACGTTCTGGCAAAGAGAAGGTAACTTCACAGAGCGGCAATAATTCTTATTTAGAAGAAGTGAGGCGGCGAATTGAAAAAGCTAAATTTTATCCGCCCCGGGCAAAAATGGCCAGACTGGAAGGAGAGGTTACCTTAGAATTTCAGATTGATAAATTTGGGAAAGCCAAAAATGTTAATTTAACCCGTTTTTCAAAATACAAGACTTTAAACCTGGCTGCCCGAAAGATTTTAGATAAAGCCTCACCTTTCCCTAAGCCTAAAGATAGCGCCATTATTGGTAAAACTATTGAGACGACGCTGGTTTTTGAGCTGAGCTATTAAGCCGTATTTTCTGCCTACGGAAGGAGGCAGGTCTGAATCGTATCCCTAAGAAAAACGAAACAGAAAGGAGAGTAACATGAAAAGAAAGGTTGCCGCATTTATAATCTCTTTAATAATTATTTATGGAGGGAAAACCTTCGCCGGCGAGAAATATGAGTTGGGCGAGGTAGTTATCAATGATATTGCTGACTCATCTGTGGTGGGAAGAGAGGGGACTTCCTCTCTTTTAGTAATCGACCGAAAGCAAATTGAATCTTCATATGCCCACGATGTGCTTGAATTAATTTCCGGACAGGTACCCGGGGTTTTTGTTACCGAGAGGGGTTTTTTAAATTATGGTATCGGTACCGGGTCAGCCGGTAAAATATCCATCCGGGGATTAGGCGGAGAACCTAATGCCGAGGTGCTAGTTCTTCTTGACGGCCAACCGACTAAAACAGGACTTTTTGGGCACCCCATCCCTGATGCTTATCCTTTAGATGAAGTGGAGAGAATCGAAGTTTTACGGGGTCCCCATTCATTACACTACGGGAATCACGCTATGGGCGGGGTAATTAATATTGTAACTAAAAAAGCACCCAAGGAAGGATTTGATACCCGCGTCGATATCGGTCTTGGTCAAGACGATACCTACCGGGGAAGCTTTTCCCACGGTGGAAGAGTGGACAATTTTAGTTATTTTGGTTCGGTTATCCATCGCCAGAGCGAAGGCGATCGTCCCAACAGCCAGTTTGATGGCGAGAATTTTTACGGAAAGGCGGGTTACCAGATTGATGAAAATTGGAATCTCACTCTGAACGGCTGGGGGGTTGATTTTACGGTGCACGATCCCGGGACGATAACCAGCCCCAGCCTGACTGATTCCCGTAAGGTTACCCGGGGGGGCGGAGGAGTAACTTTATTTAACGATTTTGAAGACTCTGCGGGAGCGCTGACTCTTTTTGGTGAGTGGGGTGACCACGATTTCGCTAATTTTGACGGCTGGGATTCAACCGATAGAGTGCTGGGAATAATTGGTTTTCAGTCTTTTGAAGTTCTCCCCGATAACCGCCTGGAAATCGGACTGGACGTGGAGCAATGCGGCGGCAGGGGAAAAAATACCATAACCGGCGTAGATTTCGGCAGGCATTACCAGTGGCTCTATGGAGGATATATTGACGATGAGTTTAAACTTTTTGATAAGCTGACCATACAGGCCGGCCTCCGCGGACAATGGGGAGAAGCTTTGGATGCAGTCGCCATACCCCGGGGGGGAGTGCGTTTGGAGGTAGGTGAATCAACATTTTTGCACGGGCAGATTTCCCGGGGTTATCGGGCGCCAACAGTCAGGGACCTTGCTTTATTTAGTTCTTCTAATGAAGATTTAAAGGCCGAGGAGGCCTGGAGTTATGAATTAGGCTGGGAACAGCATCTGGGCGAAAAATTTTTCTTTGACCTGACTGCCTTCTATGTTGACGCCGAGAACCTAATCCAGTTCGACGGGACAACTTATAAATTTCAGAATACCGGGGCGGTAATTAATAAAGGAGTGGAAACGCAGGCTTCCTGGCATCCGGCCGATTTCTTCGATATGTCTTTAAGTTATACCGCTTTAGACCAGAGCAGAGATATTACCGGTAATGCCCAGCATGTTATTTCAGCGACGACAAATTTACGCTGGCGGGATTTCTACCTGCAGGTGGTCCCGCAATATGTCTACCGATTAAAACTTACTTCCCGCTATGAAGACTATTTTGTTACTGATTTGAGGCTGGGTTATAAACCTAAGGATTGGTTTGACCTTTCTCTTATCGTCAGCAATGTTTTTGATGAAAGTTATGAAACGGTTCAAGGCTACCCTATGCCCGAGCAGTTTGTTATGGGAAAGTTGAGTTTAAAGTTTTAAATCATAACTATTGGCTATCGAAATTATAGGATATCGGATACCCTATAATTGTAAATTGGAATTGCTGTAATTGAAAAATGGTTAAATCAAGAGAAAAATCAAGAGCAGAAATTAAGGATATGGTTTGGGGAGGAATATGGGGGGCATTAGCCCTTCTCCTCCCCCTTATTTTTCACGCACTGGGCTTGGGCGCAACCTTTATGCCCATGTTTTTCCCTATTCTGGTGGCCGGGTTTACCCTGCAGTGGCGGATAACTTTAGTTTTAAGTTTGCTTATCCCTTTTCTATCTTCCTTTACTACCGGTATGCCGCCGCTTTATCCGCCCATTGCTCCTCTTATGTGTTTAGAATTTGCCGCTATGACTCAAATTGCTTATTGGACGCATCAAAAAATGCGCTGGAACATTTTTCTGAGCCTTTCTCTGGCTTTTTTAACCGAAAGGGGAATTCTTATTCTTTACGTTTTAGCTATGTCCGATGTTTTCCATCTGCCGGGGGAGTGGCTGGTTTGGCCGGCGCTGATAAAAAATATCCCGGGGATTATCCTTAATTTTATTGTCGTCCCTATTTTGGTAAAGGGGTTAGATAGATATAGAGTTATCATTCATTAAATGGGTGAAAAAAGATAGGGACAGCTATTTTTTTAGGGAACGATGATACCTACCAAGCAAAAATTTTTTGACAGCCTGGCCGCTAACTGGCACGGGAAACATCAATTTAGGCAGGAAGATGAGAAAAAGGCAAAAAAGATTCTTTCTCCAGTAAAATTTAGGCCGCAGGATTTTATCCTGGATTTAGGGGGCGGAACGGGAAGATTATCAGAGTTTTTAGTAAATTTTTCTAAGGTTTCTTTGAATTTTTTTGTCTCGGATATCTCCGGGGAAATGCTCAGGCAGGGCATGCGGATAAGGAGAGATAAGGCTGCCTCCAAAGGCACTAATGGATTCTCCTGGATTCAGGCAGATGCTCAACATCTCCCTTTTAAAGATGGGAGTTTTACCCATATTTTTTGTTTTTCTTCTTTTCCCCACTTTCAAGATAAAGAAAAAATTATAAAAGAGGCTTTTCGTTTATTAAAAAATGGAGGGAGTTTTTTAATTTTTCATCTCGCCAGCCGCCAGAACTTAAATCGGTTCCACGCAAAAAAAGCTTTTCCCATCGCAAAGGATTTTCTCCCTGCTGCGGATGAATTTAGAAACTGGGCAGAGAAGACGAATTTTTCTCTTGAGAGGCTTGAAGACGAGAAGGAATACTTTTTGGTGCATTTGGTAAAGAACTAACTGACGGGGCGGCCCTTTTATTTTTTTAGCAGTTTTTTGAAATAGATGGCGTTCTTTACGGCGAAGCCTCTGGCGTCATTATTAAAGTAGGCGTAAAAATCCTTACCTTCCCTGAGCCAGACTCTGGCTTTATCTGCCCACTTCTTTAATTCCTTTGGTGAATAATTTGAAGAATAAAGACTTTTTCCTCCATGAAAGCGCAGATATGTAAAATCGGCAGTGGTAATTTCAAAGGTGGGCCAGCGGTTGGAATGGGCGATACACAGGCAAAAATTATGTTTCCCCAGGAGAGAATAAACCTCCGGGCAAAACCAGCTGGGATGGCGGAATTCAAAGACCTGCGGCACTTTTTTTGCCAGTTTATTTTTTTTGAGTAAAGCGGTAAATTCGGATAATCTTTCCAAATTCAGGTGGAAATTTGCCGGAAATTGCCAAAGAACGGCAGCTAATTTTTCTTTTAAGGGGGCGGCATTTTTAAAAAAGATTCGCAGGTTTTCCTTCGAATCTTTTAATCTTTTCAGGTGGGTGATGAAGCGGCTTCCTTTGATGACAAATCTGAAATTTTTAGGACTGCGGCGGTACCAACCGGCAAAGGCTTTAAGGCTGGGGAGGCGGTAAAAAGTAACATTTAATTCGACGCTATTAAAATGCCGGCTGTAATATTCCAGCCATTGTCTGGAGGGGATGGTTGCCGGATAAAAAATTCCCCCTCCCCAATGGCGGTAGTTATAGCCGCTTGTGCCGATAAAAATTCTATTTTTCCCTTTTTTCATAATCTTTAGCCTGTATTACGCACCCCTTTTTTTGAATGCAGATGCGTCTAATAATTTTCTGGACAAGTCATTATATCATATATAAGATAGTGACTTGAAGCAGGATTTTTAGGCAGGATTTTTAAAATTATGCGGAATAAAAAAGTATTGGTGGGGATGAGCGGCGGAATTGATTCCTCAGTTGCCGCTTATCTTTTAAAGAAAGCTGGCTATGAGGTTATTGGTTTAACCCTACAGCTCTGGCCCGGCTATCTGAAAGGTTCTAAGGCTTTTGAGGCGAAAAAAACAGCCGCAAAGCTGGGAATAGACCATTATGTATTAGATGTGGAGGAAGCTTTTAGAAAAGAAATAATTGAAAAATTTTGCCGGGAATATTGGCAGGGGAAAACCCCTAATCCCTGCATCAGATGCAACCAGTATATAAAATTTAGATATTTGTTTAAAAAAGCTGGCGAATTAGGAATAAAATTTGTGGCTACCGGACATTACGCCCGGGTCGAATACAATAAAAGAAAAAAATGTTATTTACTTAAAAAAGGAGTCGATTCAAAGAAAGACCAATCTTACGTATTGTACTTCTTAAGACAAAATCAATTGGCCAGAATTTTGCTGCCGCTGGGAAATTACAGCAAAAAAAAAGCAACAAAGGGAGCCAGAGCGCTGGGATTTCCGGCCGAACAAAGAGAAAGCCAGGATATTTGTTTTATCCCCGGCAATAATTATCGAAGTTTTCTTAAGGATTGTTTTTCTAAAGAGACGTTTCCCGGACCCATTTTAAACGGTAAAGGAGAAATGTTAGGAAAGCATTCGGGAATAGCCTTTTATACTATCGGCCAGCGAAGGGGTTTGGGCATATCAAGTGGAGAGAGGCGATATGTAACTAGAATCGAGGCTAAGACGAACAGTATCTTTATCGGTAGCGAAAAAAATCTTTACCAGAGGGAGGTAATTGCCCAAAAGGTGCATTATATATATAGAAAGAAAACCAGAGGTTTTTCTGCCAGGGCGAAAATAAGGTATCTTCATAAAGAAAGAGAGGCGCAGGTAACTCCACAAAAAAGGAATACGGCTTTAGTCAGATTTAAAAAGCCCCAGCGGGCCATAACGCCGGGTCAAGCGGTGGTTTTTTATGACGGTAAGGTTGTTCTTGGCGGGGGAATCATAAAAAAATCCCTAAAATAAAATCGCTTCCCTTTTCCTTAAATGTAGTATATAATTCTTACTTATCAAAATGTTGATACGCTTAATTGTTATTATTTTAATCCTGTTGGGTGGATGGATGTATCTCAGGAATTTCGAGCATAATAATATTTATTTTCCTTCAGAGATTATCGAATTTACTCCTGGAGAAGTTGGTTTAGATTTTGAAGAGGTTTTTTATCCGACTGCTGACGGCAAGCAGATAAACGGCTGGTTTATCCCGGCTAAAAAAAATCGCGGGACGATCCTTTTTTCGCATGGAAATGGCGGGAATATCGGCCATCGGATTGATTTTTTTAAGATTTTCAACAAATTAGGGCTGAATGTTTTTATCTTTGATTATCGCGGCTACGGAAAAAGCCCGGGGAATCCCTCAGAAAAAGGGATTTATTCTGACGGTAAAGGTGCTTATGATTATCTGACGGGGCGCGCAGATATCGATAAAGATAAAATTGTTCTTTACGGCGAATCATTGGGCGGGGCAGTAGCCATTGACCTAGCCGGTAAGGTTACAGCCAGAAGCCTAATTACCTTCGGTACTTTTACCTCGGCGACTGATATGGGACGAAAACTTTATCCTCATTATCCGGTAAAATTAATTATTACCCAAAAATACGACTCCTTTTCTAAAATAAAGAATCTGACCATTCCCAAATTAATTATTCATAGCCGGGATGATGAAATTGTCCCTTTCGAACAGGCAGAGGCTTTGTTTGCCGAAGCCCCTCCTCCCAAAGAATTTCTTGAATTAAGAGGGGGCCATAACGAAGCGGCTTTAGAAAATTCAGAAAAATTTTCTCAAAAAATCAATGATTTTCTGCTAAAATATGGGGTGGAGTAAAGGGCTATTAGGGTAACTGAAAGACTGGGGTAACCGCTCGCGGTGGCGTAGCTAGGACATGGTAAATTACAAATTACAACTCCCAAATTACAAATAAAAAAGGTGTGTGTAATTTGTATATTGGAAATTTTAAATTATTGGAAAACTCAATGGCGATTCGAGCAAGGTAAACTTTCAGGTGGTTATTGAGGTTTGAATGGATAAGGTTATTGAAATTAGCAATTTGACCGTAATCTATAAAGACAGAAAGGCTAAATTAGCCCTTGACCGGCTTGACCTTGAAATTTATCCGGGAGAAATATTTGGTTTTTTAGGCCCTAATGGCGCCGGGAAAACCACTACCATTAAAGCGATGCTCGGGTTGCTTTATCCTGATTCAGGGGAAATTTTTCTCTTCAGAAAACTGCCTCAAAATCCGTTCTCCCGGGGAAAAATAGGCTATATGCCGGAGATAGCTACTTATTATTGGTATCTTACCCCAGGGGAGTTGCTCCGGATGTATGGAACTTTTTTCCATCTGGATAAAAAGACCATAGCTAAGCGGACGGATGAACTATTAGAGTTGGTCGATTTAAGAGATTCGGCAGACATTCTGATGAAGAATTTTTCTAAAGGGATGATGCAGAAGGTTAGTTTCGTCCAGGCTCTTATCAATGACCCCGAGCTTCTCATTTTAGACGAGCCGACCGGCGGATTAGACCCCGTATCCAGAATAACCATGAGGGATTTAATAAAAGAATTGAAGAATAGAGGGAAAACTATATTTTTCTCTTCTCATGAATTATCGGAAGTAGAATTAATCAGCGACCGCATTGCCATTCTTAAAGAAGGAAAGATTAAGCGCTTAGGAACTCTGGATAAACTTCTTGAGGAAAGAGGGCAACACCAGAGTCTTGAGCAATACTTCTTATCTGTCATTGGAGGAAGGTAATGGGAAGTATATTAGCCCTGGCTAAAAATTCCTGGAGGGAGGTATATCGAAAGAAAGATTTTTATGTTTTCTTCATCCTATTGGTTATTTTTCTACTGGTCCTTTTGAATCAGACTTTTCTTAATGTGCCGGGGATTTCTCGTTTTTTAAAGGATGTCGGATTTAGCCTTTTATGGCTTTTTTCTTTAGTTATCGCCGTAACTTTCTCGGCCCGCCAGATTCCCACGGAGATAAGCACTCATACGATCCAGCCGCTTTTGGCTAAACCAATCAGCCGCTGGCAGATGCTTTTAGGGAAATTTTTGGGTTCTGTTTCGGCGGCAATTTTTTCCTTTACCATTTTCTATATAATTTTTATTCTGATTTCCCGGTTAAAAGGAGAAGAACTGGAATGGGCGCTTTTTTTTCAAGCCTATCTTTTTGGTCTGCTTTTTCTAAGTTTAGTTTGCGCCTTAAGCATCTTTTTTTCTACCTTTCTTACCATCTCGGCGAATGTGACAATTTCTATACTTTTTTATGTTTTTATGAGCTGGTTTGGCGAATATCTCCGGGTGCAAATATTATCCCCGCAAAAAATCCTCGCTTTTATTTATAACTTAAGTTATCAAATTTTTCCTCATTACGAATTTTATGACCTGCGGATGAGAATTGTTCACGATTGGGAACCGCTGCCATTCTGGGTCGTCAGCGCTATATTTTTTTATACGTTGATTTATGTATCTTTTATTCTTACGCTGGGCTATCTAAAAATACGGAAGAAATCTCTATGAAAACGAAAGTATATTTTTTTAGTTTACTTTGGGCACTCAGCGTTCTCTACCTTGCCCCCAGGATAGATGGGTTCAACCATGACTTCATTAAATCTAAAGGCATTTCGGAAAGGGATATTGTTTTTAGAACGCTGGGGGAAGCTAAAAACCTGGTGGCTGATTTAACTTATCTAAAGGCTGACGAATACTACCACGGTGGCGTAAGACATAAAAATTTAGAACCTCATGTTTGTCTCCTGCGGGATAAAGAAGAACAGATTGGGAGAAAAGGGTTAGTCAAAGACCTGCCCCATCTGCATAAACATGCGGATGAAAACGAGGGTGAAACGGAAAAAACATGCATATTTAATATTCTTCCGCGAATCGGCGGTGAAATTTCTATTCATCAACACCGGCACCTTCATGGCGAAGAAGAAAAGGAAGTTGTGCCCTGGCTTTATTACTCAGTCAAACTTAACCCGCATAATATCGAGGCCTATGTGATTGGCGCCTACTGGGTAGGTTCGAGATTAGGAAAGGTGGATGAAGCTTTAAAATTTTTAAGGGAAGGGATGAAATATAATCCAAATGCCTGGCAGATTTATTCTGAAATGGGTAATCTTTATTTTACCGAGAAGCAGGATTATCCCCAGTCAATAAGATTTTATTCTAAAGCAGAATTGTTAATGAATGAAGAAAACTGCGATAAGTTTGATATGAGCCATGTTTTGACCTTTCTGGGCGCCAGTTACGAAAAAACAGGCAGGGCGGATAAAGCTATAGAATATTACCGGAAAGATCTTAGGCTTTTCCCTACACATGAGGGATTAATAAAAAGAATTAACAATCTTGAAAAAACAATCTAAAAGGGCAAAGGGCCGTATTTGAAGGATAAAGCGAGCGGTGAGGTTCTGAGCTCCTAAAGAAGGGGGACAGAGAGATGATGCCATATTGGATTATATCTTTAATCGGTTCGGGAATGGTTATTTTGGGGATGATTATTTTGCTTCGGCCTTTGGCTGGCCCGGTAATTATTGATTTTGTCTCTAAAAGAGGAAAGGGCCGACTTTATTTGGTTGGCGCGATAAGAATATTTCTGGGGCTTTTACTGCTTTTTTCCGCCCAGGAAAGCAGGGCTTATTCCTTTGTTATCAGCCTGGGTATAATTATTTTTACGGCCGGGCTTTTGACATTTTTTATTTCTCAAAATAAAATAATGGCTATTTTTTCTTATTGGAAGGAGAAACCTCTTTATGTTTTTCGTCTGCTTAGCTGTTTAGTCATGGCCATTGGATTTGGATTAATATACGCCGCGTTTTAAATTGAGTTTTGCGCATACTAAAATACCTTAAATTCCGTAGACTTGACATTCGGACAGTGCCCCCCGCCATTGAGGAGGGGAGAGGGTTGACAGGAGGAGAAATGACCGAGGAAAAAGAGAAGAAAGAGATTGATAAGGCCGCAGAAGAAAATCCGAAAGAAAAGGAACAAAAAGAGGCGGCCAAAGAAAAAGCCGCCAAGGAACCGTCAAAAGAGGAAGTTAAAGAGGTGAAAAAAGAGGTGCCCCAAAAAGAAAAGGAAGAAGGGTCAAAGGAAAAAAAAGAGGCGCCGAAGGAGGAAACAAAAGAAAAAGCGGCCGTTCCTCCAGAGGGAAAAGGGAAAAAAAGGAAAAAAATAAACCGGATGACGTTAGAGGAAGTAGAGAAGCATCTTCAAAATTTAGAAACAAAAGGAGGGCTAACTTCTTTGTATGGCCAGCATCTTTTAGAGCGGCAAAAGGAAATTAAAGGGCAAAAGGAGACGCCTCTTGATTAAAAAGTTACAGCGCATTAAGAACTTTATGATAGAGGATCTTTGGCGGGTAGACGCAAGAAATATTTCCCGCCTTAAAGGATTCCTCCTTCATCAGCTCAAAGTTATTTACCTCATTTGGAAAGGTTTTATTAAAGGAACTATCCATCTGCAAGCGGCCTGGCTTACCTATATGACTCTTCTTTGCGTCGGTCCTTTTCTTGCCTTTATTTTTTCCTTAGCAAAAAATTTCGGAGTTCAGGATAAACTCAGGCCGTTGATTATTGATAAATTTGCCGTCGGCCAGGGTGAAGTTTTTTCAAGAATTTTGGAATATGTCGATAAGACCAATGTGGCCACCTTAGGAACAATCGGCTTGGTTATTTTGATTGCCGTGGTCATTAATATGCTGGGTTTTATTGAAAGGGCCTTTAACGATATCTGGGGGATTAAGCGCTCCCGGAATTTATTCCAGAAGTTTCGCGATTATATCAGCGTGGGAATTATCTTCCCTATTTTAGTTCTGGCGGCTACGGGAATTACCGCCAGTTATTCCAACCTTTCATTTTTGGCAAAGATAAAAAATATTTTTATCGTTACCGGTGTCTTTAAACTATTTTTGAGTTTAGCTCCGTATGTGACTCTTTGGTTAGCCTTTGCCTTTGTTTATATTTTTCTTCCCAATACCCGGGTTCGTTTCCGTTCGGCCTTGATTGGCGGAATTGTCGGAGGAACCTTATGGCAGGTTGCCCAATGGCTTTATGTTCACTTTCAAGTCGGAGTAGCCAGATACAGCGCTATTTACGGTATCTTTGCCAGTTTCCCGATATTTTTAATCTGGGTTAATGTTAACTGGATAATTATTCTTTTTGGGGCTGAGGTTTCTTTTGCTTATCAGAATGCCACCACTTATCGAGAGGAAAGCCGGGTTTTCAGGGTGAGCCAGTCTTTTAAAGAAGCTTTGGGCCTGCGTTTAGTGGCGGCGGTAGCAAAAAAATTTAATCAAGGAGAAAAACCCTGGTCAGCGGAAGGATTATCCCAGTATTTAAACATTCCGGTGCGGTTGATAAATGAAGTCCTTTTTGAACTATGCCAAGGAAAGATTTTAGCCGAAGTTAAAGGCGAGGAAATTAATTATCAGCCGGCCAAGCCCATAGAGAAAATTTTACTCAAAGAGGTCCTTGAGGTTTTGCGCACTTATGGCGATAGCTCTTTTAATTTAAAAGATGACCAGGCAAAAAAATACCTGCAGAAGCTTCTGAAAGATGCGGATGAAGCAGCCGCAAATTCCCTAAAGATGCAGAATTTCAAAGATTTTATTTCCCGCCTCTAATTTAGCAACCCAACCGCTTTTGGGTTATTATCGGCGGTAAAAACGAGGGTAGCTAAACCAGTCCCGCTGGTAGTCCCGTAGATATTTTTCAAGTCAATTCCTGCCCGGGCTAATTTTTGCGCCATCTCTTTGGCGGCTCCCGCCTTATTTTCTAACTCGGCGATGACTACCTCGTTTTCAGTAATTCTGAATCCTGAAGACTCTAAGGCAGTTTTTGCCTTGGCATTATCCGAACTTATGATGCGGAAATAACCCTCATCGGCCACCACATAAGCGCAGATAGCGGTAATATTTGCTCCGGCGGCAGTAATAGTGCCGCAGACTTTGGCCAGCATTCCTGCTTTATTGGGAGTGGCGACTAATAATTCTTGAGCTAACTTAGCCATAATTTTCACCTCCTTGTCAAGTTGTTAAAATATTACCGGTTCCCATTCACCGTTTATAATTACCACATTAATCGTTTATTTATTTTACTCCTTTTCTCGGATTTTAGGCAAGAGATTTTTTTATTGACTAAACCCCACTTATGCTATAAAATCCTTATATATGAAAGAAGGAGAGGGGAATATGGAGAAATCATTTGCTGATGGGAAGAAGCTATTTAGAAGGAAAAACTATTTTGTACAAAAGCCGTTCCAATTAAAGTTTGCTATAGCTGTCTTCCTGGGCATGTGCACTATCATACTGTTAGTTACTTACAGGATCTATATTTTTAACTGGAAATTAATCAGCCGGTTTTTCCTTGAAAAAGCAATTTATGTGAATTTGCTAAGTGTATTTCAATACGCCAATTTCTGCCTGGTTGGCCAGCTTATTTTTTTAGCTTTTTTAATTGCCATAGCCAGTATCTTTGTCTCCCACAAAATTGCCGGCCCGGTTTATCGGCTCGAACATAACCTCCGGGCTATGGCGAAAGGGGATTTGACTCTGGTCTCCAAGCTGAGAAAAAATGACGAATTTCAGTCTCTGGCTGATTCTCTGGAAGAGTTGACTAAAAAGCTTAATGAAGAATTTAGAAATAACCGCGAGTTATTAGAAAAAATTAGCTCTTCGAGTAATCTTGATGAAATCAAAAGGCTTGTTGAGAAATTGAAGGCAGCCAATAGCAATTTTAAACTGAGAGCATAGAAGGATGAAAAATAAGTCGGGGTTTACCCTGCTGGAAATTTTAGTTGTTCTTTCTATTTTGGCTCTCTTAGTGGTTATTGCTGTCCCCAGCTATATAAAAACTCAAAGGGAAGTTGAGAGAATAACCTGTATATCCAACCTTAAACAGATTGAAGAAGCCCTCGAAAGATTTGCTGCCTCGGCAAAATTATCGCCGGGCGATACGGTATGTTTTAGCGATATAGTCCCGGACTTCATTAAATTAAGGCCCCAATGCCCTTCCCAAGGCACTTATTCCCTAAACACCATAGGTGAAAAGCCTACCTGTTCGATAGAAGGCCACGAAATACCTTGACTTTTTATTTACCCAGCATTTTACGAGAAACCGAATTGCAATTCATTTTTCTGTTATGAAAAATATTTTTATTACCGGGAAACCCGGCGTTGGGAAGACAACGCTGATAAAAAAAATAGCTAATTTTTACGGTGGCAGCGCCGGGGGGTTTTATACTCAAGAAGTAAGAAAAGAAAAAGGACGAATCGGATTCGATGTTATTTCCTTATCCGGAGAGAAAGGAAAGTTAGCCCGGGAAAAATATCGAAGTAAATTCCGCGTCGGGAAATATGGGGTTAATCTCGCCGATTTAGAAAGAGTGGGCGTGAAAGCAGTTAGTCAGGCTATTGGCAGTAAGGGGATAGTCATTATCGATGAAATCGGAAAGATGGAATTATTTTCTCATAACTTTAAGGATAAGGTTGTTAAGTCTCTAAATAGCCCCAAAAGGGTTTTAGCAGTAGTGAGTCAAAGTAAAAACGAGTTCGCCGAGAATTTAAAGATTTGCCCGCGGTTAAAGATTTTTGAGCTTACCAAGGATAACTTCGATAAGGTCTATAAAGGGATTATGAAAACATGGGAGAAGAAATGAGCCGTTTCTTTTCACCTCCGGAAAGTGTCAAAGACGATAAAATTTTTATCGAAGGGAAAGAGGCCCATCACCTTCTTAAAGTGATGCGGCTGAAAAAAGGGGACGAAGTAGCTATTTTTGACGGACAGGGCAATAGCTATGAAGGCCCAATAATTGAGGAAGGGAAAAAATCAGCAATAGTGAAAATTTTAACCAGGAAAAAGGTAAAAAGATTAAACCAGCCAAGCATAACTTTGGCCCAGGGAATTCCCGCCAGAGGAAAAATGGATTATCTGGTGGAGAAGGCGACAGAATTAGGAGTGGATAAAATTTTCCCCTTGGAGACTCAACGCTCGGTGGTGAAAATGAATAGAACTAAGGCCGAGGCGGCCCGAAGACGCTGGGAGAAAATTGCTGTTTCCGCTTCTAAACAATCCGGCCGGGTCAGTCTGCCGGTAATCAGCCGAATAATTAAATTCTCTCAATTTTTAAGGAAAATAGCGGAGTTTGATTTGGTTTTGTTCTTCTGTTTGAGCTCCGAAGGAGGCGCGCTTAAAAGAAATATTAGGCATAAAGGCAGGCCTTGCAATATTTTGGTTCTTATCGGGCCGGAAGGGGGGTTTTCTTCCGAGGAAATAAAACAGGCAAAACTTAGCGGCTTTAATTTAATCAACTTGGGTGCGAATGTTTTAAAATCCGATACCGCTGCCCTGGCAGTTTTATCCATCTTGCAGTATGAATATGGAGGAGGGCATCAATGGAGATAAGCGCTTTTCAGGATTTGATGCATAAGATTTATTTTGACAAGGATAACCGAAGAGGGGTAAGCCGGACTTTTTTATGGTTAATGGAGGAATTAGGCGAATTAGCTGAGGAGATAAGAAAAGGGGATTTTACCGGGAAGCAAATGGAGATGGCCGATTGTTTAGCCTGGTTGACCAGCCTGGCTAACCTTATGGGTATCAATTTGGAAAAGGCCTTAAAGATTTATGAAAAAGGCTGTCCTAAATGCGGGGCAATACCCTGTGTTTGTCCTCGTTAGATTAAAGATTATCCGAGTTTTTAGGGGGAAATTTCATTACGCTATATGAAGAGGAATGTAGATTTATCCCGGTATACCGATTTTCAGCGGGCGGTTTGGCATATGGTCAAAACTATTCCTGAAGGGGAGACTCGCAGTTATGCCTGGGTGGCAAAAATGGTAAGCCGTCCCGAAGCGGCCCGGGCAGTCGGCCAGGCCTTAAAAAGGAATCCTTATCCCGGAATTATTCCCTGCCATCGGGTTATTCGCAGTGACGGCAGTTTAGGAGGTTTTTCCCTAGGGCTAAGGAAAAAAGAACAATTGCTGAAAAAAGAGAGAAAAAAGAAAAAATGTTAAACCATATTTTATCTAAAGTCTTTGGGAGTAAAAGCGAACGGGATATTAAACAACTTCTGCCTAAGGTTTTAGCCATTAATGCCCTGGAGCCGGAGATTTCCCGCCTGAGCGATGAAAAACTTCGTTCCAAGACAGATTTTTTCCGGGACCAGGTGCAGAAGAAAAATCAGGAGTTCGAAGAAGAAATCAAAGAAATTGAGGCAAGGCTTAGAGAGGTTATTACCCCCGAAGAAAAAATAAGGCTCAAAGAGAAATTGAAATTAGCCCGGAATAAAATTTTCGAAGATGTTTTAATAGAGGCTTTTGCTGTAGTCAGGGAGGCCAGCCGAAGAGCAATCAATATGCGTCATTTTGATGTTCAGCTTTTAGGCGGAATTGTTCTTCATCAGGGGAAAATCGCCGAAATGGCTACCGGGGAAGGGAAAACTTTGGTGGCTACCTTGCCTTTATACCTCAATGCCCTGCTTGGTAAAGGGGCTCATTTAGTTACCGTAAACGATTATTTAGCCCGCCGGGATTGCGATTGGATGGGGCCAATCTATGAATTTTTAGGCCTGACCGTGGGGGTAATTCAGCATGATATGCTTCCTGAGGAAAGAAAACAAGCCTATCATTGTGATATCACCTATGGCACAAATAACGAGTTTGGGTTTGATTATCTCAGGGATAATATGGCGGTGCGTAAGGAAGATTGTGTCCAGGGCCCCCTTCATTATGCTATCGTCGACGAAGTGGATAGCATCCTGATTGATGAAGCCCGTACCCCTTTAATTATTTCTGGACCGGCAGAGGAATCGACGGATAAATACTATAAATTGAACCGGATTTTTCCCCGGCTTAAAAAAGGAAGCCGTGATGAAGAAACCAAGAAAGAGACCGGCGATTATATTATCGACGAGAAAGCGAACACTACCTACCTTACCGAAGAGGGAGAAATGAAGGTTGCCGAGGCGCTAGGCTTAAAAGACCTTCACACTATTGAAACGATGGAATATAAACATCATGCCGAACAGATGCTTAAGGCCCGCTGCAATTTTAACCGGGATGTTGACTATATGGTTAAAGACGGAAAGGTTTTAATCGTCGATGAATTCACCGGCAGATTAATGCCGGGACGGCGTTATAGCGATGGTTTACATCAGGCTCTGGAAGCAAAAGAAGGGGTGAAGATTGAGAGGGAAAATCAGACCCTGGCCACAATTACCTTCCAAAATTATTTTCGCCTTTATGAGAAGCTGGCCGGAATGACGGGTACAGCCGAAACCGAAGCCAAAGAATTTGCGGGAATATATAATTTAGACGTGGTAGTCATTCCTACCAATAAACCTTTGATTCGGCATAGCCACCCGGATATGATTTATAAAACGGAGAAAGAGAAATTCCAGGCGGTCATAAATGAAATAGAGGAGATGCATAAAAAAGGGCGTCCGGTTTTAATCGGTACGATTTCTATCGATACATCAGAACGCTTGAGCGGTCTTTTAAAACAGAGGGGATTGCTTGACCACAGTGTTCTTAACGCTAAATATCATGAGAAAGAAGCGGAAATTGTCGCTTTAGCCGGACAACGGGGAGGGATAACAATTGCTACTAATATGGCCGGGAGGGGAACAGATATTGTTTTAGGAGAAGGAGTGGCTAATATAGGCGGGCTGCATATTATCGGCACCGAAAGGCACGAGGCTCGCCGTATTGATAACCAGCTGCGCGGCCGAGCCGGGCGACAGGGAGATCCCGGGTCATCCTGTTTTTATCTTTCACTGGAAGATAATCTCCTGCGTATCTTTGGTTCAGACCGCCTTTCTTTGATTATGGACAGGCTGGGGATGGAAGAGGACCAGCCGATTACCCATCCCTTGGTTACCCGGGCAATTGAAACTGCACAGCGACGGGTAGAGGGACAGAATTTCGAGATTAGAAAACATATCTTAGAATACGACAACGTAATGAATAAACAAAGAGAGATAATCTACAGCCAGCGCCAAATGATCCTTGAAGGGAAAAATTTAAAGGAATATATGGAAGAGATGGTTAGTGATTCCCTTGATTCATTGACAGATTTGTATCTGGGAGAAAAGGTCCATCCGGAGGAGTGGAATCTCGAAGGTTTGGAGGAAAAGCTAAAAAATCTTTTCGGGGTGGAGTTCGATTTTAGCCCTTTAGATAAAGCTGCCGGCAAAATCAGCGGTGGAGTTCATCTCAAAGGAGATTTTATAACGGGGCGTAATGGAGTAGACCTGGAAACTATTACCCGGGATGAGATGAAAGAAAAAATTTTAGGGAAACTCAAGGAGTATTATCAGCAGAAGGAAAAGAGGCTAAGCGAAGCATTTATGCGCCATTTAGAGAGAATGGTGCTTTTGCAAACGGTTGATAACCAATGGAAAGACCATCTCTATGCGATGGATAATTTGCGTGAGGGGATTGGTCTGAGGGCTTACGGGCAACGCGACCCATTAATTGAATATCAAAAAGAAGCTCATTCTATGTTTCAGGAAATGATTGAAAGGATTAAATTTGATGCTCTGGAGTACCTCTATAAAATTGAAGTAGCCGCCCGGCCGGAAAGGGCTCGTCCGGTTAGGCCGGCGGCAACCATGATTCATGACGAATACTCTTCATTTAGGGAATCTTCACCAGGCCCGGGCGAAAGAACAGAGGTCTCTGAAGATAAAAAAGAAACCAGGCCGGCCAGCAAACCTTTTGAACGGGAGGGGAAAAAGATTGGCCGTAATGACCCTTGTCCGTGCGGCAGCGGCAAGAAATATAAAAGGTGCTGCGGGAAATAAAAATGGGCGGGTAACGGGGAAAAAATAAAGAAAGAGTTGATGAGGAAAAAAGATTATTTTTTAATTTTAATCAGTGCGGTTCTATTGGTTTTATCGTTTCCCCGGTTTGATTTGGAACCCTTAGCCTGGGTGGCTTTAGTTCCCTTCTTTTTGGCGATAGAAGGAAAATCGCCTGCAGAGTCAGGCCGGTTTTCTTTTTTTTTAGGATTTGTGTTCTGGCTGGCTGTTCTTTTCTGGCTGAGATTGGTTACTACCGTCGGGTTGGCCCTTTTAGCTTTCTATCTGGCAATTTATTTTTTTCTCTGGGGAGCCGGGATAAAATTCATTCAGAAGAAAACAAATTTTTCTTTAACTTTTATCAGTCCGGTTCTCTGGGTGGGCCTGGAATGGTTAAGGGGTTCTTTCCTGACCGGTTTCCCCTGGCTGCCTTTGGGCAACAGCCAGTATCTTAATTTAGGCCTGATTCAGATAGCGGAATTTACCGGGGTCTACGGCCTTTCTTTCTTAATTGTGGCTGTCAATGCTGCCCTGGCGGAAATTTTCGTTCAGGTAACCCCTTCCTGGGTGGCAGGCGGCGGATCATTAAAAAGAGGCGGGCTAAAAAATAAATGGATTGGCCCTTTAATTGTGGCCGTTCTATTTTTTATTTGTTTCGGATATGGAAAGAAAATTTTCAAAGGATATGAAGCCCGGGAAACTCTAAAGATTGCCGTTATCCAAGGAAATATTTCGCAAAATATAAAATGGCTGGACGAATATGAAAATTATAATCGAGAGATTTATCAGGTTCTTACCGAAGAAGCGGCTTTTAATCGTCCGGATTTAATTATTTGGCCGGAGACAGCGGTAACCGTTTCTCTGCCGCAGGATTTGGAATGGCGCAACACCTTAAGTTTTCTGGCGGAAACAAGCGCCGGTTTCCTCTTGGTTGGTTCGCCCTATTATTTCGAAGAAAGGGGAGAATATTTTAATAGTGCTTTTTTAATTTCACCCGAAGGAGAGCTCAAAGCCAGGTATGATAAACTTCATTTGGTCCCTTTTGGCGAATATGTCCCTAAAAAAAAATATTTCCTACATTTTTTTGATAGGGTTTTTCAGGAAGTGGGTGATTATACCCCGGGAAAAGAAAAGATAATTTTTGAAATACCCCAGGGGAAATTTAATGTTCTTATTTGTTTTGAAGATATCTTTCCCGATTTAGTCCGCCAATTTACAAAAAAAGGCTCAGAATTTTTAATTAACATTACTAACGATGCCTGGTTCGGGAAAAGCAGCGCTCCTTTCCAGCATATGGCTATGGGTGTTTTTAGGGCCATAGAGAATCGTCGTTATCTAATTTGTTGCGCCAATACGGGAATTTCCGCCTTTATCAGCCCCCAGGGAGAAATTTTAGGAGAAGTGGCCGATAATAAGGGTAATCCGCTCTGGGTGAGAGGATTCCTAATCCAGGAAGCCGGCCTGATAGATAAATTGACTTTTTATACCCGTTTTGGTGATTGGTTTGCCTGGCTGAATTTATTAGGCAGCGGGGGATTAATAGCGATAAGTGTAATCATAAGAGGGTAGATACAAAGGGATAAAAATTTTGGCTCATAGCTAGTGTCTCATGGTAAAAAGATAACAGCAAAAAAACTATGAGCGAAGAGCTATGAACCACGAACCATTTAGGGAGGCGATGGTGAAAGAGCCGTTAGAAACAATTATTAAGGAATTAGATAAAAAATTAATTGAACTCCGGGGGTATCTTTGACCTGCAGCAGAAGAAAGAAAGGTTAGGCGGACTTAATAAGCTGGTTCAAAGTCCTGATTTCTGGCAGGACCCACTCCAGGCGAAAAGGAGTATCCAGGAATTAAATTTGCTCAGACGGCAGATTGAGCCTTTTTTAAATATCGTCCACCGTTTTGATGATTTAAAGGAATTGGCGGCTATAAGCGAAGGAAAAGACAAAGATTTAGTTGAAGATTTAGTTAAAGACGCTACAGAGTTAATCCAAGATATAGAGAGTTTGGAGTTTAAGGTTTTCTTAAGCGGCCGAAATGACATAAGACCGGCAATTATTAGTATCCATGCCGGAGCCGGAGGAACTGAAGCCTGCGATTGGGCGGCGATGCTTCTCAGAATGTATACCCGCTGGGCAGAAAAAAAAGGATATTCCCTGGAGGTAGTCGATTTTTTGCCCGGAGAAGAAGCCGGGGTAAAAAGTATGACGGCGATTATTTCGGGAGATTATGCCTTTGGTTATCTTAAAAATGAAATTGGTGTCCACCGGCTGGTAAGAATCTCTCCTTTCGATGCCAACCGGAGGAGACATACTTCGTTTGCTTCAGTGGATATTATCCCGGAAATCGAAGAAGATATAGAGGTAGATATAAAAGCGAACGATTTGAAAATCGATACTTATCGAGCCAGCGGCCCGGGCGGACAGCATGTTAATGTGACCGATTCGGCGGTAAGAATTACTCATTTGCCTTCCGGGATAGTGGTGCAGTGTCAGAGCGAGCGGTCACAATACAAAAATAGACAGACGGCTTTAAAGGTTCTTAAATCCCGGCTTTACGAACAATATAAAAAAGAGAAATTAAAAAAATTAGAGGAAGATTGGGATGAGAAAAAAGAAATTGCCTGGGGCAGCCAAATTCGTTCCTATATTTTCCACCCCTACTCTTTAGTGAAAGACCACCGCACTAAACTGGAAAAAGGGAATGTCCAGGCGGTTATGGATGGTGAGATAGATTCTTTTATTTTTGCCGCTTTAAAAAGGAAAAGGTAGGTTGGTAAAGACTAATTCAATTGGCCAAACAGCACTTGACAGAGGATTCTCTTTATAATAAAATAGCTGCTTAATGTAATAAAAAGCGAGGTAATATGGGTGAGAAGGACAAACCGCAAGCTCAAGTTGAAGAGCGGCTTAAGAACCTTGAGGTTTTAGAAGCCAGGGGTATTGCTCCCTACGGGCAGTCTTTTCTGCGGACGCACTCCATTAGGGAATTAAGAGAGAAATTCGCTTCTTTGGGTGAAGAGTTGGAGAAAACCCCGGTGCAAATTGCCGGACGGGTAATGTTAATGCGGGGGCATGGGAAAGCGGTATTTGCTGATTTACATGATGATAGCGGCAAGATTCAACTCTATTTAAAATTAGATATTCTGGGAGAAGTAGAGTTTGAAATTTCCCGGCTCATTGACCGGGGGGATATAATCGGAGTGAAGGGGACTTTGTTTAAAACCCGGACGGGGGAGTTAACCGTTAAAGTTGAAAAATTAACGGTTTTGGCTAAGGCTTTAAGGCCGCTTCCAGAAAAATGGCATGGTTTACGGGATACTGAAGCCCGCTACCGGGAGCGCTATGTGGATTTAATTGCCAATGCCAAAGTGAAAGATATATTTTTAAGGCGGAGTCAGATAATTACCTTAACCCGGGAATTTCTGAATAAAAAAGGTTACCTTGAAGTTGAGACACCGATGATGCAGCCGATTCCCGGCGGAGCGAAAGCCGAGCCCTTTGTTACCTACCATAAGGCTTTGGATACCGAACTTTTTTTAAGAATTGCTCCCGAATTATATTTAAAGCGGTTGTTAGTCGGCGGTTTTGAGAAGGTTTACGAGATAAATCGTAACTTTCGCAACGAAGGCCTTTCTACCCGTCATAATCCTGAATTTACCATGTTAGAGGTTTATGCGGCTTACGGTGATTACCAGTTGATGATGGATTTGACTGAATCTTTGATAATTCTTCTGGCAGAGAAAATCTTGGGCTCTTCGGAATTAAGCTCCGAGGGTAAAATAATTAGACTGTCCTCTCCCTGGGAAAGGGTTAATTTTATGGATGCCATCAGGAAAAAAACCAAAATAGACTTCAGGGATATTGATAGTTTTGGAAAAGCCAAAAAGGCGGCGAAAGAGTTAAATTTGGATTTGGCCGGCGAAGAAAACAAGGCAGAGATTATGGTTACTATATTCGATAAATTAGTTCAGCCTTATCTTATTCAACCTACTTTTGTCATTGATTACCCGATTGAACTTACTCCCTTAGCTAAAGCTAAGAAGGATGAGCCGGAAACGGCCGAACGCTTTGAGCTGTTTATTAACGGCCAAGAATTAGCCAATGCTTATACTGAGCTGAACGATCCCCGGATACAGAAAAAAAGACTTATTTCCCAGCTTAAAAGGGATACTCAAAGGAAGAAAAAGCTGGACGAAGATTTTATAAAAGCGCTTGAATACGGTATGCCTCCGGCCGGCGGGTTAGGTATTGGTATTGACCGATTGGTAATGTTACTGACCGATTGCCATTCAATTAGAGAGGTAATTCTTTTTCCTCAACTTAGGCCGGAGAAATAGGAAAGGGCTTATAGCTCATAGTAATTGTGTAATGTGTGATGTGTTATGTGTAATGTAAAAAAGCTAAGAGCAAAGAGCTAAAGACTACTATGCGTTTACCTTTTGAATTATTCATAAGTTTGCGTTACCTTATGGGGAGACGGAAAGAAGCCTTTATTTCTTTAATCAGCCTGATTTCCATGGCCGGGGTGATGATTGGGGTGATGGCCCTGATTGTTGTTCTGGCGGTAATGAATGGTTTTAATTCGGAGCTAAAAAATAAAATTTTGGGGACTAATGCCCATATTTATGTCGAAGGCCAGCCGGCCCTTTATCGATACCCGGATTTAATTGAAAGATTGAAAAATTATCCTCATGTCCGGGCTATTTCACCTTACATCTACGGGCAGGCAATGCTCCGTCATAGAGACCGCATTCAGGGAGTAATGGTCAAAGGGGTTGATTACTTTCAGGAAATAGAGACTACCGGGTTAAATAGTTTTATAAAAGAGGGTAAAATCCCTAAAGGCAGCCGCAAATGGATTCTTATCGGGGAAGAGCTAAAGAGGAGTTTAAATGTCAAGGCGGGGGAGATGCTTACCGTAATCTCGCCCAGTTTTACCTTAACACCCCTGGGCTCCATACCCCAGTTGAGCCGATTCAAGCTTCAAGGCATATTTAAATCGGGTATGTATGATTATGATTCTCATCTGGCCTATCTGGAATTGGAAGAGGCACAGCGGCTTTTTGGGCTTGATGACAGCATTACCGGACTGGCCTTAAAACTCGACAATTTAGATGAAGCTGGCCGCCTGAGCAAAGATTTACGCCGAGATTTAGGCTTTCCTTATATAGTCAAAAGCTGGTTTGAGGCTAACCGCAATCTTTTTTCCGCCTTGCAGCTAGAAAAAAAGGCGATGTTTATTATTCTAACCTTGATTGTTATTGTGGCTGCTTTCAATATCATTAGCACCTTAATTATGATTACTATGGAGAAAACCCGGGATATCGGTATACTTCGTTCCCTGGGGACCAGCCGCCGAAGTATTTTGACCATTTTTATTATGATGGGATTAACTATCGGTTTGGTGGGGACGGTTTTGGGATGTTTTGGGGGGTATGGATTGGCTAGTTTGCTTGAGAAATATCAATTTATTAAGTTGCCAGGCGATATTTATTATATCGAATACCTACCGGTTAAAATGGAAAATTTGGATTTTTTAAGAATTGCTGGGGCGGCTTTTTTAATCAGTTTATTAGCGACAATCTATCCGGCCTGGCAGGCTTCCCGGTTAAATATGATTGAGGCAATTCGTTATGAGTGAGCTTTTAGCCGCCCGGGGTTTAAAGAAAATTTACCGAAATGGTTCTGAGGTTTTAGAGGTTCTTAAAGGCATTAACCTAACCCTGGAGAGAGGCGAAAGTTTAAGTATCGTCGGTATCTCTGGGGCAGGAAAGAGCACTTTATTGCACATTTTAGGCACTTTAGATTCTCCCACCTCCGGTGAGGTCTTTTGGGAAAAGGGTTCTCTTATATCCCTCTCTGAAAGAAAAAGGGATCAATTCCGTAAATACAAAATGGGGTTTATTTTCCAATTTTATCATCTCCTTCCGGAATTTAGCGCTTTGGAAAATGTGATGCTCCCTTCTTTAATTGGCCCAGGGAGGGGAAATTTTTTTGAAATACGAAAGAAAGGAATGAAGCTTTTAGAAGAGATGGGTTTAGCCAAAAGGGCCAGTCATAAACCCGGCTGTTTATCCGGAGGGGAGCAGCAGCGGGTAGCTATTGCGCGGGCTTTAATCAATGAGCCAGAGATAATTTTTGCCGATGAGCCGACTGGCAATTTGGACCGCCAAAGCGGGGAGATAATTGAGGAATTATTATTTAAAAAGCTGCATAAGGGAAAAAGAAAAAGCTTTATTTTGGCTACTCATGAAGGAGCTCTAGCCCGGAAGTCTGAAAGAGTACTCAGATTAAAAGATGGAGCGCTTAGAGAGATGGCAGAAGACAGATAACAGAAGACAGAAAACAGAAGACGGAAGGCGGAAGACAGAAGGCAGACAAAACCAGGGAGTATTCGGTAAGAAGGGATGAAAGCATGGAACTGCAGATTTATATAGACGGAAAGTTTTATAAGCAAAGCGAAGCTAAAATTTCTGTTTTCGACCATGGATTTCTCTATGGCGATGGGATTTTTGAAGGTATCCGTTCCTATGAAGGGAAAGTCTTTCGATTGGAAGGGCATCTTAACCGGCTTTACAAATCGGCCGAGAGAATTGCCCTTAAGATTCCCTTAAGAAAAGAGGAGCTTAAAGGAGCTGTCCTTTTGACTTTAAGGAAAAATGAACTCAAGGATGCTTATATCCGCCTGATCGTCAGCCGGGGGAAAGGAGATTTAGGGCTTGATCCCAGAAAATGCCAGCGTCCCACCGTTGTTATTATTGCTGATAAAATTAGCCTTTATCCAGAGAGCTTTTACAAACAGGGTTTAAAAATTGTTGTCCTTGCCACCCGGCGCAACCATCCTAAAGCCCTTGACCCTCGAATAAAGTCATTGAATTATTTAAACAACATTTTAGGGAAGATTGAAGCTATGGGTAGAAATGCGATAGAAGGGATTATGCTGGATTACCAGGGGTTAGTTACGGAATGTACCGGGGACAATATTTTTATTATTCGCCAGGGAAAACTTCTCACTCCACCGGTTCATTTGGGGCTGCTGGAAGGGATTACCCGGGCGATTATTTTGGATATGGCCCGGCAATTTAAGATTGCCTCAGCCGAAAAAGAGGTGAAAATAGAAGAGTTGTATAGCGCCGATGAATGTTTTCTGACCGGGACAGCGGCCGAGATTATACCGGTGGTAAAAATAGATGAGCATATTATCGGCAGCGGGAAACCGGGTAAAACTACCTTAAGATTGATTGAAGAGTTTCATAAGCTTACCAAAAGAGAGGGTGTGCCTATTTATTAGTGTCAAAATGTCAAAGTGTCATCGCTCACTTCGTGAGCTCGTGTCAAAGCAACTTTGATACT
>Ga0180432_10000936_pt1 | contig 46992 bp, 42 predicted proteins | sample SS_ome_10_FD_132414 | JGI IMG/M metagenome (GOLD analysis project Ga0180432, IMG submission 132414) | Hypersaline lake sediment archaeal communities from the Salton Sea, California, USA - SS_1_MS_2 metaG | ecosystem: Environmental > Aquatic > Non-marine Saline and Alkaline > Hypersaline >...
TCCGCCCCAGATACTGGTCCAGTCCAGAGGGAACAAGATCGTTCTCATGGAGCCGCAGACGTTCCTGATGGGAATAGGCATGGAAGCGGGAAGTGTCTATAATAATGAAGTCGGGTTCGAGAAAGGAGACCGGCTCATACTCTTTACGGACGGCGTAACAGAGGCCAAAAACCCGAAGGATGAGTTCTTCGGACACCAACGGCTCGAGGATTTTGCAAAGAACAACGCCGATCTTGACGTGGTGAAGTTCAACAGCAGGCTTGAAGAGGAGATCAGCGCCTTCCAGGCCGCCCGGCAGGATGACGATATTTTCCTTTTGACGATACAGACAAAGTGATCGCGTTACGGAATGATCTTTCCGGGGCATCAAAGAGGAGAACTAAATGAGCAAAGCTAAAGATGCATACAATAAGTACTATCAGGGCCTGGAGACGCCGATCGGCGGGATCGAAAGATATGCATGGATCAACTCCGGACTTTTGGGCGCCACGACGCATAAAACTATTCTGGATGTCGGATGCGGTGAAGGTTCGCTTTTAAAGATGTTAAAGGACAAAGGCAATGACGTTTTTGGTATAGATGCCTCTAAAGAGGGTTTTCTCGCGTGTCAAAAAAAGGGGATCGATTGCAAACTCCTCGACGCCAGCGCGGAGAGGTTTCCATATAATGATGATAAGTTTGATATTGCACTGTGCCTCGAAACGATAGAACACCTCGAGAACCCTTATCACTGTATATGTGAGATAAAAAGAGTCCTGAAGGAAAAGGGCACGCTTATCATCAGTATTCCGAATTTCAAGATGCTGCACCCTTATATATACCCGGGACTTTTCAAGTTTAAGCATTTCAAGGATTTCCTGGAACTTAATTCTTTTGAAATCCTTCAGGTGAAGGGGTGGGGGCAGGTCGCGATGCTGAACAGAACCAGCAGATGGCTTAAATCAAAGAACAATGCTTTTACTCAATTCCTGTCGAAATCGATATTTTATCTGAGCAGGAAACGGAATGCCCTGATGCGGAACCATCTCGGGACCCCGCTGGCCTACAGCCATGCATGGAATTTCGTGTGTCTTAATAGTAAAAGCGACAAAAACTTACTGGAGCTGGTAGCGGACAAAACCTGTCATAGCGAAGCAAGGAAAAACGGGTGAGGCAGGACAAAAGATACCCACGCTCATGGTCCGTATCTCGTGTTTTTTGCATAAAAAGGGAATCGTAAGTATAATACAAAGTTACTTTTTCACATAACTACTTTAAAATAAAGAGCTTTTCTTATCTCACCAAAAACCCACAAATACTGCAAATAACCCGGAAAATGCCCCTCAAAGTGTCAAATCCCATATAATTGTATAATGATTTTATATGTAAAAATGTATTGACATATGCTATTAAGAAGCTATAATGTTGTTCAATGAATGAACATCCTTTAGGAAAGGATATTTTGTTCAATGAATGAACACCCCTTAAAAGAAGAAAAATCCCTGGGAGAATTCCTCTTAAAAGAAGAACAATACCCTTTAATGGGGGAAGAGCACCACTTAAAAGAGGATATTTTCAAGATACTGCGTCTTTTAGCATCCCATGACGACCTGTCCCAAAGGGACCTGTCAGGACACCTTGATATGTCTCTGGGCAAGACCAATTATCTTCTAAAAGCCATGATCAAGAGAGGCCTGATAATGGTCAGGAATTTCACTGTCCGCGACAATAAGATGAAAAAAGTGCAGTATCTCCTGACCAAAGAGGGTTTCGACGTCAAACTGAAACTGGCCTATTATTATCTCAGGCAAAAAGAGGAAGAGTACCTGGCGCTTAAGGGGGAAATAGAACAGATGTCAGATCAGGGGGAGCAGTGAAGATAGACTTTCGCAAAGCGGGGATCATCTGGTATTTTTTCAAACCGTATAAAGCACAGCTGCTGATCTTGCTGTTTGTAATGCTTTCCTCCGGTTTTATGGAAATGTTAAACCTGGCAGCTCTGTATCCTGTGATGAATTATGGGCTTAAGCTGGAGAACAGTAATTTTCTTTTGATATTATTCAATGAAATTATCGTTCATTTCGCGACCGACAATTATTTCTTTGTCTCCTGTGTCGCGCTTATAGTTATTACTGTGATCGCCGTGATATTCAAGTTTGCCTACAGTTTTTTATCAAACAAGCTGGTAATGAGAATTGTGGGAGATACGCAGAAAGCGGTCTTCAGGAAATATATAACTTCGGATTACGATTTCTTTGTTAAGAGCCAGCAGGGCAAATTGATCCATACAGTAACCATAGCTCCCGAACAGGTCACAAATATGATTTTATTCACTATAAGGCTGACACACGATCTGATAAGCTCACTATTTTTATTTTCTCTACTGCTGGTGCTTACCTGGCAGGGGACTTTTTTGCTCGTATCAATAGGTGTTGTCTACATGCTGTTTGTAAAGAGGATCATGAAAAGAGTCATATATCGGTGCGCGGCTATTGCGACCGAGGAGGACAGGAAAAAGAATGTTATCCTGAATGAATTTATAAACGGCATCAAAGCCATCAAAATATTTTTTACTTTTAACGACTGGGAAACGAAGTATGTCAGTGCGGTTGATGAGAGTTTGCACAATAGATTCAAGATGCTGCTGGGCCGCGTCTTCCCGGAATCTTTCATGAAGTTTATATTTTTTGCCATGCTCGCTGTTTTTGGGATTTTGTTAAGCCGCAGGTCACCTCAGGACCTGATTCTGGCTATACCTCTTTTTGGAACGTTTGTGATGGTCGCAAGCCGTTTTTTCCCCTCGATCCAGATGGTCGGTAATGATCTTATGGTAATAACCGATTGCATCCCGAATACAAAGATAGTTCATACCCTGTGCATGTCAAAGCTTGCGAACATTCCGGACGGAACAGATATTTTAAAAGAATTCAACGGAAAGATCGCTTTCGAAGACGTCTGGTTTAAGTATGATAACATGCCGGAATACTTGTTAAAGGGCGTAACGTTCGGCATAAAGAAGAGAGAGATAACCGCCATTGTCGGTCCGTCCGGTTCGGGAAAAACAACTATAATCAATTTGTTATTAAAATTATATCGTCCAGAAACAGGCGAAATTAAAATTGACGGGACCGACATTTTTAGCTACACAAACAGATCCTATTTGGACAAGATCGGGTATGTAGGCCAGGAAACATTTATTTTTAACGACACCGTCAAGGAAAACATACGGTTCGGCATGCAAAACTGCAGCGATGATATGATAATAAGGGCGGCCAAACTGGCGAATGCCCACGAATTTATTGTCAATACCCGGGATGGCTATAATACGCTGGTGGGAGACGCGGGTGTTAAGCTCTCAGGAGGACAGAGGCAGCGCGTTGCTATCGCCAGAGCGATGCTGAGAGAACCGGAAATACTGGTCTTCGATGAAGCCACCAGCTCTCTGGATAATATTGCCGAGAAGAACGTGCAGGAAGCGATCAACCGGGTATCACAACATACAACGGTAGTAATGGTCGCTCACAGGCTATCCACCATTCAGAATGCAGATAAAATAGTTGTTCTGGACAACGGCTCTATCTGGGAGGAAGGTACCCATACCGAGCTGATGGGCAATAACGGCCTGTATTTTAACCTTTATACAAAGCAGGATATTTTTATGCGGGAGAAAATATAATGGGGCAAACAGAAAAAAACAGAATGGTTCTGATAGAGTCAGGTGATTCTGTTTCCTGCAGAATGGCGGCAAAATACAGGGAGGCATACGTATATTCCGGCAATTTGCGCGGCGCAAAAGGTCTCTCCGATGATTTTTTGGATCTGATAGACTATTACACGTCTCATTATAGAGCCGGCGAAGCGATCGATTGGGTATATGAACAGTATGTTGAAAGCGGCGAAGCTGAGGTCCTCAACAGGGCGATAGGGGATAAGCGTGCCCACTTGGCCATAAAGAAAGCGATTTTGCTGGCACTAGGGGATCTTTTTCTTTCTTTTATCATGGCGGAAAAGTTTGTGAAAAAATACGATGTGGAGGAAACAATAGATTTTTTGCCCAACAAATTTTCGTACACCTTATATCAGATTGTTTTTAAAAGAAAAGATTTAATGCCGGACCGCGTCAACATACCGGAATGGTATATAAAGAAGATGAAACGTCTGGAGTTCGGCAGGAACAGTGTTTATCGCGCGGGACTGGTCCTGTATCCTCTTACGGTTTCCATGCTCATGAATCTCGGCAGAGCCGGAAAAACAGGAAAAAAGAATTACCGCTACGGAGTCCATATATGGAACGGCTGGGTCAGATCCTCGAGTTCATCAGCCCGGATAGGTTTTCTTGAGGATAAGAACGGCATCAATCAGGCGAATACATTATATATTCTGGACTATAAGATCAAAAGAAGGGAAAGGAAAGCGGATCTTAAAAAGGTAAAAAACAGCGGTTATGATTACTGCCGTTTCGAAGAGATCGTGCGCGGGTTCAGCGTATGGAGATATTTCGGGGAGATCTATCCGGCTGTCAGAAGGGTCGCGAAGGAAATGTTTTCATTATGCGGCGGGAAGGGTCTTTTGGCGCGGTCATATCTGAGGACGCTCCGGAGACTCATATTGTGGGAAATATTCTTTTCAAATTATGCCGTGGACTTATTCGTCGCCCTGCAGGATCCCGGTAATATACCGAGGACGTTGCTCCAGAAGAAAAACGGAGCCGACAGCATATTTGTATTTACTTCCACTTCTTATGATCCCGTTTATCGGGAGAACATGGATACGCACGCTGATTCGAACTACAGCTTCATGGTTTATGACGCGGCGGTTTCAAGCCGCATGTCCAACGATTATTTCAGGAGAAATAACAATTTGATCAATGAGTATGTAAATTGCGGAATATTGCTTTCCGACAATGTTTACAGGGTAAGACAGGACGCCGCGTTGAAAGCAAGAATCAAAAAAGAGCTAGGCATTTCGCCGAACAAGGCCGTTATAGGTTTTTATGATACAAAGATAGGAAAGATGGGCATGCTGAATAACCAGGAAGGCTACAGGATGATAAACGATGTTTATCGTCTTTTGGAATCGAACAAGGATTATTATATTCTCTTCAAGTCCAGGGGTTATTACCGGTATTCGGGAAATAGCGACGTCAAGAAAGAGATCGACAGGCTGATCGCGCATGAACGGGTGATCCATGTCAATGAGACAAAAGCACATTCCGATTATGACGCGCGCTGTTTCATGGGGATCTGCGATCTGGTCATAGGGACCTTTACTTCGAGCGCGCCGTTGGAATCGGTTGCCGGAGGGATCAGGACAATTTGTTATGTTCCGTCCGAGAGATTCAATAAGGACGTCTTTGCGGTGAATACGTTCCCGCGCTTTTGCGCCCGCGGATATGACCAGTTAAAAGAGTATACGGAATACTGGCTTAACGAATGCAGCGAGGATGATTTTCGGTGTTTTCTGGATACTTATGTAAAAAAACATGTTGATGATTACTGCGACGGCCAGGCGATGAAGAGGCTACATTCGTTGCTGGATCGATATAGCGGGCCGGCGCATGAACGTCCGCCCCGGGAAAAACTGGCAACGATTTCGAAATAAAGGCAAAAATATGACTGTCAACGAAAAGCATATGGACGATCTGGTAAAAACATTATTTGACAGAGGGGATCCTTACGAAGTTCTGGAAAAGGAACAGGGTCCGGCCGTGAGGGAATATCGCCGCAAATGGAAGATGGCGGGTGAACACCTTTCGGAGTTTCAGTATCCGCTGCATCTAAATTTTGAACTGGTCTACGGATGCAATCTGCGATGCGAATTCTGCATTTTTAATTTGCCGGCGGAAGAATGGGATTATAAAGCAAGGCCGGGCGATAAGATCTCTTTCGAGAAGTATCAGGAAGTGGTGGATGAGGGGGTAAGGCACGGCCTTTGTTCTATTGCCCTGAACGGGTACAATGAGCCGTTGCTTCAGGCCGATATCGTAAAATACATTGATTATGCGAGAAAAGCAGGGGTTTTGGATGTGTCGTTGCATACGAACGGTCTTCTTTTAACGGAAAAAATGTCCAGGGCGCTTATTGATTCAGGTTTAACGATGATAATGTTTTCCATAGATGCTGCTACCGGGAAGACGTATGAAAAGATAAGGCAAAGCCGTGATTTCAACAAAGCAATAAAGAATGTCACGGATTTCGTGGCACTGAAAAAAACCGCTGGTAAGGCATTGCCCCTGACCAGAGTCTCGTTCGTGGAAACCAAGGTAAACCATATGGAATTGGAGGATTTCGTTTCCTACTGGCGGAATAAGATCGATTTTTTCACGGTTCAGACTTTTTTCAATCCTTTTGTCGGCAAGGATAATTACGAAAAAATAGAGAGCGAATACCGCCTTAAAGATACGTCTTTTTCGGTTTGCGCGGAACCGTATCAGCGTCTGATGATAACCTGTGACGGTAACGTTCTGCCTTGTTGTTCGAATTACGGCCTGGGTCTGGTAGTCGGCAATATTTATCAGGATTCCGTTTACAACATTTGGAACAGCAAAAAGATGAAAGAATTGCGCTCGAAAATCAACGGTTCAAAGGAAGTTCAGCCGGAAGCCTGCAGAAAGTGCAGAGCTTCCGTCATGTCCCCTAAAAGCGGGATGAAAGAGGAAACGTCATGAATATTCTGGGATTAAATCTGGAAGAGTTTTGCAGCGCGGCGGTCATGAAGAACGGAGAAATAACCGCGGCATGCGCCGAGGAAAGATTTACGCGTGAAAAAGGATATTCTGGCTTTCCCAAAAGGTCGATAGAGTATTGCCTGGAAGAATCGGGTCTCGGGATAAATGATATTGACTTGGTCGCTGTCGCCGATCTCGGAACCAGCGTGATGGGGTTTGTATTTTCCTACGTGCAGAGAAGGTCCAGATTTTCCGTAGACGATTATGTGAGAGAGGCCAAAGATTACTGGTACCCGATGCTCTACCAGAACAAGGATGTGGATTATCTGGAGATCTTTAAGGATAAACTGTGTCTTGAGACCTTTCCGGAGGAGTTTAATGATCATTTTTTCAAAGAGATAGACAGGTATAAAAGGGCGGATTTCCGCGAGATACAGAAGCTGAAAAAACGCCTCATAAAGACATATTATCCGCAGATAGACGAGGATCGGATTAAATTTTTTCCGCACCATGAGATACACGCGCTTTACGGTTATTACGGTTCAAAGTTCGCCGGGGAGAAAGAGTCCGTTTTGATCATTACGGCGGACAGCTGGGGCGATTTTGAGAACGGAACGATCTCTCAGTTTAAAGACGGCAGATTTGAAGTCCTTCATATTGTTGATAACCAGAATCTGGGCAGGCTTTTCAGGAATATGACTTTATACCTGGGAATGAAACCTTATGATCATGAATACAAAGTCATGGGGCTTGCTGCATATGCTCCGGAATATCTCAGCAGGCCCGCTTATAACGTGTTTTCCGGCATCATGGACGTGGATAATATTGATTTCTTTTATAGAGAGAACCCGAAGGACCATTATTTCTGGTTTAAGGATAAGCTGGAAGGTATACGTTTTGACGGCGTGGCAGGGGGCTTGCAGAGTTATTTTGAAGATTGCGTGCAGAAATGGATCACGGCCGCTGTAAAAAAATATGGCATTAGAAGGGTCTGTTTTTCCGGCGGACTGGCGATGAACATCAAGGCGAACATGAAACTCGGACAAATGGAGGGGGTAGAGGATTTTTTTGTCGCCGCTTCCCCGGATGATAATTCCAACTGTATCGGTGTCTGTTTTCTGGCCATGTACCGGGAATCGGAGCAGAGCAAAGGAGATATGTTCGGGATCAAACCGCTTGGATCCATGTATCTGGGGCCGGATATTACCGATACCGAGATCCGGGAAGCCATTATTGAAAATAAGCTGGATGAATTTTGTGCCGTTACTGAGAATGTTAAAACAGATTACATCGCTGGTAGGCTGACGGAAGGTATTGTCATAGGGCGCGCCTCCGGAAGGATGGAATTCGGTGCCAGAGCCCTTGGAAACAGATCTATTCTTGCGGATCCGAGAAATCTGGGCATTGTCAACCGCATAAACAGGATCATCAAAAAAAGGGATTTCTGGATGCCGTTCGCTCCCGTCGTAATCGATACTTACTGGGATAAATATCTGGTCAACAGGAATGATCTGTTTTCTCCCTTCATGACAGTTGGGTTCGAGACTACCGAAGCGGGGCGAAGGGATATGCCCGCAGCGATCCATCCTGCCGACAAGACTACCAGGCCTCAGATGTTGGCGAAAGAAGCTAATCCGGACTATTACGGCATAATCCGGGAATTTGAGAAGAGAACAAAAGTCGGAGCCCTGATAAATACTTCATTCAATTTACACGGTTATCCCATAGTCAGAAGCGCCCAGGATGCCGTGGATGTTTTCCTGAATTCGGACCTGGACGCCTTATTGCTCAATGATACATATATAGAAAAGCGAAGAAAAAAGTCATAATGGCGGAATGCCGAGAAAGACAACAAAATAACCCAGAGAGAGAAAAAAATGAAAAAAGTATTGATCACGGGTGCCGGCGGATTTATTGGTTCACATCTGGCCGAATTATGCGTGCGAAAAGATTACAAGGTAAATGCCCTGGTCCGTTATAATTCCAACAATAGCCGAGGGTGGTTGGAGGGCGTTAAATGCAAAAATAAGATCAACATTATAAGCGGTGATATCAGGGATTACGATTCGGTCTATAGTGCCTTAAGCGGCTGCGATACCGTTTTTCATCTGGCTGCGCTGATAGGCATTCCATATTCGTATATTACCCCCCTGGCGTATCTCAAGACCAATATCGAAGGAACTTATAATGTTCTGGAAGCTTCAAAAGGACTGGGCTTGAAAAATGTTATTATTACCTCTACGAGCGAGACTTACGGGACGGCGCAGTATGTCCCCATAGACGAAAGGCATCCCATGGTTGGGCAGTCTCCTTATTCGGCGACGAAGATATCAGCCGATCAACTTGCTTTGAGTTATTACTGTTCATTTGATCTGCCGGTCAAGGTTGTCCGCCCTTTCAACACGTACGGTCCGCGGCAATCTACCCGCGCGATCATACCCACGATCATCACGCAGTTGCTTTCCGGAAAGAAAAAGATAAAACTCGGGGCTTTGCATCCGACGAGAGATCTGGTTTTTGTTAAAGATACCGTGGAAGGATTCCTGAAAATAGCAAGATCCGGCAAGACGACAGGCAAAATTATAAACATAGCGACTCAGACAGAGATTTCCATAGGGGACCTTGCGAAGAAAATAATCGATATGATCGATCCCGAAGCGGAAATAATAGCGGACAGGACCAGGCTAAGACCCGGCAAGAGCGAAGTGGAAAGACTGCTTGGGAGCAATGAAGAAATAAAAAAACTGACCGGGTGGAAGCCGAGGTACAGTCTGGATAAAGGTCTGAAAGAGACGGTTGAATGGTTTAAGAATGGGAAAAATTTAAGATTATATCCGACGGATATCTACAATGTATAAAAAGATATATTTAGACGCGCCGAATGTCGGGACGCTGGAAAAAGAATTGTTGAGTAAAACCATAGACAGCGGGTATGTATCGACCGTAGGTCCTTATGTGCCGGAGCTGGAACGGAGGATCGCGAAATATCTGGATGTTAAAAAAGCCGTTTCGACCCAGAGCGGAACAGCGGCTATTCATATGGCTTTGCATGAGCTGGGAGTGGGCGGCGGCGACGAAGTGATCGTTCCCGCTTTGACGTTCGTCGCAACGGTGAACCCCGTTGTGTATGTAGGGGCCACGCCGGTTTTTGCGGACGTGAATATTGACACCTGGAATATCGATCCTGGAAATATCGAGAAAGTTATCACGAAAAAAACAAAAGCGATAATACCGGTTCATCTATACGGCAATCCCTGCAATATGGACGCGATAATGAGAATAGCCGGCAAATACGGCTTGTACGTGATAGAGGACGCGACTGAAAGCCTGGGGGCGAAATATAAGGATAAACATACAGGGACTTTCGGCGATTTCGGGTGTTTCAGTTTCAATGGGAACAAGATCATTACCACCGGCGGCGGGGGAATGATTACCGGCAATAATGGGAGGAAGATAAGCCATGTCAAGATGCTGGTTAATCAGGCAAGAGATGAGGGAAAGGAATATTATCATCCGGAGGTGGGATTTAATTACAGGATGACCAATATCGAGGCATCATTGGGTCTGGGGCAGATGGAAAAATTGGATGATTTTTTAGCGAAAAAGAAGAAATTCAATACAATCTACAGGGAAGAGTTGAAAGACATGGAGTTTGTCCGTTTTCAGCAGGAATGCGGGGACGGTGAAAGCTCCTGGTGGCTGTCGTGCGTTGTTTTCGGGAAAGGCATAGATATAGCCGGTTTACAGGAGAAGTTAAAAGAAAAAGGGATTCCCACAAGAAGGGTTTTTCCGCCGGTCGTGGAATTCCCGCCTTATAGGTCGCACAAACATGCTGGGTACGAAAATTCTTACCACATTTATGAAGGAGCGCTCTGTTTGCCCAGCTCCACGCTTAATTCCGCGGATGATATACATTATGTCTGCGAAAAGATGAAAGGCTCATTTAGATGAGGATAGTTCTCTTTATCAAAAAGGATAAGCCTGCGACAGGAGAAGTTATCGAGTATTTGAGCAAGCGCTCGGATGATTTCATATTTTACGCGGGGGCCAGGGAAGACGGATTTCCGGAAGAAGCCGTTATATCTTTTCAGGATATATTGATCTCATATTTGTCTCCCTGGGTGATCCCGGAGGGGACGCTGAAGAATACAAGGCTTTGGAACATAAATTTCCATCCCGGCCCCCCGGAATATCCCGGGATAGGCTGTTTTAATTTCGCGATATACAACGGCGAGAAGTCTTACGGTGTTACCGCTCACCTGATGGATAAAAGTGTCGACAGCGGAAAAATAATAGCCGTTAAGAGATTTCCATTGCTTCCGTCCGATTCTGTGCACAGCCTGAGCGTGAAAAGCTATGAATGCATGCTTTCCCTGTTCCGCGAAGTGATGGACCTGGTCCTGGCGAAAGGCGAGATCCCGGATTGCGGCGAAAAATGGCAGAGGAAAGCCTACAGGCGGGAAGATCTGGAAGATTTGTGCAGGATAGACCCGGGCATGGGAAAAGAAGAGATAGAAAAACGGATCAAAGCGACTACTTATCCCGATATGCCGGGCGCCTATATGGATATAGTCGGTTATAGATTTGCATATGCCCCTGACAGGTGATAAGAATGAGCAAGGTTTTTATAATAGCCGAAGCGGGAGTTAACCATAACGGAAGCATTGAACTGGCGAAGTGCCTGGTGGATTCGGCTGCAGAAGCCGGAGCGGATACCGTGAAGTTCCAGACGTTCAGAGCGGAGAAAATGACCAGCAAGTTCGCGCCCAAGGCCGCGTACCAGGAAGAAACGACTTCTGGGTCGGAATCCCAGCTTGATATGCTAAAAAAACTGGAATTGGACTCGAACGCACATGTGGAGATCATCGAATACTGCAGGAAGAAAAGCATCATGTTCCTTTCGGCACCGTTTGATATTGAAAGCGTGGATCTGCTCGATAAATTGGGGCTTGAAATGTTCAAGATCCCCTCAGGCGGTGTAACGGACCTTCCTTATTTGGAAAGGATAGGAAGCCTAGGGAAGAAGGTCATAATGTCGACCGGGATGGCGGATCTGAAAGAGATAGAAGAGGCACTGGACGTGCTTACAAGATCAGGAACTTCGAAAGAGGATATAACCATTTTACATTGCAATACGGAATATCCGACGCCGGTCGAAGATACAAATTTGGCCGCCATGCTCACAATGAAAAAAGTTTTTAAGGCCAACGTCGGGTACTCCGATCATACGACAGGCACGGAGGTTCCCATAGCGGCGGTAGCTCTGGGAGCGTCCATGATAGAGAAGCATTTTACGCTGGATAAGGGCATGGAAGGCCCCGACCACAGGATGTCATTGGAACCTCATGAGTTTAAGAGCATGGTCGAGGCTATAAGAAATATAGAAAAAGCCCTTGGTGACGGGAGAAAGAAGCCTTCCAAGTCCGAGGCCGGGAACAGGCGCATAGTCAGGAAGAGTATAGTGGCGGGGCGGGATATCAAAAAAGGGGAGATTTTTACCGAGGAAAACATAACGGCTAAAAGGCCGGGGTCGGGGATAAGCCCAATGCGTTGGCACGACGTGATCGGAAAAGTCGCAAAAAGGGATTTCAGGAAAGATGAGGTTCTGACGCTGTGAAAAGAAAAGTCTGTGTTGTCACGGGTTCGAGAGCGGAATACGGGCTTTTGAAGCCGCTGTTGGCCGAGATTAAAAACGACGGAGAAATGGAACTGCAGTTGATAGTGACGGGCATGCATCTGTCTTCCGAGTTTGGATTAACCTTCCGTGATGCGGAAAAGGACGGTTTTCTTATTAAAGAAAAAATAGACATTCTTCTGGATTCAGATACTCCCGTCGGTATCGCGAGATCCATGGGGCTCGCGCTGAAAAGTTTTGCCGAAGGATACGAACGGCTGCAGCCGGATTGCGTTGTCGTTCTTGGCGATCGATTTGAGCTGTTCGGAGTCGTCGCAGCGGCTCTTGTAAGCAGGATACCCGTTGTCCATATACACGGAGGGGAGCTTACAGAAGGCGTTTTTGACGACGCCATCCGCCATTCAATAACCAAGATGAGCCACCTGCATTTTACATCGACCGAGGAATACAGAAAAAGAGTCATCCAGCTGGGTGAAGATCCGAAGCGGGTTTTTAACGTGGGGGCGTTAGGTATAGATAATGTAAAAAGATTAACTCTTGTGCCTAAAGAAGAGTTAGAGAAAGAATGGGTTTTCACGTTCGCCAAACATAATATTTTGGTCACATTTCACCCGGTCACTCTTGAGGACAATACGGCGCAGGAACAATTTCGGAACGTACTTGATGTGATGGACGGGATCCCCGATATGCATATTATTTTCACTAAAGCGAACGCCGACCCGGGCGGAAAGACCATTAACGGTATGATCGATGAATATGTGTCGAGGAACAGCCGTAAAGCTGTCGCGGTAACGTCCATGGGAACGGCGAAATACCTTTCAACGATGAAGCTTGTCGATGCCGTGGTCGGCAATTCATCCAGCGGCATTATCGAGGCCCCGAGTTTCAGGGTTCCTACCGTCAATATCGGCGATCGGCAAAAGGGGCGAGTCAGAGCAAAGAGCGTGATAGATTGCGAACCTACGAAAAAAGGGATAAAAAGGGCGATAGAAAGACTGTATTCCGAAGAATTCCAGAAAAGCCTTGAAAATGTGGTTAATCCATACGGTGACGGCAATACCGCGAAAAGGATCAAGGGTATCCTGAAGTCCAACGACCTGACCGGCATCGTGAAAAAGTCTTTTTATGATATGACTGGAGGGCGTAATGAGGTATTGTAAAAAATGTGTGATGCCGGATACCAGACCCGGAATCGTTTTTGACGAAAAAGGTGTTTGCCATCCCTGTAAAGTGACCGAAGAAAGAAAGAAGATCGACTGGGACGCAAGATTAAATGAATTGAGGAAGTTGTGCGATAAATACAGGGGGATAAACGGGGACTATTACGATTGTATTATCGCGGTGAGCGCGGGGAAAGACAGCCATTTTCAAGTATATGTCATGAAGGAATTGATGGGGATGAATCCCCTTCTTGTCAATGTCTATAATTTCAGTTGGACTCAGACAGGGTTGCATAATTTTAATAACATAAGTGAGGCATTCGGGTGTGACATTATTTCGCTGCATCTCAACAGAAAAATCGCCAGGAAGATGCTTTGGAAAGCTCTTGTGAAGATGGGGTCGCCGACCTGGTACTGGGACAGGGCAGTTTATGCCTTTCCTTTAAGGGTCGGCATAAATTTTAATGTCCCTTTGATCGTATATGGCGAAAATATAAGCTATGAATACGGCGGCCCACAGGTGAAAGAGACATACAGCGCCAGGGAGCAGATCGATAATGATGTGGTAAAAAATGTGGATTGGGATTACTGGCTGGACGATGAAATAACAATGAAGGATCTGAATGGGGTCGTATATCCCGGCAAGGAGGAATCGGAAAAAGCGGGTCTGGAGCCCATATATCTCAGCTATTTCGTGAGATGGGACGGGCACAGGAACATGGAGATTGCGAAAAGGTATGGTTTCAAATCCCTGAAAGACACCGGCGAGTGGGATAGAAAAGGTTATATAGAAGATTACGACCAGATAGACGCCGTAGGTTATCTCGTCCATCCGTGGTTGAAGTACCCCAAATACGGGCACGCACGCGCTACGGATGTCGCCTGTTACTGGATAAGGACGGGCCGTATCACAAGGGAGGAAGGGATAAAACTGGTGAAGGAACATGATCACGAGCTTGACGGAAAGGCCCTGAAGGATTTCCTTGATTTTGTGGGGCATACGGAAGAAGAATTCTGGCAGGCGGTGGAAAGGTTCTATAACAGGGATATCTTCGAAAAAGTAGAGGGCCGATGGATGCTAAAAGACCCTATTTACAAGGATTTGAAGGAGTGATATGAGGGACATAGTTTCTAAGATAAGGATCTCTCCGGAGGCGTCGATAAAAGAAGCCCTGAAGAAGATTGATGAAGCGGGTCTGGCGATACTGTTTGTCTGCGGCAGAGACGGTTCTTTGCTGGGGTCGCTTACTGACGGCGATATAAGGAGAAAGGTCTTAAAAGGAGGGAACCTGCAGGAAAAGATCACCAATTGCTTTAACCGCAAGCCCGCCTTCGTCGTGGAAAACAATTATACCACGGAAGATGTAAAGGCACTCATGCTGGACAGGACGATCGAGGTCATTCCCGTGGTCGATAACATGAACAGGATCGCGGATATACTGTTCTGGAAGGACTTGTTTGAAAAAGACAGCGTCTCCGGAAGAAAGATAAATGTCCCTTTGGTAATAATGGCCGGCGGAAAAGGGGAAAGGCTGGGCCCTTTCACCAAGATACTTCCCAAGCCCCTCATCCCCATAGGGGAAAAACCCATAATAGAGATAATCATAGACAAGTTCCGGCAGCACGGGGTGAAGCAGTTTTATATCACGCTGAATTATAAGGGCGAAATGATAAAAGCTTATTTCGAAAGCATTAAAAAGGAATGCTATATAGAATACGTCTGGGAAAAAGAATTTTTGGGGACAGCCGGCAGTTTAAAATTGATGCCTCTCCATTTAGAGGATACATTTATAGTATCTAACTGCGATATTATCGTGAATGCGAACTACGAGGATTTATTGAATTTCCATCAGGAGAACCAGAATGTATTGACCGCGATGGGGTCGATCCAGCATCATAGGATTCCTTATGGCGTCATTCATTTCGAAAAAAAGGGGAAGGTGAAGAATATTCAGGAAAAGCCGGAATACGATCTCACGGTGAACACGGGAGTGTACGTGTTGTCTAAAAAAGTCTTTGATCTCATCCCCGAAAATGAATATTTCGACATGACGGATCTTATGCAGGTTCTTTTGGACAGGGGAGAGAATGTGGGGGTGTACCCCGTGTCCCAGAAGTCCTATGTGGATATCGGACAATGGGAAGAGTATAAAAAAGCGATAGAAGACCTTGGGTTATTCTGACGGGGGGTGTCGTCGGTATGTTTCAAAATAAAAAAATTCTGGCTTTGATTCCTGCCAGGGGCGGCAGTAAGGGGCTTTCGCGTAAGAATATAAAACTCTTATCCGGAAAACCATTGATCGCGTGGACGATAGAAAGAGCGAGAAACAGCAAGTATATTGACGAGATCGTTGTTTCTACGGACGATGAAGAAATAGCCGAAGTTTCCAAACAATACGGGGCGGAGATCCCCTTCTTGAGGCCCGAAGAATTGGCTACGGACGAAGCAAAAGGGGTGGATGTCGCTTTACACGCGGTTGAGCGGCTGAAAACTGATGGTAGGGTCTATGATTTATTGATACTATTGCAGCCTACTTCTCCGCTTCGGGTGTCGGAAGATATTGATAAGGCAATAGAGCTGCTTTTTTCAAAAAGCGCAAAGGCTGTTGTTTCGGTGCATGAGATCAGGCACCATTCTTATAAAGCCAATAATTTGCCTGAAGATGGGTGCATGAAAGATTTTATCAGACCCGAAGCCATGAATAAAAATAGACAGGATTTACCGGTCTTTTACGGGTTAAACGGTGCTATTTATTTAGCTTATTGTGATTACATGGAAAGGCAAAAAAGCTTTTTCGGGAATGAGACCTTTGCTTATATAATGCCGCGGAAAAGATCAGTCGATATCGACGATGAAATAGATTTCAAGATGGCAGAGACCCTGCTGGAGTCGTGAGTTTCTGGAAATAATAACATAAAGGAGAGAAAACAATGTACGATTATTTAAACAACAAAACGGTTTTAATAACGGGTGGCACAGGGTCTTTCGGCAGGAAATGTACGGAACTGTTGCTGAAGAACGCTAAACTGCGCAAACTTATCATTCTAAGCCGTGATGAGCTGAAACAACACGATATGGCTCGCGTTTTTAACAGCAGTTTCTATGACACCAAGATAAGTTATTATCTCGGCGACGTGCGGGACAGCCAGCGGCTGCACAGGGCGTTTCACGGCGTGGATTATGTCGTTCACGCGGCCGCGCTTAAACAGGTTCCCGCCGCAGAGTATAATCCGGACGAAGTAATTAAGACCAATGTTATGGGTGCTATAAACGTTGTAAATGCCGCTATAGACCAGGGGGTCAAAAAGGTTGTCGCGCTCAGTACGGATAAAGCGGTCAATCCCGCGAATCTGTATGGCGCGAGCAAGCTCTGTTCGGATAAATTATTTATTGCGGGCAACTCTTATGTTGGGGATGCCGGGACACATTTCAGTGTGGTGCGTTACGGAAATGTTATCGGATCCAGAGGAAGTGTTATCCCCGTATTTTTGGAAAAAAGGGAAAAAGGGGTTTTGCCGGTTACCGACGAACGGATGACCAGGTTCTGGCTGACGATTGAAAACGGGGTTAATTTCGTTCTGCGGTGTTTAAAGGAGATGGAGGGTGGGGAGATTTTTATCCCTAAGATTCCCAGCATGAAGATTGCAGATCTGGCAAAAGCGATCGCCCCTGGTTGCAAGATTGAGAAGGTCGGGATAAGGCCCGGCGAGAAGATCGACGAATGTTTGCTTACGGAAGACGAAGCAAGGTATGCGCTTGAATTTGAAGATTTTTTTGTGATTATTCCACAACGTCCATGGTGGAAGTCGGATAAGTGGGAAAACGGCAGAAAATTGCCCGATGGATTCAGATATGCCAGCAATACTAACGATCGCTGGTTAAGCGAAAACGAATTACAGGAGATGACCGGAGATTTGAATGGAACATATTTCTTACGGCAGGCATAGCATCGATAAGAGCGATATAGACGGTGTGGTCAGGGCCTTAAAGTCGGATCGGATCACCCAGGGCCCCGCTGTGCCTGAGTTTGAAGCGGCCCTATGTCGGTATACAGGCGCTGAATATGCGGTGGCGGTTTCGAGCGGGACAGCTGCTTTGCATATCAGCTGTTTAGCCGCTGGCATAGGTAAAGGGGACAGGGTTATAACCTCGCCCATGACTTTTCTGGCGACAGCGAATTCCGTATTGTACTGCGGAGGAAAGCCGGTTTTTGCGGATGTCCATGAAGACACAGCGAACATCGATCCGGAAGAGATAAAAAAGAAGATAACAAAGAAAGTGAAAGCGATCATCCCGGTCCATTTCGCCGGGCATCCGGCCGATTTAGAGGAGATCCGCAGTATCGCCGATAAACATGATTTAACGGTGATTGAAGATGCCTGTCACGCGCTGGGGGCGGAATATAAAGGTTCCCGGATAGGGGCCTGCAAGCATTCGGACATGACGGTTTTCAGTTTTCACCCGGTAAAACACATTACGACAGGTGAAGGGGGAGCTGTTACAACGAACCGCAAGGACCTGTATGAGAAACTTTTGATGCTGAGAAATCACGGGATAACCAGAGAAAAAGAAAAACTCGGTAGATGGGATGGTCCATGGTATTACGAACAGCAGATGCTCGGTTTTAATTATCGCATAAGCGATTTTCAGTGTGCCCTGGGGATCAGTCAGCTTCAAAGACTTGACACGTTTTTGAAGAGACGTAGAAGAATCGTTGATTATTACAATAAGCAGTTTTCCAGCATCGATGGCCTTATATTGCCCGTGGAACGGCCGTATGTAAGATCTTCCTGGCATATATATTGTGTAAAATTCCGCAGATATTCGCGAAGAAAAAAGATATTCGAGGGTTTACATAGGGCAGGCATCGGCGCTCAGATCCATTATATTCCCGTTCATTTGCAACCGTATTATCGCGGAAATTTTGGATATAAAAGGGGGGATTACCCGAAAGCCGAAGAGCATTACCGTAAAACCACAACCATACCTCTTTACCCCAAAATGGAGGGGACAGAGAAGTGTCATGTAGCGAACATTTTAAGGACGTTATTGAAATGAAGATTTTGTTGATCAACCCGCCTATACGAGAATGGTCCAAGCCCAATGTTTTTCCTTTGGGATTGGGATATATTGCGGCTGTATTGCTCAGGGACGGACATGATGTTGAGGTGCTGGATATAAATGCTTATCGGTTTGATAAAGAGGAAGTTGAAAACAGGATCAGAGACCTTGATTTTGACATAGTCGGTATCGGCGGGATAGTGACAATATATGCGTATGTTAAATGGCTGACAGGGATGATAAAAAGATATCATCCCGGGAAGAAAGTCATTGTCGGCGGCAGTGTCGGTTCTTCCATTCCAAGGATCATGCTGGAAAAAAATCCCGTCGATGTCGTTTGTATTGGCGAGGGGGAGGAAACGATCAGGGAGCTGGCCAGGGCGCTGGAAAATAACGGGGATCTATCAAAGATCAAAGGGATCTGGTACAGGGGGAATAAGGGTGAAGCATGTCAGAACGAAATACGCCCCCCTATTAAGGATTTGGATGAAATACCTTTGCCGGCATGGGATCTTTTCCCGATGGATATATATCTTAAAAATCCGGTAGGCGCGCCGAACAGGAATAAGTGGATAGATGGTTCGGCGGATAATGAGGAAAGCCTTTCGATGAATGTATTTGCTACCAGGGGGTGTCCGTATCAATGCATTTACTGTTACCATGATTTCATGGGGCAGGGGTATCGCACGCGTTCTCCGGAAAATATAATCAAGGAAATAAGAACCCTTTACGAACGGTACGGCGTTAAGTATTTTCATTTTATCGACGATGAATTGGTTTTGAATAAAAGTTTCATTTATGAGCTGTGCAGACGGTTTACGGCGCTCAGCAAAGAGACCGGGCGCAAGATAACCTGGGGATGTGCCGGCAGGGTCAATCTTATGACGGAAGATCTGGTCTCCTCCATGGCTGATGCCGGTTGCGTTTTAATAGGTTACGGCATAGAAACGGGTAGCTTGAAAATGCTGGAATTAATCAAAAAAAACACGACAGTTGAGCAGGCAAAAGATGCCATACGCCTTACCAGAAAATATCTCGGATGGGCGGACACTTCATTCATGATTGGTTATCCCGGCGAGACGCGGAGCACGGTTCAAGAGACAGTAGATTTTTGCAAAGAATTAGATTTAACGCCCGAAGTGATTTTTTTCATGACCCCTTATCCGGGGACAGAATTATATTCGATGGCCTTGAAACAGGGCAGGATCAAGGATGAAGAGAAATACTTGCTTGGATTGGGAGAGCAGGGCGAGAAAATCAGGGTTAATTTCACGGATTTTTCCGACAGTGAACTTTACCGGATCCAAGCGGAGATGATAGAGGAATTGAACGCGTGGAACAAAATAAAACATCCTGAAGCGAGGTGATTGAATGAATATCGTTGGAATTATTCCCGCCAGAGGAGGAAGCAAAGGGATCAAAGGAAAGAACATTATTGATATCAACGGGAAACCTCTCATCGGATATACGATAGAGGACGCATTATCTTCAAAGCTTATCAACAGGATCGTGGTTTCCACGGATAGCGATGAGATAGCAAGCGTTGTCTCAGGTATGTACGATGTGGAGGTCATAAAAAGACCGTCTGCATTTGCCAGAGACGATTCTCCGATTGAAGAAGCTTTGCTGCATGTAGTCGAATATCTGGAACAGAAGGAAAAATATACCGTTGATCTCGTGGTATGGATGCAAGCCAACGTGCCCATAAGAAAAGAGGGAATAATCGACGAAGCTGTTGTCAGGCTTGTTAATTCCGATGCGGATTCCTGCGTGACATGTTATGAGGTGGATCAAATACCCGAGGTGATGAAGGTAATGAATGAAAAAGGGAGACTGGCACCCTTATTTGAGGATGTAAAAGGCATAAGAAGGCAGGAGTTCCCTAAAAAGTATTTACTTGATGGTTCGGTTGTCGCTTTAAGGGCGAAAAATCTTTTCCAGACCCGCGGGATAAGGAAAGCGCACATATATCTGGGCAGGGAAATCATCCCGCTTATTCAGGAAAAGAAGATGTATACGCTTGAAATTGACGTTCCGGAGGATATTTTGTCCGTGAAGTATTATATGGAAAAGGTCGATCGATGAAAATCGTTATATTCACAGAAGGCGGCAGAGAAACAGGTTTCGGTCATACTGTAAGATGCTCGGCTTTGTCCGCCGCACTCAGGGCCAGGGGCATGGATCCCAGGATCTTAATAAAAGGGGATAAAAGCGTAAGGTCTTTTTTTGACGGCGCGGAATACGAAATCGTTAACTGGCTGTGCCTGGATAGGAAGGTTTTGGAAGACATAACGGCGGATGCGGATATGATAATAATTGATTCATATTTGGCCAAGCCGGGCTTTTACGAATATATATCGGAAAAAGTAAAATTACCGGTATATATAGACGATGATAATAGGATCGCGTACCCGAGAGGCATTGTTATAAACGGAAGTCTAAGCGCGAAAAAGTTGGGCTATGTGAACAAAGCAGGGCTTAAGCATGTCCTTGGAGCAGAATATATCATGCTGAACCGCACCTTTCATGATGTCCCCGAAAAGGTGATTTCCAGGGATATGAGAAGCGTTATGGTGACTTTTGGGGGCAGCGATCCCTGCAGGATGACATCCAAAACACTCAGATTTCTGGTTGAGAACTATCCTCATTTAACGAAAAAGGTGATCATAGGCAGAGCTTTTGATGATGTTTCAAAAATAGAAAAGGAAAAAGACAGCAGCACCCAGGTCATTTTATTCCCGAACGTTGGGAAGATGTTAGATATCATGATGGAAGCGGATACGGCGATATCCGCCGGCGGGCAGACTCTTTATGAGCTTGCCAGGATCGGGGTCCCCACGATAGCGGTGACAATAGCGGATAATCAGCTGTCTGAAGTGGAGACCCTGGAAAAGGACAAGATCCTGAAATACGCGGGGCCATGTGATTTTCCCGGGATATGGGAAAAAGTTTCGAATTGCATGGATGAATTTAAAGAGGTCTCCGAACGCCGCAACTATTCCAAAAGAAGCCGAGAGCTGATAGACGGACATGGCGCATACAGGATAGCGGATCTTTTGCTGAGGGAGGCAACATGTTGCTGAAGGATTTGGAAGGACTGAAGTTCCCCGATGATTATGTCATAAAATTCTTTTTTAAGGAGAAATTGGACGTTTCAACAGGGAGAGTATTGGAATTCGGATGCAGTAACGGAAATAACCTGATGTTGTTTTTTCAATTTGGGTGGGAAGTAATCGGGGTGGACAAAGATAAAAAGCTGCTGGAGATGGGGAGCAGGAATTTCGCCAAATGCCGCAAAGAACATAATCTATCCAATCAATTCGATTTGATTTGCCAAGACATGATCGATTTCGTAAAAAGTCATGGTGGTTTGGTCCTCGACGTGCTTTTATTGCCCAATATTATCTGCTATCTGAGTTATTCTCAGATTTTGGAGTTTTTCCGCGAAATAAAAAAGGCGGGAATGCTAAAGAAGGGTTCATTAATATTTATACGCACAAGAGACCTGAAAGACTACAGGTTCGGGAAGGGCGAAAGGATCGACAGCAATACATACAGGCTCAAGATAGGGGAAACGGGAGAGAACGGGTGCATAAATACGTTTCTTTCACCGGAGGAGCTGGCAGGTATAGTGGAGAAGAATTTTGAACTTGAATATAAACATCTGTTCGAATGCTATTTCGATAACCGCCAAATGGATCGTTTAGTCGGCAATGCCGATATAATCTTTTGGGGGAAAGTGCAAAATACGACCAAAGCATAGAATATGAAATGTGCCATAATGCAACCCACATATTTTCCATGGATCGGATATTTTGATCTATTGTCGCAGGTCGACAAGTTTGTCTTCCTGGATGATGTTCAGTTGGCCAGACGTAGCTGGCAGGTAAGGAACAGGATAAAAACCGCAAATGGAGAACTTTATCTTACAGTCCCCGTATTGAAGACGAAAAGCAGGGATGAGCAGGTGATTTGCGGATCACATATGTGTCCGGAAAAGCAATGGAGGCAGAAACATATAAACTCTATCAGGTTTTCGTATAAAAAGTCCGGATTTTTTCATGAAATAATTTCCATGGTGGAGGAGCTTATAAATGCAGATACGTCCGACTTATCCACTTTTAATATTAATATCATCAAAAGGATCTCTCGGGGGATAGGCATCAATACAAATTTTCTCAAAGCATCCGAACTTAAAGGCGTTAGCGGCGCCAAGGACTATCGTCTGGCTTCGATCTGCAAGAAAATAGAATGCGATGAATATGTCTCGCCGCCCGGGGCCGCAGATTATATCGAAAAGGAATCTCCGGGGGGCGTATTCCGGATCGAGGGCATAAAACTTTATTACCATAGGTATAGACACCCTGTTTATCCTCAGCTTTACGGCGATTTTCTGGAATATATGAGCATTATCGATTTACTGCTTAATTGCGGTTTGGGTGAAAGTCTGCAGATTATAAAAAAGGGGTCCGTAGAGGCGATCAGCTCTCCGGAATTTCGGAAGAATCATTTTAATGATGAGGAGTCTGATTTATGAACAGGGAAATTTGCATAGGCAACCGGTCCATAGGGGGAAGGAACCCCCTTTTTGTTGTAGCGGAGATTTCGGCTAATCATGCCCAAAAATTCGATAGAGCGGTCGAATTGATAAATAAAGCCAAAGAATGCGGCGCTGATGCGGTGAAATTTCAAACTTACACGCCGGATACTTTAACTTTGGACATTGACAGCAAATACTTTCAGATAGAACATCCTGAATGGGGCGGAAGGACATTGTACAGCCTGTATCAAAAAGCGCATACCCCTTGGAAATGGTTTAAGAAGCTTAAAGAAACGGCTGACAACGTCGGAATTGTATTTTTTTCCACTGCTTTCGACAGAACTTCAGTCGATTTTCTGGAGGGAATAGGCGTCCCCGTGCATAAAATATCTTCTTTTGAGCTGGTTGACCTCCCCCTTATTGAATACGCGGCAAAAACGGGAAAGCCGCTCATTTTATCGACGGGCATGGCGACTATCGCAGAAATAAGAGAAGCGGTAAATGCGGCGAGAAAGGCGGGAGCAAAGGAAGTCATCCTGCTTAAATGCGCGAGCAGTTATCCCGCTGTTCCGGAAGACATGAACCTGAAAACCATCCTTCATATGAAAGAATTCTTCAAATCCCATGTCGGGCTTTCCGATCATACTTTAGGGATAGAGACATCAATAGCGGCCGTATCGCTTGGGGCCGTTATGGTCGAGAAACATTTTACTTTGTCCAGGAAATTTAAAACGCCTGACAGTTTTTTCTCGATAGAACCGGGAGAATTGAAGCAGTTAGTGAAGAGTGTAAGAATAGCAGAGCGCGCACTGGGAAAAATCCAATACGGACCTGTGGAGAACGAAAAAAAGAGCATGGCTTTCAGGAAGTCTTTATTTGCTGCGGAAGATATCGAAAAGGGAGAAGTCTTCACCGATAGCAATATACGGGCCGTGAGACCGGCCAATGGTTTAAAGCCAAAATGTCTAAAGACTATTTTAGGGAAAAAGGCACGAAAAAAGATAAGAAAAGGGATTCCCTTGGATCGGACTCATGTCGGGAAGTAGCCGAAAAACGTATTACGGGCAAAAAATATGCATTATAGAAACAATATGGATTTCAGATTTTCGTCAAAAGCGGATGTTCTTGAGTGGCTGAGACCGCGGGTGAAACATTCCTGCGTGGAGAAGCTCTACGTATGCACCGTTGATCGATGGATGAAGGACGCGGACACGGTGTTCAGGGAAATACAGAAAGAGTTCCCGGAAGGCAGGATTGTTATGAGAAGTTCTTCGCTGCAGGAGGACGGGTTGACCGGTTCCAGAGCGGGATATTTCAAAAGCGTACTCGACCTTCCGGTCCTGTTTTCCAGGACAGAAGCCGCCGCTGCCGCGATAATCGATTCTTACAAGAGGGCGGAACGCGACGGAACAGGCGGAGGACCTGGCACGGACAGGGAGCAGATCCTGGTGCAGTCGCAAACCGGAAATATCCGCGTGAGCGGGGTGGTCTTCACACGTCAGATAGAGACTAACGCGCCTTATTACGTGATCAATTATGATGATAGGAGCGGCAGGACGGATACGGTTACCGGCGGGATGGAAGGCAAAGTGATATATATTTCACATTTTGCCGATGCATCATCCGACGCAAGATGGAGAGGGCTGATACGGGCGGTCAAGGAACTTGAATTCCTGTTCAAGGGGGCGGTCCTCGATATAGAGTTTGCTATTACGGGGGAAGGTAAGGTGGTCATTTTTCAGGTCAGGCCCCTCGCGGCGAACCGTGATATCGCGATGCCCGAGGACGGGTTTACCAGGCATCTTATAGAGGATATGGTGAAGAAATTCAGCCGCTTCTCGCAGCGCGTGCCTCATCTGGCCGGCGAGACCACCGTTTTAGGCGATATGCCCGACTGGAACCCCTCGGAGATCATAGGCAGCCGGCCGAATACTCTTGACTACACGATGTACAGCTTTATCGTGACGGATGAAGTCTGGCACGAAGCAAGAAGCTCTCTTGGGTACTATGACGTCTATCCCGCGGAACTCATGCTTTCTTTTGGCAAAAAACCCTATATCGACGCAAGGGCGAGCTTTAATTCTTTCACCCCCGCCGATATGCCACATGAGCTCAGGGAAAAACTGGTGAATTACTATCTGGATAAGCTGAGGAAAAATCCTGCCTATCAGGATAAGGTGGAATTTGAAATATTGTGGACCTGCTATGATTTTTTGACAGCAAAGAAACTGAATATATTGTCAAAGCACGGGTTCAGCAGCGCGGATATTGACACTTTTTCAAAGGCGCTGAAGGGCCTTACAAACAGCATACTGAAGGATTCCCGCGGCATCACGGAACACGACCTGAAACAGGTGAAACTTTTGACCGAGCGGCGGGACAGGATCATGCGGTTTTACGGGAAGAGCGATAAAACGCCCTGGAATTCGCTCCATACGGCCTACGGCATCCTGCAAAACTGCAAAAGGTTCGGGACATTCCCTTTTTCCAGACAGGCGCGACTGGCTTTTATAGCAAAAAGTTTTCTCATTAGCCTCAGAAAAGAAGAGGTTGTTTCGGAGGAATTCTACCATGACTTTCTGAACTCGATACGCACCGTAGCTTCCGAATTCAATGATGATTTTTATCGTCTGCAGAACGGGGAGCTAGACAAAGATTCTTTCATCGGGCAGTACGGACATCTAAGAGCCGGGACATATGACATCACCACCCCCAGATATGATAGCTCTTCCAATCTCTTTGACGGACAGGCCGACGCAAAGGCGGTCCGGCGCCCGATGTACGGTTTTAACGCGCCAAAGAAGGTCCTGAAGAATATTGATAAACTGATGGAACTTCACGGCATACACGGGAACGGCGCGTACCTGATGGATTTCATGAGATCGGCCGTCAGGAACAGGGAATGCGCCAAATTCGAATTTACCAGAAGCCTGAGCGACGCGTTGGAATTGATCGCCGAAGCCGGAAAAATGCTGGGCTTTGACCGTGAGCAATTATGTCACGCGGATCTTCCCACGATCATGAAATTTCGCAATCCCGAACACGGCGATTCGGATTATGCCCGGAAGATCATAAAGCAGTCCATAGACAGACATAAGAAGGAAAGAGAATGGTATGACGCGGTCATTCTCCCTCCCGTGATAATTTCCGAGAGGGATTTTTATTATGTGGAACCTTATGAGGCGATACCGAATTTTATTACGCGCAAGTCCGTAAAGGGCCGGATCATTACTTTCGACGAGATAAAACACATGAAAGAACATGTTTTAGAGGGCCGTATCGTGCTTCTGGAAAATGCGGATCCCGGGTTTGACTGGATATTTACAAAAAGACCTCTGGGGATAGTTACCAAGTACGGAGGGGTGGCTTCCCACATGTCCATAAGATGCGCCGAGTTTGGCATACCGGCCGCGATAGGATGCGGCGACGTTATTTATGATGGCCTGAAAAAGGCGAAACTTGTCGAACTGGACTGCATGAGGAAGACCGTAAGGCCGTTAAACAGTCATGGATAATATGTATTATGCGATCTCACTGAGCGTCGAGCCGGGCGATGTTCCCCGGGATTTTCTGTATACCGACTATCGCTTTTTTTTCGAGAAGTTCGGATGTAGACTCGTTTATCTACCCAATCACGCCGGTGCGATTGGATCCTATTTTGACGATTTACCGCTCAGCGGGGTGATATTGTCCGGCGGCAACGATCTGAGCGCCGAGTTCACCGGCCAGGTGGATCTTGACATACGTAACCCGGCGCCGGGGCGGGATGCTGCGGAAAAAAAGATACTTGATCTCGCCGTTGCGAGAAAAATGCCCGTGTTGGGCATATGCCGCGGCATGCAGTTTATAAACTGTTATTTCGGAGGATCTATAACGCAAAAGATCGGAGAGCAAGGGGGTGCGAAACAGCCGCACGTGAAGCGGAAACATATGATCGCGATCTGTGATAATGAAACGTCTGAATTTTTAGGTGCAAAAGAGATGGAGGTCAATTCTTATCATCATCAAGGCATAAAAAAAGACCAGGTTGCCGCGGATTTAAAGATAATGGCGATATCTCCCGGGGACGGGATCGTAGAAGCGGTTTATCATCCTTCATTGCCGCTGGTGGGCGTGCAATGGCATCCCGAGAGAGAAGGCTCCTCGCCAGAAGTAAATGACAGGTTGATTGAAGCGTTTGTGTGGAGAAAACATCACTGGAAGGATAAATGATGAAGGCCATTATACTTGCCGCCGGTGAAGGAAAAAGGCTGAAACCGTTTGCGGAAAATATGCCGAAATGCCTTATAGAACTTGAAGGCAAGAGTATACTTGACCGACAGATAGAGGTAATACGCCGTTGTGGGATAGATGACGTAATAGTCGTAAAAGGGTACATGGCGAACAGGATCAACCGCAAAGATGTCCATTATTATTTTAACAAGGATTATGGCACGACAAATATGGTCATGACATTGTGGTGCGCCGAAAAGGAATTGAAGGGTGAGGTAGTCGTTTCTTATGGCGACATCGTATATAACGAGGAAGTGCTCCGTAGTCTAATCGATTCCGCCCACGACATATCCGTTGTAGTGGATGTCGCCTGGGAGAAGTACTGGAAAATGCGGTTTGACGACCCCTTGAAAGATGCCGAAGCTTTTAAGATGGACAGAACAGGACGGATAGAAATTATCGGTCAGAGAGCTGAAAGGATTTCGGATATCGAAGCGGGTTACATAGGATTGGTCAAGTTTCGGGGCGGGGGGATGAAAGCTTTTAGGGAATCGTTCTTGAACGCGCGAAACGTTTCCAGGAACGGGGGGAAGGCATGGGGCGCGCCCCGACCATTCGAAAAATCCTATATGACAGACATGCTCCAGGGGCTGGTCAATGAAGGTCATGACGTATACGGGGTCAAGGTGGAAGGCGGCTGGGTAGAAATAGATTCACCCAGCGATTATGATCTGGCGAAAAAGTTGTTTGTGGACGGAAAAATCAAAGCACTGGTTTAAAAAGGAAAGACAGATCATGAAAACCATATTTATTGGCGGGATTCAGAGAAGCGGCGGTTCTTTATTGGCGCGTTTATTCGATGGTCACCCGGATATTGCAAGTTATCCCGTGGAATGCAGTTTTCCCGTGAATAATAAGATCTATCCCGTTTTTGAAAATTATACCGGCATTCCCTTGACCATGCCGTTGTTTGATCCGACGGCTGATAAGGACATTTTTGAGATAACGAATACCCCTTCTGAAAAACCGAAAGTGATACTTAAATTCGGAAAGGAAAAGGAAGATCTGATAGGCGTGCGCAGGAACTATCTGGAAAAGGAATATTATGACACGGTTAAAACCGACTTTGACTTTTTCAGATTCAAAGCGCTTTTTACTTCTTATGCGGAGGTGGCTAAAACAATAGAGGAACTTTACGACGCGAAACACAGAGCTTACTTCGCCGCCTGGGATAACGGGATGCATTCCGGGAGCATGAAATTTGTTTCATGGCATTCCAGTTCCGGGATATACCTTACGAATATAGACAGATATTTTAGCGAGTTCAAGGATTCATTTTTCATCCACCCGTTACGGGATATTATGGGGTATATTGCGTCTGAAAAAACAAGATTAACGAGGCAATATTATGGTTCACGCCGTTTTCCGAAAATGAAAATGCCCAATATTTTTGTCAAGAAATTCAAGAACTATGATCTGGAAGCTCAGATCAGAGGATGGATGGCCACGTTGACCCGGGTGGTTCTCCTGCAGGAACGATTCGGGGTGCGGGACAGGTTTTTTGTCGTCAGATACGAAAATATTGCAAATGATGCTGAATCTGTCATGAGATCTTTATGCGAAAAAATAGGCTTGGATTTTCATAATACTTTGCTTGAACCCACAATAGGCGGTTATCCCTGGGGCGGGAATTCGCACCAGGGCAAACAGCGGGGCATTAATAAGGATTTAAGTTCATATTATCCGCAGGTCCTGACATCGCAGGAAATCAGGCTTATTGATAGATCCACGGCGCCCATTAGAGAATATCTTGATCGATGCAAAGAGACCCCGGCAGATTTGGGGAAGATTCGTAAAAAGCATTTGTATGATTATGAATATCAGAAAAGATATTTCGACGACGAAGAAAAACTCTTTTTATATTACGCGCTTGTAAACAGCGGCAGGCGGAAGATAACGGTCAAGAACCCCGACTTTACGGCGATCATCGCTTTTTTGTATAAAAAGATAATCCATCTTATTCATATACCACGCTTGCTTAAATTGAGGTTTTTTCACGGATGGGGGAAGCAGAACTATACATAGAGAGATTGCTCCGCGACATGAAGACATGTACGAGCAAAGCGCATTGAAAGAGAGGCTTGTATGGGGCACATAATATTGCTAACGGGTATTTCCGGTTCGGGCAAGACCACGCTGGGGAATGCTTTGAAAGACGTTCTTACCCGGGAGGGCAGGCGGCCGGTTGAATTTATCGACGGCGACACAACACGTGAGTTTTTGGGTAATGATCTGGGTTATGCCCCGCGGGACCGGTTGTTGATAACGAAACAGATAGCATACGCGGCGTATTTATTGTCTAAGAACGGCATTGATGTCATTGTGGCCAATATCGCCGGCAGCTATGAGATCCGGGATTATTTGAGGGGGAAATGGGAACGGTATATACAGATTTTTCTGGATGCCGACATCGAAGACTGTATCAAAAATGACCGCAAGGGCGTTTACGGGAAAGCCCTGGAATCGGAAAAACCCTGGCTTTACGGGATAGATATGCTCTATGAAAAGCCGCGTAGCCCCGACTTAACGGTATATCCTTACAAGGAAAGCGTGAAAGAAAGTCTTAGCAGGATAATAGATTGTTTGACGGGAAGGAAATTTTTCACAGTAAAAAATTAACTTGGGGAGATCATGTCTGGATTCGAGATAGAAAGAAAAGCGTTCACCAAAAATCTGGCTTTGATAACCGGGCTTACAAGGTCCGGAAAGTCTATGCTGGGCCCGATAGTTTCCAGTTTCGAAGGTGCTGAAAACGTAAGACTTAACTATCTCATGGAATTGGTCCCTCCCATGAATAAGATAGAGCTGATAACGGAGGATGTCGCAATTTATCTCATGAGGCATGCTGTTGATTTCATGCTGTATGACAATATGATAGGACGGAATTCAAATTTTCGGCCTTCGGATTATACGAGCATATGGAGGACAAAGAACCCCGCTAAGTATTTTCAGCGCTTATTCAGAAAAGAAGGCGATCTTGTTTTTGACGAATTAATGGAAAAAAATATCATTTTTGTTTTGATGTTCCACAATGGACCGTGGTTTGCGGATATTTTATTCAAAGCTTTTCCGGACATGAAAATGCTGTATGTAAAAAGGAATCCCGTTGATGTGGTGTCCTCATGGTACAAGAAAGGGTATGGCACAGATTTTTATGCGAAACCCAGAAACGGGCTTTTAACGATAAAATGGAAAGGCAGGACCCTGCCTTTTTATTCCGCGGGATGGGAGGAAGAATATTGTTCTTTGGGAGAAGTGGACAGGATCGTATTTACAATAAACAAGATCGAGATGAAATTTAAAGAAACATTGCATGGTCTTTCGGACGCGCAGCGCGAGAACATTATGGAAGTTTGCTTTGAGAGAATGGTCACAAAGCCGGATATGGTGATCCCTGAGGTCTGTAGATTTTTGGGCACAAATGAGACCGCATACACGCCCAGGGTCCTTAAGCAGGAGCTTTGTCCGCGGGTTCTTCGCGAAAAAGATCAGGAGGAAAAGTTCAATAAGATCAAGGAAAATTGTTCGTCGAAAGCCGCGGATCTGTTGGGAGCCATGGTTAAAGGATATAAAGATAACGCAGGATAATGCATGAAGTACTGTTTGATAGAAAAATGGCACGCTGATTATTCTCTTCCCAGGGAGTGTAAAGTCGTGCCTTTGACCACTGAAGCGAGTGATTCGCTTGAGAAATGCGGCGTTGATTATGTGACGTTCCAGGAGTATTTTTCATCGGGCGAGGTTCGCGGCGACACGGACGGTTATCTTGATTCTCAGCGGGTATGGTTCCGGGAATTTGACCGGTTTGTTTGGAGCGTTTTTCCCGAAGCGGAAAAAATGAAGGTCCGGTTACCCTCGCTTTACTTTTACAATATAAAACACCTGGTAGATTGCGCCGTGCTGACCGCAAGGATCATCAATAAGTTTCTGGATGTTGTCAAACCGGATAAGGTCTGGTTCATCCCGAAGATCCGCGGCAGCGGCAAAATGCATCGGTGGTACTGGTATTCTTTCGACAGAAGTGCCTTCGCGCATTTATTGGAGCCGCTTTGCCGGAAAAGGGGGATTGCATTCGAAGAGTTGTATGCCGACCAAGAGCAGCCCCCGACGCTAAAAGAAGACACGGTGAAACCCTTCGCTGGAATAATGAAAGTTAAAGGCTTGTTCACATCCAGGATCAGAGGTTTTCTTAAAACGGCCAGGGAAGTATGTGCGCAATATCCATATTTTGTTTTCTTTTCGAAACATAAAAAAGGCAGCATCCTGGTCGTGAACGTCAAAAATTATCTTTATGACTTTTGCCGAGATTGTCGCAAGAACGGATTCAGCGTGTTCCTGAAAAACGGAGATTATGTGCGTAAGCCCTCCTTATTCCCGGCAAAAGAAAAGATCGGTCCGGGAAAAAGCAGCGGCGCGAAATACCCGAACGGTCCTGACAAAGATTCTGTTATGGATGGTTTCATCCGCAGTGGCGTCATGGACTGGATAAACGAACGGTGTGGACTGGACGTTTCTTCCATGATGTATCCAAGATTTAAATATGTTTTGTGCGATGTTTTTCCAGAAACACTGAGCTGTATAAAGAGTTTTGTCGATTTTTACAACAGGAATAATATAGATTTTGTTGTTAATTATTCCCTTTCTTCAGAGGATGAGTTTGCTGCTGCAGCTGCCGCGGCGATCAGCGATTCCACGAAAAGCGTTGGTTTTAGCCATGGCACCGATGCTTATGAGGCAAAACCCAGATTTTTTCTGGAATACAACCACTATGATTTCTATTTCGTGAATACGAAAGCAGAGGCGGACCACATAAAAGGCCTGGCCGATGGGTATGGTTTTTCAAAGCCTTCAGCGCATGAATACCCGTATTTCCGGAAACGCTTTTCCCGGATAGCTGAAAAAAGAAGCCGGGCAGAACGACTGAAAAAGACGCGTAAACAAGATAAGCCGATCGTTCTTTTTGCTCCCGTGATGCGCACAGAGAGGATGCATATGCCCATTGTGAATACTCAGCCACTTCAATGGGATTATTTCAGGTGGCATTACGCTCTTATTGACTATTTTGCGTCAAGATCCGATTTCAGGTTCGTATGGAAGGCGCTTTTACAGCCCTTGGGTTTCGGGGATACTATCCGTGATCTTTTGCAGGACAAGCGCTATGGGAACATCAGTTTCAGTTCCGATAAGTTAAGCGAATGGATGATCGCCGCTGACAGAATATTGTGCGATGTTCCCGGAGGGGCGTTTTATGAAAGCATTTTCAGCGGGATACCGACGCTGGCTTTTTACCGTCCGAAAGACCAGGAACTCCGCAAGGATGCTTATCATGTTTTCGGCCCGAGTTTACAGCCATATTCGACCATTGAAGATGGGATCAAAGCGGTTGAGGATTTTCTGGACAGCGCTCCCAAAAGATATATTGTTACAATCCCTCAAGAGCGATCGTCCGTGCCCGGTATTCTTATGAATGGCGTTCAAGAAAGGCAAGATCATGTCGGAAGAATATAAATATTTCAAGAACCAATATCTTGACGACATCAGGGAAAACTATTTCAAACCCGTGCTCGATGATGTTTTCAAAAAATACGGGAAGAACATAAAGGTCATGGGGGATGTAGGTTGTGGTAACGGCATATTCAGCACTTATTTGAAGAGAGAACGCGAAATAACGCTGTGCGGGTTTGACGCCAGCGAGTACGCCCTTGAATGTGCGCTGCGGAAGGGCATGGACAAAGTCTTCTTGAACGAGGATTTCAGCACGCGGGCGTTGCAGGTAAACGATGCTTATTTTGATTTTGTCCTTAATAAAGATGTCCTGGAACATCTCATGGATCCGGAATTCTTGATAAAGGAGATCGCCAGGGTGTTAAAACCCGATGGGCTGTTTCTTTTGCACGTTCCCAATGATTTTAACCTGTGGAAGAGGATCCAGTTTGTTTTTTCCAACAGTATCGATACGTACAGCTATTGCCCCGGCGCGAAGCAGTGGAACTGGCCACACATACGTTTTTTTACGTTTGAAGGCATAAAAGAACTGTTGCACATGCATGGTTTTGAGATCATAGAGAATTACAGCTCTTTTTTTGCTCATCGACTTTCGAAAATACACAGGATCCCGGGATATATGCCGGTAGCCAGGTTGCTCGCCGGCAGATATCCGTCGCACTTCTCTCAGGCGGTGAGCGTTTTAACGAAGAGGGGAAAAAAAGCATGAGAAACGAAAGTTCAAATACATCGAAAAGGTCCGCGGATGTCGTTTTGCTGCAGTTGCCCTTTTGGGGGGTAGGGTGCCCGCCTCTGGGGCCGGCGCTTTTGAAAAGCTACCTGGCGCAAAACGGCATTTCCTGCAAAGTATTCGATATCAACGCGCATGCCTACTCTATACGGGGCAAAAGATATTTCGACTGGTGGGAATTGAAGAACGGATATTATTTTTTTCAGGGCGACGAGGGGAAAATGCTTGAGTATTACCGTGATAACAGGGCGTTATTCCTTTTTTATATAGGTGAGATCATCAAGCTGAGCCCGAAGGTCGTCGGGTGCTCATGTCATAATACTTCCATCACGTTGAGTAAAATATTTCTGGGGGAATTGAAGAACTACTTGCCGAATTGTAAATATATCCTTGGAGGACCGGAAGTTGCCGGATTTATGAATAATGCGGACCAGCTCTTGTCGGAGGATTATATTGACGCCGTGGCGCTTGATGAGGGTGAGAAGAGCCTCGTTGGCTATTTCCGGGGCCTGGAGGAGGATTCCGAAGGCCCCATACCCGGTCTTGTGTACAAGAAAGACGGACGTATCATCGAAGGCGGGGAGGTCGATATTATCGGGGACCTGGATGAGCTTCCCTTTCCCGATTTCAGCGAATTTAACCTTGAGCATTATTATAAACCGAACTCATTGCCAAGTTATACCTCCAGGGGATGCGTGAACAGATGCATATATTGCAGCGGCAGGACTTACATGAAGCGCTTCAGGAATCGGTCCGGTAAGAGGATATTCGAGGAATTCAAATATCTGAAAGAACATTATCCCGAGGCCGACTATATAAGACTGTGTGATAATGTCTCCAACGGCGATATCAAAAAGCTGGAATCGCTGTGTGACCATTTAACGGAGGCGGACCTGGGTATAAGTTGGACGCTGGATAATGCCGTTATTCGCAAAGAAATGAGAGCGCCGCTTTATAAAAAACTAAAGAAAGCGGGATGCACGCTGATAGGTTACGGTTTGGAAACGCCGTGTCACAGGATACTCGAGAACATAGGCAAGCATTTTTCGAGGGGGGTTGATTTTGTAAAAGTGTTCAAAGAGGGCAAAAAGGCCGGGATATATATAAGCGTTAATGTGATGTTCGGCTTGCCGGGGGAAACGGAAGAAGATTTCAGGTATATGATCAATTTTGTGGTAAAGAACAGACGCGCGTTTAACATGCTGAACCCGTCCCTGACTTTTTGCGAATTTTATCCCGGTTCAGCAGGGTATGACGAACCGGGAAGGTTCGACCTGGATATGGCCAAGGGAAGCCTTTTTTGGGAGTCCGTCGATGGGGCCAATAACTATCTCGTAAGGATGAGGCGTTTTGAGGAATTTTGCAAGGTTCTGAACAAATATAAATATGACACTCTTTTTTATGTCAAGGAGCTTCCGAATAAGCATGCCCTTTTATTTGAATATTATTTCATAAGCAATGAGTACGATAAAGCCATGGAGCATTACGGGAAAATACCGCTCGATCAGATCAATGCCAAGGTAAAAGAGATATACCGCAAGATCAACGGCAAAAGCGTGCCGGGAACCGGGGAAAAGAAACTGCGATTAAGCGACTTTATAGAGAAAGATAAAACGTTCGAAGAATCATTTTTGGAGGTTTCTTTGGCCGAGGCCATAGAACAGTTGCAAAAGACGGACGTATTTGAACTCGGCCCCAAAAAGGCGTGGAAGCGGAAGTTGCGCTCCTTTGCACATCGCGTAATAGGTTATGACAGGATCGAGGAAAGGGTCAGCAGCGTTTATTCCATGATGAAACTTATTGACGCCAAAATAAACTGTTATGCGGCCGCCGCGTACAGCCACAAAAATGGAATAGGCGAAGAAGAAAAGATTGAAGTAAAAAATCAAAGGATGCGTGGATTGACCGGATGAAGATCGTTCATTTTACCCATAACGTTATCGACGGCGCAGGAAAGGCGGCGTATCGATTGCACAAGGCGCTGCAGCGGGAAGAAGGCCTGGAATCTTTGATGCTGGTCTGCAGGAAGGGACATGGGGACGATTCGGTCATCCAGGTCTGCAACACTCTTTTTACGGACAGGCCCGGTTTAGCCGGGCTCGGCGAAGACGTTTTCAGGAAATTCTTCAGAGCTATCCCGTATATCTGCAGGCAGGTTTACTGGAAGATGAAGAGGCGCAAATGGAAACCGCTGACGCTTTTTAATTTCAATATTCCGTATATTTCCATGCGGAGGATAAAGAAATATCTGTGCGGCGTCGATATTATTTGCCTGCATTCGGTCCAGTCATTTTTATCCCCGGGACTGATCAGGGACATTCACAGGTTCTGCCGGGCGCCCGTGGTATGGACTTTGATGGATGTTGAACCTTTGACCGGCGGATGTCATTTTAGCGGAGAGTGCAGAGGTTTTGCGGGATCCTGCGGCAATTGCCCGCAGCTCGCCGTGCGGGGAGAAAATGACATCTCAAGACGCATATGGAAGGAAAAACGCGAATATTTCAGGGATGTCCCGCTTACTTTCGTAGCCGCCTCTTCCTGGGTCCGTGAGCATATCGCGGACAGTTCATTGTTCGGCTCCAGACGGATAGAAAAGATATTCCTTGGCGCGGATCGCAGTATTTTTGAGAGAGTGCATAAAAAAGCGGCACGCGAGATACTTGGCCTGCCGGAAGAAAGCAGGATCATCCTTTTCGGGTGTTTTGACCTCGATGATCGGCGAAAGGGAGCGGATCACCTGGAACGGTCCCTGAGCGTCCTGCCCCGGAAGATCTTGCCCGGTCACAGGGAGCTGTTTGATCAGGTAGTTCTTGTTACTTTCGGCAGGACGGACGGACGCACCTTTTCAGGAATACCGTTCAAATGGATACATCTCGGGGAATTGAGAGACGACAGGCTTATCGCGCTTTCGTATCAGGCCGCGGATGTTCTGGCGTGTCCGTCTATTGATGATTTTGGACCGATGATAGTGAATGAGGCGTTCATGTGCGATCTGCCCGTGGTTGCTTTTGACCGCGGGGTAGCTCCGGATCTGGTAAAAACAGCCGGATCCGGTTATATAGCCAGAAGATACGATACCGATGATTTCAGTTCGGGCATATTGAAGTGTCTGTCGGAGGAAGAGAATGGGGCGGCTACCGACGAGATCCTGCGTTTAAAAGAGATGTGCAGAACGGACTTTCAGGCGCGGCAGTACGCGAGACTTTTTGAAAAACTTCTAAGCGAAAAAAGCGATAAAAAAGGAGTTTTATGAAAAAAAATAAAAGGTCGAGAATATATCTCAATAACGAGATAGGTAGGGATGAGCTGGAAAAAATGCTGAGCAATCACGCTTTCTGGGAAAATAGCGCAGAAAGATTTGCTTCTTCCAGCAAGGTTTCCTGGGGGGACAGGAACGCGATGAAGCTTGAGATCGGCAATATCTCGGGATATATCGTTCATGGGGATCTTGTCCTTGACGCCGGTTGTTCGAACGGGTTTTCTACTTTTGAAATAGCGAAGGATAAAGACATCAGGATCAGGGCTTTTGATTACAGCGAGAAAGCCATACGTATCGCCAGGGGGGAACAGCCCGCCAAGGACCCCCATGGGAAAATAACATTCTACTGCGGCAATATCCTTAATATAGGGGAAAAGGACGCCGTTTTTGATGCTGCCTATACTATAAGGGTCCTGATCAACCTGCCGACGTGGGAGAGGCAGAAAGAGGCTATCCTGGAGATACATAGGGTATTAAAACGCGGGGGGCTCTATCTCATGTCGGAGGCATTTTCGGGCAGCCTGAAAAAACTGAATACGCTCCGCGGCATGGCCAGCATGAAACCGCTGGGTGTGCATGAATTCAACCTGTACCTGGAAGAGCAAAAGCTTGAAAGTTTTGTTAAACGACATTTTGATGTAGTCGCCATAAAGAGGTTTTCCAGCGCGTATTATGTCGCTTCCAGATTTTTGCGTTACCTGACGATGGAAAAAGGCGATGAGGATTCTTACGATAATGAGATCAATAATCTGTTCGTTAAATATCCGGAAACGTCGAATTCCGGGGATTTCGGCATTCAAAAACTCTATGTCTTGAAAAGGAAATGATCATGAAAAAAACCATTTTACTCACGGGCGCTGCCGGATTTATCGGAAGCAACTTACTGGACCACCTATTCAATAAGTACCGAGACTATCGCTTTTTAGTGCTGGATTCATTGACGTACGCGGGTAATCAAAAGAACATTTCCGCGCATATACAGGATTCGGAGCGATTTGAGTTTTGGTACGGGGATGTCGCGAACCCGTATATCGTGGAAGAGCTGATGAAAAGAGCCGATCTTGTGGTGCATCTGGCGGCGGAAACCCATGTCGCCCGGTCGATCTTCGACAATTCCAAGTTTTTTCATACCGATGTGATAGGAACGCAGGTCCTGATGAATGCGCTGCTTAAGTGCAAACAGGTGGATAGGTTTATCCACGTATCCTCGTCGGAGGTGTACGGAACGGCCCTGACCGACCCGATGACGGAGGAACACCGGCTTGATCCCCGGTCTCCTTATGCCGGCGCCAAGGCCGGAGCTGACAGGCTGGTATACTCGTATTGCTGTACTTATCCGAACCTGCCCGTGGTGATAATCCGTCCGTTCAATAATTATGGTGCGCGGCAGCATTTGGAAAAAATGACGCCGCGTTTTATCACTAGCACACTGAAAGGCGTACCGCTGAAAATTCATGGCGACGGCAGCGCAAAACGCGACTGGATATATGTCGGGGACAATTGTGAGGCCATCGACAGAGTCTTGCATATGAAGGATTTCGGCAAGATCAGGCATCAGGTCCTTAATGTGGGGACCGGCAAAGCCACAAGCGTGCTGGAGATGGCGAAGCTGGTTTTAAAGATCATGGGAAAGCCCGAAAGTCAGATACGGTTCATAGGGGACCGGCCGGGTCAGGTCGAACTTCACGTGGCTTCCACGCGGAAAGCGAAGGAATTGATCGACTGGAAATCGGAAACAACGCTGGAAGAAGGCATGAGAAAAACGATCAAGTGGTATGCGGAGAATGAGGCATGGTGGAAAGAGCTGGAATGGATGAAAGAGGTCCCCATACATACCGCTAACGGGAATGTTGAGATGCATTGATTCTGTTTCAGTGGCTAAGGAAAGGGTTTTGGAGGATATATGAAGATCGAATTTTACAGGCACAGCCTAGAAAAGGAAGATAAAAACGAAGTGGCAAAAGTCCTGGATTCCGTTTTTTTGACTTCCGGGGAGTGGACAAAGGCGTTTGAGCGGAAACTAGCCGATTATGTAGAAAGCAGATACGCGGTGGGATTGACTTCCTGCACGAATGCCCTGGAGATCACGTTGAAATATTTCGGAATAGAACAAGGTGACGAAGTCATCACGACGCCCATGTCCTTTATAGCGACTGCGAATGCCGTGGAATATTGCGGGGCGAAGCCCGTGTTTGTTGATGTGGAGCCGGACACCGCGAATATCAATGCGGACCTGATAGAAAGCGTGGTCACCCCGAGGACAAAAGCGATATTACCGGTGCATCTTTACGGGCATATGTGCGATATGGGAAGAATAAGAAAGATCGCTGATAAACACGGCCTGAAAGTTATCGAGGATGCCGCCCACTGCATGGAAGGTCAAAGAGACGGCATCAAACCGGGACAAGTGGGGGACGCGGCCTGTTTCAGTTTTTACGCCACTAAGAACATTACCTGCGGGGAGGGCGGCGCCGTTTCGTGCAATGATCCGGAGATGTATGACTGGTTATTTAAAGCAAGGATGCACGGGATGACCAAGAATGCGGCCGATCGTTATTCTAAAAAATATGAGCATTATGACATGGACTTTCTGGGGTTTAAGTGCAATATGAGTAATATCCAGGCCGCGCTTTTAATCCATCAGATTGAAAGGATCGAGACGTTGCTGTCTGCAAGGCAAAGGATCGCCCAGCGATATGATGAAGCCTTTCTCGGCAATCCTGGTATAAAGGTGCTTGGGACTTTGCCTGGGACCAGACACGCCAGGCATCTGTACACGATACTGGTCGATCCACGTAAGAGGGACGAATATATGCACAGGTTGCAGGAAGCGGGCGTCGGTGTCGCGATCAATTACAGATCCATCCATCTGATGAAGTATTATCGCCAAAAATACGGGTATAAAAGAGGGGATTTCCCGGTATGCGAAAGGATAGGGGATTCGACTATTTCCATTCCTTTTTATCCCAAGCTGAGCGATGAAGAGGCAGGATACATTATTAACGCGGTGAATTCAATGACGAATTCGTGAGTCGATCGGGAGGTAAAATGAACAGAAGAAACGAGCAGATCGAAGCCGTTAGCGGGTGGTGGAACACTGAAAGAAACAAGGAAAAATGGGACAGGGCTTATATCAAGACAAATGTTCATGGCAGGATGTATTTGAAAACACGGCAAAGGCGCGTTCTTAATTACATGAATGAGGCCGGCTTAAAAGAGGGTTCCCGGGTTCTCGAGTTGGGTTATGGCGCGGGACAGACGGCTTTGGAGCTCGGGAAACGGGGATTTGAGGTCTACGGCTTGGATATTTCGGAGAAATTTCGTGAGGTAGCCAGTGCAAGGTGCAGGAGGATGCATCCGGAGGGAAAATTTTATTTAAAAACCGGGAACATTGAATCAAATTATGAATTCAAGGATGGTTTCTTTGACGCGGTGGTTGTGGTTGGAGCTTTGCAGTATCTTTACGACCCTTCTGTCTGTCTGAGAGAAGTATTCAGGGTCCTCAGGCCCGGAGGGTTCTTTGTAGTAGCCCAGAGAAATATTTATTCTCTGAGCAATTTGACTTCACCGAGGGAATTCGCGCGTGCCTGCGCCCATTTTTTCCTGAGAGAAAAATACGAATTATTCCCTTCGTTCAAGTCCATACTGGTCGACTCAAAACTGGGATGTATATTCAAACGGTTTGAAGGCTCAAAGTTTTTTAATACGCGATTCATGCTAAAAGGGCATGATGAGTGGAAATTCAAGATCAAAAAAAGGATAAATTCATATTTCTCCCTCAAGTCGATACTGAAAAGGGAGGGGTTCGCCACGCTTAAAGCCGATGGTGCCTATTATTGCGTTTCCGAGACACCGCGGTTCTTCTATATCAATCTGAAAGCGGACAGGCTGATCGAAAAAATAAACGGCAAGCTGAGAATACCTTATTTGTTCACGTTGGGAAGAAGCATTGTTTTGCTGTGTAAAAAAGGGGCGAGGGAAGCGTTTTTGCAAAGATCGGGAGGCATGTAATGACTTTGTTGCAGCGGTTGATCGACAGCGTTGTTCGCATAGTATCAAAATGGTTCAGCGGTACGGACAGCGACGATAAGGAGCGTAACGAGCCGCCTGACAGCATATACCCTTTATGGTGACGAGGAGCTGGTATCCATGGGAAAAGCGTTTTTTTATTCTATCGTTTTTATATGCGGCCTTATTGCGGTAGCAGAGATATTATTCAGGCTATGTTACAGGATCATGCGCAAAAGGCCATATCAGTTTATCCCCAGGATACCGTTTAAGAAAATGTACATTGAACCTCATCCGTACCTTCCCTATGTTTCCAAGAAGCATTTTCTGTGCAGCGAGAACATAGCGGCCCGGTTCCAGCTTAATCAGGATAAAGGGTATAAGTTCACGGAACTGAAAACGAATAATTTCCGCCATTATAACGGCCCGGACGGCAGCAGGGACATTGTGATGCCTAAACCTGAAGGTTTGACGCGGATCAACTGTTTAGGCGCTTCGACGACAGGCAACTATATCTTCTACAACGGGCGCCAGTATAGTTATCCGATGGAATTGGAGAAGATCTTGAAGAATTCTTTCCCGGGAAACAATACCGAGGTCAATAATTGCGGACAGGGTGGATATACCAGCGCGGAAGTCCTGATAAAATTTTTATTAGATACTATAGACACGACTCCTGATATCGTTGTCCTGTACCTTGCGTATAACGATCTACAGCCGTCCATGACGGATGGTTTTCAGGGCGATTATTCACATGCCAAGAGAAATCTGGGTGAAATATATCATCGCTATGAATTTATCTCAAAAATTCCTTATATACCCCTTGCCATCTGGAACTATCTGATTAATGCGCGCACGTTTGGTCAGAATATACGCTTTACTCTTTTAAGCGCGATCGCCCGCAAGAACGCAAATATCGACAATGATTTCGAAGGTTTAGGAACGTATGAGAGAAATATCGAGCACATAATAAATATCTGCAAGGCGAACGGAATACAAGTGGTCTTGTCGACGTTCTGCCACTATTTATATGACGGCATTAAGGACAATAAAGAACATTTGAAATATCATGAAGGCATCAAGCTGGAGAACGAAATAATGAGGGGACTTTCCCGCCGGCATGATGTGCCGCTGGTCGACAATGACATGTTGATACCGAGGGATAATAAGTATTTCGTGGACAGCATACATTTCTCCCCCGAAGGCATGCAGATGCTCGCGGAAAACATTTCGAAGCCGATTATCAATATTCTTAAGACGGAAAAAGTCGGGTCGTTGCATGGAAAGCAAGCTTAAAAAAATATTCATTACAGGTGGAACGGGACTATTGGGACACTATCTGGTAAGAACCGCGCCGGGGATATATGATGTAAGTTGTACCTATTTTCCCGGGAACAAGAAGCACTCCGTGCCTTATGTCTGCGGAAAACACCATCTCGATATCAGCGATAGAGCCGCGGTGATGGACATTATAAAAAAGGCGAAGCCCAATCACGTGATACATACCGCGTCCATTGCTGACGTGGATTATGTCGAGAAAAACAAAAAAGAGGCGGAGATGTCCAATCTGGGAGGCACGAAGAACGTCATCGAGGCATGCCGGGAAGTAAATGCCGGTCTGGTGTATACGTCTTCCAACGCGGTATTTGACGGGAAGAATCCGCCTTATTCGGAGGATGATCCGGTCAATCCTCTTAGTTACTACGGAGAATTAAAGATAAGAGAAGAAGAGCTGGTCAAAAAGAGCGGGCTGGAATATGCTATCGTAAGGCCCATATTGATGTATGGGTGGAACCTTGGGACGGAAAGAAAAAATCCGGTAACATGGCTTATTGATCTTCTCAGGACCGGCAGGGAAGTCAACATGGTTGATGATATCTTTTGTAATCCCCTTTTTGTCGAAGATTGCACGAAAGTGATATGGGAGATCATCAGATCGGACAGAAAGGGCCTGTTTCACGTCGGGGGAGAGAACGAGATATCTAGATATGAATTCGCCCGTCTTACGGCCGATGTTTTCGGTTTCGACACAAATTGTGTAAAACCGGTTAAAAATTCTTTTTTTGCGGAAATAGCCCCACGGCCGCGAAATACCACTTATTGCATCAATAAGATCAAGAGGGAGCTGAGAATTTTTCCTTTGGGCGCGCGTGAGGGCTTGGAAGCGATGAGGGGAGCAGGACATGAAACCTCCTGAAGTATCAATAGTAGTCGGGGCGTATAATTGCGGAGAGTTTATTCAGGCAACCGTTTGTTCTGTTATCGATCAAACGTTCAAGAATTGGGAATTGATCGTTGTTGATGATTGTTCAACCGATGATACTTATGAAAAAGTCAAAGATATGCAGGACGGGCGTATCAGGATAATCAGGCGCGACAGCAACAGCGGCCTTCCGGCAGTAGCGCGCAACGAGGGCATCAAAACCGCGAAAGGAAAGTTTATCGCTTTTCTTGACCATGATGACATATGGTTCAGTGAAAAATTAAGCGTCCAATTAAGATATTTGGAGAAAAATACCGACATAGGACTTGCTTCCTGCTCATTGAGAACCATAAGCCCTGATAGAAGATATAATAACAGGCTGGTTACTGCCGATAAAAGCGGCCATCCAGATTATATCTACGATAAACTGTTGCGATCCAATTTTATTGCCTGTTCATCCGTTGTCGTGAGAGCTTCTGTTCTGCGGGATATCGGATTTTTTGACGAGACCCCGGAGATGGTGACCGTGGAGGATTGGGATCTGTGGCTCAGGATAGCGCGAAAACGCAAGGTCGTGTTCATTCCCGAAGTATTGGGTCTTTATAGGAGACATAGCGTCAATCTTTCCTCGGATGTCGAACGGCTCCAGAAAGCGCTATACGTCATAGACAAACATCTTGAAAAGGACTGGATCACTCAAAGACAGGCGGATGGGGCAAAAGCAAATTTTTATATTTGCGAGGGATGGAAATTCATCGATAAGGATATTAAACTCGCCAGGTCGCTATTATCTGAAACGCTGCATTTTAAAAAGTACGGCACGAGGATATTTTTCGCGGGTTTTTCCGGAATGCTCTTATCCGCGTTTCCGCCTTTATGCAGGTTTATCAAGAATAGGTCATTGGACAGGAAGCTAAAAGGCGCCATAAATTTTTGGAAACCGGACAAATAATTATGTGCGGAATATTTGGATCCATCACCAGAGAAGGGCTTGAAGGCAGGGAGATCGATCAGATCTCCCGTGTTTTATATCCCAGGGGACCTGATGACGAGGGCAGGGCCAGGATCGAGGCCGGGGGCGCGGTTATCGATCTGATTCACAGGCGCCTCTCGATAATTGACCTTTCCAGCCGCGCGCATCAACCGATGTGCGATGAGAGCGGTACCGCGTGGATAGTGTATAATGGCGAGATATACAACTACAGGGAAATAAAAGAAGAATTGGTGCAAAAAGGATACCGGTTCAGGTCGGATTCCGACACGGAAGTGGCATTGAAGTCATATCGGGAATGGGGAACGGACTGCGCTAAGAAGTTCGTGGGCATGTTCGCATTCGCTGTTTTTGACAAGAGCAAGAACAGGTTTTTTATCTTCAGGGATCACGCGGGGATAAAACCGCTCTATTATTATTCCCGGGACGGGATATTCATGTTCAGTTCGGAACTGAAAAGTTTCTTTCAGGTCCCGGGATTTAAGAAGGAAATAGACAGGGAAGCGTTGTATCTGTATCTGCTTTTCGGTTACGTGCCGTCCCCTTATTCCATATTTGAGAATACCAATAAGCTGGAAGCGGGCTGCATCCTGGAGGTCGATCTGGAAGGGGGCATCAAGAGATCGAGATGGTGGAACGCGGATGATTATCATGGCCGGGAAGATAAATATCTTTCGTTCGATGAGTCAAAAGAAGCCCTCAAAGAGAAGTTGTTGGCTTCATTCAGATACAGGCTTGTTGCCGACGTCCCCGTAGGAGTCTTTCTGAGCGGGGGCATAGATTCTACCTTGATCACGACCTTGCTGCAGAGGAATATGGACCGTCCGTTAAGAACTTTCACTATCGGGTTTCATGAAAAAGGCTATAATGAGGCGGCATGGGCGAAAAATATCGCAGAATATCTGAAGACCGAACACACCGAATTCTTCTGTACCCCTTCTGATGTCATGGAAGTTATGAAGAAGCTTCCTCAAATTTACGACGAACCGTTCGCGGACAGTTCGGGGATTCCTACATATCTTTTGTCAAGACTCTCCAGAGAGCGTGTCAAGGTCTGCCTTTCCGGGGATGGAGGAGATGAATTACTTGGCGGTTACGACAGATATAAAAAAATAAAGTTGTTCTACAGGCTGCTCCATCTGCCTTTTGCCCTGAGGAAGCATTTGATCAGGAAGCTCGGGTTCACCGCCAGGATGAAATTCATTAGCGAAGATAAGATATTTAAGACCTTTTCCATGCTGAACAGCGAAAATTTTTCTCAGAGTTATGTTTCACTTGTGAGCTACTGGAATCCTTACCAGCTTTCGGAGTTGATGGGGGCGGATAAAAGACATTTTCACAAACTTTTCTCTGAAGAAGTCGAAGGGGATTCCCTGGCCGAGAAGGCAATGCGGTGGGATTTTAATTATTATCTTCCTGATGATTTGCTCACAAAAGTGGACAGGGCATCCATGGCGAACGGCCTCGAAGCAAGAGTCCCGATTTTGGATAAAGAGGTCTGTCAATATTCTTTCAAGATTCCTTTGCGGCACAGGTGGAACAAAAAAATACTTAAATCCATCATATCGGATTATCTTCCCAATGATCTTTTTTACAGGCCTAAACAGGGTTTTCGTGTCCCCATTTACGAGTGGTTCAGGAAGGACCTAAAAGAGCTGTTTGCCCGGCATCTTTCAAAAACCCGGCTGGACAGCCACGGGCTTTTAAACACTGATTACGTGCTTTCCGTGCTGGCCCGGTATCTTGACCGCGGAAATGTTTCCGTGCACAAGCTCTGGGCGGTGTTGATGTTCCAGATGTGGTATGAAGAATGGATGGGAAAAAAGTGAAAGTAATCCATATTACAAATATGTATCCGACAGACTCCCATTCCTATGGCGGGGTCTTTGTAAGGAACCAAATAGATTCATTGGGGAGACATGGTTTGAACATAAAGCTGAAATGCATAGGCCGGCCGTTTGGCGGGTACAGCAGGATTTTTTCCTTTAGAACAGAGATAAATGAGGCCGATATAATACACTGTCATTTCGGGCACACGGGGTCTTTGGCGCTTTTCTGGAAGCTTTTGGAGCGTAAACCACTGGTTGTTTCCTATTGCGGTGACGATCTTATGGGCGGAGTAACGGAAGAAGGCAGCTACCATTTGAAAGGCAGGCTTCTGGCGTCTTTAAATTCTCTTTTGTCCAGATATGTCGATTGCGCTGTTGTCAAGTCAAGACAGCTTGCGGAAAAGGTGAAGACAAAAAGGGTTGAACTCATTCCTAACGGAGTTGACATGGATCTTTTCAGGGAAATGGATAAGCAAAAAGCGAGAAAAAAAATCGGCTTAGAGACCGATGAAGAAAGAATTTTTTTCTTCTTGGGTCAAAAAAATGAACCGGTTAAAAATTTTTCCTTGTTTGAAAAAAGTTTAACATACCTGAATTTTAAATTTAAATTTTTTGTGCTAGAAAATATTTCATATAAAGATGTAGTGTATTATATGAATGCGGCAGACGTTTGTGTGCTGACTTCGCTCCATGAAGGCTCTCCGAACGTTATAAAGGAAGCAATGGCTTGCAATAGGCCGATCGTTTCCGTGGATGTGGGGGATGTAAGGGAATTGTTGGGGCCTGTGGAAGGATGCTTTGTAGTGCGGCATGATCCGAAGGAAATAGCCGGTGCCATAAGAAAATCGCTGGATTTTCAGAAAACAACAGCACGCAGCCGGTTATTGGATTTGGATCTTGATCTGGATGGAACAGCTAAAAGAATAATAAAACTTTATGAGGATATTTTAAAAAAGTAGGCTTTTAAAACATGTGCGGAATATTCGGAACGATAACAGAAAAAGGGCTTGATGCCCGCGAAATAGAAAGGATCAAGGGATCCCTGCGCCACAGGGGCCCTGATGACAAGGGTAGCGTCAGGTTCGATGCGGCGCCGGGCGGTGTCCTGGACCTGGTCCACCTGCGGCTTTCGATCATAGACCTGTCCGAAGA
>Ga0180432_10000937_pt1 | contig 46968 bp, 38 predicted proteins | sample SS_ome_10_FD_132414 | JGI IMG/M metagenome (GOLD analysis project Ga0180432, IMG submission 132414) | Hypersaline lake sediment archaeal communities from the Salton Sea, California, USA - SS_1_MS_2 metaG | ecosystem: Environmental > Aquatic > Non-marine Saline and Alkaline > Hypersaline >...
GAGATTGTGGGTTGTCGGGTGCCATGCCCACGCTTGTCGTGGGCATGTTTGCGGGCGTTGCAAAACATGCCCACGGCAAGCGTGGGCATGGCACCCACAGTTTCAATGGTCGTACGGTACTAGTTTGTTCCCTATCACCGGTGTAGCCCACCCCCAACGCAAAGGAGTCCGTCATGAGCAAGCCACTGAATCGACGACAGTTCCTCGGAACGACGGCGGCAGGAAGCGTCCTGCTGGCCGGACAACTCGGCGCCCGGCCGCTGATGGCTGCCGAGGGTCAAGGCTGGCCTGAATTGCCGCCCGTGAAAATCTACAAGGTTTATATCGGCCGCACCGGCGGGATCTACCTTTCCCGTCCCACCGACGAGATCGCCAAGTTCGACAAGTATCTTGCCAATCTGGAAGAGAAGTTGGGCGTAAAGTTCCTCGGCGGCGAGGTGGTGCCCCCGGCCGACGCGGCCAAAATCGTTCCCAAGCTGGCCGACGCCGACGGCGTCCTGCTCTTCCACCTCTCCGGCCACGGCGGCGGCGCCCCGAAGAAGGCCATGAATCAGCTTATCGACGCCGGGCTGCAAACGGCCCTCTTTTCGCAGCCGTTTAGCGGCCACGGCTGGATGTACTTCCCCGAGTGGAAGAAGGCCGGCAAGAAGGTCGTCGTCCTGCCCACCAGCGACTGGAGCGAGCTGGATCGGATCGTGGCGTTGATGCGCGTTGCGCCGCGGCTTCGCCAAACGAAGATCCTGGTGGTCCGCGGGCCGCAGGGGACGGCCGCCGCCTGTAATGCCGAAGAGGTCAAGAAACGCCTCGGCACCGAGTGCATCCCGATCAGTGTCCAGGAAACCGTGAAGGCCCACCAGGCCGTCGACCTGAAAGACGCCGAGAAGGAAGCCGAAGAATACTGGCTCAGCAAAGCGAAGGAAATCGTCGAGCCCAAAAAGGAAGAAATCGTCAACTCCGCTCGCCTTTATCTCGCCATGAAAAACCTCATGATCAAGCACGGGGCACGCGCCACCACCAGCTCGAATTGCATGGGCGGACCCGCCAAGGGATGCCTGACCTACAGCAAGCTCAACGACCTCGGACTGGTCGGTGCCTGCGAGGGCGACATGGACTCGACCCTGACGATGCTCATGTTCCAGTACGCGTTCGGCATCCCCGGCTTCATCAGTGATCCGGTGATCGACACGTCGAAAAACGCCTTGATCCACTTCCACTGCACGTGCGCAACGAAGATGGACGGCCCGTGCGGCAAGCGGCTCCCCTTTAGAATCCGCACCCAAAGCGACAGCGAGCGGGGCGTGGCCCTGGGGGTCGAGCAGCGGGTCGGCGAACCGGTTACCTGCGCGAAGTTCATCAACCTTGATGCGATGCTGATCTCCACCGGAAAGATATTCAAGGTCACCCGCGACGAACTCGGCTGCCGCACCCAGTTCTGGACCGAGGTGCCCGACGCCGAGAAGATGTTCCACAACTGGGGCGAGGGCATCCTCAAAGGCGGCACAATGGCGCTGTTGCACCGCGACGTCTTCTACGGAGATCACCTTGCCGACATCAAAAACCTCGGCACCCTGATGGGATTCAACGTCGTCCAGGAGGGGTGACTCCGGTGGAAAGTCGAGAGTCGAGAGTCGAGAGTGGCGAGTCGAGGGTAGACGGTCGATAGGGTGGTTGGGATTCAGGGTTGGGGGCTGGGGTTTCGAATATACGAGCGGTCGCCGTACAAACCAGACCAGGATTAGAGGAGGATCTTCTACGTCTTTTCGGCAAGCGTGTATGAATCGTTTTGACGCGTGTGGTATCGTTGGCTGCCAAAGCAGAACCCTGTGGAGAACGGCAAATGACCACCAAGAAGACACGCGATCTTCCTGCGCGGCTTAAGGGTGTTCGGCGGCGATTCGAGAATTGGCGTCAAATCAGGCTCATGAGAACATCGCCGACGTGGGCACCGTTCTGGGTTCTGTAGAACAGCGAGTTCTTCCAGTAAGCGGAGGCCGGACCGCAGGTCCGTGCGGAGCCGGCGTGCAGCAGCTTTGGTCGCTTGACAACGCTTCGTCCATTTCCTACAATACGGGGCGTCTTCCAAATGAAAAATATCGGATCAAGGGAAATATGGCTCGTCCGAAAAAATCTGCAACACGAACCGAGCGCCGTGATTGCCGTGGGAATCACGTAATCGACGTAGAATACGGCAATTTGCTGAAATGAGTCGTATCAGTACACATCAAGGCCAATGTTGCAAATTTATTGCGAGGAGCCATACAATGCGAAAAGCCGTTGCGTTGTGCCCGTGCGTGTTGAGTGCGGCCGTTTTGGCAGCGGTCTCATCGGGCGGGGCTCTGGCCGGCGACGTGCCCGAAAACCTGGCCCCCGGGGCAAAGGTCTCGGCGAGCAGCCACTTCAGCAGCCAGTATCTTCCGCAGATGGCCGTAAGCGGCAACATCCCGTCGCAGTTTCAGGATGACAACGACTGGGCAGTCAAGGGAACGCCAGACGGGGAATTCACGCTGAGGTGGGACAAGCCGGTCGAAGCGGCGCAGATCGTCTACTACGCCCGGGTGACCAGCCCGCTGCTGGAGTGCTTCAAGGACTACGAGGTCTATCTCAACGACGCCGAGAAGCCGGTCGTCCGGGGCACGCTCGAGCGTCGCCGCGGGCCGCAGACGATCAACTTCCCGAAGCAGAAGGTCTCGCAGATCCGCATCAAGTTCGTTTCGTCGCATCCGAATTCGCCGAACCCCGGCGCGGCGGAGATTGCCGTCTACGGGTCGCCGGTCACCAAGAAGCAGTTGGCCGCGATGCGGATCCCGCCGAGAGAGAAGACGCCCGAGGCCCAGGAGCTTCGCCGGGAATTGCTCGACGGCAGCCTCGGGTTCAAGGACATCCTGCTGGTGAAGCGCAAGCCGCTGAACATCTCGCACGTCTACGTTTATCACGTCGAGGGTTTCCGGCCCGGCGGCGGGCTCTATATCTTCTCGCCCGGCGACGGCGAGTTGAAGTGTATCTTCGACGCCGGCGAAGGCATGATCACCACGGCCGATCTGTCGTACGACGGCCGCGAGGTGGTTTTTGCTTTGCGTCGCGGCGGGCACGTCGGATCGAACCCGGTCGCCCACATCGAAGACATTTCGCGATACAAGGAAGAAGAAAGCAACTACCAGATATTCAAGATCAACATCGACGGGACCGGGCTCGCGCAGCTTACCCACGGGCCGTACAACAACCTCGATCCGTGCTGGCTGCCCGACGGCGGCATCGGGTTTATCTCCGACCGGAAGCCGGCCTACGCCTATTGTTACGTCGTCACTTCGCCCGTCTTGTATCGCATGGAGGCCGACGGCTCGCGCCAGAAGCGGCTTTCGGCCAACTACCTGATGGACTTCACGCCCTCGGTGTTGGACGACGGGCGGATCATCTACACGCGTTGGGAATACGTCGACCGGGCCGCGTGCCCGATCCAGAGTCTTTGGGCGATCAACCCGGACGGCACCGGGCTGGCCGGATTCTACGGCAATCGGGTGATTTCGCCGGGCACGTTCATGGACGCGCAGCCGGTCCCCGGTACGAACATGGCAATTGCAACCGCGACGAACCACAACGGCTCGTGCCGCGGCGGCATCGTGGCGATCGATCCCTCGAAGGGAGCCAACTCGCCCGAGGCGATTCGGAACCTCACACCGGAGATCAACATCTATGCCCATCGAGTCGGCGGCGGACCTTGGGGGAATGGAATGCTCGACTGCCGCGTCGGCGGGACCTACGAGAAGCCGCTGGCCTTGAGCGCCAACCGGTTTCTGGTTTCCAAGGGCGGCACGATCCAGTTGCGCGACTTCGACGCCAACGCGATCTCGCTGATCTTTCCCGAAGGCGGGATGGGCTGGTACTGCCCGATGCCGATCATGAAACAAAAGCTCCCGCCGGTACACACCGGAAACATCATGGACCGGACCGTCGCGTTGCCCGAAGACGGCAGCGTTTCCGGGGCGTGGGCGACCGTTTTCATGCAGGACGTCTACAACGGCCTGGAACCGGACGTGAAGCGCGGCGAGATCGAGCAGATCGCCGTCGTGCAGGAGATCGAAAAGAGCACCCACACGCCGCAGAACAACAAGACTCCCGACGGGCGCGGCATGCGGAACATCGCCGTCTTCGGGTTCCAGTTTCCGCTGGTCTCCTGCGGCGCCACCTACGCCCCGAAGAGGGTTTGGGGGTTCGCCGACGTGGACGAGGACGGCAGCGCCGCGTTTAAGGTCCCGTCGGAAGTGCCGATCTATTTCATGGCGCTCGACGGCGAAGGGCGCGCCTTGCAGCGGATGCGGTCGTTCACGCACATGATGCCGGGTGAGGTCCAGGGATGCGTCGGATGCCATGCCGACCGCAACTCGGCCACCACGCACGGCGGCAAGCAATTTGCCATGCGCGGCACACCCCAAGAACTCAAGAAGCCTGCGTGGGGTGTGAAAGGGTTCAGCTTTCGGGAGGTTGTCCAGGGGGTATTCGACCGCAACTGCATCGAGTGCCACAACGAACGGGAGCAACCAGGCAACGTCGACCTGACCGGCGACATGACCGATTTCTTCAACGTCTCGTACGATATCCTTTGCCGCACCGGGACCCAGGCGGAAAACAACTGGATCCGCCACGGCAGCCCCTCGGGGCGAGAGTACGACAACGTCCGCGGAATGAGCCCGTACACCGAATGGATCTGGACGATCAACGGCGCGGGGCACAACGTGCTCGAGATCGCACCGCGCCGCTGGGGCAGCCCGGCGAGCAAACTGGCCGAGATCATCCGGACCGGCCACCCCGACGAAGACGGCAAGCCGCGCGTCGATGTGCCGGATGAAGACCGCCGGCGGGTCTATCTCTGGCTCGACCTGAACGTCCCGTACTACGGCACTTCGTCATCGAACCACAAGGCCCGGCTCGGCAGCCGGCGAATGATGCCGTACGATCTCGATCGCGTGCTGGGCGAGGTCGCCTCGCGGCGATGCGCCGGCTGTCACAAGCAAGGCGTCCCGCGGAAGTTCTACACCCGGGTGATGAAGCCCGAGCACAACAACTTCCTGCTGGCCCCGTTGGCCAAAGGAGCCGGCGGCATCCAAAAATGCGGCAAGCCGGTGTTCCTCTCGAAGGACGACCCGGACTATCAAAAAATCCTCAAAACCTTCCACCCGATCCACAACTTGCTGAAAGAGCGCCCAAGGGCCGACATGGAAGGATTCACCTTGATATGTGAGTAGACCAGGGAAGCGGCACAATAACGCGTGCCGCAAACGATTACAAAAGGAGGGGATCTGATATTTTGGATGAGAATGAGAAATAGTCGGGGCGACTGGATTCGAACCAGCGACCTTCTGACCCCCAGTCAGACGCGCTATCCAGGCTGCGCCACGCCCCGTGATAGATGGTGAAAACGACCAGCCCTGTCCGTACTTTCGTATTATTGCATCTCGGACCGGTTCGTGCAACGGGATCTGCGGACCTGCTGCGTGCGTGCCGGGGCTTTACCAGCTTTGCTCAAGCCCGCATTTTGGACACAGATGGGTAAAAGACAGCCGACCTGGGGCTTTGTCAAGTCTTGATTTTTGGGTAGCCACGGTTGCCAGACCGTGGGAATCCGCACTCTGGCGAGTGCAGCTACCCCAATTTTGAGACTTGACAGAGTACTGGGCTTTGTCTGAAAACGGCTTTTTGTGTGTAGCTGCCGTCGCCAAACGGTGGAAGAAGCCGCTTTTTACGAAAGATTGACTCGTTAACCAACGCTCTGGCGAGCGCAGCTACGGATTTTCAGACAGAGCCTGGAATTTGCTTTTTGAAAAGGGAGTCTCTTGCAACCATTCATCGATCGACTCAACGGGGCTGTTCAGCGATGCGGGAATCCCGTCTTGGTGGGGCTCGATCCTCGCAAGGACATGTTGCCGAGCGCCCTGAAGACGGAGGAGATCGCGCATCCCCTCGAAGTGGCTATATCGTACGCGAAGTTTTCGCGGGAAGTGATCGATGTGGTTGCCCCCCTTGTCCCGGCAGTGAAGCCACAGGCGGCGTTTTTCGAGCAGGTCGGGCCGCATGGCATGCAGGCGCTCGCCGAGCTGGTTCGATATGCCCAAGAGAGGGGATTGCTGGTAATCGTCGACGGCAAGCGAAACGATATCGGCTCGACGGCCACTGCATACGCCGATGGATTGCTTGGGCCGGGAGACCAAAGCCCTTGGCGGGCCGATGCACTGACGGTGAGTCCCTATTTGGGCGATGACAGCCTGAGGCCGTTTGTCGAGGTGGCCGTGGAGCGGTCGGCAGGCGTCTTCATATTGGTGAAGACGTCGAATCCCGGCGGGGGCTTGTTTCAGGATCTCGTGGCCGATGGCAGACCGCTTTATCGGCACGTGGCTGAATACGTGGAATGTCTGGCTGCTGAAACCGTTGGTGAGTGCGGTTATGGGGCAGTTGGGGCCGTGGCGGGGGCAACTTATCCCGAACAACTTGCCGAACTTCGTTCCGCGATGCCCCACACGTGGTTTCTGGTGCCCGGTTTCGGCAGCCAAGGGGGAACCGCCGCCGATGTCGCCGCTGCGTTCGATCGGCAAGGTACCGGCGCAATCGTCAATAACTCCCGCGGCATCATCTTTGCCTATCACCGAGGGCCGTATGCCGACAAATTCGGCGACGGGCGCTGGCAAGAAGCCGTCGAAGCGGCAACCCTGGACATGATCGCACAGCTTCGGACGGAGACACCGGCAGGGAAACTGATGGGCGGGTGCTAACTAATACGACAGCGCCAAGTTGAGTGTCACCACGGTTTAGCGGGCGGGCTTGCCCGACGCTAAACGGCATTTCATACCGCGAATGCAAGTTGTTACTTCACAACAACTTCCGTTACTCTGCGGTAGCAACTTGGCGCTGTCGTACTAAGCACCGTCCGAAAAATAACGGTCGCATTCGTAGGACGGGTTTCCCTACCCGTCAGGGAAGGAGACGGGTCAGGAGACTCAGGAGACCCGTCCTACGACAGTGGTTAATCTTGTGGTGGCGGTATTTGGGTGGTGAAGAAGTCAGTCAAATGGCGGGGACAGGATTCGAACCTGCGACCTCGAGGTTATGAGCCTCGCGAGCTACCGGGCTGCTCCACCCCGCGTTGTGGGTAGATGGTGGAATGTCCACCACCATTATCGCTATTTTATTCATAATCCCGATTCCTGTCGAGAGGAGGGAATGACCTTTTTACTACAGCACTATCTTGTTGGGAGGGTGGTTCTTGCTTGCCGTTACCGCAATAAGTTGCTAAAATTAAGGGTGTTGGCCAACACCTCAGGAGGGAACGTTTCACCGCGAGGGCGACGGGGGAGTATGAACCCCACGCGTTAGAAGGGTTTCTGGGCCGAAAGGGCGGCAAACCAGGTTTGGCGAATCCTGGGACGTCTTGCGCAACCCCACCCGCCGACCGGACAGAGGAAACGCATCAATGGCGGCCTTGCAACCAAATCAGCACTCTGGCGAGCAGCCGGTGGCGTCCCGCGTTCTTCAGCCGCAGAGTTCGCCTCAAGAAAAGACCGCGTTGACTTCGGCGAGACTCTGCAAGGCCGAGCGACTTGACGAGGGTGACGGGCCCCCGTCAAGTTCTCAGGCGTTGAAAATGGCGAAGTCCTTGGAGCCGCCGGAGCCGCCGCCGCGGTCGTCCCCAAAACCCCTTCCGCCGCCTTTGCCGAAATCCACGGCGGGCGCAAAGTCGGTCGAAGCGGCCCCCGGACCGCCGAAGCTGCCTCCCGGATTGACCGACACGATTTGCGACGTTGCCGCAGACACTTCCGAGCATCCCAAACCGTCGACCGGGCCGCCACGCCAAACGGGCTTTTCGTTATTCGATCCCTTCGCAGCGCCCGTTCGCGTCGATGTTGCTGAGGTGTCGATTGAGGAGGAAACGTTGAACTCAAAGGCGAACGGGGGAGTCGCCAAAACCGCGATCCGCAAATCGCCCCCTTGGGTTGTCAGCATGATCGTCCATGCGGCACTCTTGACGATGCTGGCAATGGCGGTTGTGATCACCCGATCGCGGCGGGACGTCGAACTCGTAGTCACTGTGAATCCGACGAACGAGGAAAGCGAGCCGCTGCTGTTTGATGACTGGCTTGGCGCGGACGAAGAGGCACTGGATGAGAAATTGACCATTACGCCGGAGAATCTCCCACCGGTTAACGATCCGCTGGCCCCGCCTCCGATTGCCTTGATCCATCCTGCGCCGGAAGGCAACCAGGCGACCAGCGATTCCAAGTCGGTGGTAAGCGGCTTCGCCCTTGGACGCCAGGAGGGAATGAAAAAGAAACTCTTGGGGATGTACAAGGGCACGGGAAAGACCGAGAAGGCCGTGGAAAACGGGTTGAAGTGGCTGGCGAGGTTTCAGTTGGATGCCAAGCTCCGGGGGCAACTCAACGCCAGCAATCCCTTGGCGGATCCGGATCGCGACGGCTCTTGGAGTCTTTGCGGACCGTTCACCAACGGTGCGCGGGAAGGCATGGACAACCCGGCCGCCGCCACCGCCATGGCCTTGCTGGCCTTTCAAGGCGCCGGCAATACGCCCGGGAAAGGGCCTTTCGGGCGAAATGTGAAGCACGGTTGGGAGTGGTTGCTCAAACAGCAGGGCAAAGACGGCAATTTCTTCCACGAGGGATTCCGCGGCCAACGCTATTACACCGAAGGCCAGTGTGCCATCGCGCTGTGTGAGCTGTACGCGATGACCAAGGATCCGAAATACAAGGAACCAGCCGAAAGGTCCGTCAAATACCTGCTCGACGGGCAAAGCCGGTTGGGAGGATGGAAGTACGAACCGCAGGGGAGCAGTGACGTCTCCGTGACCGGCTGGATCGTCATGGCGCTGCAGAGCGCGAAGAGGGCCGGACTGGAAGTACCCCCGGAAACCTTCGACAAAGTACACCATTTTCTCGACGTGATCGCCCTGGAAGGTGGAAGCCGTTATCCCTACGAACGCAATAAAGATGCGAGTCCGGCAATGACGGCCGAGGCCCTGCTCATCCGCCAGTACCTCGGCTGGGAACAGGACGACTCGCGATTGCTCCGGGGCGCCGACTACATCACATCGCCGGAGTGCCTGATCAGCTTCCAAAAAGGACGGCGGGACGTTTACTACTGGTACTATGCCGCGCAGGTTGCACGGCACATGGACGACGAGTTCTGGGATCGCTGGAATACGGTGATGCGCGAGGAGGTGCCCAAGCACCAGGTGCAAAGCGGCCGGGAAAGCGGCAGTTGGGACCCCAATCTGCCGGCGATCGACCGCTGGGGTTCCTACGGCGGCCGGCTCTACGTTACCTCCATGTCGATCTGCCTGTTGGAGGTCTATTACCGGCACATGCCGCTCTACAGGCGTATTTATTGAGGCGCATTCATTTGGCATTGGCGCTGCCAGCCCCATCGATTCCCCGAAATGGAAAAATGGGCAGATTGGGCGATATGCATGTTTTCAGATGAAGCCACATGTCGATCTACTGGCTGAGAATCGGCTGTTTCCATCCGAATTGCTCTGGACGCGGGCGGCTGGTTCTGCGAAACTCCCGCCCTTCTCAGTCTTTCAGAGCAAGTTCGGCCATGATCCGCTCCATCTTCCAATCCTGTAGAGCATGTCAACTAGGCCGCTGGTTCGGCGCCGTGTTGTTGCTGGCATGCATTGGCTTGCCGGGTTGCAACAGTATGGGGTTCCGCGAGGACCAGTTGCAATATGACCCCGCGCTCGAACTTGGACCGGCACGTCGGCCGCCCTTGGAAAACAGCGATTTCTTCGGGGTCAGCAACAAGGCCCGGCAAATCGAACGCAATTGCGCGCGGTAACCCGGCTTTCAAGAGTACCGCGAGAACAGGCATCTCCGAGTGCGTAAACGTTTCCGTGCGGCCCGGCCGGCTTATCGGTGATAATACGAACCCGGGGTGGGCCCGGGACGGCGGGTTACGGTGTTCGGCTTCTGATCGGAGGGTAGGGCCAGTCTTAGTCCGGGCGTGAGGTAATCGAAATCGTCGCCCAGCACGTCACGGTTGAGTTTGTGGATTTCGACCCAGCGCGAGGCTTTACCCAACTCGTATCGGGCGATGTCGAACAGGGTATCGCCTTCCTGGACGACGTATTGCCGGCCGCCGGCGTAGTTGACCGGCCGATAGCCGGCGGCGCCGGCCTCGCGACGCTTGACGGTCTCGCGGCGGCTTGGCTTAGGGCACAGGTCGGGATACGTCTTTTCCAACTCGGTTACGTTGGGGGCGGAGATGATGTCGCCGACCGAGAGTTCATTTTCGCGGGGTATCTTGTCCCGGTTGTGTTCGGCCAGGGCGCTGAAGTATGCCCCGGTGCCGTACAGCTTTCGTGAGATCTCCCAATAACTGTCGTTCGGCCGGACTTGGTAGGTGCCGTTGCCGTTTTGCAGGGTTTGGCCGGTTTGCCGCGTGGGGGTGCTGGCGGGCGCGTAAAGCGAGGCCGTTCGAGTATTGGAAGCCGTGTATTGGTTGACTTGGTCCTGCGCATAAGGTTGTTGCGTCTGATAGGCTTTTCCGCTACCCGGCGAATAGCCGCCCGTGATTGCACAGCCTCGGCTTCGGCCACCCGTCTGCTGCGCGGATTGTCGGATTGGCGGGGCATCGGGCACTTGCCGGTCGCGGAAGGGATTGGATTTAGGCACATTGGCCTGCCCGCTTTGTTCCCGGGGTTTCGGGGCCGATGGGTTTGCACCGTTTCTGTAGGAGCCGTAGTGGCGGGCCGTGTTGGGGTTTGGCATGTATGACGGCGCCCTGGATGCGCCGGCGGCGGTCTTCGATTTATTCTTATCCGAAGCAACGTTCCATCGGCTGGCCGGGGTTTCCGGCGTCTGTTTCGAGACAGTTTTCGCCGGTACTACCGTTGTCTTGACGGCGGGCATCGAGCTGGAATTGTTCTTTGCCAAGGTCTGTTCGGCAGCGGGAGTTTTGTCGTTCTTCGCGGCGTCCTCGTCTTTCGAAGCTTCCGTTGAATTCGACGCTGTGGAATCGTCGTCTCCCTGCCTGAGCCGGTTGGCCAGGACCAGGCCGAAGATGACCAACAGCACGCCGATCACTGTCAAACCGATTTTTGCTTCCTTGCCCATACCGGTTTTTCTCTCCTTGTCCATGTCGGTTTTTTCTTCCTTGCCCATGCGTGAGCCTCCTTGCTGTCTGATGGGAATGTTTTTTATTGGAAATGGATTTTTCCACCCGGGGCCAGCTTTTTCGCCGGCGAAACGGGCGGGTTTTGTCTCATAGCCTTGCCGCTACGCGGAGCTTCGCACTCCGTGAACGTGGATTTGCTTCGATTTCCTTGTCGCCCGGTCGAACCGGTTTGGCGGTCAACGCTTCCATTCGCGGATCGGCGAGAAACGCCTCTTTCACCCGTCGATCCTCCAGCGAGTGAAAGCTGATGATTGCCATCCGTGCCTTGGGCGCCAGGCAGTCGGGAATCCGCCGGAGGGCAATCTCCAGTGATTTCAGCTCTTCGTTCACCGCAATCCGCAAGGCCAGAAACGTCCGTGTCGCCGGGTCGATCCGATGCCGCCCACGCGACGGCGGAACGGATCGGCGAACCAACTCCGCCAGTTCCGATGCCGTCTCGATCGGTTTCGCTCGGCGCTGTTTCACGATTGCTCGGGCAATGCGACGGCTGTGTCGTTCTTCTCCGTATTCGTGAATTAACTTGGCCAGGTGTTCTGCACTCAACCGGTTTATCAAATGTCGAGCCGGTTTCCCGGTCGTCGGATCGAACCGCAAATCAAGCGGCCCTCCCGCCGAGAAGCTGAAACCTCGTTGCTCGTCTGCCAACTGGTCGCTCGATACACCCAAGTCCATCACAATCCCGTCCACGCCGGTGATTCGCACTTGTTGCAGTATTTCGGGAAGGTCGGCGAAGTTGGCATGGGCAACCTTGACGGGTAACCCGGCCAGGTTCCGCTCGGCGGCGGCGATCGCGGCCGGATCGCGGTCCAGCGCCACCACCGTTCCCGACGAGCCTACCCGCTCGGCCAACGCCCGGGCATGGCCTCCCGCGCCGAGTGTGCCGTCGACCAGCACCATGCCGTCACGCGGCCTGAGCCACTCGACGACTTCACGGAGCATGACGGGTACATGGACCGGGGAGTTCGTCATGGGTGTTTCGAAATTGATGTGTCAAGAAAAGACGCCCGACCTCGGGAACATCCATGGACCCATGTGAGGTCGAGTGCTTGCGGCAACCCCGCCGGCAAAGGCGACGAACGTTCCGCGTTCGCAGTGGGGAGGAATCCGTTCCCCCCTCCCCGCAAAAACCTCAACCTCGCATACGTGAGGCAGCAGCGCCGACCGGTGGCCATGAGCCGGCGCTTCGGTTCTTACGCAAGGCGAACAAATCGGACGGTTTTCTGTGTCTTCTTCTGTTAGTCTCCTTCGGAAATGATTTGCCGTACCAAACGGGCGGCTGGAACTCGCTGATTAAATCGTGGGTTTCGGACCGCCGAAGGCCGTCTCGGCAATCTCGTCGTAATGAATCTGTTGCTCGGCCTGGTAAGCCTTCCATCTCTTTGCACACCACAACTCCACGTGATCCTGGACTCCCAAAAGGACGCACTCCTTAGCCAGACCGGCCCAATCGGCCAGGTCCTGTGGGATGCGGACGCGTCCCTGTCCGTCCAGTTCCACACGCTGGGCCGCGGTGTAGAAAAGTCGTGTGAATGCTCGGACGTCGGGCCGTGTGGGTGACATGGCTTTCACACGCTCGGCCAGTCGGGCAAATTCTTCCTCCGTGTACAGGGCCAATGACTTGTCTGTTCCCGGTGCCAGGTAGAGGCACCCTCCTTCAGGGTCTTCTAGGGCACCCCGAAGCCGCTTAGGGATTGCCACGCGGAGCTTTTCGTCGATTGATCGGCTAAAGGTCCCGGTCAACAACATGGGTGGCCACCACGAGTTTCACCATATATCCCCATTAAGCCCCACCGCTCCCCAAGAATAACCGGTTCGGCCACCCGGTTCAACCCAGCTTTTTGGCCCCGAATCGACCCTTTGGCTGGCGGGATTTTTCGTAGCTCCTGATTGTCAAAGAACTTCCATCGATTGGCCGTCCCGGAAGGAATGGGAAATAAAATTCTGCCTCGGTTCTCAGGGGGCCGCGAGCGACTCCCAGAGGTCCTGATAGGCCTCGACCATGGTGCTCAGAGCGAAGTTTTCCTCTGCTCGATATCGGTTTTCCTGGGCCAATTGGCTCCTCAATGTAGGGTCCTTGAGGAACTTAACTATTTTGTCCGTAAAGGTTTGCGAGTCGCCGTAGCGGACCGTCTGCACGGCGGCGTCCGGGCCGAGCAGCTCCTCGACCCCCTCGACCCGTGTGGCGATTACGGGCAGCCGGCTGGCCATGGCCTCCAGGACCACGTTCGGCATTCCCTCCCAGCGTGACGGCAGCACCAGGAGGTCGCTGGCAGCCAGGATTTCGGGCACGTCGGCCCGCCAGCCGGCAAAATGGACCCGATCGGAGATCCCATGGCGGTTCCCTTCCGCGATTTTTTCTTGTTCAGGGCCGTTCCCCACCACCAGCAGATCGCAGTCGGGTAGCTGGGGCAGCCAAAGAGCGGCCGTTTCGAGCAGCCAGGCCACCCCCTTTTGCCGCTCTAATCGGCCTATGAACGTCACTACGCGCCGGTCGGCGGCAATTCCCAGCGGTTCCAGGTCAGCCGGTTCTTCAGCGGGGTATTTCGTCGAGTCCACCCCATTGGGGATCACAAGAAGCTTCTCCGCCGGCAACCCGGCTTCTTTCTTGCTGAATTGGGCGACCGATTCGCTCACGCACACATAATAATCGACTTTTCTGCTGGTCCGCTGGTCGACCCAGAGATGCCAACGGCTCTGCCGCTCGGCGACACGGATTCCGGAGACTATGCGAGGTACCCCTGCCCTTCGTGCCGCCATGCGACCCACAATGTTCGCATGGAAGAGGAATGACTGGAGAATCTGGGGAGACTGGGCGGCCAGCAATTGTTTCAGATGACGCACCACGCGAAGAATGTCCGCGTTTCGGCGGGCGTCCAGGAAGTACACGTCGATTTCTGCGGCTTGCAGGCGTGAAACCAACGCGGTTTGCCCGGTTTCCGGGGGCGGGGTAAGACTGTAGACGACGGGGCAAAACCGCTCTCGGTCCAACCGGGTGGCCAATTCGACGAGACAACGCTCGGCCCCGCCGACGTGGAGGTCTGTGATGCACAGTGCGATATCGAGTGGTTTCATGGGACGACCGGGGCCAAATCGTGGCGAAAGCAACCCCCTGCCCCGAACCGGGCTCGCGGCTTATACTCGTTTGCCTGCGCCCGGTAAAGTTCAAGTTGGGGCTTGTGAGACCGCGATGACCGAACTGGCTGAATATGATTACGAACTGCCGAAGGACCTCATTGCGCAATCGCCGGCAGCTCAGCGGAGCGATGCCCGGCTGCTGGTCGTGGATCGTGTGCGCAAGTCGTTGGAGCACAAGCACATACGTGACCTGCCGGAGATCCTTGAGCCGGCCGACTGCCTGATTGTCAACGACACTCGCGTCGTTCCCGCACGGTTGGTTGGGAACCGGACGGAGACGGGCGGGCACTGGGAGGGGCTGTTCTTGGAGGCGAACGAACGGGGGCTTTGGCGCGTACTGGGCAAAACCCGCGGAAAGCCGGTCGTCGGCGAGAGCATTACTTTGTTGAACGCCGAAGGCCAACCCGACTGCCGGCTCGTTTTCGCGGCCAAGCAGCCCGACGGGACATGGATCGTCCGGCCCGATCCGCCGGGAGAGGCGTTTGCCCTGTTGGATCGCGTGGGATGGGTGCCACTGCCGCCATATATCCGGGGTGGCAGAATGGTCGACGCCGACCGCGAGCGATACCAGACCGTCTACGCCGAGCGGCCTGGGGCGATTGCAGCTCCCACGGCGGGGCTGCATTTTACCGACGGTTTGCTCCGGCAACTGAAAAACCGGGGAATCACGATCTGCCGGCTGACGCTGCACGTCGGGCTGGGTACCTTCCGTCCCATCTCGGCCGACTCGCTCGCCGGGCACGAAATGCACGCGGAATGGGGAACCATCAGCCAAGACTGCGCCGACTCGATCAACGCCCGTCGCAACGACGGGGGCCGGGCGGTAGCGGTCGGGACCACCTCGGTTCGACTCCTGGAAACGGCGGCCGACGGCGGCGAACTGAAGCCGTTTACCGGCCAAACCGATTTGTTCATCCACCCGCCCTACGAGTTTAAGGCCGTCGATGTCTTGTTGACCAATTTCCATCTCCCTCGAACCACGCTGCTGGTCCTGGTCCGTACGTTCGGAGGGGATGAATTGATCCGTCGGGCCTACGAAGAGGCAATTCGGGAGGAGTACCGTTTTTACAGCTATGGAGACGCGATGTTGATTCTCTGAGCGGGCACCCCGGTTGGTCGGCTCGTCATCGGAGTCTGCACTGCGTATACTATATCACCTCTCGGGGGCTATTTGAGCAGAAAGGATTCCGCCGTGTGTGAAGTCCATGCCGAACGGGTGCTGGTTGTGCCGGCCGAACTGTTCCGCCGCCTGGGGTATTTCCAGGGCTTTTCGGGGGACGTGGATCGTTACCTGGAAGAGCTGCTAAGCCCGGAGAACACCAGCTATCGGCCGCGGGCGGAGGTGGAAGAAGACCCCGGTTTCAAGCAGTTGATCCCCTACGTGATCTTCCGCCACGTCGACGAACAGAACCGCGAGACCGTCTTCCAGTACACGCGCGGAGAAGGAATGGGCGAAGGCCGCCTGCACAGCAAGCACAGCGTCGGCATCGGCGGGCACATCTCGGCCGTTGATGCCGATCCGGCCGGCAGTGCGAACCCTTACGAAGAAGGTATGCGGCGCGAACTGGAAGAGGAAGTGCAAATCGACACGCCTTACACGGCCCGCTGCGTCGGCATGATCAACGACGACGAGACCGAGGTCGGCCGGGTCCACCTCGGGGTGGTCCATCTCTTCGACTGCCGGCGGCCCGCCGTCCGCCCGAACGAAACCGACATCACCAAGAGCGGGTTTCGCGAGGTGGGCGAAATCCTCGCCGACCTGTCCGGGTTCGAGACGTGGTCGGAAATCTGCATGAAGGCGATCTTCGGCAGCGGGGCCGGGGCGGCAAGCGGCTTGCCAAGTCCTTAACTTCAGGACTCGTGAACAAATTGTTTCCGGAATTCGACAGGATGCCGTGACGTGGTGCGGCGCCAATCAAAGGAGGGGGCACCTGCCCCCGGCACCTGCCCCCGGCCCATCCGGTTGCGGCGTTCACTCCAATGTACCGGGGGCGGGTGCCCCCTCCTTTGATTCGATGGCGAGCGGCAGGTGAAGCTTTCCCCGCGGCTACGTTCGCCGGACCGCGGATCGGGCCGTTCTCCACCGTCTGGCGACGGTGGCTACAGGCACATTCTCTTCCGCCGCTTGTGTTACGGCACGCAGGCCACCTTTCCATCAGCCATGCTGCCGAGGTAGGAGAAGAGATCGGCGTCGATGTTTTCCTCGAGAAATCGAACCGATCCGTCGGCGATTCCGAAGTTGGCCCCCCCGACGTGCTCGCTCCCGGCCGACTCGAAGAACCCGTTGTTCATTCCGCCGGGCTGCCCCGCGTCGCCGCCCCAGCCGGCGGTAGCGGTGGTGAACAGTGTGCAGACGCCGGCCAGGGCCCAGCCGTCGTTGCTCGTGCTGTTCCAGCGTTCGTAGCTGGCCGCGGAAGCATCGGGAATCAGACGCTGCATCTCGCCGGTGATGATTGTTTTGGACGTGCCGTCGCTGATGTCTTTGACGGAGGTGGTGCTGTTGGGCGAGAAGATGCCGGCGACGTTGTGCTGCTTGCCGCTGATGGTGGGTTTCGTCAGCGTGCTCCCCTGGCAGAACCGTTTGTGGATGGCGGGGCTGCCGACCGACTGGTTCCACCACCCGTTACACCGGCCGATGCAGCCTCCGTAGTCGTTGCCGCCGCCGGTCCAGCCTTGAAACGTGATCGCTTCGTCGCCGGAGCGGAACGAACTCCGGCGCGAAGGGCAATAGAAAGTGGCGATGTCGGTCGTGGCCACTTCCCGGTTGCCCGCCACGTTCGTGCTGAAATCCCATTCGTTGAACAGCGGGCCCATTTCAATAAACGGGAGGATGTACAGCATCCAACTCGTTCCGTCGCGGCCGGTCTCGGCTTCTTTCCATGGGTCGTAGGGCGAGGAGTACGCCGGATAGGCCGGTTCGAGCACCGCGCCGGCCGGGAAGACGCCCTTGGCCGACGCGTGGTTTTGAAGGGCCAGGCCGATCTGCTTCAGATGATTCACGCAGGTCATTCGCCGGGCGGCCTCGCGAACTGCTTGCACGGCGGGCAGCAGCAGCGCGATCAGGATCCCGATGATGACGATCACCACCAGTAATTCAACGAGCGTGAAGCCGCCGTCTTGGCGTTGTCTTGCGATCACGGGACCTGCCTTTTCCCCGCAGGAACAAACGTCGCCAAAAAACACACAAAATGCCTAGAATTTCTGGCATACGAAGGGGCCACAACCACACGCCCCATCTTATCCCCATAGCTTAGGTGAAATGCATACAACCTACAAACCCCCACGATGATGTGGAACAATGCCCCCGGATTAGTTGTTCGCTATTGCTTCGCACGCCGCCCGCGTTTTTCATACAATGCATAAAACCAGGGATTTGGCACTGAAGCACCAGGAAGAGCAAACCATGGAAAACCCCGTAAGGATTGTCGTCCTGGACGGATACACGCTGAATCCCGGCGACCTGAGCTGGGAAGACCTGAAGGCCCTCGGCACGTGCGAAATCCACGACCGTACGCCCGCCAAACAGGTTGTTGCGCGGGCGGCGGGTGCGGCGATTGTGCTGACGAACAAGGCCGTTCTTTCCCGAGAGGCGATCGGGCGTCTTTCCGAGTTGAAGTACATCGGCGTGCTGGCAACCGGGTACAACATCGTGGATGTCGAAGCGGCCGCCGAGCGGGGCATCCCCGTCACGAACGTGCCGACTTACGGGACCGCGTCGGTGGCCCAGATGGTCTTTGCTCACTTGTTGAATCTCGCGCAGCATGTCCAGCACCATGCCCAAACCGTTCGCGACGGAAGATGGACGACAAGCGGGGATTTCTGCTACTGGGACTACCCGTTGATCGAACTGGCGGGCATGACGCTGGGGATCGTCGGCCTCGGCCGGATCGGTCGGGCAACCGCCGAACTGGGCCGGGCGTTTGGAATGAAGGTGTTGGCTTATGACGTTATGCCCCAGCAGGACATTCCGGACGGGGTCGAAATGGCCAAGATGGATGATCTGTTTCAGGCAAGCGACATCGTCAGCCTCCACTGCCCGTTGACACCGCAAACCGAGAAGCTTGTCAACGCCGAGCGGCTGGCATTGATGAAGCCGGCAGCGTTGTTGGTCAACACAAGTCGCGGGCCGCTGGTGGACGAAACCGCGTTGGCCGAGGCCCTCGACTCGGGAAAGATCGCCGGGGCCGGGTTGGACGTCTTGGCGGTCGAGCCGCCGATGCCCGGCAATCCATTGTTGACCGCGAAGAACTGCCACGTCACCCCGCACATCGCCTGGGCCACGCGTTCCGCCCGGGCAAGGCTCCTGAATACCGTGGTCGACAACGTCAAAGCGTTCTTGGCAGGGAAGCCGCAGAACGTGGTGAATCTTTGAATCGACGATGGCCGAGCCATGTTGTACGACGGCCCTCCGAGGCCGTCGAATGCGGGGCTTGATGCGAAATTCACCAGTAATGGACGGCCTCGGAGGGCCGTCCTACGGGTTTTTCGGCCTAGCTCCCCCGCCCCTTTTTCAAGGCGATTCCCCAGGAAAAGCCTCGCCCCATACCTCACTCAACTCTTCTGTAATCTTTAATTCGTCTGCCCATTGCCGAAGATAGTCGACATCGAGCGCGTGGCGATTCGCTCGCAACAACGCCGCTGCGTCGGCTCGATCGATCAACCGGCCGACCTCCAGTTTGTGCAAGATCAAGTCTTCGCATGCCAGGACGTCGATTTCGACATCAAGGCCGGGCAGCCGGGTGGGAACGCGCCGATCGAGCGATTGGAAGTGATACGGTGACCGGGCGAGCAGCAAATCGATCTGTACGTCGACGAACGTCTCCGGTGGTTCGTATTGCAGTTGCACGATCGCCAACGCTCCGACGTCCACGACTGGCGGATCTTGCTTGAAACGCACATTGGCTGCGAGCAATCTTTCAAGAACATCGGGTAGATCGGCCTCACCGATGCCCATCAACACGTCGACATCCTTAGTAGCGCGGATGTATTTCCACGTTGCCAGGGCGATGCCGCCCACCAGCGCCAGCGGGATATCCAGCGGCTTCAGCGTTGCCCAAAGATGGCGCAAAACTTGGAGCACGATTTCACTCGGCATCGTCACCTCCAAGCGTCTGATTGAACCGGTCGACCATCCGTTGCATGACTCGGTGGTGTTCCTCCGTCTGTTCGGCATACCACTGACGGTACGCCGCTTCGAGATCGCCGTCGGGGCCGATCTCGCGGCGGAGCCCCGCCAGCAGGAACTGATGACAGGCGTCCATCAAATCGCACCAGATGGCGATGCACTGCTGGGGCGTCGCGTCTTTAGGAACCGACGGCGCCAACTCCGGCGGGGGAATCAGTTGACCGGACATGCTTGCTCCTCGAATACACCCTGTACTTGAGTCTACCCCGTTTCTTCGTCGGCGGGAAGACAAAATGACTTGGGAAGGAGGGGGTCAGGTCCAAGTTTTCGGCCGACGATTCACGTGAAAAACACGCTGTCTTGCCGAAAATTGGACCAGACCCCGACTTTTTCAACGGGCTGTCTAAGCTAAGATCGGCCAAGAAAACAAGTGCCGCAAGACAAAGTAGCAGGCTCCGCCAAGAATCAAAGGAGGGGGGCACCTGCCCCCGAACGTAACGTGTTGCTCTTGCTGGCCGGGGGCAGGTGCCCCCTCCTTCTATTCGTCTCATGGAAGTACCTGAAAAATGCGACAGTTATCAGCCCGCTGAAAAAGGAGGGCTCGCATTGCCTATATTACTTATCTTGTCTTGACTTCTCCCGAGAGAACCGTAACAATACTGGACCGCCACGGAAAAGCCACGGAAGTGAATGACTGAGGTGAAGCTGGCCTTTTTTCCGGTGTGAGGAAGATTTCGGGGTCAGCTCAAACCGAACAAGGGGCAGAAACAGATGAAGCTATCGCAAAGCGCCACATACGCCATTCATGCGGCAGTACACCTGGCGGCAACTGGAAATTCGTCCGCCGTTTCGTGTGGACAGCTTGCCCGGCGAGGCAACATGCCCGAGCGATTCCTGCTACAAATCCTTCGCGGTTTGGCGAAGCAGGGGATCCTGCAATCGTCGCGCGGCGGCGGCGGCGGCTTCAAGTTGCAGCGCTCGGCGGAGGCAGTCTCCCTGCTGGACATCATCGAAGCCATTGACGGTCCCCAGGGAACCAAAATGCCCGTCAACCTGTCCTTTTCCCAACACTCGCACGCCGTCCTGGAAACAACGCTGGAAAAGATCAACCAGATGACGCGTGTACACCTGGGGGCACTAAAACTGTCGCACTTGCTGGAATCGGCGACGGACGAACATCCCGGCCAAGAGGACGCCGCCGAGTCGATCGACGTCAGCGGCACGATATGGCCGATCGTGGAACGCCTCGCCGGATAGGTCCGGTCACTCTTGTGTCTCTTGTTGCCGGACCGGGTGGCCGGGCAGAGCGGCGGCTCCGTTCTGGTAAACGGCGACCTCGTCCGTGCCGTCGCCGTCGAAGTCACCGACGACCGGTTGGCCAAGGGGACCGCCGAGGCGGAATACTTTGTCGTGGGCATCGAGGCGGCGGTCGCCATTGGTGTCGAGATGCCAAACCCCCGCGCGGTACACGCCCAAGTCGTCGATTCCGTCGTTGTTGAAATCACCGACGAGCGGAACGTCGCCGCGCCGGCCGGCCTTCACTTTCAGATCCCCCTTACTCCATCGCCCGTCGCCATCGATGTCTAGAAACCAGACTCCCCCGCGGAAAATCGCGATCGTCGCGACACCGTCGCCGTTGAAATCGCCTGCCACCGGTTTGTCGCCGGCGAGACCGAATTCAAACACGTGATCGATCAAGTCGCTGCGGAGCGTGCTCTTGGCGGTGCGCTTCATCAACCGCCACCCGATCGTGGCTTCCTCGGGATCGGGCGGGACGTTCTTCGGCCGACCGATCGAGACATTCTTGGCGGTAGGCAGACCGGGCTCGGCCTGGATCGCCTTGGAATCGCCGATCCAGGCAGGGCCGAACGTGGCGATATCGGTCTTGCCGTCGCCGTCCCAGTCGCCGACGACCGGGAGATCGCCCGGCCGGCCGAGCTTTGCCCAGAAATCATCCCGGTCCCACACGCCGTCGGCGTCGAGATCGACGAACCACACGCCGTTGATATACACGCCGATCTCATCAACACCATCCCCGTTGAAATCGCCCGCGACGGGTATCGCGTCGGGTAACCCGAACCCGAACTCTTTCTGGGGGACACCCCGGCTATTGGCGATGACCCAACGGCCCCGGTCGATATCCTGACCGGTCCATGTCTCCGGATTGAAATAGGGATTCGCCGGGTCGGTGGGCTTATCGGAATGGATGCGGCTGCGGCGCGGCTGACCGCCGTTGATGACGCTCAGGTGCCAGGTGTAACGGCCGGGCCCGCCGGACCCTATGAACATCGCCGGCTGGATGACGATCTGCGGCGGAACCGGATAGTAGACCGCACCGGAAGCCGGAGGCAGCAGCGGAGCCGCCGGCCCCGTCGGCGGCGGGGACGGCGGATCGGGAGTATCCGGAAAGAATGCCGGAGTGCGGTCGTACAGCACCTCGCTGAAGTTGTAGTCTGTTGCCGAGTCCCCCGGCCCGACGTGGATCCGCGTGATTGCGTCGTTCTGATGCTCACCGACGAAGAGCATCAGTTTCAATGGGTCGGGTGGATCATGCGGGTTGAAGGCCTCACCGCCGTTGCTGCCCGGAGTGTCGATGCTGTCGACGTATCCCTCCGGATGAATTTCGTAGACGGTGTAGACCCCCGGGCGCAGATTCGTGAACTGGTAGTAGCCGTTGGCGTCGGTTACCGTGGTGATCGGCTGGCCGTTGTCCCCAAGGACCGGAGCCCCCACGACGTTTCCAAGTTGCAGGACGACGCCGGCAATGGGGCTATCGTCGGGAGTAAATTGCCCATCGCGCACGCTGGCCGGATCGGGCAGTGGATCGAGCAGCCCGACCTGGATCGTCGGGCCGTCCTTGAAGACATAACCCGAGATGCTCGCCGGAACCAGCTCGCAGAAGTCGTAGCCGACCGCATTCGCGCCGGAGGACAACTGAGCGTCGATGATCCGATCGGGTCCGTCGAGAATTCCGCCCGCCGAGCCGGGAAACGTCTGGCCGTGTATATAATCCTCCGGCTGGATTTCTTCGACCCCGTAGGTTCCCGGCGGAAGGTCTGTAAAGGCGTACTCGCCGCCTGGATCCGTCGTCGTCGAGGCGATCCGACCGCCCGAAGCGTCGAGCAGGTAAATCGTCACGCCTTCCAGCAGCGGTTCGCCCGGATCGAAGGTCCAATCGCCGTCGAGGTCGGCATAGACCGTGCCTGCAATGCTCGCCGGCCGAAATTCGCCGAAGTTGTACTCGCTCCCCTGTTGGCCGCCGACCAACTGAAATCCGTCGATGCGGTCACCGGGATTGTGGGCGGTCCCGCCGGCGGTTCCCGGCGAGTCAACGCCGTCGAGAAACCCCGCCGGCTGGGTCTCTTCGATCCAGTATTCACCCGGGTAGAGGTCGTCGATCTCCCAGTAGCCATCCGGGCCGGTGGTCGTCGAGATGGTTGCCCCCGGCGTTGCACCGGGGCTTCGGTCGGGCACGCGCATCGACACGCCGCCGATCCCTTCCTCGCCGGGTTCCCGTACGCCGTCGTTGTCGGTATCGTGATAGACATACCCGCTAAGGCCCACCGGTTGCGTCTCGGCGAAGTTGTTTTCCACGCTGTCGTCACCGCCGAGCAAGGTAATGTCGGCAATTTCGTCAACCGTCACAACCACGCCCCGGATTGCACCGCCAACCGTACCGGCAGCAGCGCCGACACTGAGGTATCCGCCGGGCTGCGTTTCGACAATCCGGTACGTCCCGGGCAGAAGGTCCTCGAAGCCGTAATCGCCGAAGGCGTCTGTAATCGCCGTCTGGCCCGTGTCCACCCATTGACCGGCTTCCTCGATAAACAGGGACAACGCGACTCCCTGGATTCCCGGCTCGCCCGGCTCCTGCGAGTTGTTCATATCCCAGTCGTCAAAGACCGTCCCTGAAATGGTGACCGGCAACGGGGTCTGCTGGATTGCGAGCATCACGCCGGCAGTCTGAATGGGAACGGGCGTGGTCGAGGGCGGAACGTAGTCGTCGTCCGGCAAATCGAGACCCGCGGCTACCACGTACTGGTCTTGAAACACGCCCGTGTCGACGGCGTCGTAATAGTAGTCGGCCGTGAACGTTGCCGTCAACAACGCGCCCTCGAACTCCGCTCCTTCGGCAAATGCGCTTGGGCCGCCGTTACCGGCATCCTGGTATTCGTCAACGTCGACGTCGAGTACGAGCCGATCGCCTGCGTCGAATCCGCCAAACACGAGCGACAAGGCGGTCCCGCCGTCGACGATGGCGGAACTTATCGAATCGACGCCGGAGTTCTGGACGATCGACAGGCCGACGGCCCCATAGACACCCAACCCGCCGGGTTCGGTATCGAAGAACGTGTCGCCGCCGGTGAGGCCGTCGACAAGCTTGTCTCCTTCGATGACCAGCTCGGCCAACTGCGTACCTCCGGCGCCGCCCGACCAGGTTACTTCGATGGCGTCGCCTTCTTGGTCCTGGCCGCTTCGATCCTCGAAGTAGACGGCGCCGAGTTGAATGGGAACGGCCGCCAGCAGACGGCGCGGCTCCATTTGTTCGACCCGGCAGGTCCGAAAAAAGCCGTTGACGCCGAACGGCCGAAAGGGGGACCCGGATCGGCGTGCTTGTTGACCCGACTTGAGTAGCTTCCGTAAGAGACCCACATCAACCTCCATGTCGATTCCGATTGTGGGAACAGTCAATTCCTTCCCCGAAAAACATCAATGTTGCGCGATACTTCCTGTGTCTTCCTGCAACCGCCACATGCGTATGGTGGTGTCGAAACTTCCGGAAACGAGCGACCCCGAGTGCGGATCGAAGGCCAGCGAGGTCACCGACCCGGTATGGCCGACCAGCCGGCATTTCTCGCGCCGCGAGCCGACGTCCCAAACGCTGATGTCGTTCCCGCTCCCGCCGGAAGCCAATGTCTCGTTGCCGCAGAAGACGAGTGTCAAGACGTTGCCCACCCTGGCGGGCAACTCGGCCGTCAGCCGTCCCGTGTCCAGGCGCCAAAGACGGATCGTCCGTTGCTGTCCCCCGGAGGCCAAATACCTGCCATCGGGCGAATAGGCCAAGGCGCAGATGCGTCGCCGCGGCCCGACCAAATCGCTGAGGAGCTGGCCGGTCGAGGTGTCCCAGATCCGGATCGTTCCCGCGCGCCCGGCCACGGCGAGTTGCTTTCCGTCCGGCGAGAACGTTACCGCGCGAATGTCGCTGCCCGGGGCATCCAGCACCTTCAGCAGCCGGCCGTCGTCGCCGTCAAAGACGCGGATCTTGTCCTCAAAGCCTACGGCCGCCAGGAACCGGCCGTCGGGGCTGTACGCCAGCCCGTAAATCACCCCGGGCAGACGCGGAATGACCTGCGCCGGTCGATCGGAGGATGGCCGCCAGAGCCGGATCTCGCAGTCGTCGCCCGCGGTGGCCAGCACCTTGCCGCCGGCGCGAAAGGCGGCCGCCCGGACCCAATCGGAGTGTCCCGGCAGGTCTTGCAGCAATCGCGCGTCGAGCACGTTGCAGATTCGCACCCGATGGTCGTCTCCGACGGCAGCGAGTCTTTCCCCCTCGGGATCGAGTGTAATACACGAGATGACAGGGCCCTTCCCCCCGCCCAACTCGATCAGCCGGTTTGCCTTACATTGGGGGACGGCTGTTTCGTCGGAGGACTCGACCACCCCCACAATGCCTATCACGAGAACGAAAAAAAACATGAAAAACAGCGATTTTCCCATCTTGCCTACCCTCTTCTGATTATCTAGTCAACAGAATATGGTCCATGTATAGAGCGGTAGCGCACTGACCTTAAATACTCATCGGCCGTAGGGGTTGATTACCCAAAGAGGAACTTACAGAAGCCGAAGACATCGAGATGGAGCAGAAAGAAGACGCTGCGCGAGCATCCCCCGGTTGAGGGTCCCGTGTATTGCGGCGTTTGCTCGATTACCGGTTTTTCGACAGGTAATCCTGGATCAAACCCTTGTTTTCACGGGGTCAAACGCCTCTCTGGTACCCAAACTGGTACCTAAACCCGCTTCGTATGCCCTCCAGAGTTCGGCCGACACGTCCTCAACGTCCAGGTCGACGTAGTATTGGAGGGTGGTGCTGATGTTCCGGTGTCGCATCAGCCGCTTCAACACCGGGGGCATCACTCGCTTTGCCCACCGGGTACCAAACGATCGGCGGTAATCGTGAGGGGTAACGAGCTTTTTCTTGGCAGGATCGCCATACACCCCTGCCCGCCTGACAATCGCCCGGATTACCTTCCCGACGTTCTGCCGTCGTCGGTTTCGGCAACCGGGCAACGGAAACACAACCCCCACTCGCTCGGCTTCCGGTACTCTGTCGATCATTTCGCAAAATTCGGGAGCGATTGGCGCCAACTCGGCACGGCGGGCCTTGTGACCGTCTGCCCGAAACCGGAACACCGGACGGTAGCCAGACTGTACCATGATGCAGACCGCCGCGGATTCGTCCCAAGAGAGCCCCAGGGCCTCGGAGTGTCGCAACCCGCTCCACCACAACCCATCAAGGAACCATTGCCAGGAATCGACGTAGGTAGCCTCTACGGCCTTCTCTACGGCGACAAGTATCCGCTCGTGTTCTTCCGTGACAATCGCCCTCCCTTTCATTTTGCGTTCCCCGGATCCCTTGGGAACGTGAATCTTGGGAACGTCGGAAATCATCTTCATTTCCTTTGCCCAATTGAGGGCCGCTTTCAGGTGCCGACAGTAGCATCCCACGGTCGCCGCCGATCGCCCCTTCGAGAGTTCGGCTTTCCACCGGCTGATACCGTCTTCGTTCAAGTCCCGTAACTTGGCGGGGGCAAGTATCCGGTTGACGTGCGCAAAGGTACCATCCACTTTATCGATGGTCGACGGGGCACGCCCCGACAACCCCTCGCTGATGTAGCGGTCGCAGAACTCTTCCCAGGAAACCCTGCTGGGGGCCTTGTAGAATCCGAGGTTTAATTCTGCCTGCCACTCGCTGGCCTTCTTGTCGGCCTGCTTGCGGTTCGAGGTCCCGGTTGACCGCTTGACGTGTCGGTTGGTTCCCGGCTCCCGATATCGCATGGTGAGGTTTTCGCGGTCATTTTCCTGGATGACGTGTACGCTGATTTCGCTCATTGTTTCACCTTTCAAAAATCCCCGCCCGGCTGGGAACGGGCGGGCGCCAGTCATGTTTCAAAACCGGGGGTTCCGTCCCCCGGCGCACCTGGAGGTTCCAACAATTCGGCCGTGACAATCACGGGCCGGCTTGGTTTCTTGTCCTGCGATTCCAACAGCGGCGGCAACACGTCAACCGCGCTTCGCTGCCTTGCAATGCGAGGATCGACGTAGTGCCGTTGTGTCAACCGTGCCGAGTGGTGGCCGGCCTGCGACCGTGCAAGTTCAAGGCCACCCTTGGCGGCGGTGTAGCTGAGATTGGTTCTGCGGAGTCGGTAGAACAAATCGTTTTTGTTCTTGACACTCGGCAACCCGGCCCGCTCCACGATCTTGCGGAAACTCCGCCAAAAGTGCCGGCGGCAATGTCCCCACGGCCAGACCAGTTCACGCGCCGAGTCGAATATCTCGCGTATTGACTCGACCGCTTGTGGGGCAAGCCAGTAGAGAACATCGCGGGCCGTCTTGGTGTACTCGGCGCGGAGGGTGAGGTACTGCTTGACAAGGTTTACGTCGGACGTGCGAACCGACAACAGCGCCGACGGCCGGCTGCCGGTGTAGTAGATCGTGATGGCGAGCGACGCCCAAAAGAGCCCTTTCGGGATGCCCGTATCCGGGAACCACCCGGGAACATTGCGGCACTCGACCAGCAGCCGGTTGACCTGCTCGACCGTCCACGCCTCGGGGAGCCGCTGCGGTTGCCGGCGGGTGGGAACGTCGCGGGGGAGCTCGTCAACGTGTCGCTTCCGCCATGCGTATTTCCAAACGGTCAGAACCTCGCGGCGTTTGGAGTTGGCGGTCCCGGCATTAGGGTACTTCGTCATAAGCCGTTGCACGGCTTCGTCGCAAAGGTCTTTCACGAGCAACCGGCCGCCGCTTGCCGCTTCCAGTTGACGCGCGGCGACCAGGTACTGCTCACACGTGGTCGGTTTCACGTCGCGGGCGGGGAGGTAGACCTGTGCAACGTATTCCGTGAATCGCAACAGGTCGTACCGCCCGCTCGTTTCCCCGTTGCGGGGCAGGTGCTTTTTTCGCTTGCGTTGTCGGCAAGGGCGAGGTTTTCTACTCACGGTGACTGCCCTCCCTTCTCCGGCCCGAGAATGAACATATAGGCCGCGTGGAGTACCCGGTCAATCATATTCAAGCTGACCGGGTGGCCGTGCGCGGCGCGGGAACCGTAGCGGAGAAGGCTGGCGAGGCGATGCTCCGTTCCCTTGCTGATTCTGCCGGTGTTGCGAAGGTGGTTGACACAGATTCTCGCGGGAGTGAACCCCGGCTTCTCTGCCAACAGTAGCAATCGTCGCTCCAGGGCAACACGCGACATTATCGCTGCTGCAAGGGGATGGTTCGCTGTCCAAAGGTCGAGGGCCTCGCCGATAAGCCAGGCGGGCCATTCTGCCGGCGGATGGTAAAAGGGCAACGGGTGCGAGTGTTGCACGGGCGGGGTGTGGCCGCGTTCGGACCATCGGCGTGGAGTGGTTGTTGTGGTGCTCAACTGACCCCTCCTCTCTCGACGGCCGCGGCAAGCCGATCGGCGACTCGGGTATACATGGTGGATCGCTGGCGGAGTACGTCAACGAGCTGCGCGCCAAGCGGTTGCTCTCGGCGATCGTCGAGAAGTTCCCCGTTTAGGTCGAGGGGCCAGTCGGCGTGAACCGTGAAGACGTGGCCGGCAGAATCGGGGTCCGGCAAACCACAATCATCGTCGGCAAGAACCTCGGGGCTGTACCAGACAGCGACGGCGTACTTTGTGAGCGCGGAGAGCCGGCCGCCGATCGCCTTCTTGCTCTTCGCGTCAACGTCAACCGGGGCCGGGTTGTAGACAACCTCTTCCCACTTGGCGGTTACCCCGGGGTCTTCGGCTTCAATTCGCTCTGCCAGCTTTACGGCGCACTCTGGCGCGCCCTTGCCGACGATGGTTTGCACGGCCGCGAGGGCACCGTTGCGATAGGTTCGGACAAGCACAATGTCCAGGGGCGGGGCCGGGTCAACGGGCGGGGGAGCGGTGATGGGCATCATCACACCTTCCTTTCTTCGCGCCCGATCCGTAGAATCCGTGGGCGCAAAGCAAAGGCGCGAGCCCGTGGATGCTGGAAAGGCGGCGATTACTCCACCTTGCCCCGAAGGGCACACCCACGGGCCCGCGCCCGTGTCTGTAATCGTTTTCTTCCATGTAATCGTGCGTCCAAGACACTTTATCCACCCATATTCTACCCGGTTCCCGTTTTTCGTCAAGCCCCGATTTTTCCCGGTCCCCCAGAGTGAGTAGGAGCCAACCAACTTAGTTGAGGTTTGCGGTGAATTTCCCGCCCCTCACAATCCAAAAAGTGGCGGGAAGAACCTATCCGTCCTGCTTAACGCTTGGGGCTTATTTTGCCCCGACCGTTTTGCGGCCACGGCCGTTGTCCGCTTGGATTCGTTTTGTTGAAAGGTGGGCTTTTTTTGCCCACCTTTTTTTGGTCGCCCCGGGCTTTTCGCCTTTGCGGCCACGGCCGTTGTCCGCTTGGATTCGTCGCGAGTGAAACCCTTGGGTTTATTTTGCCTAAGGGTTTTCTGTTTGCCTCGCCCTCCTTCGATGCCCCGCTTCCCCGCTTTCTTCTGTGCCTCTGCTGCTTGCGGCTGATACTCCTTTTCTATCCGCTCCCCAAGGGCAACGTACTCGGTCGGGCTCAAGGGTTCCCGGCATGTGTTCTCATCTCGCTACGAAAAAACCATGCTCCCGATCCGCCCCAGGGCCGCCGTGCTGAACATGCCGCGAACCGCGTCCTTCAAGTCTAGTGCCATCGCCCATGCGTAGGGAATCGACAAACCAGACTGCTCGGCCACCTCGTCAACCGGGATGCCGGATTGAAGGCGAGAAATTGGAAGTTTTACCAAGTCTGGTATTCCTTCCAAAATCTGGCCAACCCGACGCCGCGTCACCCCCACGGTCTGCCCAATCTCCTCTTGCGTCCAGCCGAGACGGGCGAGCACGCCGATCTTCGATGCCAGCTCTTCGTCTTTTTTGGCTTTCAAGTCTCGAATGTAGTTACTGATGCTCTGTTGCGAGACACTCAACACTTCGGCAATGGTCTTCTGTGGATACTCCGGGTTGCCTTCGTAGATTTCTCGGGCAAGCACTCTGGCATCGGCTCCGGTAATCCGGTCGCCATGCTTTGCACTCAATCCCGCGGCATAGGCATCCGCCAGGTCGCTGGTGATGGACGATGCCTCGAGCATGTTTTGCTCCTGTGGCAAATCGCCGGCCGGGTGCTGCAAACCACCCGGCCGGCCGAGGAAAAGGCGGGTTACATGATGACGGCCACCCGGCCCGGGCCGTGATGGATTGTTAGGCTTCTCCCTTTGCCTTCACCGCCCCACGATGATCGATCTGGCAGACGCCGATGTCAGTGTAACCCCGCCAGAGCTTGCCCAAAAATTCGGCCGGCTGATCGACCTCTTCGACGATCGGTTGCTCGGCACCGTTCAGGAAGGCGACGCCAAACGGCGAAACGTCGGCGGGGCTGCCGACCAGGTACCACGCGAGAGCGCTGTTGCCGACGTAGGCTGCGTTGGACAGATACGGCGTAGCAAGCGGTTCGTACTTGCCGCCGTGGACATTCGCCGCGAGGACCGTATCGTCGGTATTGCCGCCGCCGGCAACCAGATTTGTTGACTGCCATAGTTTGTCGGCGGTCACTTTCAGCTCGGGCGGAACGACCAGATATTTTGGGGTCACGTTGACCGGGTGGCCGTCGGCGTCGGTCTGCTGCATCATGGTCACGACGGCGGTGCCGAGCGCGTCGCTGTCAAGCGCGGTCGCGGCCCCGGTGATGTAATTGCCGTTTGCGGCCGAAAAGAAGCTGCCGGTGTTGGCGAGTACCAGTGTCCAAAACAGGCGTTCCAACCGAAGCGCGGCACCGCGGCCGATTTTCTGTGGGACTTGGTAGAAAACGTTGGCGTTATCGTTGATGATGTTTTGTCGCGTGATGCCGAACATCTTCCCATAAGTGTCAACCGAATAGGTGAACGAATCTTCATCCAGCGAACCGTACTTGAGTTCGCCGGTCGCCGCCACTTTCTCCAATTCCGAGTCGCCGGTCAGGCGATAACCGGTATGGGTCTTGAAGTCTTTTGCCGAGAGCTTGCGGGCAATTTTCTTGGCGACGGACGGAAACGCGCGGTAGGTATCCAACACTATTTTATTGGCGCTATCGCCGAGCACGCCGGAAAGACTAGCGGTCGAAAACGCCGCGCGGATCAAGTCATGGGTGTTTTTCGGTTGGTGCCCGGCGGACCGGCAGGCGGCCGCGAAGATGTCAAGCAGGGATCGGCATTGCAGGGACCGGCCGGCCTCGGCTGCGCGCTCCCCCAGTTGCTCTTCGGCGATGCGGTCAAAGCCCCCGTGCAATAGGACCGCCGCCTCAAGGGTGTCACGATCGGCCGGACCGCCGCGAGCGGATAGGGTCGGATGGACGTCCGGCCGGGAGCCCCGCAACTGTTGCAAGTCCCAATCGCTTTTTTCCGCGCGAAGTATCTCCAGCTCCGCCCGGTCGCGATCCCATCCCTCGTCAACCGCTTTTGCTTCGATGTCGCGATGATCGCCGGCCGCGCAGAGTTCTCTGATTTCGTCGCGCCGTGATTTTTCTTCTGCCGTCAATTCGATAGGCATAGTCGTACTCCTGTTTTGTGTTGCCGCAACCGTTGCGCTCGTTTGGGAATCTGCGCCGCGCGGCACAAATGAGATTTCGCCCAGCGTGGTTTTCCTTGCCACGAGAACCGGGCCCGTGAATGATTTACCGTTGACCGAGACCTTTTCACCTTCGTCGATCCGAACCAGCTTTCCGACGCTGGCTCCGAGCGAAAGCTGCCAGGGAAATCGGTTGCGGGCGTTGCCGAGCACTTCCTTTGCGGCTTCGCCCGTCCCCGAAATGACTCCTTGGACTCCAACCCGGTGAGGCTCAACGGGAATCGCTGTGGTGTGACCGACGATCCTAGTCGGATCGTGGTGCTGCAAAACGGGAAACTCTTTTCCCGCAACTTTCATTCCGACCAGGTCCACGATTACCGGGCGGTAGAATCCTTCGAGGTTCATGGGGCCGCCGTTGTAGACGACACCCGAAAAGGTTTTCGGCTTGTCGCCATCCCCGGCCGCTTGGATATCCAGGGCCTCGCCGGTCGCGGTCAACCGCAATTCGCCGGGGCAATCGGTCGCGTGGATTTCGCGGGCCGCCGATGCGCGGAGAATGTTTGCTATCGGGAATGGGGTCATTTGTAGAAGTCCTGTCCGAGTTTCTGTTTGAGCCCGACGAATAGCCCCCACCTGGCTTGTGGATTGTCGCACTGAGCAAGGCGGATACAAAGGTCCTCGACCGTATGATTGCGGAGATCGTCGAAAAACTGGTCTTCGTCCCCGGCCGCTGTGGCGAGGTCCTGCATCCGCTCGAAGTGCGATTGCTTGCCGGCATGGATCGAAAACGGCAACCATCGCCGGCGTGCTTCCAGGGCGGCCGCCCACTGGTAAATGTCGAACGCAAACCACTTTCCGCCGGCCGGTCTGCCCACGTATCCCTTGCCAACGAATTCGGCCAGAACCGCAGCGGAAAAATTGTACTGCCCGCCCTCGCGCAGGATATGGATTGCATCGGCCGAATTGACCGGCAAGCGAGCGGGGGAAATGCCCACGGCCTCAAGGAACCCGCTGATTTTCTCGAGCGCGCCGGCTTCGATCGTTTCGGCGTCGGCCGTCGGGGAGGTGATGGTAGAAGTAATTCGAGCCATGATTGATTTCTTCCTTCTTTGATTATCGTGATCGTGGGATGCCATCAAACGGCAAGTTGACCATTCGGAACAAATCAGCAAGAGATTCGCGCACAAGAGCGCTAGATATAGCGCCACCGCCTGCCGAGCTGCCGAGAACGGATTCTTTTGTGACGAATTTCTGACCACACCGCTTGCAGTTTCGGCGCCGAGTAACGTACCCCGGCCCCCGATCGGTGTGCACCACCCGGGAGTCGGTCGATCCGCATTGCGGGCAAAAAATGCCGCTATTGCCCATTGCCGCCTCCAATGCTTTTCAGCAATTCTCGCATCCGAAACGGCTTGCAGGGTTCGCCACCGTCGCCATCGCTGGCGGGCCGATCATACAAAACGTGGCGGCTAGGATCATATCGCAGCACGGTGGGGTGTCGCTGGTTTGCACTGTCAAACACTCGCCGTCCAGCTTCACAATAACAGGCCATCGACGCATGGTCCGGGGTGAGGATGCCGCCGACGCCCGGCCGCTGTTGCTCCCGGACCCTCACGATGCCGCGGTCTCGGCAGTACGGGCAGTGATAGGTGCGCTGCCCGTCGGTATACTGGGGTCCACGCTGCCTTCGGTTCAAGCCGGCCGCAATTCGCCGGATTGTGGCCGGGTGTTGCTCGTATGCCGCCGGCCGCTTCTCTTCTTCGCAAAACATCAAGTCGCTGGCCTTCTCCGCGTGTTCATAGTCGATATTGCGGATCGCCTTGTACCAGCGGGAAATGACATCCTGGTAAACCTCGGTGCCCACCCTTGCCCCCGAGTTTTGCAACCAGGTGGCAATCCCCGGAAAGCAGCTCCGATGGTAGGCAAACCACGAGTCGAATTCGTCGCGTGTCATAATCAGTCCCCTAAATTCATTTTGGTAGTATCCAGATCAAGGGTTGGTTTCCCGTTGTCCTTCGGTTCGAATAGGCCGACCCAGCCGGCCGTTATGCTTTGGTCAATCGACCTAATCGCTTGATCGGTCCCCATCCTCGCCAACATCTTGAGTTGCCGCCGGCGGGTCGAGGGTGTGAGAGCCTTTTTTTTCTCCCGGCGGTAGCCCTCCCACGCCATCCAAGCCGACCGGAACTCCTCGGATCCCAACTCGGCGGGAAAATCCACCTTCTTCTTGCTGGTTCTTGATGTTGGTTCTTCTTTAGTTGGTTGGGGGTGTTCTGACGTCCGCCTTTCTGTGCGCGAAATGTCCGCCTTTTCCGGTGTGGTGTCCGCCTTTTTCGGGGGGACAGGTGTTCTAGTGTCCGCCTTTTTCGGGGGGCTTGCATGTTCTGGTGCCCGGTTTTTCTGGTGGGGAAGTAGGTACTCGCTGGAGTGTCCTCGCCCGTTGCCGATCGTCACCGTGAGCACTCCGCAATTACAGAGATTCTTAACGCCGCGCCGGATGCTTCTCTCGTCCGCTCTGACGAGTTGTGAGAGCCGCTGTTGTGACGGGTAGCATTCCCCATCCCGGTCGCAATGCTTTGCGAGGAAGGCGTACAAGAGCACGTCAAGGCGTGTCAGCTTCCCCTCGGCCGCCAGGTCGAGCACCACGTCAGGCATGATGGAGTATTGCTCACCCATCGCCGTCGCCCTCCACCGTCGCGTGTCCTTCGATATAGGCGATCACATCGCCGCCCCTGCAATACGAGCACCTGCCCAGCCTCAAGACCGGCAAGCCGTTACGTTTGGCCTTCGTGAAGCTCACCCGGCCCCAGCGCAGAATTCGCCGCAGTTCGGCAACGTGGTAGAGCCCATCGGGGAAAACGGCACCAACAGCGGGTTTTGGGGACTTGCTCATTTGCGTGGCTCCCCCAAAAATTCCACTTTGACCCCAAGTTCAAGAAGTTTTGCCAGGGCCTCGGCGACACGATCGGAGTCCCCCCGGTTTCGCGCCCGCTCCAAAATGGCGAACCATACGGACGGGCATCTGTCGGCATCGCGTTCGGTCATTGGATTGCACCTCTGACCTATCGGGCGGTGTCAACCGGTTGGCGCGCAGAAAAGGCGGTTTCCTGCGGGGAAAACCGCCTAAAATTTTTTGAAGTGTCAAGTGTTGCCAGGTTACTTGGCGCGCCTTTTCCTTTGGCGTTCCCTGTCTTTCAGGATTGCCTTCCATGCATCGGTTTTGCGAATCGCCTCCCGAGAACACCCGAATTTTTCAGCCCAATCTGCAAGGCTCCACTCAACGCAACGCTCATCGCCGCTCGAAAAGATGAGCATCATCCGTTGGTTAATCGTGTGGGGCGAATCGGGAGTTCGGGGTTGGGGAAACTTTGCTTTATACGCCCGATAGACCTGATCGAGCGTGTATTCCCCTTGAAACGCGGCCTCGGGGCTCCAGCCGGCCGCCAGAGCAAAATCTTCTATGTCTTCAACACAGTTGATCGGGGGGGGATTTTCGCCGGTCGCTTCTCGAAACTCCTTGTCGGCTTGAGCCTTATTCTCGGCTATCACCCGCAAAATCGCTTCGAGGCAAGCCTTGATCGGTTGCTTTGACATGATTCAGTCCTTTCCAGGGCCGGCCGTCCGGTTCGAGGCGACTGACCTCCCCGAACCGTCCGACCGCAAGGGCGGGAGCTACCCGCCGCCCGTTTCGCTTCTGGTACCCGAAATGGTACCCAAATTGTTCCGTTTTCCATACTCGCAGTGGTTTTCCGTTGTCGAAAAGCACTTGTTTTAAGGGTGCAACACCCATGATGCACCCTTGATGCGCTATTGGACCGACAGGTAATCCTGGATATTCCGGGCCTCCTCGGCGTGCCACTCCCGCCGTTTCTCGAGGAAACGCTTGTACTTCGGGAGCCCGTTCTCGTCCATCGCTTCCATGTAATCGCCGGCATAGGGGACCAACAGATCGATCCAGACAATGAATCGATCGAGTTCACCGGGCGAGAGCTTCACGCCGTAGTGGCCGTCGCGGAGCAGGTCGATCAGCTTGCTCTGCGAGGCGCCCGCAGTGTAGGGCGGCAGCATCGGCGGGGCGGATTGGACGTCGATCCAGTTGCATATATTGCGGTTGGCCAGGGCCTTGTACCCATCGCTCCATTTCCGGGCGGCGCCCTTGTCGAGCGTTTGTTTGCCCTTGAGGCTGAAGGCCGGCTTGACGTCCTGTGGCGTCAGAGTTTTTTCTTCCGGCTTGGGGCCGGCGACTATCTTGCCGGGTTGCGTTTCGACCAGTCCGACGTCGATGTACTGCCCGCCGCTGGTCTGGCGACAATGGACGGCCAGCGTGTTTGCACCCGGCCTGATCGCGCCGCGGACGTTGGGTTTGATCGGCTGCAACTCGTACTTGTCGATGTGTCCCTTCACGCGCAAGGCCATCTTGCCGTTGAAATAGACCTCGGCGTCTTCGTCGTGGTTGATCACGATCGCCGGTGCAACGAGTCTTGCGTCCTTGGGCAACTCGAAGTTTTGCCGCATCCAGATTTCGGGCGTGTCCCATCGCGTGCCCACCTTGCCGGCGGTTCCGAAACCGCCGATGCCGTAGGCCCACTTCGAATCATCGAAGCACTCGCAGTTCCAATCCTTTGCGGGTTTTTCGAACGTGTATCGCCACGTCGCGTCGCCCTGGTACTTGACCAGTGTCCGGACCTTCTTGGGGTCGAACGGCGCCCCCTTCTTCACGGAGGCTCCGGAGGCGCCGTACTTCGGCGGCTGGTCCAAGTGGTGGCAACTTATGCACTTATTGTCGAGGATCGGCTGGATTTCCTTGATGAAGCTGAACCCGCGGGCCGGGCCGTAGAACGGCGCAAGTTTCTGCGGGCCGGCCCGCATCGCCAACGTGGCCTCGGTGACCGGCGGGGCCGTGTTCTTGTTCTCGTGGCAGCCGACGCACGAAACCGACTCGCCCGGTTGCAGCGTCATCCAGCTTCGCATGGACTGCACCATCTCGCCCTTCTCATCGAGGGCCTGGAAGTACACGGGCACCCGGGCGGGGACGGTGAAGCAGGCGGAGCCGTCGTCGTGGATTTTGGCCGTGCCGAGGACTTTCTTGACGTCCCAGGATCCGCCGCTAATGGAGATAGGCGTGCTGACCAGTGCCCCGCCGGCCGCGCCGCTATTGCGGTTTCGGCCGACGCCCGCCGCGCGAAAATCCAGCGACACAACGCGGAGCGACTTGATCGAACCGGGTTCGACGCCCTCCAGCCCCGGCCCGGCGTAGATGTCCTGGAGATAGACCACGCCGCTCTGCTTGCGGTAGTCGACTAGGTTGGGCCGCACGGGCGGAACCTCGCGCGGACAGAGCGGAATCGACTGGTTGCACGAGATGCTCGGGTCGGAAACCAGCAGCTCCCGCTCGCCATCGATGTTCATGTAGTAAACAGCGAACTGCTTCGACTTCGCGTGCCTGTAGGTGACAAGATAGTCCGTTTCGCTCAGCGGATACGGATACTGGTACTTGTCGGGGTCGTTGCGGCCGTAGCCGTCGATGTGAACGGCCTTGGTCTCGCGGACCGGGGCAATCAACTGGGCCCCCTGGTTTTCCTGGCGGCCTTTTCGCGGATTGAGAATTCCCAGCAAACCGTATTGCCGCGTATGGTGGCCGCTGAACACGCACAGGATTTTTCCCGTGCCGGGGATGGCCCGGGCGTGGAGAATCGTCGTCGGGAAAAAGGAGTTGTTGCCGTAGAGGTCCGTCTGTCCGGTGCCGTCCTGCTTCGCTTCGAAGAGTCCTTGCGGATAGATTTGGCCGCGGTCGTTGTAGTCCCACCGCGTGTAGATCACGCGGCCGTCGTCGGTCACGGTCGGGAAGTTCGTGTGGACCTGGTCGAAGCTGATCTGCCGGAGGTGCTTGCCGTCGGCGTCGCAGGTGAACAGGTTGCTCACCTCCGTCCACCAGCAATCGACGATCTGCATGCAGCGGGTCGAGTTGAACACAATCGTACCGTCGGGCAGGTAGGCGCCTTCGTAGTCGGCCCATTGCCCGTGCGTGATCTGCCGGATGTCCTCGGACGCCACGTCGATTTCGTACAGGTGATAGTCGTCCTCGCGGTCGCTCTTTTTCCACGCGAACAACACCCGCTTACCATCATAAGAGACGTCGGGATCGCGGATCACGCCCTTGTCGTCTTCGATCAAGGGGCGAACTCGGCCGTAGATGCCGTCCATCTCGAGGATGCACAGCGCGGTGCCGGGGCGGAAGTGCCGCTCGGCCTGGGCATCGGAACATCCTTCAGTATAGGCGTAGTGCGAGCCGCCCATGTCGTAGTGCTTGGTGAACAGAATCCGGCGCAACTTGTCGCGAAAGGGTTCGAGCCGCTTGGCCCGGCGTTCCTCGCAACTATAGAGCCAATTGCGGACCCAGTTCGGATCCTTCACTTCCGGTTTGCCGTCGATCTGATCCTGCAGGATCCAATCGGCGACGATCTCGAGCTGCTGCCGGTCGTCGGGGAAGTCCTTGATGGCACGGGCAACCGCCTCGGAGGGCCCGGCGCCGAAACTCGCCGCCAGGGTTGCCCGCCACGTGTCTTTCTTCTCATACTTCGGGGCGGCCGTGGTACTTTCGACAAACCAGAGAGTCAACAGCAAAACAACCAAGGATGTTCCGGCGTGGCGGGGCATTTGCCTCTCCTTGACTGGGTGGGTTGGTAGGGGAAGGCAGGCAGGTGGGATACACTGGTTTTTATTGTGTTGTTTCCGCCCCGAGTTGTCAACCAGATTTCGGGCCGGTTCCGGTAGGTCTTGGGGTCCACAGACCTGCCTTGCCGGGGGTGGACGGCTACGCGAGTTCCGGCACGTCCACCCACTTCCGCTCTTGCCACGACTGCGTGCCGAGTTCGGCGAGTTGTACGCCCTTGGCACCTTCCATCAAGCCCCAGCGAAACGGCTCGTCTTTGACGACGTGCTTGAGGAACAACTCCCACTCGACCTTGAAGGCGTTGTCGTACGGCACGTTCGTCGGGACCTCGCGCCAGTCGGCGTAGTAATCGATTGTCGGGTCAACGTCGGGGTTCCAGACCGGCTTGGGCGTGTACGAATCGTGCTGCACCCGGCATTTCCGCAAACCGGCCACCGCGGTCCCACGGGTGCCGTCGACCTGGATGGTCAGCAAGTCGTCGCGGCGGACCCGCGTACACCACGACGAGTTGAACTGGACCGGCACGCCGTCGTTGAGCCGGAAGATGGCGTAGGCCGAATCGTCGGCGTCGGCGTCGTACGCTTGGCCCTGCTCGTCGACCCGCTTCGGGATGTCTGTGTTGGCATACGCGACCAGCGAATCGATCTCGCCGAAGAGGTTGTCGATCACATATCGCCAGTGGCAGAACATGTCGATCAAGATGCTTCCGCCGTCGACCTTGCGGTAGTTCCAGCTCGGCCGCTGGCAGGGCTGGTCGACCCCGTCGAAGACCCAGTAGCCGAACTCGCCGCGGACCGAAAGTAGCCGCCCGAAGTAGCCGGTGTCGATCAGGTACTTCAGCTTCAGCAGTCCCGGCAGCCAGAGCTTGTCCTGGACGACGCCGTGCTTCACGCCGGCCTCCTCGGCCTCGCGATACAGGGCCAAGGCGTCTTTAAGACACGTGGCGGTCGGTTTCTCGACGTAGAGGTGTTTCCCGGCGGCGATCGCCTTGCGGCAGTTTTCCACGCGGAGGTTCGTCGTCAGGGCGTCGAAGTAGACCGAATAGGCGTTGTCGGAAAGCACGCTGTCGAGATCGGTGGTGTATTTTTTGACCCCGTACTTCTCGGATAATACACGGAGCTTGCTCTCGTTGCGTCCGACCATCACCGGCTCGGGGATGATTGTCTCGTCGGTCCCGATCTTCACCCCACCCTGCTCTCGAATGGCGAGGATCGATCGCTCAAGGTGCTGGTTGGTGCCCATTCGCCCGGTGACGCCGTTTAGAATGATTCCGACGGAGTGGGTTTTCATTGCTGGTTCTCTGGTAAGGAAGAGAGCGTCAAGGAGAAATTGTAAATTGAAAATTGTAGATTGTAAATTGTCTGCTACGATTATGTCGTGTCAGTGCGTTCCCGCGTTCTCCCTTACGGTTATCAGCGATTGCGCGATGATCTCGCAGAGCTGCTCGGATTCATCGAGGATCGAAGTCATTCTCGCTTCGGGGAGCAACTCTGCCTTGATAATCAATCGGATCCAGCAGCGTGACTCTTTCAGTTCCTTCAGGGAAATGCTCAGTTTGTGTGCGAAGTCGGCCGGACTCTCGGCCGCGCAACCTTCGTCGTAGTTGGGTGCGGGCGAGGTTCCGGACCGCAACAACTGCCCGGCAACATGCCGCCCCATCCGCGACTCGGGCAACGCGTCGACCACTTTGCCGATTCTGACCGCGAAATCCAACAATCGGTCCGACAGTTCTTCCGGAGTCATGTCGCTCGATATCCCTCGCCAATTTACATTTTACAATTTACAATCTACAATTCCCTACGTGTGTTTTAGGTACGCCTCCTTAATCATACCAAGAAACTCGTCCTGGTCCATGGCCCAGTAGCGGTTGGAGAATATCTCGACCTCGACAAAGCCGCCGAAGCCGTTCTCTTCGACCCAGCCGCGGATTTGGGGCACGTCGATGCATCCTTCGCCCATCAGGCCGCGGTCGTTCAGGAGGTCTTCGGTCGGGGTTTTCCAATCGCAGACGTGGAAGGCCAGGATTCGCCCGGCACGACCGCAACGTTCGATCTGCTCCTTCAACTCGGGGTCCCACCAGAGGTGATAGACATCGACAACGGCGCCCACCAGCGGCGAGTCGAGCCGGTCGCACATATCGTTGGCCTGCCGCAAGGTGTTGATCGCCGATCGGCTGTCGGCGTACATCGGGTGGAGCGGCTCGATGCCGAGCTTGATATTCGCTTGCCGGGCATGATCGAGCACGGCGGCGATGCCGTCGGCGATCTGATTGCGCGATTCTTCGAGCGGCTGCCCCGGCACGGCCCCGCAGACCAGCACAATCAGCGGCGCCCCGAGTGCTTCGGCCTCGTCGATGGCCTTGAGATTGTCGTCGATGGCGGCCCGACGTCCGGCCTTGTCGAGGGCAGGGAAAAACCCCCCGCGGCAAAGCGACACCACCTCGATCCCCGCCGAGCGAAGAGCCTCGCCCGTCTTGGCGATATCGCGCCCGTCGAGCCACTGCCGCCAGACGGTTACGCCTTTCACACCGCTGGCGGCGTATTTCTCGGTCGCTTCTTCAATCGACCAGGGTTTCGTGGTAATCGTGTGGATGCAAAACCGCGAGAGATCGGCAAGTGGTTCAGCGGGCATGGTCAAGTCTCGTGCAATCGGGTAAAAACCGTCCCTGAAAGGAAAAATACGGGGATTGAGTGATTGTACCCGGCCCGGTTCATACTGCAACCGTCCCCCGCGAAGGTGTATTTGCCTTCTCGCGGCCGTTCGGCATATAATAACCTGTGTATCAGAATTGCCTGTTCCGTAATACTTCAGCAGTCTGCCGTACGATGGCCTTCCAAGGCCGTCGCTAGCAGTCTGTTGTACGATGGCCTTCCCCTTCCAAGGCCGTCGTTGTGATATTGCAAGCCCTCGACGGCCTTGGAAGGCCGTCGTACAAAGCACCCCGAATCATTCCACCAGACCTTCCCGAGGCGGCAAGCGAAAGGAACCCTCCCGTGCCGGACCCGTACCGAGTTGTGGGAATCGTTGCCTTGTTGATTGTTTCGGCCGGTTGTGCTTCGTCGGCGGCGGCCGGCGACGTGGTTGTCCCGGCGAAAGACCTTTCGGCCAAGTCGCGAAACATCACGTCGGACTTGAGCGGGTGGCCCGGACTCACGTTGTGCGACGGCGGCAACGGGTTCATGGAATGGACCGCCGAGCCGGGCGCCGGGCCGCGGTTCGTCCATTTCCTCTACGCCTCGGGCCAGCGCCGCCCCTGCCAATTGCTGCTCAACGGTGAAGAGCGGGTCCGCCACGCGCTGGGCGAAATGACCGGCGGGTTCGTCGCCGGCAATCTCGTGTGGAAGACGTACGGACCGTTCGAGTTCAACAAAGGGAAGAACCGAATCCGGTTGGCCGCCCGGGGCAACATGCCGCACCTGAAGGGGCTGGTCGTTTCCGGAAACAAGAAAGTGCCGGACCCGCTGGTCTTCGGCGATCCGGCGGCCGAGGCCAAAGCTCAACAGAAGGCCGATGCGGAACAAACGGCCGCCACCCGCAAAAAACTCGAGCAGCTTCTGCCCGGCGTCGACAAGATCCTGTTCGTCAAGCGATACACATTGCAATCGACGCACTACTACACCGACTTCATCGACGGCTGCCGGAACTTCGGCGGCAACCTCTGCACTCTTTCGCTGGACGACGGCACGGTGACCGAACTGGTGCCCGACCTGGCCGGCGGGATCTTCGGCCGCTGCAACCTGTCGTACGACGGCCGGCGGGTGATCTTCGGATACAAGCCGAAACTGGGCAAGGGCTTCCGCATCTGGGAAGTCGGCATCGACGGCAAGGGACTCCGCCAGGTGACCTTCGATCCGCCCGACGAGGAGCAGCGCGTGAAAAAGTACCGGCTCTCCTGGCACTGGGGCTACATGCACCATACCGACGACATCCACCCCTGCTACCTGCCCGACGGCGGGATTGTGTTCGCTTCGAGCCGCTGCGAGTTCGGCATCCTCTGCGACGGCCGCGACATCCTGAGCACTACGGTGCTCTACCGCATGGACGCCGACGGCAAGAACATGCAGCAGCTCACGAACAGTGCGGTCAGCGAGTCGGCCCCGACCATCATGAACGACGGCAACATCCTCTATACCCGGTGGGAATACGTTGACAAAGGGGCGGTCAGCGTCAAGTGCCTTTGGGGGATGCGGCCCGACGGCAGCGTCTCGGAGGAGGTCTTCGGCAACGACGTGAATTTCCCCGATACGATGAACGTCGGCCGTGCCGTGCCGGGGTCGAACCACCTGGTCGTCTGCATCGGCGGCCCGCACATGCCGCTGGGGCTCGGAACTGTGCTCTTGATCGACACGAACAAGGACCTGCGGACCCGCGAGCCGATGACCTACATCACGCCGGACACCGACGTCCGCCAGGAATGGGGGTACAACCACTTCATCGGCGGCCGCTGGGTCCGCGACAGCAAGGGCCCGCTCTACATGGACCCCTATCCCATCTCCGAGGAGTGGTTCCTCATCGCCCACAACCCGGATCGGCCGTGGAACGACACCAAGGCCTACGGGCTGTACCTGCTGGGGACCGACGGCAAGGCCGAGCTGTTCTACCGCGATCCGGAGATCTCCTGCTGGATGCCGATTCCGGTCCGTGCGCGTCCGAAGCCGCCGGTGCCGCACTCGACGTTCGATCCCGAGTTGGCCGAGAAAAACCTGGCGAGGGTCATCGTCGCCGACGTCTATCGCGGCCTGGAGGACACCGAGCCGGGGTCGATCCGGTACATCCGCGTGTTGGAGCAGGTCCCGCGGTCGTGGAAGGCCCGGCGGTTCTGGGACGGCGACACGTACGACCAGCAGCATTCGGTTGTCTCGAAAGATACGCATCTTGGTCTGAAGGTGATGCACGGCATCGTGCCGGTCGAGGAGGACGGCTCGGCCCATTTCACCGTCCCGGCCGACAAGAACATCTTCTTCCAGGCGCTCGACAAGGACTACATGGCCGTGCAGTCGGAGCGGACGTACGTGAACTACCGGCCGGGCGAAACCCGCGGGTGCGTCGGGTGCCACGAAAAAACCAAGGACACCCCGGGATTCGAGTCACATTCGCTGATGGCGATGCGGCATCCGGCGGTGGCGCCCGGCCCGCAACCGGGCGACAAGACGGCCGGCCGGCCTCTCCACTATCCGTCCGACGTCCAGCCGGTCCTCGACCGGCACTGCGTCCGCTGTCACGACGGCGAGAAGACCAAGGCCAAGATTGATTTGCGAGGAACGCCGACCCGGCATTTCAACGTCTCCTACGAAAACATGCTCCGGCACAAGCTGGTGAAAGTCATCGGCGAAAACCACCCGAAGACTGGCAACGTCCACTATGTCCCCGCCCGCGGCCTGTACGCCCACGCGAGCAAGCTTTTGGCCCTGTTGCGCGAGGGGCACGAGGACGTGAAACTCTCGCCGGAGGAGTGGGTTCGGCTGGTCACTTGGGTCGACTCGAACGCGCAGTACTACGGTTCGTACTTTGGTCGGAAGAACCTCACGCACAAGGACCACCCGAATTTTCGCCCGGTGCCGACATACGAATCGGCCTGCGGCATCCCGCCGCTTAACGAGGAAGATCGGTAGCGTATTTTGGGGCAGGCGCCTTGCCTTTGAACTGGGCCCTTGACAGGTAGACAGACCGGCTGTTAACATCATGGTGAGGTCGAAACCAGGCTTGTGCGGCCGGCAAGAAAGTAACCCTTTGCGTTGGCATTTAGACCCAACAGGAGCACTCTTATGGCAGACAACCAATTTACACGTCGCGAGTTCGTCCGGACGGGAGCGGCCGCGGCGGCCGGGGGGCTATTGTCCACCCGGATCGTCTATGCCCAAAATCCCACCAAGCAGAAAACGGACGACATCCTCAACTACAACGAGCAGATGGAGTACCGCCGCGGCGGCAAGACAAACTTGATGTTCTCGGCCGTCTGTCTCGGCGGTCACTGGAAGCGGGTCAACGAGGTTGTGCCCGGCCTGTTCAAGGGCCGCGGATGGCTCAGCGCCAAGCTCGACAGCAAAGAGTTCGAGAAGAACCGCTACGACGTCGTGACCCAGTGTATCGAGCGCGGGATCAACTACATCGACGCCTGCACGGTGCAGGAGTGCATCATGTACTCGAAGGCCCTGCAGGGCCGCCGCGACAAAATGTACCTCGGCTTCTCCTGGTACCAGAAGGAGATGCGCTCGCTGAGCGGACAGATGAACAAGGCGAAAAAGGCCGGCAAGCCCATGAAACCCGGCTGGCTCACCCAGAAGCTCAAGGACGCGCTGAACGAGGGCATGAAGGAAACGAAAAATGAATACGTCGACGTCTGGCGTATTACCTGCTACGAGAAGAGCAGCATGCACACAGACCACCAGATGGAGGAGATGTGCGAGGCGCTTGCGTGGGCCAAGAAGACGGGTAAGGCCCGCTTTGTCGGCATCTCGTCGCACGACCGGCCCCACATCAAGAAGTGGATTCAGAGCAACCCCAAGGAATTCGAGGTCATCGTCACGCCCTACTCCGCCAAGACCAAACTGACCGGCGCGAAGATCGAGTCGGCCGGGGAAGGCCGGTCGGGTAACGTCGTGGCGCTCGGCGACGGCTCGTGGGAGACCAGCCTTTGGGCCGCCATTGTGAAGTGCGACCTTGCGTGGTTCGGCATCAAGCCTTTCGCGAGCGGATCGATCTTCAAGGGCAACAGTTCGCCAAAGAGCCCCACCAAGGAAGAAGACGACAAGCTCGCGCGCTTGACGATCCGGGCGATTTTGACCAACCCCGCCATTACAGCCCCGATCCCCGGCATGATCGATCCACAGCAGGTCGACAACGTCGCCATCGCCGTGGGGGTGCGGAAAAAACTCGATGCGAAAGAGCAGGCCATGCTCGACGAGGCGACCGACCGGGGGTTTGCCAATCTGCCGTACCACTACCGTTGGCTGAAAGATTGGGAGTACGTCTAGTCGACCGCGCGTCGGAACGCCGGAGCCATCGCGGATGGAAGTGCGATACGCCGCTTCCATCCGCGTTTTTCGCCTGTTTTGAGAAAGGAGTAGTCGGACAATCCTATGAGGAAGCACGCTGCCTGGTTGTTGTTACTGCTGATTCCCGCAGTTCTCGTTCTCGGACATTTTGCCGGTTTCTCGGGAGATGATTCGCGCGTGGCCGCGGCGCCGCCGCTCTCCCTCGACAAGTATCTCGATGAGAAGCTCCCCGAGGCGACCAAAGAGGAAGTCAAGCTCAAGGCCGACAACTTCGCCTGCTACGTCTGCCACGGCAACTACAAGGAAGAGGTGTTCGTGATTTGGCACGGCAAAGCGGACATTGGGTGCGTGAAATGCCACGGCGACTCGCACGATCACCGCAATGACGAAGACAATATCATCCCACCGGAGAAAATGTATCCGGCGGACCAGATCGAGAAGTGCTGCGTGGAGTGTCACAAGCAGCACGACGCCCCTGCGGTCGAAGTCCTTGCCCGGTGGCAGGAACGTTGCCCTGAGAAGACGAATCCCAAGGACCTCGTCTGCACCGATTGCCACGGACAGCACCGTTTGAAGCTGCGGACGGTCCGCTGGGACAAGAAAACCGGCAAAGTGCTCGACGTGAAGAAGAAGGATGAGAAGCCGGCTGTCGATTCCAAAGCCGCCAAACCGGACGGCACGCAGCCCCCCCCTCATTGACCGCCCCCCATTCTGTAATAAACTGCGCCCGGGTGCATCTTTCCTAAGGCAAGCGCAGGAACTCCCCGCAGAGATCGGGCCGGCGAATGTGCGATTACCCTTTCCCCGCTGGAAAGGGGCTGCGAAGGAGGCCACTGTTTGGACGCGGACGTCCGCCAGGCAATCGAACAACTGTTCGTCCAGTACGGTCGTGGGATCGGCAGTTACATCCTAACGCGGGTCGGCGACGCCGAACTCGCCGAGGAGATCACCGCGCGCGTGTTCCTGACCGTCGTGCGGCGGTTCCACCAGTGCCGCGGGTCCGCGGTTGGGTGGCTTTGGGCCATCGTCCGGACGGAACTCGGCCAGCATTTCCGCCGCCGGCGCCGGCTGGCCCCGCTGAGCGACGAGATGATCGACCCGGCCGGGACCCCGCCGGAGATCGCCCAGCGGCGCGAAATGGAGCTACGGATGCGCACGGCACTCGAAGAACTGACCGACGAAGAGCAACAGATCGTCACCATGAAGTTCTTCCTGAAGGTCCGCAATAAGGAGATCGCCGGGGCCTTGGGTATCTCGGCCAACAACGTCGGCGTGAAGGTCCACCGGGCACTGCGGCGGTTGCACGAACTCATGGAAGAAGATGTGCAAGAGCAAGAAGGAATTGCGTGATGAACGAAACAAACTCGAGTGAAGACGGGCGGTTGGATGAATTCGCCAAGCGGTTCTCCGGGGCCATCCCCGAGTTGTCCGACGAGGCCATCGCACGAATCGAGCAGTCGATGGGGCGTGAAATGGGGCGCGTAACAATGTTGCGATTCGTGCGAGGCTTTCTGGGGCTCGCCGCGGCCGCCGTTCTGCTCGTGGCGATCAGCCTGGCCGTTATGCAGCGGCACGCGGGGCAACGACCGGACGTGGCCGTCGAGCAGCCGCAGCCTGAACCGGTCCCTGATCGGCCGCTCGCCGAAGAAGACCTTCTCCCGGTGACGGCCGAGGAGGCAGTTGTCGAGGACCACATGATCGTGGCTGTTGCCGTGCCGACCCCGCCGGACGAAGAGGCGGAGCCGCTTGTGCCATTGGACGATTATCAGAGCTTGATCGGGGATGTGAATTGATGCCGGCAACGGGCGAAGAACGACTTCACCGGTCTCGGGCGTCGCTTGCGATGCAGAGCCGCGGCCACTGGTCGCGCCGGGCAATGCCGAGCCGTCGCGACCCGAAACGGTGTTGGAGACCGTTCCCGAAGGTTTCCGCGACCACTGAGGCTGTGACTTTTTGCGATTTGGCTGTAGGGAACGCCCTCTGTGGCGTTCCGAGAAGCAGGAAGGAGCGCGTTTCCCGGGTTTCGGAACGCCACAGAGGGCGTTCCCTA
>Ga0180432_10000938_pt1 | contig 46919 bp, 32 predicted proteins | sample SS_ome_10_FD_132414 | JGI IMG/M metagenome (GOLD analysis project Ga0180432, IMG submission 132414) | Hypersaline lake sediment archaeal communities from the Salton Sea, California, USA - SS_1_MS_2 metaG | ecosystem: Environmental > Aquatic > Non-marine Saline and Alkaline > Hypersaline >...
CCGGGCCCTGACAGCGTGCCGAATATATATAACCCCCCCCCGCGCGCTGAGATTGCTCCCACCCAAACAAAAAAAACGCACCGCCCACGCGCCTGACGTCGCGACGGCGAAAGATCCAGACCACCGCCCCGAAGTGATGGTATACAATGGGACCGGTGCGAGATGCATATAGTCGTGTTGGCAGCCATGGCGGCGACGATGCTGTTCCTGGGCGACCACGTGCCTGCGCTGGCGATGCCGGTGTGGGTGGTGTGCGTGGCCGGGGCGGGGTACTGGGCTGTCACGGCCATCCTTTCCCGCCTGGGTTCGGCCTGGGGACTGCGGGCGATGGTCGGCGGGGCGGCGAGCGACCGGCGAGCGGCCCGCCGGCGGACCCTTTTCGCCATGGCGACGCGTGTGTGGCTGATTGCGGGCCTGGCCGGGCTGATCGTGCTGGGCTACGGGCGTTGGGTGATGCGGGATCTTCGGCTGGGGGGCTGGCCCCTGGTGGGCAAGGCGGCGGTGCTGGCGCCGTTCGTCGTGGCGCTGCTTCTGAACTGGCTTCTGGAGTACCCGCTGCACCGCGCGAGCCGTCGCCGGCTGGCCGCCGCGGCGCTGGCCGAGGGCCGCCGGACGCCCCCGGTCTGGACGCTGGGGCAGTTCCTCGCCAACAACATCCGTCACCAGCTCCTGTTTATCGTCGTGCCGATAGCGATCATCGTCCTTCTGACTGACGTGCTGGACCTGTACATCCGCCCGCAGCTTCCGGGGTCGTCGGCCGAGACCGTCGTGCCTGCCGCCGCCGTCCTCTGCACGGCGCTGGTGTTCCTGTTTGTGCCGTTCCTCGTCGTGCGGATCTGGCGAACCGAGCGCCTGGGCGACGGCCCGCTGCGGCGCGACCTGGAGGCCGTCTGCCGCCGGCTCGGCCTGAGATTCCGCGAAATACTCGTCTGGAAATCGGGCGGGGTCATCGCCAACGCCGGCGTCGTCGGGCTGCTTCCGGCGGTGCGGTACGTCCTGCTCAGCGATGCGCTGCTGGCCGACATGTCCGCACGGCATGTGCGGGCGATCTTCGCGCACGAGGCCGGACATATCACGCACCGCCACATCCTCTTCGCCGTGCTGTTCGTGCTGGTCGCGGTGGGGCTGAGCACCCTGGCCGCCCAGGCGATCGTCGTGCTGGCGTCGCTGTCGCTCTGGCACGGAGAAGTGCTGGCCATGGGGTTCGTGGCGGCGAGCTTCGTGGGGGGGTTCGGGTGGATCAGTCGGCGGTTCGAGCGGCAGAGCGACGTGATGGCGGCCTGGGTCGCGTCATGGGACGACCAGGCCCCCGGCCCGCCGGACGATACGGTCACCCCCGAAGGGGCGGCCGTGTTCGCCTCGGCGCTCGAACGCGTCGCCTATCTCAACGGCATGCAGGTACGGGCGGGCAACTGGCGACACGGTTCGGTCGCGTGGCGTCTGAGCTACGTGCGCTGGCTCGGCAGCCGGGGCGGCTCCCGCCGTGAGATAGACCGTTTCATCCGGCGGCTGAAGATCGCACTGCTGGGTGCCGTGGTGGTGGTTGGCGCCCTCCTGGCGGTATGGGAGGGACACGGGGGCCTGTAGGCCGGCCCCCGCGCGGACCACACGGAAACCGGACGGCGGAGACATGCAGAAGAAAGCGGCCATCATCACCGGCGCATCCAGCGGGATCGGGCGCGCCACGGCACTCGCGTTTGCCCGCAGCGGCTACGCCGTGGCGCTGGCGGCCAGGCGCGCGCAGCTCCTGGCCGATCTCGCCGACGCATGCCACCGCCACGGCGCTGAAGCCGTCGCCGTCCCGACCGACGTGGCCTGCGAACCGCAGGTGGAGGATCTGGTCTCGGCGTGCGTTGAGCGGTTCGGGCGCGTGGACGTGATGGTCAACAACGCGGGGTACGGCTTGCACGCCCGGGTCCACCAGACGACCACCGAGCAGATGCACCGGATATTCGGAACGAACTTCTACGGGGTGTTTTTCGGCTGCCGGGCGGTCGCCCCCGTGATGATCCGCCAGGGCGCCGGACACATCTTCAATGTCTCGTCGGTGATCGGCAAGCGGGGCGCGCCGTTCAACGGGGCCTACTGTGCCACCAAGTTTGCCGTGTGCGGGCTGACCGACGCGATGCGGGTCGAGATGCTTGACCACAACGTTCGCGTCACGAGTGTCTGTCCGGGCCTGACGGACACGGCCTTCTTCGAGTCGGGCCAGGGCCTGCGGCCCGGCGGGAAGAGCAGTTTCGCCCGCCTGCGAGGCCTGACCCCGCCCGACGTTGTCGCGCGGCGCATCGTGGCCACGGTCGGCAAGAACATCCCGGAACTGGTCTTCTCTACGGGGGGGAAACTGCTGACGCTGATCGCGGCCTTGAGTCCCCGCCTGGCCGACTGGATGATGGCACGGTATCACGCCGACCTGGTCCGCTCGACGGCGGCCCGGGCTGATGAAGCCAAGTCCCCGGCGACAAAGCCCCGGGAGAACCTATAATGAGCACGGGAGAAAACCGATGAAGTTGCTGCGGACAGTCCTGTTGGTGCTGGTGATGCTGGGGGCCTGCGGGTGTATTACCATCAACGTCCCCGATCCGCCAGACGTCGAGATCCACGGCGAAGTCAACACGGACAACGGCGCCGACGACACCGACGGCGCTGACGGCGGGTCCGAACGCCGGCAGTAGCGTTCGGCACGGGGGGCAAGGCCCCTTCGTGCGTTCTGCGGGGATGCCCACGACCTGTCCCCGCGGGATGCCGTCGTGGGGTTTCAGCGGATCGCGCCATGCATCAACCACTCAAGCAGGTGACCGTTCAAGGAGTTCACAAAACCAACCACTTCTAAACGTTGGGTCTCCGCGGGCCGATAATGACCCTACCGGACCGCGCGATTCCGGCGCCCGCCGCGGTGGCGGGCCACCCGTCCGAACCGGCGGGCACTGGAGGTCAGAGGCCAAAACCAAGCAGAGGTGCTTCTGTGAACAAATCAACTGCCGTTGAGGCTGAACCGAACACCTGCAGCAGCGATCCGAGCGTGGCGTCGTACGGCCAGGGATGCTTCGTGCTGAGATGCCCGCCCGAGATGATCTGTCAGGCGCGCACGGCGCTGCTGGAGTTCCTGGTTGCATCAACCGGGAACGTCACGCCCAGGGAACTGATCCTCGATCTGAAAGATGTGGCGTTTCTCAACTCTGTCGGCGTCGGGGCCATCTTCTCCGTCCGCAAGCACGTGGTCGAAGCCGGGGGCGAGATGGCCATCTGCAACGTCAAGCCGACCGTCAGGCGCCTGCTGGCCGCCGTCAATCTCCCGGCCCTGATCCCGGTGCTTGGCGATCTTGGTCTGGCCCACGGTTTCTTCGATCAGGCAAGAGGACCCCAGTGATGATCACAGCGAATGACCTCCAGCGACCCGGCGACCCGGCGGTCTTCAGTCTCTGCCGGGCCACCGAACAGGATGCCGACGTCACGCTCGTGTGGGATGCGATGGTCGACCGGGCCGTTCAGTGCCATGTCAGCGACATCCACCTGCTCTGCCAGCGCGAGGCGTACGCGGTGGCCTTCAGGACAGACGGGGACATCAGAGATCAGGGCGAACTGTCGCACGAGGTCGGCCGCCGACTGATCGGCCACGTCAAGTCGGTCGCGGGCATGGACATAGCCGAGCACCGTCGGCCGACCGAAGGCCGGCTGAAGCTCCCGGCTGCGGGGCGTACGGTGGATCTGAGGATCAGCATCGTGCCTTCGATTCACGGCTTGGACATGGTCGTGCGCCTTCTGGACGCGGAGATATCGCTGCTGAAGCTGCCTGAACTGGGCATGCTTGACGAGCAAAGCGACCTGGTGCACGACATGCTCGGGCGCCCCGGGGGGCTCATACTGGTCACCGGGCCGACCGGCAGCGGAAAGACAACCACCCTGTACGCCATTCTCCAGCAACTGGTCGGTACCCACCGCAAAATCATCACCATCGAAGACCCCGTGGAGTATGACCTGGACGGAATCAACCAGACCCAGATCAACCCGCGCCTGGGGGTGACCTACGCCGGGCTGTTGGCGGCCATCCTGCGACAGGACCCGGACGTGATCATGGTTGGAGAGATCCGCGACCCGGAGACCGCGATGACGGCCGTGCGGGCCGCGAACATGGGAAATCTCGTGCTGGCCACCACCCACGCCAGCCGGGCCAGCCAGGCCATCGAAACCATTCTCAGCCTCGGCGTGCACCCGTTCTTCCTGGCCGGGGCGCTGCGCGGCGTGATCGCCCAGGTGCTGGTCAAGCGGCTCTGCACGCACTGCCGCCAGCCCATCCCTGAAACCGCCGACATGGTTATCGAGCGGGCCGTCCACGGCAGGCTGGAAGACGGCGTGGCGCAGCTCTACCACGGCCCGGGATGCCAGCACTGCCACGACACCGGCTACACCGGCAGAATGGGACTGTTTGAGCTGTTTGTTCCCGAGGCCGACATCAAGCAGTTGATCATCAGCCGATGCTCGGCGGTGGATATCGAAACCGCGATAGCCGACCGCGGTTGGCTGACCCTGGAGCAGACCGCCACCCTGGCCGCCGTGGGCGGGTTGACGAGCATGGAGGAAACCGTGCGCGTCCTGCCGACCATTTGACGCGTCAGATCAGCGTGCGCAGCACCGCCTGGGCGGTCGAGTGGTCCTCTTCGTTACAGGAAAAGCTGAAGCACGCCGTCGGCGCCAGCGCCACGGTGATTCGCCCGGACGGCCCCGCAAAGCGCACGCTGGCGGCCTTGATGTAGTCGACGTACTCGCTCAGGAAGTCCTTGCCGTGCTCCGTGTCCAGGAACTTCGGGCCGTACGTCCCGCTCATGAACGAATTGTGTGCGTAGTCGCTGACGCGAGCGGCCCGCAACTGGAACTTCTCGGTCCGGGCCGCAAGCTTGTCAATGGCCGTCAGAATGTCGATCTCGATCAGTTCGACGATCGTCGGCAGGGCGAGGTGGCCTGAGAAGAACGCCGCAACCTGGGCCAGTCCGCCGGCCGCACCGGCATACGTCTCCAGGACCTGCCGCCCCGGGTTCACCCCGAAGGGGTAGACGGTGGCCTTCTCGACGGCCACGGGGGTCACCTCGCCGGCCTCGGCGTTCAGCCTCTGGACGGTCTGCTCGGTCTTGCGGACAATAGCCCCGTACACCGTGTTCTGGCCCGACGTGCAACTCAGCACGCCGAACTCTTCAGAATCCGGCAGCCCATAGTCCGCGATCGCCTCGGCCAACTCCTCTGCGGGCGGACAGCCCCGCATCCGTGCAATGTTCAGTTTATACGACGCCATTGTTCACTCCTGTGACATGCGGGCCATCATACGCCTCTGATCGCAGCGATCAAGGCAGCTTCTGGTGGTCAGTGATCCGCAAGGACAAACCGCCTCGGATGCCGCGTATTGTCGGTAAGTGCGATCTACCCAAGCGTCCAGTTTGCGTGGTTTGGTATAGATGGCACGTTATCCTTTGTGAGAAAAGAGGCTGCGTATCAGTTGCCGTTTGGATGCGCGGGGCGCACAGCGTTTTGTTAGAATTCAGACAAATCGGAACTGGCCCGCAGATAGGGTCATGTCATTAATGCTCGGTGTTCACGTGACTTATTTGCAGTAACACGTCCTCGATTTTCACCGGCCGGTTGCGATCGACCGTCGGGCGGATTCGTCCCGGAGGGGCGCACATCCGCGGCGCGACGCAGATAGACGAGAAATGACCCGCCTGGGTTGTCAGCGGACGGCCGATGGTCAACATGCGCGGGAGGGTGCACAACGGATGGCGTCGTCTCGCCGGAGGGGCGAGGCGGCGCCGCCGGGTTTCGTGACGGACGATCCACCCTCGGTCCCCTTTCGTCCACAGCCCCGACTCCTCCTGCACAAGGCGCCCGGCCAAAGCGCTTGCGGTCCCGCCGGCGGTACAGTATGAACACCACCCATGCAGACCGCGCGTGAGACCGTCGACAATCTGATGTACAGGGCGCCGGCCCGGAGGATCGCCGTCCGCGACAACATCTGGTCGGACACGCTGAGAAAGTGGGTAACCCAGGGGATGGATGCCGACGAGCAGGGCGACCCCGTCGATGCAACGGACCACTTCGGGTTCGACATGGTCGGTGTCGGCGGGTGGTTCGACTGGCACGCGAAGCGCGGCGTCAGCGACGTGCTGGAAGAGACCGACGAGTGGAAGGTCGTGCGCAACGGCTCGGGAGCGGCCCTGAAGTGGTGGAAGGACAAATCCGGCACGCCCGAGCACATCGACTTCCTCATGACCAGCCGAGATGTCTGGGACCGCGACTACCGCCCGCACCTGCTCGAGGTCGACCGCGAGCGCGTCGACATCGCCAAGGCCAGGACCCAGCTCGAGCGCCGCAGGGCCCAGGGCCTGTGGACCTCGTACGGGCACCAGTTTATCTGGGAGAACATGCGCGGCTCGATGGGCGACACGACGATGTACATGTCACTGCTGACCGATCCGGACTGGATCCACGACTACAACCGCGTGTACACGGACATGTACAAGACGTACTGGCGGCTGCTGTTCGAGGAAGCCGGCCTGCCGGACGGGGTGTGGCTCTTCGAGGATCTCGGCTACAAGCACCGCCTGTTCTGCAGTCCCAAGACGCTGGCCGAACTCATCTTCCCGTACTACGCCGAGATGGTCGAGTTCATCCACTCCTACGGGCTGCCGGTCGTGCTGCACACCTGCGGGTACACCGAGCCGGTGCTGGACATGACCGTCGAGGCGGGGTTCGACGCGCTGAACCCGATGGAAGTCAAAGCCGGCAACGACGCCCTGGCCTTTGCCGAACGGTACGCGGACAAGTTGACCTTCGTCGGGGGCCTCGACGCCCGCGTGCTGGAGTCGGGCGACCGCGACCTGATCCGTCGCGAGGTGACCGCCCTGGTCGAAGGCATGAAACAGCGCGGCGCCAGTTACGTGTACGGCTCGGACCACTCGGTATCGACGAACGTCGACTACGAAGACTTCAAGTACGCCATCGAAGTCTACCGCGAACACATGATGTACTGACCGCTGGCGGCCCGCCTCCTGGCCGGCAGGTTTCACGCGTCGTCATCCCATTGCTTCCGCTCGGAACGCAAGCATAGAATAGCCCGCGAAGGGAATGACGCTATGGCCATGACCCAAGCGCTGGCTCTTGTGGGGTCCTTGTCGGTGCTTGCCGTCGCAGGCGCTGCTCCAGCACAGGGCGACACCGAGAAAGGCCAGTGGGGCCGGTTCCGAGGCCCGAACGGCACGGGCGTCAGCGCCGCGGCAACCCTCCCCGCCACGTGGACGGACAAGGACTACAACTGGACGGTCAGGTTGCCCGGGGCGGGCCATTCCTCCCCCGTGGTCTTCGACGGCCGGATCTTCCTGACCTGTGGCGATCGTCACACGGCCAGGCGATCGGTGTTCTGCCTCGATGCCCGCGACGGGCGGACACTCTGGCGGGAGGATTACCCATCCAAGGCGCACAAGATGCACCGCGACAACAGCTACGGCTCGGCCACGGCGGCTGTCGACGCTGACGGTGTCGTGCTCACCTGGACGACGCCCGAGCAGGTCGTCCTGCTGGCACTCGACCGCGACGGAAAGGACGTCTGGCGCCGCGACCTGGGACCGTTCGTGGGCCTGCACGGCAGCGGAACCTCGCCCATCATCGTCGGGGATCTGGTCGTATTGGCCAACGACCAGGAGGACCTGAACGTCTACGGCTATCTTCCCAAGAAGATGATCGGCAAGCCGGGCAAGAGCTTCCTGATCGCGGTCGACCGCAGCACCGGCACGACGCGCTGGCAGGTTCCGCGCCGCACGTCGCTGGCCGCTTATTCCGTTCCCTGTCTGCGCAGGCGCCCGGACGGTCCGCCCGAGTTGATCTTCACCTCTACGGCCCACGGCATAACGGCCGTCGACGCCGCCACAGGCAAGCTCAACTGGGAAGTGCCCAAGGTCTTCCCGGACCGCTGCGTTGGTTCGCCCATCTGTGCCGGCGGGCTGGTCATCGCCTCATACGGTCGGGGCAGCAAGGGCTCGCGCCTGGTGGCCGTCCGCCCGGGCGCGAAGAACGACAACGTCGAGGCGAAGATCGTCTGGGACATGACCAGGAAGGTCCCGCTGGTGCCCACGCCGCTGGCGATTGACGGGCGGCTGTTCTGCTGGTCCGACGACGGAACGCTGACCTGCCTGGCCGTCGCGAGCGGGAAACAGATCTGGCAGCACCGCCTGGGCGCGTCGTTCTTCAGTTCGCCGGTGTGTGTCAACGGGCGGCTGTACTGCATCTCCAGAAAGGGCGAGGTGTTCGTGGTGGCGGCGGCGGAGCAGTTCAAGCTTCTCGGCCGCGTCAAGCTCGCCGAGCCGAGCTTCGCCACCCCGGCCGTCTGCAACGGCGTGATGTACCTCCGGACCCGCTCGAGGCTGTTCTCGTTGGGGGGGAAGCACCTCCGGCGCTGAGTGCGGCAGTACCGACGCTATCGTGAACGAGGCGCGGCGTGCCGCTACTTCAGCAGGAAGCAGTACACGCCCAGGGCGTTGCGGACATAGAGGCGATTGCCTGCCACGGCCGGGTGCGACCAGATGGCACGCTCTTCCTCGGAAAGGTCCTCGAAAAGCGTGACCGTCGAGAGGCCGTTGATTCTGGCGGCGGCGCGGTCGGCCTTGACGAGGCTCACAGTGCCGGCGGCGGTGGCCACGAGCACACGGTCGTTGCCGGCCACGAACGTGCAGTAATCGGTGAAGGGGAACCTGTTGGTCCGCCACAGCAGTTTCAGGTCTGCGAGCAGGTCCAGGCACGCCAGCTCCCCGTCACTTCCGAAGACCAGGCCGTCGATCACGACCGGCGTTGACGTGTCGGGTGTCAGTTCGTCGGTTCTGGCCACGGGCTTGGGCACGATGCGCCCCCGCGTGTCGAAGCCGTACAGCCGCGTGCCGTTGTTCTCCGTGGCGACCAGGAGCCTCTGCCCGACCACGACAGGCGTGGGCACGTTGAAGTCGTCGCTTTCGGGCGGGACGAGCTTCCAGAGCCGCTTGCCCGTGGCCGGGTCCCACCCGCCCAGCGAGGCCGCGTCGTGCCCGACGACCTGTCTGACGCCGCCCAGCGTCGCCAGGACGAAGCTGCCGTATCCGGGCGGATCGCCCGGCGTCTTCCAGAGCGCCTTGCCGGTTTGCAGGTCCAGCGCGGCGACAGAAGCCCCGGGCGCGCCGGGCGTCACGATCAGCGTGCCGTCGACGATCAGCGGCGCGCCGCAGTAGCCCCACTGCGGCAGCTTGGCGCCGAAATCCCTGACCATGTGCCTGGTCCACACGATCTTGCCGTCGCTCAGGCGGACGCAGTGCAGGTGACCGAATGCCCCTAGCAGGTAAGCCACAGACCCGTGGACCACCGGGTTGGCGCGCGGGGTGTTGGTGAAGTCCATCTTCCCCGGGGCCGGATAGCTCAGCGTCCAAAGCTGGCGCCCCGTGTCGGCGTCGAGGCAGCGCCACACGTCACTGCGATCGTCGAGGGTCTTGTCGGCGGTGATGACGCGCCCGTCGTGTACGGCCAAGCCGGCCATACACTCGCCCGTGAGCGTTCGCGACCAGAGCAGGCAGGGGCGGCGTCCCAGGGCGTTCGGCAGGTCGGGCACGTGTGCCCGGCGGCCCGGGCCTCGCCAGTCCGCCCAGCCGGTCGCGCCGGCCTCCACGGCCACGAATCCCTCGGCCGACTCCATCACCTTCAGCAGGGCCTTGTCCTGCCTGACGGCCAACAGGGCCCGGCGGACGGCCTTTCGCCCGGGCGCGTCCAGCCTGTCGGTGGCGAACACGCCAATGAACGGCACCGCGTCGGTCCGGTGGAGGACCCGCAGGGCGCCCTTGTCGACGTTGCCGCACCCTTCGAGCAGAGGCAGGGCGTAGCTTGAAATGACGGCGGCGTCGGCCCGATTCTCCGCCACGGCCAGCGCCGCGGTGCTGCACGCCGGACTGATCTTCGGCGCGGGGTCTGTCGGCAGGGCGAAGGCCTCGAGCGTGGCCAGGGCCGCGGCGTGCTTCTCGTCGGACTCGACCGGGCCGAGGAGCATCGTGCGGCCCTTGAGGTCCGTGATGGATTGGGCTGCGTCCTTGCTGCGGACGACGAACAGCCCTGTCTGGGTGACCTTGCCGTCGGCGCCGGTAAGCATGGCGATCGGCGTGACGGGTAAAGAGGCCTCGGCCGCGTCGTACTGCACGACGGAGAACTTGCCGACGATCAGGTCCACGCCGTCGTCGAGCCCGGCCGCCGGGGCGTTGAGCGCTTCGGCGTACGTGACGAAGACCTCTCGGCCGAGGCGCCCGCGGAGGAAGCCGGCCAACCGGTCGTACCGTCTCTGGGCGTACCCCTTTACGCAGTCGCAGGCCAACTGGAGGCACAACGGGTCCATCACCACGACGCGCAGCGGGCCGTGCGGATCGGTCGAGGCCTTTGCCGGTCCCGCGTCGGGCGCCCGGCCATTGCAGCCGATCAACACCGCCAGGACGACCGCCAGCACCCCCTCCGGCATCCGCCTGCATCGCGCCAGATTCACTTCGGGTCCTTCTTCTCGAGCACGCGGATAATCTTGTTGGCGTAGTCCATCACGTATACGCGTCTTCCGTCGGCCGTCACGTCCACGGCAATGTTGCTGCACGCTGCGGCAGTATGGCTGGCCCGGGTGAACCGCGTGGTGCCCACGTAGCCCACCAGGGAGAGGAGCTTGCCGCTGACGGAGTACCGCTTGATCCGGGCCAGGCCCGACTCGGCGGTGTACAACGCCCCGTCAGACCCGAAGCACAGGTTCATCGGGTTGCAGCACGCGCCGAAGCCCTCGATCCCGGTCCGCGAGCGCTGGCCCCACTTGCCGAGGACCTTGCCGGTCCGGTCGAACCTCACGACGCGGTGGGCGGTGTTCTCAGCCAGGTACACCACGCCCTGGCGCACGACGATGTCGCAGCGCTGGCAGCACCCGCGGATGCCCTCGGCCAGGAGCTTGGGGTCCTTCAACTCCAGGTCGAACCGCACGAGCTTCGATTTGGAGCGCAGGGACCAGCCTGCCCCAAAGGCCACGAACAGGTCCTTCCCGCCCACCGCAATGCCGGAGACCCTCTGTGTCCTCGTGCGGCCGCGCCGGGGCTGGACGGTCATCTTGGCCAAGGAGGGCATGTCGGCCGTGGCAAGAGCCTTGCCGTCGCTCGAGAGCTTGGCCAACTTGCCCTGCCCGCCGCAGTAGATCGTCCCGTCCGGCGCCACGTCTATCGACTCCGGGCCGAACGGAAGCCTGATCGTCCCGGTCTGCTTGCCGCCCGGGGATATGATCTTGATCTCTTTGGTCCCCGCGTCCCCGGCCAGGAGGTTCCCTTGTGGCGTCAGCCTCAGCGTGCTGAGCGCCCTGAACGTGACCTTCAGGGGGGGAAGCTCCTTGTGCGTGGCGGTCTGGGCCCCTTCGTCGCGCCCGGGCGCCGGCACCGCTGCTGCGGCGAGGACTGCACCTGCGACCAAACAAGCGGAAGTTCTTCTCATGTCCGGTTCTTCCGAGACGGCGGGTTCCTGGATGCGGATTCGTCGACGGGAGGGAACCGTCCGCAGTCCACCATGCCCCTCTATGATAGGTTCCCGAATGCCCCTTTACAACGTCGTCTCCCCGGCGTAGACTGCCGCCCCACAGGCCCCAGGCCCGCCGAGTGGGGCAGCGCGCCTGGCTCGTGCTGCGGGCCGGCATCTGAACGAAAGGGACAGACCCATGAGCGAATGGTGGGCCGGCCTGACGGCGCTGAACAAGGCGTTCTACTACGCGGCGGTGTTCTTCGGGGTGCTGTTCCTCTGGCAGATCATCGCCGCACTGATCGGCCTGGGCGAGCAGGAGGCCGACGCAGGCGTCGAGGGCGCCGATGCGGACGTCGACGCAGACGCCGGGCTCGATCACGACGTGACCTACGACGACTTCGAGCACGGCGCCGAGACCGGCGCGGCCGAGAGCACGGCGGCCTTCAGGCTGCTGGGCGTCCGCTCGGTCATCACGTTCTTTACGCTGTTTACCTGGGGCGGGGCGATGTACATGGACCGCGGCGTCGCCGTGGCCGCGGCGCTGACCTACTCGACGCTGTGGGGTCTGGCCGGTATGTTCATCATTGCCGGGCTGTTCTACCTGCTCCGCAGGCTCAGCGAGACCGGCACCGGGGACCTGGGCAGTTGCGTCGGGACCCGGGCGGTCGTGTACCTGAACGTTCCCGCAGACGGGCAGGGAGAGATTCGCGCCAGGGTGGGCGGGGTGATGACCCACGTCAAGGCGCGCGGGGCCGGGGGCGCGGCCATCGAGGCCGGCCGGCCCGTTCGTGTGACAAGGCGGCTGACTGAGATGACCGTCGAGGTCGAGCCCATCGCATCGGAAGACGCCCAAACAGGAAAGGAGTCGTCGCAATGAGTGTGCAGCCATTAGCCAATGCGTGCATTCTGGCCGCCAGGACCCCCGCCGACGAGGGGTTCCCCGTTGGGTTGGCGCTGGTCTTGATCCTTGCCGTTGCCGTGGTCGGGATGGTGCTGTTCGTTGTCAAGCGGTACAAGCGGTGCCCGTCGAACAAGATCCTGGTGATCTACGGCAAGACCGGCAGTGGGGCGGCCAGGTGTGTCCACGGCGGCGCGGCATTCGTCTGGCCGCTCATCCAGGCCTACGACTACCTCGACCTTGAGCCGTTCGTCGTCCCGATCGACCTGAAGAACGCCCTGTCCAAGGAGAACATCCGCGTCAGCGTGCCCACCACCGTCACCGCGGCAATCTCCAACCAGCCGGGCATTATGCAGAACGCCGCCGTCCGCCTGCTCGGCCTGGGTCCCCGCCAGGTCCAGGACCAGGCGCAGGACATCATTCTCGGGCAGATGCGTGCCGTGATCGCCACGATGAAGATCGAGGAGATCAACACCGACCGCCAGGCCTTCCTGGCCAACGTCAACGAGGCGGTCTCCGGGGAGCTTGAGAAGATCGGCCTGGCGCTGATCAACGTGAACATTCGCGACATCGAGGACGAGTCGGGTTACATCGTGGCCCTGGGCCGGCGGGCCGCCGCCGAGGCCATCAACCAGGCCAACATCGACGTCGCCGAGCAGCAGAAGCTCGGTCAGACCGGTGTGGCCGAACGGCAGCGCGACCAGCGTGTGGCCGTGGCGGCGGCGATGGCCGACGCCCAGATCGGCGAGGCCACCGCCGACCGTGACCGGCGCCAGCGCACCGCCGGGCTCGAGGCCGAGGCCGTCGAGGCCGAAACCGAAGCCGATGCGAAGAAGGCCGAATACCGCGCCAACCAGCATGTGGCCGAGGAAGTGGCCCGCAACCGCTCCGAATCGGCGAAGATGGAGGCCGACGGCGCCATTCGCGTGGCCGAGGAAAACGCCAACAAGAAGGCCGAGGACGCCCGGGCCGAACGCGAACAGGCCCGCCTGCATGCCGAAATCGTCGTCCCGGCCAACGCCGACCGCGAGAAGGTCCTGATTGCCGCCGACGCCAATCGCGAGCAGGCCATCCGGATCGCCCAGGGCCAGGCCGAGGCCACCATCGCCAAGATGACCGCCGAGGGCAAGGGCGTCCAGGCCATCCTGGACGGCAAGGCGGCCGGCTACAGGGGCCTCGTCGAGGCCTGCCAGACCGCCCAGCAGGCCGGGGCGCTGCTGCTGATCGAGAAGCTCCAGGAGATCGCTTCCGTCCAGGCCCAGGCCATCAGGGACCTGCCCATCGAGAAGGTCTTCGTCTGGGACGGGGGGGGCTCCGACAGCGGCCTGAGCGGGCTGGGCGGGCGGCTCATGGGCGCCCTGCCCCCGATGCACGAACTGGCCAGATTGGTCGGCCTGGACCTGCCCGACTTCCTCGGCCGACTGGCCGACCGGCAGGACGGTCCGTCCGAGCCCCCGGCCGGCGGAGCCTCCAAGTAATCCGCGCGCGAGGAGCGAACCGGGCGGCGTGGCAGGAGCGCAGCGACAGCCGCGGCGTGTGAGACGGTCCTGTCTTTCGATCGCGTGGCCGTCGCGCGCTCCTGCCACGCCACCCGACGAAAGGAAGGCTGCTGATGGCACGGAAGAAGCAGGGCGGTCTTGGCCGGCGCGAGCTTGTGGCTGGGGCGTCGGCGGCGGCGCTGACCGGGGCGCTGGCGCGCCGGGCCGCGGCGGCACCGGCCGAGAAGAAAACCTACCGCGTCGGCGTGATCGGGCATACCGGGCGGGGCAACTACGGGCACGGGCTGGACCGGGTGTGGCTGGCGATTCCCGGCGTTCGGATCGTGGCGGTTGCCGACGCGGACAAGAGGGGGCTTGCCTCGGCCAAGCGACGGCTCAAAGTTGACACCGCCTACACCGACTACCGTCGCATGCTGGACGAGGCCAAGTGCGACCTGGTGAGCGTCTGTCCGCGCTGGCTGGACCAGCACCGCGACATGGTCATCGCCGCCGCCGAGCGCGGCGTCAGGGGCATCTACCTCGAGAAGCCCATGTGCCGCTCGCTCGAGGAGGCCGACGCCATGGTCGCCGCCTGCGAGAAGAACACCGTCAAGCTGGCCATCGCGTTCCAGACCCGCTACGGCCCGAAGATCCCCGTCATCCAGGGCCTGCTGAAGTCCGGCCGAATCGGGCGCGTGCTGGAGTTCCGCGGGCGCGGCAAGGAGGACCGGCGCGGCGGGGGGGAGGACCTGTGGGTCCTGGGCACGCACGTGATGGACCTGATCCGCCTGTTCGGAGGCGATGCGGTCCGGTGCAGCGCGAGCGTCTACAAGGCCGGCCGGCCCGTGACCGGTGCCGACGTGAATCCCGGCCCGGAGGGGATCGGCCCGCTGGCCGGGGACGAGGTCCACGCCTGCTATCGCCTGGCGAGCGGGGCGATGGCCTGGTTCGATTCCGTTCGCAACGCCGGGGGCACCCCGCGCCGCTTTGGCCTCGAGATCAGAGGCTCCAAGGGCATCATCCAGATGTTCGACACCGGTCACCTGCCGGTGGCCCACCTGCTGGCCGATTCGTCCTGGTCCCCGGGCCGCACCGGGAAGACATGGGTGCCGATCAGTTCGAAGGGGCCCGGGCAGAAAGAACCGCTGAAGGACGGCGGGCTGCACGGGGGCAACGTCCTGGCCGTGACCGACCTGATCGACGCGGTCGAAAAAGACCGCCAGCCGATCTCGAACATCTACGGCGCCCGCGCCGCGACGGAGATGATCGTGGCCGCCTTCGAGTCCCACCGCCTCGACGGCCCCGTCGCCCTCCCGCTGAAGAACCGCAAGAACCCCCTGACGATGCTCGATGAATAGCCGGCCTCCGCGAGTCAGGGCGGGATCGCATCGGGTGGCGTGGCCGTCGCTGCGCTCCTGCCACGCCACCCGGGAACCGGTCAACGAGTCGATCGGCCCGGGATGGCGGCCTCGACCAGGAGCTTCAGGGCGCGGCTTTCCCTCTCGCGGCCTCGGACGGTGGTGTCGTTCCAGCTCATGACCAGGTCCAGGCTGGTGATGACCACCATGGCGCGCAGGCCGCCGTGGCCGAAGCAGCCGTAGGCGTCCTTGGGCACGTCCGGCCAGTGGCGCTTCGACTTGCGGTCCAGGCCGTTAGTCCACCACAGCCAACTGTAGCTGCCGATGTGATCGCACTGGTTGTCGGGCCGGGACCGCGACCCGATGGACCGCTGCGAGCGGATCATCTCGGCCGCTTTGCCCCGAGCACGGGGAATGCTCACCGGCAGCGGGCTGGTGACGGCCATGACGGCGTGCTTGCGGCTGATGAGCTGGGTGCCCTTCCAACTGCCCTTGTGGAGGTAGAGCAGTCCAAACCGGCAGAAGTCGCGGGGTGAGACGCCCACGCGCCCGGGCCGGTTCTTCGTGCCGAAGGCCATGAACGTGGGCTTGTCCTCGCACCCGATGCGGTCGGTCAGCAGCGGGCCGAGGACCTTCCTGTCGACGGTCTCATACGTCGCGCCGTAGACCTTCAGGAACAGGAGGTCCCAGAACAGGGCCATCTGCCAGTCGTTGTAGCAGAACGCCGTGCCCGGCTTTTCGGTAATGCCGTAGCAGGAGGTCTGGTTGGCCAAGTGGCGCCACGTGATGTTACGGTCCTTGTGGCCGAGGGCCTCGTTCAGAGCGGCCAGGCGCGGCTCGAACTTGCAGACTTTCTCGTCGAGTCCGGCGATCTTCCCGTCCTCGACGGCCTTGAACAGAAAGTGGCTGTACCAGGGCTTGCAGGCCGAGGCCACGTCGCCCCGCCTGGTCGCGCTGCCCCAGGTGTAGACCATGTATCCGTGTCGCGTGACGCAGCCCCGCCCGCCGACATACGTGCTGAAGGCCTTCAGCTTGGCGGCGTCCATGCCCACCTCAGCGGGGGTCTTGGTCGCCCATGTCTTGTCCGGAAAGACGGCCTCAGCGCCCGGGAGGTGTCCACCGGCACAGACAAGGGCGACCATGCCGGTCAAGACGCTCCCGAGCCGTCCTGACGGTGCGTGCATCAGTCCTTCCCCTTTCGGTCTCGCGGCTGTCTGCGGATTCACTTCACGGGCACCGGGCCGGTGACGACGTGCTGGAGGCAGGCGGGGAAGTCCTTGCCGATGAAGGCGGCGAAGGTCACCCTGGACCCCTTGCTCCGGTCAGGGACCGTAAACGTCACCTTCAGTTCGCCGCGGGCGGCGGCCTTGAGAACCTTGCGGTCGATTCGCTTGCCGTCGGCGTCCTTGATGGTCACGTGGATGAGCTGCTCGCCCAGGTCGGCCGGGATCGTGTGCCGCACCACGATGGTGGCCTCGTTGCCGGACACGACCTTCGGCGGCGCCAGGGCGATCAGGCCCTTGCGTTTGGGCTTGGGTTTCCTCCCTTTGCGTCGTGGCCGGTTCTTGCGGCGTTCGGCAGAGGCCGCCTCGAGCTTCTTCATATACGCTTCGAGAACCTCCGGCTTGTCGCGGTTGCGGAAGGCGTGCAGGCACGGGTCCTTCGTGCGGACCATCCAGTCTTCAAGCATCTTGCGGTGCCGGGCGATCTCCTCGGCGTACTTGGGATCGTCGATCAGGTTGTGCAGCGCGTCGGGGTCGGCCTCGTAGTCGTAGAACTCCTCCAACACGCGGTGGTCGAACAGGCGCAGACGCTCGGCGATCTTCCTGTCCGCCTTGGCCAGTTCCACCATGCGCCGGTACGTCCGGGTGCCCTGTGTGGCCGTGCGGAACCGCCGCGTGCCGTTCGACCACGGGTTGAAAATGTAGCCGTACTTCCTGGTCTGCACGCCCCGCATCGGGTGCCGCCCGCCCCCGGCGTTCTCGTTGTACTCCTTGATGACCCTGTCTCGGCCGGCCTGGGTCTTGCCCTGCAGCAGCGGCAGGAAGCTCTTGCCTTGGAGGCCCGGCGGGTGACCGACGCCCGCGATGTCGAGAACGGTCGGCATGAAGTCGACCGCCGAGATCATGTGCTCGGCGTCGACGGAGTCCGGCTTGACCCTGCCCGGCCAGCGGACGATCCACGGCGTGTGCGTGCTGTGATGGTAGATGTTCGTCTTGGCAAACGGGAACGGCATGCCGTGGTCGGACAGGAACATGACCACGGTGTTGTCGGCCTGGCCGGAGTCTTTCAGCGCCTTGAGCACGGCCCCGGCCGAGTCGTCGGCCCGGCGGACGGTGTCGTAGTACTGCTTGACCTCCGCGCGCGCCACCGGGTCGTCATGGAGGAACGCCGGGATCGCGACCTCGCTTTCGCGGTACACCCGCGAGGGGGTCAGGGCCTTGTCGGCGGCCTTGCCGGACTTGGGCTCGATGAAGAACGGCTTGTGGGGGTCGTTGATGTTGACGACGAGGTAGAAGGGCTTGCCTGCGGCGCCGGCGGCGCGGATGGCCCGGGCGGTGAAGCCGTAGAAGCCCTTGGGGCTTCGGCCGGTCCCGCGCACGCCCCTGGCCGGCTCGACGATGTCCCACGGCCAGGGGCTGTATGGCGTGGAATGGCCCACCTTGTTGAAGATGCCGACGAAGTACCCGTTGGCCTTGAGCACGCCGGGCAGGACGGCGTGGTCGGACTTCACCTGGTAGAAGCCCTCGACGCCGTTGGTGTGCGGGTACAGCCCGCTCTGCATGACGTTTCGCGAGGGCATGCAGTTGGCCACCTGCACGTGGGCATACTGGAACTGCAGCCCCTGCCGCGCCAGCCGGTCGATGTTGGGCGTGGTGCCCGGCACCTTGGCCCCGAAGACCCCGACCGAATCGCAGTTCATGTCGTCCACGGTGATGAACAGCACGTTGGGCTTTCCGGCCGGGTCGGGTCCGGCCGGAGCCTTCTCGTTGCCGGCGGCCTCGGGAATCAGCGAACCGGCCGCGGCCAGTGACGCCCACTTCAGGAAATCGCGGCGATTCATCAGTACTCCTCTCGCGTGTCCAGGACACTGTCGAGCACCGGGAGGCATTGTGCGTTGCGGGGGGCGCGTGTGCAAGGGCGGGCTCTGCGCCGGGGGGCACGAGGGCGCCGGTGGCGCGTGGGCTAGGCCTGTGTGGGCGCCGGAGAGCCCCGCGTGCATTCACCCGGGCCGACATGGGGCGTGTGCATTGCAGACGGGCTCTGACTGCGCGGCGGCCATTTCGCCCCGTCCCGCCGGGACGGGGTCCACTTCCGGACAAGCACGCCGCACACCACGAGAACCCCCTGCGCCCATCCCCGTGTACAGCGTTGACTTGCGCCTCGGCGAGCGATACGCTTAACTCTGCGATGGGGGGCAGGCGTACCGCCGGTAGGGTGTCCGAGCGGCTTAAGGAGCTGGTCTTGAAAACCAGTGTGCCGAAAGGCACCGTGGGTTCGAATCCCACCCCTACCGTTGAGGCATCGGCGAAAAGGCAAGGACCATGATCAGCAAGCGTATGCGCGCCCCGGCTGCCCTGGCGATGTTCTGTGTGCTCTGCGGTGGCGCATTGGGCGCCGATCCGGCCGACAGGCCCGACAAGCCTCCCGCCAGAGACGCCACGTACAAGGGGCCCAAAGTCGAACTGAAGGTCAAGTTCACGCCCGGATCGTATGTGCTGACCGAGAAGATGAGCGCCCCGTTGAAGATGAAGATGACCGTCGACGGGCGCACACAGCCGATGGACATGACTGTGGCCATGACCGTCGGCGGAGATGTGAGCATCTCGGAGGCTGACGCCACCGGCCGGCAGACGGTCCGCTTCGTCTGCCGAACTGTCAGGACGGACATGTCCGTGTTCGGGGCGGCGATGACGTATCACAGCGACGGCCCGGCGGCCAGGCAGACCCCACGGTTGGCCGCCGCCCTGAAGCCTCTGGTCGGAACGGCCGTCACGCTGACGGGCAAGGACGGCAAGTGGGCAGATGTCTCCAAGGCGCTGCACGCCGTCCTGTCCAGGATCGGCAATACGCCGATGCGCCAGCAGATGAAGGGCACGTGGGGCCCGTTCCTCCAGGGCATGCTCACGAGGCACTGGGCGGGCATGATCCCGCCGGCGCCCGTCGGGCCCGGCGATGAGTGGACCGCGACGATCAACCTGTCGTCAGTGCCCATGCTGGGCAAGATGGTCTTCGAGGCCAACTGCCGCCTTCGGGACATCCGCGGCACCGCGCAAGGGGAGATCGCCGTCATCGATTACGTCGTCAAGGCCAAGCTCGCCGACAGGCAGGTCACGCCGGGCCCGGACGGGCCGCCCATGACGTTGACGATCAAGGCCCTGGCGATCCACATGGCCGGCTCGGTCGAGTTCAACATGGACACAGGCCTCGGCACGCGAATCGACCTGAAGCAGGACCTGACGGCCAGCATGTCCGCCGCCCGGGGCGCCACGAACGTGGCCATGGACATCGCCGCCGACGTCACGTACGCCAACACGCTGGTCAAGACCGAGGGCGGCGGGAACCAGGTCGCGCCCGCGAAGTAGCCCTTGGGCGTGCAGCATGAAGACGGCAGACCAACTCAAGCAGGACATCGTGTTCCACACCCGCCTGCGCGGGCAGGAGTTGACGTTTCACAGCACGTGGGGCTTGTTCAGTCCGCGTCGGATAGATGACGGGTCGCGCATGCTGGTCGAGCGGATGGACCTGTCGCCCGCGCAGACGACGCTGGACCTCGGGTGCGGGTACGGCGCCATCGGGGTGGCCGTCGCGCGCTGCTGCCCGGACGGGCAGGTCCACATGGTGGACAAGGACTTCGTCGCCGTGCAGTACGCCCGGACCAACGCCCGGGCCAACGGACTGACGAACTGCCGGGCCTATCTCAGCAACGCCTTGGCCCGCGTCGGCGACGTGCGATTCGATGCCATCGCGTCGAACCTCCCGGCCAACGTCGGCCGCGAAATGCTGTATATCATACTCAGCGGCGCCCGCACGCGGCTGAAGCGGGGCGGCCGGCTCTACGTGGTGACTGTTGCCGGCCTGCGGAAGTTCATCCAGCGAAATCTCATCGACGTCTTCGGAAACTACGAGAAACTCAAGCAGGGCAAGACCTATGCCGTCGCGATGGCCGTGCGTTGAACCGGCTCGCGGCATCCGGGCGAGAAGGGAGTCCCCGGATCGCGCGAGCGCATGACGCGTCGTGCACTTGCAGGCCCGGCATATATCCGGTATCCCTCCGCGTGAGATCATGACAGAACCCCACAAGACATTCGCATTCTCCCAGCGTGCGCGGCGGGCGAAGGTCCAGCCCATCAGCTTCCTGATGGCCCAGGGCGTCGAGAACCCGGACGTGATTTCCCTGGCCGCCGGGCTTGTCGACTACGACACCCTGCCGGCCGCTCAGGCCGCAAAACTCGTCGGCGAGATCCTCGCCGATCCGACTGCCGCCAGGACGGCGCTGCAGTACGGAACCACCGAGGGCTACGAAACGCTTCGCGAGGCGCTGCTGGAGCACGTGGCGGGCCTCGACGGGTGGCGGCCGGACGACATGAACCTGACGGCGGACAACGTGGTGGTCGCCGCAGGTTCGCAGCAGTTGCTGTTCATCCTGTCGGACGTGCTGGTCGACCCGGGCGATATCGTGATCACGTCCTGGCCGAGCTACTTCGTGTATACGGGCACGCTGGAGGCCCTCGGGGCCGACGTGCGGTGCGTGGACATGGACGCCGACGGTATGGTCGGCGAGTCGCTCGATGCGCTGCTGGAGGCGCTGGCCGACAGCGGCGACCTGCGGCGCGTGAAAATCGTCTACATCGTCAGCTATCACCAGAACCCCACCGGCATCACGCTGAGCGAGCCGCGGCGCAGACAGATCGCCGAGATCGTCCGGAAGTACTCGCGCGGTCATCGGATCCTTCTTCTGGAGGACGCGGCCTATCGGGAGTTGACGTTCACCGGGGACGCGCCGGGGTCGATGAAGCGCTTCGACCCGCGCAACGAGTACGTCGCCGTGCTGCAGACGTTCAGCAAGCCGTTCGCCCCGGGCCTGAAGACCGGCTACGGCCTGCTGCCCGGCGACCTGGTCGAGCCGGTGATCCTCCAGAAGGGCAACCACGACTTCGGCTCGGCCAACTTCTGCCAGCACCTGCTGGCCCGTGCGATGGCCCGGGGCGTCTACGCCCGCCACGTTGCCGACTTGTGCCGCGCGTACGCCGCCAAGCGCGACGCGATGCTGGCGGCCCTGGACGAACACCTGGGCGCGATGGCCGGGGCCACGTGGACCCGCCCGTCGGGCGGGCTGTACGTCTTCCTGACGCTGCCCGAGCACCTCGAGACCGGCGCCGGGGGCGCGCTGTTCACGCGGGCCGTCGAAGAGGGCGTCCTGTACGTTCCCGGCGAGTACTGCTATGGGCCGGACCCCACGCGAACGGCCCCGCGAAACACCATCCGCCTGAGCTACGGCGTCTGCCCGGTGGAGAAGATCCCCCTCGCCGTGGCCGCCCTGGCCCGCGCGATCGAGGCCGTTGCACGCGGCGACAGCCCGTAGCCGGCAGCACCCGCTGAGGAGAAATGGATGAACAAACTCAGTGTTCTGGTGATGGTGCTGGCGACCGCGGTAGTGCCCCAAGCGACAGCGGCCCAGACCGGCGGGCAGCCGCGCGTGGTGAACGTCTGTACGTTCGCGCCGGACCTCGTCGCGGTGACCGTCGAAGCCGGAAAGGTCGTCCTCGGCAGGCAAGCTCCGTACCGCCGCCGCGACGGCGATACGGTAAACGAGCAGGGCCACCACCGCTGGCTGGTGCGCGGGGGCAAGACCGTCGCATCTCTGGTCGGGGCCGACCGGGACATCGTATACCCGTTCGATCGCGTGGTCGGGCGTCGGCTGGATACCACCTGGGCCGACCGGGCGGGAAGCTACCGCATCACCAGCCGCGACGATCCGAACTACCGCACGCCCGCGGCGCCCGCGGCTGTACATCGCAAGAGCAAGCCGTTCGACTTGGCGCGAATAGGGCCGTGGCATTTCGACATGCCGGTTCGGCACGTGCTGTTTCTCCGGTTGGCGCGTCCGCTGGCGCCCGGCCGGCGGTACGCGGTGACGTTCCCCGGCTCGAAGCTTCCGGCGGCTGCGTTCACGTACGATCCGGCCGCCCTGCGGAGCGGGGCCGTCCACGTCAGTCACATCGGCTTTCGCCCGGACGACCCGGCCAAGGTGGCGTTTCTGTCGGCCTGGCTGGGCAGCGGGGGGCCATGACGTACCGGCCGGGTCGGGCCTTCCGCGTGCTGGACGTGCAGACGGGAAAGGCCGTGTTCGAGGGCAAGACGCGCCTGAGCGCGTCCCGCACGGCCCGGAACGAGGACGCCTACAAGAACAACCACAACGGCGCCGACGTCTGGGAGATGGACGTCAGCCGCCTCACCACGCCCGGGACGTACCGCGTGTCGGTCGCGGGGGTCGGCTGCTCGTATCCGTTCCGGATAGCCGACGATGTATGGCGGCGGGCGTTTATCACCTCGGCCCGCGGTTTCTACCACCAGCGGAGCGGCATCGCGTTGGGGCCGCCCTATACGACATACAGGCGCCCACGATGCTTCCACCCGGCCGACGGGGTGAAGGTCTACGCCTCGACGGCGGCGCTGATGGACACCGGCGGCGGGCTGGGCGGCGGGGGGAACTTCGCCCGGCTGGTCAAGGGCAAGACCGACACGATCGTGCCCGACGCCTGGGGCGGATACATGGACGCCGGGGACTGGGACCGGCGAATCCAGCATCTCGAGTCGACGCGCCTGCTGCTGGAGCTGGCCGAACTGTTCCCGGATACCTTCGCCGAGATCTCGCTGAACATTCCGGAGTCGCGCACGCCGCTGCCCGACATCATCGACGAGGCCCTGTTCAACCTGGACTTCTACCGCCGGCTCCAGACGCGCGAAGGCGGCATCCGGGGGGGCATCGAGTCGGCCGAGCACCCCAGAATGGGCGAGGCCAGTTGGCAGGAATCGCTGACGGTGATGGCCTACGCTCCCGGCGTCTGGTCGAGCACCATTTACGCCGGCGTTGCCGCCCGGGCGGCGGGGGTGGTCTCGGCCTACGATGCGAAGCTGGCCGGGGTCTACCGCAAGAGCGCCGTCGCCGCCATAGCCTGGGCCGAGGCGCAGCTCAAACAGATAGCCGGTCGCAAGCTGCCGCACGCCGTCAACGACGAACGCAACCTGGCGGCTGCGGAGCTGTTCCGGCTGACCGGCGAAAAGGCGTACCACGACCTGTTCATCCGGACGACGGCCATCACGTCGCCCGACGCGGAACTGTTCAAGTGGAAGCACCACGACCAGCCGCACGCGGCGTGGGTGTATCTGCGGACGAACCGCCGGGACACCAACGCCACGGTCCGCGCCAACTGCCGACGGGCGCTGCTGCGCCGGGCCGACAACCGGGCCGCACACTGCGCCAAGACCGGCTACCGGTGGACGAAGTACCCGTGGCGGCCCACGGTTGCCGGGGCGCTGACGGCCCCCGACGCGGTGGACCTCGTCCGGGCACACGTGCTGACCGGCGAGACGAAGTACCTCGCCGCGGCCGTGCTGGCCTGCCAGACCGGACTCGGGGCCAATCCCCTGGATCTGTGCTACACTACGGGCGTGGGCCACTCCTGGCCGAAGCGTCCGCTGCACCTGGACTCTCGCATTACGGCCCAGCCTGCTCCGCCGGGGCTGACGGTGTTCGGCCCGCTGGACCACGGGCGCGCCGCCCAGCAGTGGGCCGAAAAGTCCGTCCTGCGCTACTGCCACCCCAAGCGGTCGGCCTGGCCGATCATCGAGGCCTACTGGGACATCTTCTGGTACCCGATGATGTGCGAGTACACGATCCACGAGCCGATGGCCCGCAACGCGTACGTGTGGGGCTACCTGGCCGCGCGCAAACCCCTGGCCCGATGAGCGCAAGCAGACCCGCCCGAGCCGCGGCCCAGGCGGGGCTTCTCGCCAGCGAATGGGATATCTCGCAATGCCACCGTCACCTTCGCCGCCGCCGCAGGACCAGGATGCCTCCGAGAACCAGCAGGCTCATCGTGGCCGGCTCGGGCGTGATCACGAAGGCGAAATCCGTGTAAGCATCATTCTCACATACCAGGACCGGAAGCCATGGGGCGGGTCCTCCTGCCGGGTTCTGGTAGACGGCAACGTCCATCCAAGGCTCGTCGGTCGTCTTCCAGCCGACCAGGTGGTCCGCCGCCCCACCGGGCACAATCTGCAGGTCGAGCCAGTAGATATTCCCCTCCTCCTGTTTAAAGGGATCGCTCACCTGTTCGCTGATATCGGTGATGTTGATCTGCAAGAAGTCCTGGTGATCATCACGACGACAGGGCCCTACCACCGTGGATGACTGCGGGTCGTCCCAGCCCTGCCAGTAGTCCGGGTTGTCCACACCGCGTATGGTGAAATTGTGGAACGTCCAAGCCCGAAGCTGGTTTCCGGGCATGCTGTAATCCCCGTAGTCGTTCTCCTCCGCCGTCACGTTGTCATGGATACTGACGTTGATCGCCTGGAATGCGGGGGGCTGGCCGTACTCCACCGAGGCCCAGAAGTGGATGTCATCCACGAGTCCCGTCTCGCTGCATCCCCAGTCATCGGCCAGGACGTGGGTGGTCATGTCGATATCCCATCCATCGAGGTCGGGCCGCTGGGGGTAGTGCATCTTGTGGCCGTCTTCTTCCTTCCAGTCGCCTGATGCCGTCCCGACCGCGAACAGCACACACATCGTTGTCATCAAGACCTTTCTCATTTCTTCACCTCGCCTTTCTCTGATACCGCTACATGCTCTGGTCAATGCAGACGGTCTTGGCCCGTCCGGACGGCCGCCTCCTGCCGTCACACGTGAGCGTTATGACGCATACCGCGACGCTCGCGCAGAAACTCCCGCGAGCATTCACAACGGAGCAACGTCACAACGAGCGGTACTGCCTTCCACCTTGATATGAGGCTCACACAACCTTAACGAAAGTATTGTACGTCCGGAGCGATCCAGATCAAGCAAAAAATGCGCGCAAAACGAAAAAAACCGGTTCGTTCCGGGCCACGTTACATCAGGTTGACCGGGTCGACGTCGGCGATGATCTCGGCCGGGGAGGCGCTGCGGGCGATCGGCCCCAGTCGCGGGCGGATCAGGCGCTGGATGAGCCCTGCCTCGGCCGTCAGCAGGAGGATCTCGAAGCGGAACCGGCCACGCAGCCGAACCACCTGGGCCTGTTGAGGGCCGTACATCACCACCTGATCCATCGGCACGATACGCTTGAGGTGCGCGGCGAGCTGGACGGCCCCGGCCTGGGCCTTGACGGCGTCCTCGTGGCGGACGAGGAAACGGACCATACGCGTAAACGGCGGGAGACCCGCATCGCGGCGATGGGCCAGCTCCCCGACGGCGAAGCCGGCATAGTCGTGCCCGACGGCGTGCCGGATGGCCGGTTCGTCCGGATGGACCGTCTGGGCGACGACCTGCCCGGTGGCGTCCGCCCGCCCGGCGCGTCCGGCAACCTGGACGATCAACTGAAATGTCCGCTCGGCCGCGCGGAAGTCCGGAATCGCCAGCGCCGTGTCCGCCGAGACCACGCCCACCAGCGAAACGCGGGGGAAGTCCAGCCCCTTGGCCACCATCTGCGTGCCCAGCAGGATGCTTATCCGCCCGTCGCGGAAGTCCTCGAAGACTCTCTTGAACTGGGCCGGGGAGGTCATCGTGTCGCTGTCCATCCGCGCGAAGGGCGCGGCGGGGAACTTGCGGGCCAGTTCGGCCTCGATCCGCTGGATGCCCATCCCGAACAGAAGCAGCTTGCCCTTGCAGGCCGGGCAGAACTCCGGCAGGTCCTCGGTGCGCTGGCAGTAATGGCACATGGCCATGCGTGTGGCCTGGTGAAAGACCATGGTCCGCGTGCAGTTCTCGCAGGTCATCTCCCACTGGCACTTGGGGCAGAAGACGTACGAGGCATACCCCCGGCGGTTCATCAGCAGGATGACCTGCTCGTCGCGGTCCAGCGCCCCGGCGATCCGGGCGGTCAGCGTGCGCCCGATCAACTCCACCCGCCCCGGCGTGATGTCCTTGCGCAAGTGGACAATCTCGAGCTTCGGCATCGGCAGGCCGAGGACGCGACGGGGCAGTTCGAGCTTCTCGTACCGCCCGATCTGGACGTTACGGTACGATTCGAGCGACGGCGTGGCCGAGCCGAGAAGCACCGGCACGCCCGCCAGCGAGGCCCGCATCACCGCCACGTCGCGCCCGTGATACCGCGGGGCCGTCTCCTGCTTGTAGCTGCCCTCGTGCTCTTCGTCGATGATGATCAGCCCGAGCGTGCGCGCCGGCGCGAACACGGCGCTCCTCGGCCCGACGACGACCGCCGCGTGACCGTCGCGGATCTGCTGGTGGTGGAACGCACGCGTCGCGTCGGTCAGGGCGCTGTGCAGGACGGCCACGCGCGGCAGGCGCCTCAGCAGGCGCTGAATCGTCTGCGTGGCCAGCCCGATCTCGGGCACCAGCAGGATGGCCTGCCGGCCGGCCTGGACGACCCGGCGTATGGCCCGGACGTAGATTTCGGTCTTGCCGCTCCCGGTCACGCCGTGCAGGAGCGTTGCGGAGAACCCGGCCTCGGGGGCGAGCTTTGGTGCGAACTGCGCCCAGGCGGCCTGCTGGTCCTCGTTGAGTTCGAACGGGTCCCCTTCGGTTCGGTCGACGAGGGCCTCCAGGCTGACCTGGCGGTGGTCGATGCGGACCAGCCCGCGCCGGACCAGGCTGTTGACGCTGGCCCGCTGGGCGCCGCTGTGCCGCAGGAGCGTCTTGAGCGGCAGCGGCTCGATGCCCTGCCGGCGGGCCTCGTCCAGTTCGTCTAGCACCCGTCGCTGCCGGGCCCCAAGCGACGCCGGCCAACTGCCGCGGTCGGCCTCGATGTATGCCACGGCCTCGGATTTCGGGCGCCCCCGGCCGACCGACATGGGCACCATGGCCGCCAGGGTCATCCCGAGGGGGGTGAGGTAGTAGCGGCTCATCCATTGAGCGAGCTTCCAGAGCGCCGGGTCGAGTTGGCTCTCCGTGTCGATCAGTTCGCTAACGGGTTTGAGCTTGCGCGAGGTGGCGCGGCGGAGCGTCTCGACGACGAAGCCGGTGGACCGGCCCTTGCCGCGCCCGAACGAGACGCGCACCCGCTGACCGACGCAGGGCTCGCCCAGGGCCTCGGGCCAGAAGTAGTCGTAGTCGTCCCACACGTTGGCCGCCACCGCCACGCCGACCACGCGTCCGCCGGCGGGCACCGGGCGCGGCTCGGCGGCCTCGGCCGAGGCCTCGTCCTCATGGAACAAACCGCTCATGGCCGCATGGTAACATGCGTTGGTGCGGGAATCTCCACAGAGACACAGAGAAACGGTGAGAACAGGGCAGGGAGCATTTCAATGTCTCTTTTCTCTGTCTCTCTGCGTCTCAGTGGCGCTTCTTGCTCTTCGGATTTGCCGCAAGGCGCAGCATTGCTATTGCGGACCGTGGCGAATAGCCTATGGTGTTCGACCGGATGGGCCCCGGGCCCGTGACGAGGAGAAGCAAGATGCCTCAAACGCCGTCCGCCATGGCGGACCAGAGAAGCGAGCAGCAGAAGGTGGCCGACAGCACCGTGCTGGTGGTCGACGACAACGAGCAGAACCTCGAGCTGCTGGTGGCGTACCTTGACGCGCTGCAGTGCAGCGTGGACACGGCCGTCGACGGGGTCGATGCGTTGGCCAAGGTCGCCGACCGGACGCCGGACCTGATCCTGCTCGACGTGATGATGCCGAGAATGAGCGGGTTCGAGGTCTGCCGGAAGCTCAAGAGCGATCCCGAAACGCGCGACGTGCCGATCATCATGGTGACGGCCCTGACCGAACTGGGCGACATCGAACGGGGAGTGGAGTGCGGCACGGACGACTTCATCTCGAAGCCGGTCAATCGGATCGAGTTGGTCACGCGCGTCCGCAGCCTGCTGCGGGTACGCCACCTGAAGGACGAACTGGACCGCACGCTGGCATACCTGGCGGAGGTGGAGTCCGGCCGCCTGAGCGAGCAGGACGCGTGATCCGCCAACACCCGGGAGCAGTTAAGATGCGTTCGGCAAGGTGTCTGAATCTGGTGGTGACCGCGGCGCTGGCCGCGGCCCTGGTCGGCTGCGGGGCGTTCGATGCGTCGGGCCCGGCGCCGGAAAGCAAGCCCACACCAACGGTGACCACGTCGGCCACCGTCAAGGCCGCCCCCACGCCGCCCACCGTCGCCGCCCGCAGTATCAGCGGCGGCGACGTGACGCTGGTGACGCTGTCCAACGGCATGGTGGTGATCGTCAAGCCCACGCGGACCGCACCGGTCGTTACGGTCAAGTGCTACGTGCGGACCGGGGGGCTCTACGAGGGCCGCTGGCTCGGGTGCGGGCTGAGCCATCTGCTCGAGCACCTCGTCGCCGACGACGCAACGCACGCCGGGCACGAGGGCGACAAGGCCGCCGCACCGACCGACCGCGTGACACAGATCGGCGGGCAGGCCAACGCCTACACCACCATGGACCACACCTGCTACTACATCTCCGCCGCCGCCAGCAAGAGCGGCGCGTGCATCGACCTGGTGGCCGACTGGATGGCTCGCCCGAAGTTCACACAGGACGACTACCGGCGTGAGCACGGGGTGGTCCAGCGCGAGTTGGAGAAGGGCAAGGACGAGCCGGAACGTCAGGCCGGACGGGCGTTCATGAAGAACGTCTTTCCGGGCCACCCGGCGGCGGTGCCGGTCATCGGGTTCGCCGAGCCGCTGAGCAAAGTGACCTGGGCCGACGTGAAGGCCTACCACGCCCAGACGTACGTGCCGCAGAATATGGTCTTTGTGGTCGTCGGGGACGTCGAGGCGGACGAGGTGATCGCCCGCATTCGCAAGGCGACGGCCGGGTTCCAGCCCGGGCGCGTGCCCCCGCGCGATCTCCCCGACGTCCGGGCCTTTACCGGCGTCAGACGCTACACGCAGGCGCAGAAGGGCCTCAAGGACGTCATCGCAACCGTCAGCTTCCAGACCATCGACCTGCTGCACGAGGACCTGTACGCCCTGGACGTCCTGGCCTACGTGCTTGGCACCGGGCGGTCCAGCCGGCTGTATCGCGAGATCATCCGCAAGCAGAAGCTGGCCACCAGCGTGATGTGCAGCTCATGGACCCCCTCGTGGGGCAGGGGGATCTTCACCATCCGCTACCGCGCCGAGCCGGAAAAGGTCAACGCCGCCGAAAAGGCCATCCTCGCCGAGCTGAAGGAGGTCGTCGCCGACGGCGTCAGCGCCGAGGAACTGGCCCGGGCCAAGCGCCAGAAGGTGGCCGACTGGGTCTACTCTCAGCAGACGGCCGACGATATCGCCTCGACGCTGGCCACCGACTACATGTCGACCGGGGACGTGCTGTTCTCGAAGCACTACGCCGACCGCATCCAGGCCGTCACCGTGGAACAAGCCAACGCGATGGCGAAGAAGTACTTCACGTTCGACACGCTGGCCGTGACGCGCCTCGTGCCGAAGCTGGAAGCCGCCTCCGCCCAGGCCGCCGCGGGAAAGACGCTCGCCAAGCAGGTCTTCACGATACCAGGCGGCCCGCGGGTCATTCTCCAGCCCGCCGACACCGGACTGGTCTCGATGGCCTACGTCGTCAAGGGCGGCGTGCTGGCTGAAACCAAGGCCGACAACGGGCTCGGTTCCCTGACCATGGCGCTGTCGACCCGAGGCAGCCGAAACTACACCGCCGAGCAGATCGGCGAGTTCTTCGACTCGGCCGGGGGGTCCATCTCCGGCAAGTGCGGGAACAACAGCTTCTACTGGCAGGCGACCGTACTGCACGACAGCTTCGACAAGGCCCTGGAGATCTTCGCCGAGAGCATCTTCGCCCCGAAATTCGAGGCCAAGGAACTCGACATCATCCGCCCGATGCTTCTGGCCGGCATCAAGCGGACCGACGAGCACTGGTACGGGCAGCTCAACACGTTCTTCCGGAGCAACTTCTTCCCGGATTCACCGTACGGCATGCCGACCACGGGCCGGGCCGACGTCGTGGGCAAGGCCACACCCCAGCAGGTCCGCAAGTTCCACCTGCACAACATGGCTGCCGCCCCGGGTGTGCTGGCGATCTACGGGCAGTTCGACGCCGACAAGGTCCGCGCGAAGGCCACCAGGCTGTTCGCCCCCGTAGCCGGGCCCGCAGCGGGCGCGGGTTACGGCGGCAAGCGCCGGACCGTGGCGCCCGCCGGCGAACTGCACGTGCTCAAGACCGACAAGAAGCAGGCCGCCGTCATGATCGCCGCACCGGGCATGAAGCTGACTGATCCCGACCGCTTCGCCGTCACCGTGCTGGACACGATCATCAGCGGCTATCACCTGCCGTCCGGCTGGATGCACGACGAGCTTCGCGGCAAGAAGTTGGTCTACGTGGTACACTCGTACAACTGGGCCGGGCTGGCGCCCGGGGCGTTTGTGACCTACGCCGCCTGCCAGCCGGAAAAGGCGCCCCAGGTCGTTCAGATCATCACGAAGAACCTCCGCCGGGCCGCGGCATACAGGCCCACGCAGCAGGAGATCGACCTGGCCGTCAACACGATCCTGACGGCCGAAGTGCTCGAAAGCCAGGCGATGAGCGACCTGGCCATGGCGGCGGCCCTGGACGAGCTGTACGGCCTGGGCCACGACTACCGCAAGAAGCTCGAGAAGCGCTACCGCGCCGTCACGCCGGATGACGTGCTTCGCGTAGGCAGGAAGTATCTTTCCGGCGGTTACGTGGTCACCGTGACCACGCCGAAGCCCGGGCTGTTCGGCAGGTAGGGCTGTGTGCGGACGGGCTTTGACACAGAGGCACTGAGAAGCGCAGAGAACACAGAGGAGACTTGAAGCGACGGAGCAGAGAGACTGTGGTTCTTCCTTCATTTCTTCTCTGTGTTCTCCGTTTCTCTGTGCCTCTGTGTGACATCGCATACGAGACCTTCTCTGGGAGACAACTGTGACAGAGAGCAACGAGAACCTTCTGGACCTTTCGGTGCATGATTTTGTGGCGGCGGCGGCGGCCAAGACGCCCACGCCGGGCGGAGGCAGCGTGGCCGGCGTGGTCGCCGCGCTCGGCGTGGCGCTGGGCGAAATGACACTGAACTTCACCCGAGGGAAGAAGAGGTTCGCCGAGCACGCGGCCTATCACGACCACCTGGCCGAACGCCTGGCCCGCGCCAGGCAGATGTTCCAGGACCTGGTCGCCGAGGACGTGCAGGCCTACCAGTTGTACCAGGCCGCCCAGCGCACCGACGACGGGCCCGAGAAGGACCAGGCGGTTCAGTTGGCCACGGCGGCGGCCATCAACGTCCCCAGAGAGGTCACCAAGCTGGCTCTGGCGGTGCTGGCCGACCTGAAGGAACTGGGCGGCAAGTGCAACACGTGGCTGATCACGGACCTTCTGGCCTCGGCGGCGCTGTGCGTGGCCGCGGCGCGACTGAGCGACTACAACGTGCGGATCAACGTTCCCAGCGTGGCCGACGAAGCCGCCGCGAAGGATATCCACCACTCCTCAGCCTCCGACCTGGCCAAAGCCCAGGACCTCCTCGAACAGATCGAAGCCGCTGCGAAAGAGTTTCTTCCGTAGGAGGCAGTAATCCACGGACGAAGAAGACAACGGCAACAACGACAACGGCTTGGCCGCAGATTCCGCAGATCGCGCAGATATCAAGAGACAGAACTACAACGGCACTGGCTTTGTTGCGTCATTTCTAAATCTGCGAAATCTGTGGCCAAGCCGTTGTCGTTGTTGTCGTTGTTTTTCCGTTGCTGTTGTTGCCGTTGTAAAATCCGTGTAGGCTGTGGCTCGATGGCCAAGGAGTATGAGATAGACAAGACGGCCGGGCGGTGCGTGGTGTGTGGCGAGGTCGTCGCGCCGGGGGAGGAACTGGTTGCGACGGTCACCGAGGTCGACGAGGAACTGCGCCGGGACGACTACTGCCTTGCCTGTTGGGAGGCCGCGCCCAAGGACGACCGTCCGGACGTGCTCGGCACGTGGCGCACGCGAGTGCCGAGGCCGAAGGAGAAGACCAAACTCCTGATCGACGACGACCTGCTGGTCGACTTCTTCCGGCGGCTGGAAGGCGACCAGACGCCGGCGCGGGTCAACTTCCGGTTCGTGCTGGCCCTGGTGCTGATGCGGAAGAAGTTGCTGATCTACGATCGCGGCGAAAAGCGCGACGACGGGACCGAGATCTGGACGATGCATCTCAGGGGCCTGACGGACAAGTACGTCGTCACAGACCCCCACATGGACGAAGACAAGATCGTCGAGGTCAGCAGGCAACTTGGCGAGATCATGGAAGGTGAGCTATGACCGTTCGGCGCCTGGCCGCGGGAGCCATGGGCGTCCTGGCGATGGCGGCCGCACCGGGATGCGAGTGCCTCAGCAAGCTGATCTGGCCACCCGAGACGTGCCCGGCAGCCGAGACGATCGTCCCGGTCTCGCAGGTGGTCGCCGAGTACAACGCCAACGCGTCCCGGGTCGATCAGCTCTGGGCCAAGGCCAAGATCGAGGTCACCGTTCCCCGCCTGGGGATACCGCTCTCGTGGGGCTCGACGCGACCGGAAGCCGAACCCAACGGGCTGCTGATGCTGTTCAAGAACGATCGCGACAGGCTCGCCCCGAGCGACTTCTGCCTGATCGGGCGCGACACGGGCATTGACGTGTTCAAGATAGGCTGTGACACGAAACGCGGCATATACTACTTCTGGTTCGGCATGGGCGAGGAGTCAACGCTGATGTGGGGCCGCATCAGGTACGCCGGCGCGCCCGGCGTCAAGGGCCTGCCGATCGATCCGCTCCAGGTGCCGTCCGTGCTGGGCATCTGCGAGCTGCCGGGCGATTTGTCCACCCCGCCCATCGTCGCCCAGACGATGGACCTCACGTCCGGGCGGTGTGCGTACGTGCTGACCTACATTGACCGCCAGCCCGTCACGAACCGCCTGCTGGCCCGGCGCGAGGTCTACTTCGACTGGTCGGAGACCAGGCCTCGCAGGCCGTTCATGGTCAAGCTGTTCGACGACCGCGGCGTGCGGGTGATGACGGCGAAGATGACCGACTACGCCCGGATAAGGCTGGCCGACGACGAGGACCAGGCGACCGGGCCGGACATGCCGACCGATATCCGGATATCCTGGCACGGACAGGGCACCAGCGTGCACATCGTGCTGGATCGGATGAACGACGCCAAGGGCATGCGCGAAGGATGCAAGCCGCCGGACCAGTCGTTCAAGAAGATCATCCAGGTTGACCGGGGCGTGACGGCGCCGGGAGCAGGAAACAGGTGAAATCCACGCGAGCAGGATGGATGGCATGGGTGTGTGTCGCGGCGGCGTGGTGTGCGCCCGCCGCGGCGCCCGCGGACGATCCGCAGCCCATCGGGCCCGAGGGCATGCTGCTGACGGGCAATAAGGGTTGGCTGTGGATCGTCCACAACACGCCCACCGCACAGGGGCAGAAGGGCACGTTCGCGGTGGCAGCCAGGCAGGCTGGAGGGAACTGGACCATGGTCGCCCGGGACATCGAGGCCCAGGTTGCCGCCGCCGCCGCCATTGATGGCCGGCTGCATGTGGTCTGCCGACGCGGCGCCTACCTGACGTTTCGCAAGGGCGATAGCGGTTTCGGCGCGCAGCGCAGCCTGGAGTCGGGTCCGCTGGCGTTGGCGGCGGCGACGGGCCTGGGACCTGGCGGGAGCACGGTTCTCCTGGCGGTGGCCGACGCCCGCGTGGTGCCCCGTGCCTGCAGGCGGCTTCAGCGGAGCCTGTCCACGCGCCCGGCCCGGGTCGCCACGGCCCCGGCCACGCGCCCCTCGGTGCAGGCGGCATCAAAGCCGGCATCAGCCGGCACGCCGCTGGGCCTGCTCCTGCTGACGTATCACCTCGAGGCGCCCCGGGCCCGGGACGAGCAGGACCGCCGGGGTGATGCCCCTGCTGCGCCCCCGCCGTGGCGCCCGATCGCCCTGCTCGAGGGCGCCGTGGTGGCCCCCGGGGGTCGGGTGATGACGGCCGTCGTCGCCCGGAGGGTCTACCTGCTGCTGGCCAACGCCCCTGCCGGGGCCAATCGCCTGACGGCCTGGACGAACGGGCAGTGGCGCGACGTGGCCCTGACCGGCGCCGCGGCCGAAGCGCGGGCACTGGGCATGAACGCGGTGGGCGGCCGGCTGGTGCTGGTCCTGGCCGAGCCGACCGAGGGCGACAAGGCCTCCGCCAGGCTGAGTCTGGCCGTCTTCCCTGAGGACCAGGGCGGCACGTGCGTGTACCACACGATCAAGGTCGAGGGCCAGACGACTCCACAGGCCTTCTCGATGCAGTCTCTCCCGGTCGTGACGGGCTTCGCCGACCAGTCGGCCCTTCTCTGGCAGGACGGCGAGGCGCTGAAACTGGCCACGTGCAGTCCGACCGGGACGCTCGATACGCCCTCCGAGGTGACCGTCTTCCGGGACGCCGCAAGGACCGGGTATGCCAAGACGATCTACGTGTACGTCACCTGCGGGTTCGCGCTGGCCAGCATCGCGTTGTGGCTCAGCTTCCGCCGGCAGCCGGCCGAGCCGTTCCAACTGCCCGCCGGGGTCAAGCCTGCGCAGATGCCTCGTCGGATCCTGGCGGCGGTGCTCGACCTGATACCGTTCGCGCTGCTGGCGGGAGTACTCGTCTTGCCCCCCGAGCTGCCTGCCGAACTCCAGCGCTCCCAGGCCGACTTGCCCGAGGTGTTCACCAGGGCGTGGGACTACGCCGTCCAGGAGTCCATTCCCGACCCGGTGGTTTACCTGCGACTGCTGACCATCGTCCTGTACACGGCCTACGCCGCGGTGATGGAGCTGCGGTTCGGCACGACGCTTGGCAAGAAGCTGCTCAAACTCCGGGTTACCGGGCACGGGGGGAGCAGCCCCGCCCCGTACCAGATCCTCCTGCGGAACCTCGTCAGGGCCTTCTCCCTGTTCCTGGGCGACATCATGATACTGCCGCTGCTGTTCCTCGTCGTCCCGCTGATCAACCGCCACCGTCAGCGCATGGGTGACATGATCGCCCGCACGACGGTGGTCGACACGCGGTTCGTGCCGGCCGCGCCGCCGTCCGAGGGCGACGGCCAGGACGACCGCATCAAGACGTACACCGAGCATCCGCCCCCGGACGACGACGAACAGGACGCGGAAGACTCCTCGTCCGCATAGGGCTCACCGTGCCGGGCGCCGTGTGCGCACGAAAACACCCCCCGGGTGGAACCCAGGGGGCGTTCTCCGTTCTCTACGCGCCCGCTACATTGCCACGGGCTGCGAGTTGTCCTTGGCGCTGGCGACCGCCGCTTCCACGAACTTCATGTGCTTGACGCCGTCGTGGACGTTGGCGTACCGGCTGCCGTCGCAGGTGAACTCCTGCCCGTCGTTGTACAGCCGAACGTCCTTCTCGAACTCGCGGTGCAGGCGGGCGTAGGCGTCGTGGAAGGCCTCAACGTGCCCGGAGGGGATGGTCGGCTCGTCCAGCAGCACCTGCGGGATGCCCTTGAGGAACATGTCGTCTCCGCCGACCTCGCCGCGCCAGTAGACCCGGTCGGGCTCGCCATCCGGCAGGCAGATCTTAACGCATTCGGCGTCTTCTTGCCGCCAGATCAGTGTGCCCTTCTCGCAGTTGACCTCGATGCCGAGATCGTTCTTGTGCCCGATGGCGATCTGCGTGGCTCGGATCAGCGCCCGCCCGCCGTTGGACAGGTCGCAGTAGGTGGTGAAGTGGTCGTCGAGCTGCCGGCCTTCGAGGAACGTCTCGATCATGCCGCGAACCGACGTGATCTCCAGCCCGGTGACGAACCGCGTCTGCATGAAGGCGTGTGTGCCGATATCGCCTCCGCAGCAGGAGGCGCCGGCCCGCTCGGGGTCGGTTCGCCAGGAGGCCTGCAAGCAGTCTTCGGTCTCCAGCCTGGTCGCCAGCCAGCCCTGGAGGTAGTACGCGTCGACCCAGCGTACGGCGCCCAGCGCGCCGCTGGTGATGATCCAGCGCGCAAACCAGCTCGACCAGTGCCCGAGGTACGTGTGGGCGATGCCGAAGGGAATCTTCTTGTCCTCGACGGCTGCGGCGAGTTCCTCGGCCTGTGCGGCGGTGATGGTCAGGGGCTTCTCGCAGAAGACGGGGATGCCGGCCTGGATGAGCTTCATGGCCGGGTCGAAGTGCACGAAGTTCGGCGTGACGATCACGACGTAGTCGGTGCGTTCGCCGACGGGCAGCGAGGCCTGCTCTTCGATCATGGCGTCATAGTTGGGATAGCCCTTGATGGGGTAGGGCCAGTTGGCCGCCTCGTTCATGGCGACCTCGGGGTCCTGGTGCAGCGCCGCGCAGGTCACCCGGCGCGTGCCGTCGAAGTGAATCGCCTTCTGGTGAGGGTTGACGATAAACGCCCCGCCGCCGCCGCCAATGAGACCAACGTTCAAGACTCTGTCAGGCATGATTGTTCCTTTCTCTCGATCGCTCCATCGGATCGTGATGCGTTCCGTCGGACCTGCCGACCGGCATCCTGGCCGGCCCCGTCGAAGAAACGATACCACTTCCACCGCCCATTGCAAGTCCCGAGTTGAAGAACGACAAACGACAACGACAGGGTCGTTGTCGTCGTTGTTCGTCGTTCTCAGTTGTCGCAGATCACGCGGAAGCCCACGTTGTAGACCTTCTGGTACGACCGGTAGCCCAGGCGGTATGACGAGGTCGACCGCCTCGGCCGGTCGTGCCACGACCCGCCGCGGACGGCCTTGAGGGCCTTGACGTCCATGTCGTTCCGCCCGTCGGCGTCGTTGTAGGGATACGGCTTGAAGGACGAGCGAGTCCACTCGGCGACGTTGCCGTGCATGTCCTTCAGGCCCCAGGCGTTTGGCGCGTACTTTCCGGCGTCGCAGACGATCATCTGCCCGTCTGAGAAGGTCTTGTCGGCGATGAAGGGCGTCAGGCTGCCTCGCCTGGTGCCTTGCCGCTTGGCGGCCGATACGTCGGCGAAATTGGCGAACTTGCCATAGTCGGTCCCGAGCGGTCCGAAGGACATGGCCGAGTTTGTTCCGGCCCGGCAGGCCCATTCCCACTGCGCCTCGGTGGGCAGGGCGAACGTGCGCCCGGTCTTCTTGCTGAGCCACTGGCAGAACGCGACGGCCTCGGCCCAACTGATGCGGATGACCGGCTGGCTGGGCCGGTTCGCCGGCCAGCCCGGGCTGCCCTGGTCTTTTCCGGCCTGGTCGATGAACCGGCTGTCGTGCTTGGGGTCGAAGGCGGCGTACTGGGCGTTGGTGACCTCGACGGTGCCCATCCAGAACGGCTTGTCGATCTTGACGTGGGCGACCTGGCGCTCGTCGACGTCCCCGGCGGCATTGCCCAGCACGAACTCGCCCGCGGGAATCAGCCGCAGCTCCATCGTCACGCCGTCGGCCAGCTCGACCGTCCGCGCGGTCTCGCTGCCCGCCGCGGCTTGCCGCTTCGCGGCCTCAGCCGTATCGAAGGGCCACCCGGGCACCTGCGGCACCGCAATCTCCGGCCGCGTGACCTTGGCGGGCACGATCGGCTTGACGTCGTCAGGGGGCAGGTCCGGCAGATTCTCCGGATAGATGTCCACACTGGCGTAGAGCTTCTGAAGTGCGGTGTACCGCTCGGACACCTTGGCCACCCGCGAGCCGCGGGCCTCCGTCCACGAGGCGTGGTACGGAATGTTCAGGTCGATCCACGTCCGCAGGCGGTCCAGCGCCTCGGGCGGGAGCTTGACGTTCTTGTGTCCCTTGGCCACCAGCATCTGCATCAGCTCGCTGGTCGAGGAGTGATACTCCATCGGGCGGAACATGTGGTAATCGCTCTCGGGCCCGGGCCGGCGAACGTACAACTGCAGCGTCGTGTAGGCCGTGTTGAACTTGCTGCTGCGCGTGGCGAAGTTCGGCGCGCCCTTGGTCTTGCCGTTGTGGCACCCGACACAGTACTTGTCGAGCACGGGCTGGACCTCCCGGCGGAACCCGAAGCCTCTGGGCGGGCCGTTCCACGGCGTGATCCGCGCCGGGGCCTTGCGCGCGGCGATAGTCACCGTCGGCGGGGCCACGTCGTTGGGGTTCTCGTGGCAGCCCACGCAGGACAGGCCCTCCCCGGGCATCGCCACCAGCCAACTGCGCATCAGTTGCAGCGAGGCACCGTCTTCGTCGAGGGGCTGGATCGAAATGGGCGTGTTGGCCGGCACGTAGAACATGGCCGAGCCGTCCGGCTCGACCGGCACGGTGCCGAGTATCCGCTTGACGTCCCAGCCGCTCTCGATGCCGAAGCAGGCATGGCCGCCCACACCGCGGTAGCCGTAGGTGTACGTGAACAGCCGAAGCTTCTTGACCGTGCCGCGCGGCACGTCCTTCAGCCCCGGACCGAAGTAGACGCTCTGGACGTACAGGACGCCGTCCTTCATGTCCGGGTTGATCTTGCTGGGGACCACCGGGGGCGTCTTGGTGGGCCTCAGCGGGACCGGCTCAACCAGCGAGATGCCCGGAATCGTCTTGATCAGCAGCATGTTGTCGAACACGTCGGCCAGGTAGATACCCCAGTCCTTGCTGCCGCGCCGTACCGGGCGCGAGGCCAGGAAGTACTTCTCGCTCAGCGGCCAGGGGTGGATCCACAAGGGCCAACTGCTGCGCACCAGCCCGTCGCGGATGATCGGCTCGACCTTCTTGCCATAGCCCGGGATGCGCTGGATCACGCCGTCCGCCTCGTGGCGACCTCGGGCGGTGTCGAACAGGATCATCTCGCCCATGCGAGGATGGTCGTGGTGCCCGCCGATGATGCTGACGAACTTCGTCGAGCTGCCGGGCAGCGGACGCGAGAAGAACATCGCGTTGGGCCAGTACGAATTGCTGCCGTAGTAGCCCAACTGGTTCGTCCCGTCCGGGTTCATCGACATCATCACCCGCGTGAAATAGTGGGGCGTGTCGGTGTATTCCCATCGCAGGTACATCACGCGCCCGTTGGGCATCATCGCCGGGCACCAGTCGTGGTCCTGCTCGAACGCCAGCAACCGCGTCTTGCCCGTCTTGGGGTTGTACAGCGCCATGTTCGCCACGTGGCTGCCCCCGCCGATGCAGGGCACGCCCTGCATGTTGGCCGTCGAGGTGTACATGATGTTCCCGTCGGGCAGGTAGCAGGGGTCGTAGTTGCTGACGTCCGGCTGCTCGGAGGGGGTCACCTGCCGCAAGCCCGTCCCGTCGACTTTGACTTCGTGGACCTGCCACTCGCCCTTGGCGTTCGGCATCGAGAACAGCATCTTCGTGCCGTCGAAGTGCAGGTCCACGTCGCCGACGAATACCCCCTTTTCGGGTCTGAACACCGTGGTCAGTTCGCCGTCGGGGCTCACTGGCGACAGGACGGCGATCTCGTTGGTGTGGCCCGTCTTGCGGATGGCCGTGTTGCTCAGCCAGTTTCTCGGAAGGAAGTTGCTGCCCGAGGCCCGCTTGATCAGCAACAGCTTGTCGAAGCTCAGCAGGGGGTTGGCCAGCAGCGCCTCGCGGGCCAGGGCGGTCAGCTTCGCCTCGTCGGGCGTCTTGGCGAGTGCGTCCAGGCGGGCGAGGTACGCGGCGCCCTTGGTGTACTTGTCGGGGAAGCTGGCCGCCAGGTCCTTGACCGCCCGCCGGAGCGATTCGACGGTGATGTCAGGCCCGCTGTGCTTCGGCTGGGGCCAGGACCTGGACTTGCGTCGGGCCGGGGCCCGCTTGGCGCGGCTGATCTTGGTCAGTCCATCGATCTGGAAGGACATGCTCGATCCACCGCCGTTGTTGTGCACCTTGAACAGGAGCTGGTTCTCGCCCTTGTTGAGCGTCATCTTGACCTTGTTCTTGTCGGGATTGGTTACGGTTTTGACCAGCACGATCCGCTTGCCATTAAGCCAGACTGCGCACCCGTCGTCACTGCCGAAGCCGCCGGTGACCGTAACGGCCGCCTTGGCCGTGATCGTCCGGTAGAAGTACTGCGACGAGGAGTTCGGTATGGTCAGACCGTTCCTCATGCCATCGGCCAGCTTGGGCTGGGTCGTCCAGACGGCCTTGCCTTTGGAGTCCTTGACCGTGAGGTTGATCTGTTTCTCGGCGAAGAGGATATCGGTTACGCTCTTGGTCTTGATCGGTCTGCTGACATGCCACGGGCCCAGCGAGACCGTCTTCCTGAGGTTCTTCGGCGCCGCGCCGGCCGGGGAGATGACGAACGCTGCTACCACGAGCAGGGCCAACAGGGCTGTGTGTCGTCCGCGTCTTGAGAGTCGTCTTGCATTCATCAGGAGGATCCTTCGTTTCGTGCGTATTCAGATAACATCTCACCCGCGGTCAGGCTCGCCGCCTGAGCGGAGTGCGTCTCAAACGTGTGATTACCGACACTCTTATAACTCGGTATCTTCCTCTATGGAACGCGATATCTTCCCGCGCGCACACAGTATGCGCGTCAGCCAACGCCCCCGGGTTCCGCCCGGGGGGTATTCCCGTCCGAGGGTGCCAACGACACTTGGCCCCCGCTCCTCGGCCCCGGCGCGCACCATGGCAGATCGTCAATCCCCCCTGTTCGGGGCAGTGTTACAGTGTTACACAGGTTTCCACTTCACGAATGTCACGATGCCGTTCGCGGCGGGCTTTTACACCACAAGTACTTTAGGGTAAACAGTTTACAGGTCTCCCCGCGCCGCCGGGACATGTTGTGCTCCTGAGAAGTGGAACATTGCAAACTCCCCATACAACGTATAGTCTGCGGCGGGATGCGCCCCGCATCGGAGAGTCGTCTGTTATCGGTTGCGTGGAGTAGCACAACGGCCGTCCAGCGGCACTTGCCCTTCGACAGGCTCCCTTCGACAAGCTCAGGATCTACGACAGGCTCCCCGATGGCCGATTGACATCCGGCTGCCGGATCGGTCCACTGTGGCAATTCACGGTTTGGCGCACAGGAAGAGGATCAGGAATGTCACTGAGAGGCGAGTGGCGCAGGCGCGTTGAGCATTGGGTACGCAGGCTCGAGGAGATGTGGTATCGCCCGCTGGGGGCGGTCGAGATGGCGGGGTTCGTCACGGGCGAGCCGTTGACCGCCGAGCAGGCCCAGGCAGGGCCGTTCGGCCCGATGCCGCCCGGCACGCCGTGGGGCGCCACGTGGGACTACGCGTGGTTTCGCGGCGAGGTGGTCACCCCCGCCGCGGCCGACGGCCAGCGGCTCGTGCTGGACTTCGGGGGCGGGGGGTGCGAGGCGCTGATCTTCGTGGACGGCCGCGCCGCCGGGTCCAAGTCCTCCGTCCGCCTGCCGGTCACGCTGGCCAGGGCAGCCCGCGCGGGCGACGTGCACCACGTTCTGGTCGAGGCCTACGCCGACCACGGGCCGAGACTCTGCGCCGTCGGGCCCGTCGCACACGGCAGGCCGAGCATACCCGAGCCGCCGGCCACACAGCAGACCGTGGGCGAAACCACGTTCGGCGTCTGGGACGAGCAGGCCTACCAACTCTGGCTGGACATGAGATGCCTGCTGGAACTGCGGGACCATCTCCACGCCGACTCGCTCCGCACGGCGGAGATCGACCGGGCGCTTCGCGAGTGCACGATGGCGGCCGACCTCGAACTGCCGCCCGAGCAGTTGCCTGCGGCCGTTCGCGCCGGGCGCGAGGAGTTGGCCGGCGTGCTGGGGTGCATCAACGGGTCGACGGCGCCGGTGATGGTCGCCTTCGGTCACGCGCACCTTGACGTGGCGTGGCTGTGGCCGCTGGCGGAGACCGAGCGCAAGGCCGCCCGCACGCTGGCCAACCAGCTCGCCCTGGCCGAGGAGTATCCCGCGTATCGCTTCCTCCACAGCCAGTGCCACCTGTTCGACAGGGTCAAGCGGCGCTACCCGGCCCTGTACGAGCGCGTGAAGCACGCGGTTGCCGGCGGGTCGATCGTCCCCGAGGGCGGCATGTGGGTCGAGGCCGACACCAACATCCCCTCCGGCGAGTCGCTGATCCGCCAGTTCATCCACGGCAAGCGGTTCTTCCGCGCCGAGTTTGGCGTCGACAGCGTGCTGATGTGGCTGCCCGACGTGTTCGGCTACAGCGGGGCGCTGCCTCAGATCATGGCCGGGTGCGGCATCAAGTACTTCTCGACGCAGAAGATCTTCTGGACGTACAAGGGCGGGCCGACGTTCCCGTATAACACGTTCACGTGGCAGGGGATCGACGGGTCCGAGGTCCTGGCCCATCTGCACAACAATTACAACTCGCAGATGGGCCCGGCGGCGGTGATCGGGCGCTGGCGGCAGCGCGTGCAGAAGGACGGCATGGCCGGTCGGCTGATGCCGTTCGGCTGGGGCGACGGCGGCGGTGGGCCGACGCGGCACCACGTGGAGCTGGCCCTTCGCCAGGACGACCTGGAGGGCTCGCCCCGGGTCGTGCTCGACGGGCCGGTCGTGTTCTTCGAGGACCTCGATAGCCGCGGCCCGTGCGAGAAGCGGTACGTCGGCGAGTTGTACTTCCCGTGCCATCGCGGCACGTACACCTCGCAGGCCCGGACGAAGCGCGGCAACCGCAAGAGCGAACTGGCCCTCCGCGAGGCGGAGATGTGGTCCGCCGTCGCCGCGGCCCGGGCGGGCCTGCCGTTCGACGCCGATGAGATGGACCGCGCGTGGAAGACGCTCCTGCTGAACCAGTTCCACGACATCCTGCCCGGCTCGTCGATTGCCCGGGTGTATGACGAGGCCGAGGCCGCCTTCGACGACGTGATCGCCACCGCCGACCGGACCGCCGCGGCGGCCCGCGAGGCGCTGACCGACGACGCGCAGGGCGTTACCGTTTTCAACGCGCTGTCGTGGCGGCGCACGGCCCTGGTCGAACTGCCCGAAGGCGTTCGCGCCGCGGTCGATGCCGACGGCCGGCGTGTCCCCGTGCAGGACGTTGCGGGCCGGACGATGGCTGAGGTCACCGTCCCGTCGTGCGGCTGGACGCCATTGACGCCCGCCGGGCGGCCGGACCCCTGCCGGGGCGACTGCGGGCCGAAGCTGACCGCCGCGCCCGACACGCTCGAGAACGAGCTGCTTCGGCTGACGTTCAACTCCCGCGGCGAGATCGAGAGCATCTTCGACAAGGCGGCCTGCCGTGAGCTGGCCGCCGGGGCGTGCAACAGCTTCAGGATGTACAAGGACGTGCCGGCGTCCTTCGACGCGTGGGACCTCGACATGAACTACATGGACCAGCCCGTCGCGCTCGACGCCGAGGCGGACATCGAGGCCGTCACGGCCGGGCCGCTTCTGGCCGTGCTGAGAATCACGCGGCCGCTGCACCGCTCGACGCTGACGCAGACCGTCACGATGCGCCGCAACAGCCGCTGTGTCGACTTTCACACGGTCATCGACTGGCGGGAACGCCACAAGGTGCTGAAGGTCGCCTTCGAGGTCGACTACCACGCCGAGAACGCCCTGCACGAGATCCAGTTCGGTCACGTGGCCAGGCCCACCCATCACTCGAACCCGTTCGACGCCGCCCGCTACGAGGTCTCGAACCACAAGTGGTCGGGCTTGGTCGAGCCCGGGCGGGGCTTTGCCGTCCTGAACGACTGCAAGTACGGGCTGAACGTCCTGGGCCGGTCAATCAACCTGACGCTGCTGCGGAGCCCGCTGGCGCCTGACGGCCGGGCCGAGGCCGGCCGGCACGAGTTCACCTACGCGATGCTGCCCTGGACGGGGCCGTTCGTCGACTGCGGCGTCGTCCGCGAGGGCTACGAGCTGAACTGCCCGGTGACGACCGCCCGCGGGTTGGCGGAGCAGCGGTCCGTGTTCGGCGTCGACGACCCGAACGTGATTGTCGACACCGTCAAGGCGGCCGAGGACGGCAGCGGGGATACCATCGTCCGTCTCTACGAGTCCAAAGGCACCGCCACGCGCGCGGCGCTGACGGTCTCGCTGCCGGTGAGGTCGGCGTCCCTCTGCGACATGTTGGAGAACGTCATTGAGCCCGCTACGATCCAGGACGACCGCATCATGATGGACTTTGCCCCCTTCAAGATCAAGACCCTCCGCCTGAGCTACTGATAGATCACGGGACGGTACCTCGGCTCCGGGATGGGTTTTCCTGCGTCCCGCGCGGCGGCCAGCCAGGCGGCTTTAGCCTTCTCGACCTCGGCAAGAGCTTCCTCCGGGGTGGCGCCGAATGCCGAACACGAGACGAGATCCGGAATGTCGGCGATGTACCCGCCGTCGGATTCGCTGTAGAAGATGTTGATGTGATAGTCACTCATCACTCGTTCTCCAGCGAGCCGTGGGCGAGCTTCCGCAGCAGTTTCTTCCGCTTTATCGGCGCACCTTTCCGTGTGCATCGTAGGGGGCCCGGACAACCAGGGCAACCACCCGCCTTAACAGCCCTTTGACACTGCCGGTGGGGGGGGCTATGATCGCCGCCGCGTTATGGATTCGGCTCCCTGGGCGAGAATGCGATGAGGGGTCATCGGTGCGGAAACCGGCTGTGGCGGTCTTCGGCCGTGGCGGCCGGGGTATCGGCCGTGGTGATGACTCTGGCCTCGGCGGGCCGGGCCGACGCCGCGCCAGGCAGGTACGTCAGCCGAGAGATGGTCATTCGCGGGGCCAGGCTGTACAACCTGCGGATCGCCGGTGAGGACGCCACGGCGGCGATCGGGGGCTTTTCCCTGACGTTTGGCGAGCGCAAATTCAGTGGCGACAAGGCCATAATCTGGATGAAGGCCGCGCCGGGCCGCTCGCGAACCTGCCGCGACGTCACCGTCTACATCGAGGGCAAGGCCGCCGCCGCCACCCCCGCCGCCACCCTTGGCGACCGGGCCATGCTCGTGACGCTGCGCCAGCAGGGCCGCGTGTCGGCCGAGGGCAGCCTCCCCGGGGGCGCGCCCCCCGACGACGGGCTGTACCGCCGGGCGGTGGCGGCTCGGCAGGACCAGGCGGCCCGCCCGGTCGAGCAGCCGGCTCGCCACGCGGCGCCCGGTCTTCTGGCGGCGCGCGGCCCGGACGGGCCGGACGGGCCGACCTCGCGTCCGGCCGTCCGGCCCGCCGGGGCCAGACCTGCGCCCGCGGCGGCCACGCGGCCGGCACGGCGCGCCCGACGCCCCGTTCCGCCCGTCAGCTTCCACGCCGAGAAGTTCTCGTCGGAGCTGGCCGACCCCAAGGACCCTTACTCCCAGCGCATCACCATCGCCACGGGAAACGTCTACCTCGCCCAGGGACACCCGGACAGCCGAGAGTTCCTCGAACTCCGATGCCAGGCCGCCGTGCTCTACTCCAGGCGGGCCAAGGCCGATTCGTCGGCCCCGGCCCCGGCGGGCGCCGCGGCCCTGGCCGGGGCCATGACGTTCGCCCAGGGCAAGGAGGTGATCGAGGCGGTCTACCTCGAGGGCGACGTGGTGATCGCCCGCGGGGAGCGCACCATGCGAGGCCCGCAGGCCTTCTACAACTTCACGCTCGACCGCGCGTATGTCGTCGACGGGGTCTTCCGCACCATCCAGGAACAGCGCAGCGTGCCGATATTCATCCGGTTCAAGACCGCCAGGTCCGCCAGGGATATCGACGAGAAGGGCCGAAAGCTGCCCAACCGCGAGATCTGGTTCAAGAACGCCCGCGTGACCACCAGCGACTTCTACTCGCCGACGTATCACATCGCGGCCCGGACCGCACGCCTGAAGGACGTGGCCGCCTACGACGACGTCGGCCGGCGAATGGGCCCCGAGAGGTGGGAGGCCTGGCTGGAGCACACCACGTTCAACGTTCGCGGTGTGCCGGTCGCCTATTGGCCCTTTACGCACACGACGTTCGAGGACGGGCACACGGCGCTGCGGAAGGTGGCCGTCGGGGACCAGGGCAAGCAGTTCGGCATGGGGGTCGAGACGCAGTGGCGGCTGTTCAGGCTGCTGGGCCTGCCCAAGCCGGCGGGCTTCAAGGGCCTGCTCGAGTTGAGCTACTACGAGCGCGGCATCCTGGGGGGGGGGCGGCTCAAGTACGCCCGACGCGACTACAGCGGCTACAGCATAGCCGCCGGACTCATCGACAACCGCCACCGCGACGACTTCGGCGACGACCGCAAAGACATCAACGTGCCCAACTACCGCGGGAGGTTCACCCACCGCCACAAGCATTTCCTCCCGGACGACTGGCAACTCCAGTTCGAGGTCAGTTGGTACTCCGACGTGGGCTTCAACGAGACGTTCTATCCCGCCGAGTTCTACAGTGCCAAGGGCCAGGAAACCCTCGTCTACGCCAAGAAGCAGAGGGACAACTGGGCCGTAACCGCCCTGGGGCAGTACCGGCTGAACCGGTTCGACACGCAGACCGAATCGGCGCCGGACATGGGGTACCACCTGGTGGGCCAGCCCCTGGCCGACGAGACGCTCACGCTGTTCAGCGAGACCCACGCCGGGATCAAGCGCTGGCGTCCGGCCAAGGCCACCGACTCGGCCACCCGCGAAGACACCCGCTTGTTTCCCCGCGTGGACTCCCGGGGCGAACTCGACCTGCCCGTGCACCTCGGTCCGGTCAACGTCGTGCCGTACGCCGTCGCCCGCGGGACCTACTGGGACGACACGCGGATCGGGTTCGGCGAGCAGGAACGCCTCTACGGGCAGGCCGGCGCC
>Ga0180432_10000939_pt1 | contig 46915 bp, 36 predicted proteins | sample SS_ome_10_FD_132414 | JGI IMG/M metagenome (GOLD analysis project Ga0180432, IMG submission 132414) | Hypersaline lake sediment archaeal communities from the Salton Sea, California, USA - SS_1_MS_2 metaG | ecosystem: Environmental > Aquatic > Non-marine Saline and Alkaline > Hypersaline >...
AGGTGTGCGCTACCATAAAGGCGCGTATGGGAGATTGACTATAAGTCCTTAAACAGTGTGTGGGGGACGATTTTGTTAAACAGAAGGCGTGAGAATAATCTTGCGCTAAATTATCATGGGAGGTATTTATGCATATTCCAAATTCCATGTTGCAGGGAGCGGTATGTCCGGTCACGGCTTTTGTCAGTGTATTTGGGCTCGTTGCCGCTTCTTTAAGAGCGTTTTGGTCACAACATAAACCCACTGCCTCAAGATTTGCCGCCATCACGGCTTTGATCTTTGCCGGACAGATGATGAATTTTCCGATACAGGACGGCACTTCGGGGCATTTATTGGGAGGCGTGATCGCTGCCGCTTTGTTAGGCATACCGTTCGGTATTCTTGCCATGGCCCTTGTGGTGACAATACAATGTCTGGTGTTTTCCGACGGAGGGTTCACCGTATTGGGGGCGAATATTCTGAATATGGCAGTGATAGGAGCGGGCTTGGGAGGCATCATAAATCTATACTTTAAGAACAGATTCTCTTCAAGATCCCCTCAATATGCGGCTGGTCTGTTTTTTACGGCATGGTTTTCCGTGGTGATGGCCGCTTTAGCATGCAGCATTGAGCTGGCTGTTTCTGGGACTATTGCATTTTCCAAAGTTGTAGGGGCGATGCTTAGTACCCATGCTTTAATAGGAATAGGAGAGGGATTAATAACCGTGGCAGTATGTTTTGCTTTAGAAGCCGAACCTATAAGAACTTCTCCAAAAAGATCTGTTACCGTACCATTGGTTGCATCCGGGATAATTGCCGCGATGTTGAGCCCTTTTGCCAGCGGGTTTCCCGATGGATTGGAATGGGTGGCTGAAAAATATCAATTTCTTCATGAGGCAGCTCCTGCTTTCGTGAGCCCGTTGCCGGATTATACAGTTACATCGATCAATAATGGGATATTGTCAACAGGACTTGCGGGACTTATAGGCGTATTAATTACTTTTTTTATAGCATGGGGAATAGCAAAACTATTATATAAACCGGATCAATTCGAAACCGCATAATAAATACTGAAAAAGGTAGAAGAACCCCGGATTTTCATGAATATAATCGGGGTTCTTTTATCTTTAAGTTAGATTTATCTCTGTTAAATTTCGCACAAACAAATAAAAATCCCTTTACATAAGCGGTAGGACTATGTTAAAAATACATCTAATATGAGATACTGTAAATGTTTGGTTTTTCTATTTATCGCATTAAACTTATTGTTTAAGCAAAGCGCCGGAGCGGAAAATATGGAAATAATTTCCAGCCCTAAAAAGGTCGTACAATATGAGCCTTTTATCTTAAGGATCAGTCTGCCTTTTTTTGACGTAAATCCCAATGATTTTTCCAAGGTAAGCGTAGAGGCAGTAATTACTTCGCCGACCAAGGAGAGAAATATTGTCCCGTTTTTTTGTATTGCCAATAAAAAAAGGACCGGCATATCTCTGTGGGAAGCGCGTTTTACACCTGTCAAAAAAGGAAGACATGAATATTATGTACAGGTTGGATCAGATGAAGTAAAAGAAAAAAGCCCTAAAGCATTTTTTCAAGCAGAGAAAGGACAAGAAAAGGGGTTTTTAAGAAAAAGCAAAAATAATCCATATTACCTGGCATTTGATTCCGGCGAACCTTTCTTTGGCATCGGCCATAATGTCGCATGGGTCCATAAGAACAGCCTTCCCGCCTTTAATAAATATTTTTCAAGCCTTGAAGATAATGGATGCAATTTGACCAGAGTATGGCTTTGTGATTGGTCTTTCCCCATAGAGTGGGGAACCCTTGGAGAATATGATCAAAAATTCTCTTTAGATCTGGACAAGCTTATCAAGCTCGCCAAAAAGAGAAACATTTATATTATTCTTTGCCTGGATACATATGGAAGTCTCATGGATGAAGAGGGCAGCTGGGGGGAAGGCAGATGGGAAGTCAATCCTTATAATGCCAAAAACGGAGGCCCTTGCGAAAGGGCTGAAGATTTCTTTACCAATAGTGAAGCAAAACGTTGGTATAAGAACAAGTTGAGATATATTATTTCCAGATGGGGATATTCGCCGAACATATTAGCGTTTGAACTTTGGAATGAATACAATGCTCCTAAAAAATGGGTAAGGGAGATGGCCACTTTTATCGAGGAGAATAACCCTCACGGGCAGCTTGTTACCACGAGTTCCGGTTATCCATGGGGGGAGATATTCGATGAATCGGAAATATGGGGATTAAAAGAAATAGATATAATATCGGTACATATTTATGGGAGTGCGTCTGGTAATGGTGTTTCCCCGAACATAATGCAAAAAGGCCGGGAGATATCAGCCGAATATGATAAACCGTTCATCATATCCGAATTCGGCATAGATTATTCGAAGAACGATAGGCATTATGATCCAAAAGGGGAAGGTGTAGCCTTGCATAATAGTTTATGGGCTTCGCTTTTATCCAAATCTTTCGGGTCTGCAATGAATTGGTGGTGGGATAGCTACATAAGCCCTCAAAACCTTTATTTTCATTATAGAGCTTTGGCTGAATTTGCCGAAGATATAGACTGGGATTCCAGGAAAATAAAATATGCCGAAGTAAGCCCCGTCAGGATCGGACAGCCAAAGGGTTCAAGAACTAAGTATAAAAGCGTTACGGTCAACCCTAAGGATAAATGGGGGAAGATCCATGTAAATGAGTTCACTTTTTTAAAGAACGGGGATCTGGCGGGAGGAGGCACACCTAATAAATATCTTCATGGTAATGCCAAAAAAGAGTTCAAGGTGGATTATGTCTATAATGTTAACTATCCCGCCGAGGGAAAATTTATAATTAATGTTGATGTCGTGTCTCAAGGCGGGCATTTAATAGCTTATCTGGACGGCAAGAAAGTTATGGACAGGGAATTCCCGGCCGGCCCGGGCGAAGGCCCCTGGAAAAGAAGCCTTTACAGGAGAGACTACAATATCTATCAAGCGGTTTATGATGAGGATATTGAAATAAACGTTCCTGCCGGGGAGCATGTTATCCGTCTCACCAATACAGGCAAGGATTGGATCGGCCTGAAAAGAATTACTTTGGCCAATTATCTGGATATTACGACCATTGCCAACGCGAGAAGTCTCGGCCTTGTAGTGGGAGATAGAATGCTTTTCTGGATCCAGAATAAGGATTCCAACTGGAAAAACGTTTTTGAAGGCATTAAGCCTAAAGCTATAAAAGATTCTTATTTCGATGTTCTGGATATTGATAACGGGATCTATGGTGTAGAATGGTGGGATACATATAGCGGAAAAATAATAAAAAGAGAAGAGATCGAAGCTGTAGAGAATGTTCTTAGATTAGAGGTTCCCAGGTTCTTAAGAGATATTGCCTGTAAAATTAAAAAGATGAGGTAAAAATTTTCTTGACAAAAAAAGATTTTGGTGTAAAATAAAGTCGTAGCACGAAGTCGTGTTTTTAAAGTTTGCAATGAGGCGTTCAGTAAGAACGCCTTTTTTATTTTGTGCTGAAGCAAAAAGTTTTTATTTCAAAGTAGAGGAACATTAGGATAAAGACGTCCTTTTAGGTCGCGAGGTTACGCGACTGGAAAGGACGTTTTTTATTTACAATAAGAAGGAAGGTGGTAGAATAATGAAAACGCTGTTAAAGGAAAAAGGAGAAGTGGTTATGGATGAGAAATTTGATGAGATAATAGAAGTTCAGACAATTGCAGATATTTATGGGGAGAATGTTTTTAATCTTAAAACAATGCGGAATTATTTATCAGAGAAAGCATTTAATTCTCTGAGAGCGACGATCAAAGAAGGACGTTCGCTTGATCCTGCAATTGCTGATGAAGTGGCTGAAGCAATGAAAAATTGGGCGCTTTCTAAAGGCGCTACCCATTTTACTCACTGGTTTCAGCCCTTAACAGGCGCAACCGCGGAGAAACATGATTCTTTTGTAAAACCTGATGATGAAGGCGGTGTGATACTTGAATTTTCAGGCGATTCACTTATAAAAGGTGAACCCGATGCGTCAAGTTTTCCGTCAGGCGGCCTGAGAGCTACTTTTGAAGCGCGCGGCTATACGGCATGGGATCCCACTTCTCCGGCGTTTATTAAAGAGGGGAAAAACGGTTCGACACTTTGTATTCCAACCGCGTTTTATTCCTATCATGGAGAAGCACTTGATAAAAAGACGCCTTTATTAAGATCGATGGCTGCCCTTTCAAAACAGGTATGCCGTTTAGCTAACATCTTTGGAATTGATGCGGAAAATAAACGTGCGTATGCGACACTTGGCCCCGAACAGGAATATTTCCTGATTGATAAAAAGTATTATGATGAGAGGTTAGACCTATTGCAGACTGGAAGGACCCTTTTCGGGAGGTCTCCCGCGAAACATCAACAGATGGAAGATCATTATTTTGGCGCTATTAAGACAAGGATCTATAATTTTATGGGAGAATTTGACAGAGAACTATGGAAACTGGGTATTCCTGCCAAAACAAGACACAACGAAGTTTGTCCCGCCCAGTTTGAGATAGCGCCTGTTTTTGAAGAGCTGAATCTTGGCGTTGACCATAACATGTTGGTAATGGATACGCTTCAAAAAGTTGCGGAAAGACATGGTATGGTATGTTTATTACATGAAAAACCTTATGCCGGTGTTAATGGATCAGGCAAGCATAATAATTGGGGCATTGTTGGTCCGGATGGAAAAAATTGGTTAGTTCCCGGAGACAATCCTCACGAAAACGCAAAGTTTCTTACGATAATATGTGCTTTAATGAAAGCCATTGATAGTTATGCATCAGTTTTAAGATCTTCGGTTGCTACGGCTGGCAATGATCACAGACTCGGTGCCAATGAAGCTCCTCCGGCAATTCTTTCGATCTTTCTCGGGGATCAGTTAACTGATATTATTGAGCAGATCGAAAAAGGAGGAGCAAAAAGTTCTAAGGAAGGTGGGGTAATTGAAATCGGCGTTACGTCATTACCACCGCTTCCGCGGGATGTGACCGATCGCAATAGAACAAGCCCGTTTGCTTTTACCGGGAATAAATTTGAGTTTCGTGCTGTAGGATCAAACCAGAGCTGTGCGGGGTCAAATGTTATACTTAACACTATAGTAGCTGAAGCTCTCGATGATATTTGCACGAAACTTGAAGAAGATATAAAATCCGGCAAGGATTTCAACGAATCGCTTCAGGCTATTCTTAGTGATATTGTAAAAAAACATAAAAGGATCCTATTTAATGGGGATAATTACACTGAAGCATGGCATAAAGAAGCGGAAAAACGGGGGCTGCCAAATCTTAAGACAACGCCGGAAGCTTTAAAAGCTATGAGGGAAGAGTCGACGATAAAGCTTTTTGAAAAACACAAAGTTCTTTCGAGACAGGAACTCCAGTCAAGATATGAGATATATAAAGAGCAGTATGAAAAAACTATTCTGATCGAAGCCAGAGTCACTTTGACTATGGCAAAAACGATGATCATACCTGCAGTGATTGAATATCAAGGCAGCGTTGCTAATACAATAGATGATGTAAAGAGCTGCGGATGTAATGCTAAAGAAACAACGAATCTTCTCAAGGCGATTTGTAGCTTGACAGAGAAGGCTCTCATGGGCATAAAAAAGCTAGAGAAAGAGATCGAATATGAAGAGGATTTTTCTGCTATTGAGACGATAAAAGCGATGAATGAATTGCGTGAATCCGTAGATAGTTTGGAAGGACTGGTTCCGGAAGAGTTATGGCCGCTTCCTTCATATGCGGAAATGATGTTCAGGTTGTGATTATAAAGGATAGTTATTATGAAAAAAACATCTGATAAAGAATATATAGCGGCATTAAACAAGATAAGCCGGGCGATAACTTCAGATCTTTATCTGGAAGATGTGCTTAAACTTGTTGTAAGTTTAACTGCTAAAGTTATGAACGCTAAAATATGCGCTCTTTGGCTTCTTGATAAGGATACACAAGAGCTAAAAATAAGAGCGACACAGGCATTAAGCAAAGAATATCTAAAGGAGAGGACATTAAAGGTCGGGGAAGGCATAGTAGGGCTGGTCGCACAAACTAAAGAGCCGGTTGTCATTCAGGACGTTAGAAAAGATAAGCGATACAAGGAAAAAGAACTTGCTAAAAAGGAAAAACTTATCTCAATGCTTAGCGTACCGATGATAGAAAAAAATGAAGTTATAGGAGTAATAAATGTATATACGGTAGAAGCATATAATTTTACCAAAAGCGATATAGATCTTTTGAGTGTTGTGGCTAACCAGGCGGCGGTCGCGATAGAGAATACCGAACTAATGGTCCAAACCAAGGTTATACAGGAAGAGTTAGAAACAAGAAAGAAAGTTGAAAAAGCCAAAGGGATACTGATGAAAGAGCAGGATCTCACTGAAGATCAGGCTTACAAACTTATAAGAAAGTCAAGCATGGACAAGCGCGTTTCTATGAAAGAGATCGCCGAAGCCATAATACTTTCTTCAGAAATAAGAAAATAAACGCTGTAGTTTAAAAAAAGCGAAGAAGCCCATTTTAAGCAAAGAGAAGCTTAAGGTGGGCTTTTTTATTTTACATATCTTAAAGGAGGACAAAATGGAAATTACATATGCAAGTATTTCAGGTATTGATACCTTATGGGTTATGCTTGCTGCTTTTATGGTATTTATCATGCAGGCTGGATTCGGTATGTTGGAAGCAGGCTTGATAAGGACAAAAAATACCTGTAACGTTCTTATGAACAACTTTCTGGATTTTTGCATGGCATCCATGGGGTTCTTTATGTTCGGTTATGCGGTAATGTTCGGGCACGGAAACGGTTTTATGGGGCATACCGGTTTTTTCCTTATCAACGCGACACACCAGGGGCATATTCCGCTCGAGGCGGCATGGTTATTCCATGCGGTATTTTGTGGAGCCGCAGCAACAATAGTAGCCGGCGGTGTCGCTGAAAGAATGAAATTTCAAGCGTATCTGTTATATTCTTTCTTGATCTCAGCGACAGTCTATCCTTTGGTAGGACATTGGATCTGGGGCGGAGGATGGCTGGCTGATCTTGGATTTGCCGATTTTGCGGGTTCAACTGTTGTTCATGCTGTGGGAGGAACTGCAGCACTAGTCGGTACGATAATTTTGGGGCCAAGGATAGGCAAATATAACAAGGACGGATCCGCTAATGCTATCGAAGGGCATTCAATGGCTCTTGCTTCTTTAGGAACATTGATTCTTTGGTTTGCATGGTTTGGGTTTAACCCCGGCTCAACATTAAGTGTAGGAGACGGCAGTTTAATGGCAAAAGTTGCGGTCAATACCAATATGGCAGCCGCAGCCGGCGGGTTAACCGGCATGTTCTTTGCGTGGAAAAAATGCGGCAAACCTGACCTTACAATGACAATGAATGGAGCTTTAGCCGGACTAGTAGCCATAACGGCGCCGTGCGCTTATGTGCTCCCGTATGAGTCAGTACTTATCGGTATTGTCAGCGGCATACTGGTTGTATGGGCGACTTTGTTCCTTGATAAGATCCGCGTAGATGATCCGGTTGGCGCGGCACCAGTACATCTTATGAATGGGCTTTGGGGAACCATAGCTGTCGGACTATTCGGGCATAAAACGTTAGGGCTTGCGAATGACGGACTCTTCAATGGTGGCGGATTCAGCCAGCTTGGAGTTCAATTACTAGGAGTTGGAACAGTTATAGTTTTTGTTGCAGTTGCTATGACAATTATTTTTAAAGTTATTGATAAAATTGTGGGCTTAAGGGTGTCCAGAGAAGAGGAGCTAAAAGGCCTTGATATTACGCAACACGGAATGGAGTCTTATTCAGGATTTCAGATATTTACTACTACATAATCAGGAGGTGGAAAATGAAGTTAATAATAGCTATGATACAGCCTCATAAACTGCCGGATGTGAAAAAGGCATTGTATGATGCGGAAGTTTATAAAATAACAGTTACGAATGCTCTTGGTTGTGGACAGCAAAAAGGATATACAGAGACGTATAGGGGCGTTGTGCAGGAAGTGAATCTTCTTAAGAAAATAAGGCTTGAAATAGCGGTAAATGAGAATTTTGTTCAGCCCACTATTGATGCTATAATCAAGGGAGCGCGCACAGGTAATATTGGCGATGGAAAGATCTTAATACTGGATTTGCCAGGGTGTGTAAGAATAAGAACTGGTGAAACTGGCAGTGTTGCCATAGGTTAAAATTTATAAAATATAGCCAAAAATGCTTGACAAATGAGCATAAAGGGGTTATAATACAATTAGTTAAGGCAAAGAAGCCCCTATAAACTATGCAGTTTCTAGGGGCTTTTTATTTTATATAGCTCATGGTTTAAGAGCTCAAGAAGGCGAAGACGCCCTATTTAAGCAAAGAATGCTTGATTAGGGTGTCTTTTTTTTATGTGTACGGATGCCCAGAATTTAAGCAAATTTTGAATAAATAAGAGAGGTAAAAATGAAAGAAGAAACCGCTAGAAAAATAGACGAACTTTTCTTGACTTCCGATAAAGGAAAAGTTTACGATAAGGTTATTAGCGACACGGAAAAAGCTTTGATAGAAAGAGCGCTTAAGAGGTCATTTGGCAATCAGTCCATTGCGGCTAAGCTATTGGGTATAAATCGTAACACCTTACGCATGAGAATAAAGAGATTCAAGATCGATACTGGAAAATTTAGAATATAGAGGATAGAAAATGAAGTACGATCATTTACCAAAAAAACAGGGGCTTTATGATCCGCAATTCGAGCATGATAATTGCGGAGTCGGTTTTGTGTGTAATATAAACGGCAAAAAGTCCCATGAGATAATAGATAAAGGCATAGAGGTTCTCGAAAGGATGAGCCATCGCGGTGCTGTTGGATCCGACCCTAAAACAGGAGATGGAGCAGGCATATTGATCCAGCTGCCGCATAAGTTTTACAAGCGTATATGTAATGATATGGGCATTGATCTCGCGGATTACGGGGAATACGGCACAGGTCTGGTATTCTTGCCGACCAAAGATGATGAACGCGAATTTTGTGAAAAAGTTTTTGAGGAGATTATAGCTGAGGAGGGGCAAATTTTAATTTCCTGGCGTGATGTGCCTGTTAATGATTCCATTATTGGTAAGGGAGCTAAAGAAACACAGCCGGTTATTAAACAGATATTCATTGCTCGAGGGAAAGATGCCGAGGATCAGCTTGCGTTTGAAAGACGCCTTTACATCATAAGAAAAAGAATAGAAGGAAGAATAAGATCTTCCGATATAAAACAGAAAACGTTTTTTTATATTACGAATATCTCTTCAAGAACTGTGAGCTATAAGGGACTGCTCATGCCAGGCCAGGTTGGGGACTTTTATCCTGATCTAAAGGATAAAGATGTTGAAAGTGCGATAAGTCTTGTTCATTCCCGCTACAGTACGAATACTTTTCCGACTTGGGATCTGTCCCAGCCTTTCAGATTTTTGGCCCATAACGGAGAGATAAATACTTTAAGGGGTAACATCAACTGGTCACATGCAAGAGAAAGACTTCTGGAAAGTGAATTATTCGGCACGGATATACAGAAAATTAAACCGATAATTGTTGAAGGGGGAAGCGATTCGGCTACTATAGACAATGTTTTTGAAATGCTTGTTCTGGCCGGTCGTCCTTTAGCGCATGTAATGATGATGTTAATACCTAGTGCCTGGGAACAGGATAAATTCATGGATCAGGAGGTAAAGGATTTCTATCATTATCATGCGTGTTTCATGGAACCATGGGATGGCCCTGCTGCGATAGCTTTTACTGACGGGAAGGATATAGGCGCGGTGCTGGATAGAAACGGTTTACGACCTGCAAGATATATAGTCACTAAAGAAGGGTTTGTTGTAATGGCTTCGGAAGTTGGAGTGCTTGATATTGATCCGGCCGATATACGTATTTCGGGCAGACTGGAACCCGGGAAGATGTTTTTCATCGATACCGAACGAGGATGTATTGTTGATGATTCTGAAGTAAAAAAGGCAATATCAATCAGACATCCTTATGGCAAATGGCTGGATGAGTATTTAGTAGACCTGACTGATCTTCCGGAAGCGCCGGAAAAAGATAAAGAAGTTTCAAATATTGTTAACTGCATGAAAGCAGCAGGCTATACGCGAGAGGATCTGAATCTAATAATAAAGCCCATGGCAGAACAGGGAAAAGAGCCTGTAGGATCAATGGGGAATGACACCCCGCATGCTGTTTTATCAAAAAGGCCGCAGATGCTCTATGACTATTTTAAGCAACTTTTCGCACAGGTCACCAATCCTGCGATCGATCCTATAAGAGAAGATCTTGTAATGAGCCTTGATAGTTTTATCGGCGCGGGGAAGAACGTTCTCAATGAAACTAAGGAACATTGCCATAAGTTAAAAATAAAACATCCGATCCTTACAAATGAGGAACTTGAAAAAATAAGGAAAATAAATGTAAACGGATTTAAGACAAAGACAATTTACACCTTTTTCAATTCTTCCAGTGAAGAGGATTTTATTAATTCATTGGAAAGGATATGTTTTGAAGCGGAATTTGCGATCGAAAAGGGATGTTCGTTTATAATTTTGAGTGATCGGGGTGTAAATGAATATAATGCGGCATTACCGGCACTTTTGGCAATGAGCGCTGTACATCATCATTTGGTGAGAAAAGCGGTCAGGTCCCAGATCGGCATAATAATCGAAAGCGCGGAGCCCAGGGAAGTAAATCATTTTGCTCTTCTTTTTGCTTATGGAGCGGATTGCGTTAACCCATATTTGGCATATGAGGCCATAGAATATCTCATTGGCGAGGATGAACTTAAGCTGGATATTCGGACTGCCTTAGCAAATTATAGAAAAGCCATAAAAGACGGTATCTTAAAAATACTTTCTAAGATGGGCATTTCTACCTTAAGAAGTTATCGGGGTGCCCAGATTTTTGAAGCATTAGGATTGAATAAAGAATTAATAAGTAAATATTTTACAGGAACAGTATCCCGTATCGGCGGCGTTGGTATTGAAGGTATAGCAAGAGAGACTATTAGAAAACACCAGGAAGCTTTTCCTGACAGGGAACCGGAGACTACTTATCTAACCACCGGTGGTGTATATCAGTGGAAACGGGACGGGGAATTTCATCTGTGGAACCCTGAAAGTATAGCTGCTCTTCAGGATTCGGTGCGCAAAGAAGATTACACTTTATATAAAGAGTTTTCGAAACTCATTAATGATCAGTCAAAAAATCCCACGACTTTAAGGGGTCTTCTTAATTTTAAAAAAGGTGAACCCATCCCTATTAGTGAAGTTGAACCGGTCAGTAAAATAGTCAAACGTTTCGTAACGGGTGCTATGAGTTTCGGGTCTATTTCAAGAGGCGCTCACGAAGCGATAGCGATAGCGATGAATCGTCTTGGGGCAAAGTCAAATACTGGAGAAGGAGGAGAAGATCCGGCAAGATTTTATGAATACCCTAACGGTGATTCTGCAAGAAGCGCAATAAAACAGGTCGCATCGGGCAGATTCGGCGTTACTACTAATTATCTCGTTAACGCTGATGAGATCCAGATCAAAATAGCTCAAGGCGCAAAACCCGGAGAGGGGGGACAACTTCCCGGTCATAAGGTGAGCGTAACAATTGCACATACACGTTATACTACGCCGGGTGTTACTTTGATCTCACCGCCTCCGCATCATGATATTTATTCAATAGAAGATCTGGCGCAGCTGATATTTGACCTGAAAAACGTTAACCCGCGCGCGCGTATAAGTGTAAAACTGGTTTCTGAGATAGGCGTGGGCACCGTTGCAGCAGGCGTTGCTAAAGGTCATGCTGATATGATACTTATTTCCGGCGGTGACGGCGGTACAGGTGCATCTCCCAGAAGTTCTATAAGACACGCGGGCCTGCCATGGGAACTGGGTCTTTCAGAGACGCATCAAACACTTGTTTTGAATAATCTCAGGAGCCGCGTCCGTCTTCAGACTGACGGACAGATGAGAACAGGCAGGGATGTTGCTATAGCCGCTCTTCTTGGCGCTGAAGAATACGGATTTTGCACAGCGGTTCTTATTACTTTAGGCTGCGTAATGCTCAGACACTGTCATTTAAATAATTGTTCGGTTGGAGTTGCTACACAGGATAAGCTTTTAGAAAAGAAATTTCGCGGGAAGCCGGAGTATGTAGTAAATTACATGCTGTTCATTGCGCAGGAACTTCGCGAGATCATGGCTGAGCTGGGATTTAGAAAAATTGACGATATGGTGGGAAGAACCGATCTATTGGAAGTAAATGAGGAAATAGTTACAGATAAGGTTCAAAAAATAGATTTCTCAAGAATACTTTATAAACCGGAAGTTACCAAGGATGTGGATATCAGGTGTACTACAAAACAGGATCACGGCACCAGCAATATTTTAGACCAAAAGCTTATAGAACTTGCTAAAGAAGCGTTAGAGGGAAATAATCCGGTTGAGATAAATTTGCCGATCAAAAATGTTAATAGAACCACAGGCGCAATGTTAAGCGGGAAGATCTGTAAAATTTATGGAGAAAGAGGCCTTCTGGATGATACGGTAAATTGCAAGTTTACGGGGATTGCCGGTCAAAGTTTCGGAGCTTTTTTGATGCAAGGCGTAACTTTTAAGCTTAAAGGCATGGCTAACGATTATGTGGGAAAAGGCATATCCGGCGGAAAGATCATCATATACCCTGGGAAGAATGCCGGCTATAAAGCTGAGGAGAACATAATAATCGGCAATACGACCTTTTATGGCGCTATATCCGGTGAGGCTTATATAAGAGGTGTTGCCGGAGAGAGATTCTGTATAAGGAATTCAGGGATCAGTGCTGTTGTGGAAGGGGTCGGCGATCATGGATGTGAATACATGACAGGCGGCAAGGTTGTAATTCTAGGCAAAACAGGAAGGAACTTTGCTGCGGGTATGTCAGGCGGCGTTGCATATGTATACGATGAAGATGACAGTTTCGATGAAAAATGCAATATGAGCATGGTAAATATTGAGGAACTTAAAGAAGAAGATGAAATGGCCATCTTTAATTTAGTCCGCAACCATCATAAATATACCGAAAGCTCTATTGCAGAGAAAATCTTGAATGATTTCAAGAAAGAGATAAAAAAGTTCAAGAAGGTCATGCCTTTAGAGTATAAGCTTATACTCGCAAGAGAGAAAATAGAAGCAAGGCTCAATCTTTTGGAGGTGTATGATGGGTGATACTAAAGGTTTTATGAAAATAGGAAAACAAGCCTCTGAATATAGAGCGGTATGTGAACGTATAAAGGATTATAAAGACGTTACCATAATGAGGCCTGATGATAGGTCCCAAGAGCAGGCTTCACGCTGTATGGATTGCGGTACACCTTTTTGTCATTGGGGCTGTCCTGTGGGGAATTATATACCCGAATGGAATGATCTTATGTTCAGAGGGCATTGGGAAAAGGCTTTCGAACTTTTGGATGCTACAAATAATTTTCCCGAAGTTACCGGCAGGGTATGTCCGGCTACATGTGAGTATGCATGTGTACTTGGAATAAATGATGAGCCTGTGACCATAAGGGAAAATGAACTTGCCATAATTGAACATGCTTTTAAAGCTGGACTTGTAAAACCTAAACCGCCTCTATCAAGAACCGGGAAGAAGGTAGCTGTTATAGGGTCCGGTCCCGCTGGCTTGGCATGTGCCGCGCAACTTAATAGAGCGGGACATGAAGTGACTGTTTATGAAAAAGATGAAAAATTAGGCGGAATATTGCGTTATGGTATACCCGATTTTAAGCTTGAAAAATGGATACTTGATAGGCGTTTGGATCTGATGAAAGCGGAAGGTATAAAATTTGTCACTTCAACCAATGTCGGAGGGGATTATCCTAAAGAAAAACTTCTAAAGGAATATGACGCTATTTGTCTTACCGGCGGGGCAGGTGAACCACGGGATCTTAAAATAGAAGGACGTGATCTGGAGGGGATACATTTTGCTATGGATTATCTTATTCAATCTAACAGGCGCGTTGCCGGAGAAGAAATACCGAAAGAAGAACTTATTGATGCTAAAGATAAAAAAGTTGTTGTGATAGGCGGCGGAGATACGGGATCGGATTGTGTAGGCACTGCCAATAGACAAGGCGCAGCATGTGTTGTGCAAATAGAGGTATTGCCTAAACCTGAGGAGTGCAGGAGTGATGATTATCCCTGGCCGATGTATCCTCTACTTTTAAAAACCTCTTCGAGTCACGAAGAAGGCGGCCAGCGTCATTGGGCAGTTCTTACAGAAAAGTTTGTAGGGAAAAATGGAAAGGTCAAAAAACTTATCTCAAAACGTGTAGAATTTGAGAAGACAGAAGAAAATATATGTCCTGTAATGAAAGAGATCCCGGGAAGCGAATTTGAAATCGATGCTGATCTGGTTATTCTTGCTGTAGGATTTTTACATCCGGTTCATACGGGACTTTTGACGGAACTTGGTGTAGAGTTCGACGAAAAAGGCAATATTAAGACAGATCCTAATTATGGGACATCAATATCTAAGGTTTTTTCAGCAGGAGATGTGAGGCGGGGACAGTCTTTGGTAGTATGGGCTATTTCTGAAGGAAGAAAAGCGGCTCATAGTATTGATAAGTTTTTGATGGGCAAAAGCAACCTGCCCAGCATGTAGTTGTACAGAGTTATACGCATTAAAGGATGCAGGATACTTCCTACCAGGGCCCCTCCGCCCGGTGTGGATCCTCCCTGTACGGAAGCATCCTGCACCCTTTGTTGCGAATCAATATAGTTAACTGCAAAATTGGAGAATTTATCATGTTCAGCACAGGATTAAAAGGGTTAGATGAGATAATTACCGGCTTGAGGCCGGGGGACAATGTTGTCTGGCAAATAGATAGTATCGATGATTATAAGAATTTCGTCGAGCCATATGTAAGGAAAGCTTTAGAAGAAAATAAAAAAGTGATCTATATGAGATTTGCTCCGCATGAGGCCCTTCTTCCGAAGTCAGGGAAAATCAAAAGATATGATCTTGATGCCCATGGCGGATTCGAATCTTTCACCACGCAAATTAACAGGATCATATCAGATGAAGGAGAAGGAGCATACTATGTATTTGATTGTCTCTCGGCACTGCTCTCGGCATGGTCTACGGACCTTATGGTAGGAAACTTTTTTATGGTAACATGCCCGTTTCTTTATGAATTGAAGACTATTACTTACTTTGCTTTGCTGCGCAACAGTCACTCATTTAAGACAATAGCTCGGATCAGGGAAACTACACAGCTTTTATTGGATATTTATAACTGTGAAGGTGAATATTATGTGCATCCGTTAAAGGTGTGGAATAGATATTCTCCTACGATGTTTTTACCTCACCTTAAGAGTAAGGATAAATTTCTTCCTGTTACGGATAGCGTAAATGCTTCAAGGGTTCTTTCTTACATAGACAAAAGCGGAGCTGAGACAGCCAAAAGGCATTTAGATTACTGGGACAGATTATTCCTTGAAGCAGAGGATTTGGTAAAATCATCGACGACCCAGGAAGAGAAGCAAAAATTAGTGGATCAGTTTTGCAGCATAATGATATCCCGCGATGAAAAAATACTCTCACTGGCTAAAGAAAATTTCACCTTAGAAGATATTTTAAAGATAAAGTCCAGAGTGATAGGGACCGGGCTTGTTGGAGGAAAAGCAGTCGGGATGCTTCTTGCAAGAAAGATCCTGTCGAAAGATAAGTCAATTAACTGGAAGGATTGTTCCGAAGAGCACGATTCTTTTTATGTCGGATCTGATGTTTTTTACACTTATATGGTACAAAATGGCTGGTGGAAGCTGCGCATGCAGCAGAAAACGGAAGAAGGGTATTTCGAAGCGGCAGCTGTATTAAAAGAACAAATGCTTCACGGGACTTTCCCGGAAGAAGTCATGGAGCAATTTCAACATATTATCGAGTACTTTGGTCAATCCCCGATCATTGTTCGTTCCAGCAGTCTATTGGAGGACGGATACGGGAACGCCTTCGCAGGGAAATACGAAAGCTTCTTTTGCGCCAACCAGGGGACACCCGAACAGAGATATTTACAGTTTGCGGAAGCCGTCCGAAAAGTTTATGCAAGTACTATGAGCGAAGACGCACTTGTTTACCGTAAGCAGAGGGGGCTTGACAAGCTGGATGAACAGATGGCGCTTTTGGTCCAGCGCGTTTCAGGTTCGCATCATAAAAATTACTTTTTTCCGGATGTTGCCGGAGTCGGAGTTTCTTACAATACTTATGCCTGGAACCCGAAAATAACCCCTGAAGAAGGAATGCTGCGTGTTGTTTTCGGCCTTGGAACGAGATCAGTTAATAGAGTGGAAGGAGACTATCCGAGAACGGTCTCAATGGATAAACCTTTACTTAGACCGCATGCGGGAATGGAAGACACAAGAAAATATTCTCAGCATAACGTTGATCTCATTGACGTAAAAGAGAATAGTTTCAGAACAGTTTCACTTTTAGATATGGTGAAAGAAAAAATCGATCTTGAGATGGACAGGATCGGGGAGAAAGATTACGAAACAATGCGAAGAATGAAGGAAAGCGGTATGAAAGGAATTGATTCCTGGATAATTACTTTCGATAAACTGTTTTCCGAAGGAACCCTTACGGATACCATGAAAAAAATACTTAAGACTCTGGAGAGCAAATATCAGTATCCGGTGGATATAGAATTTACGATCAATTTCACGAAAGAGGGAGCATACAAGATCAATCTTTTACAATGTAGGTCCCTGCAAACTATAGGTTTGGGCAAGACGGTAGAAATTCCGAAAGATATCAAAGAGAATAAGATATTTGTTAAGTCGGAAGGATATTTCTTTGGCGGTAATATATCACAGCAAATCGATAGAATAATATATGTGGATCCCGCGGGATATCATGCGTTGCCGATATCCGGCAAATATGATATTGCCCGTCTTGTAGGTAAAGTGAATAAGGAGATAAAAGATAAAGAAAACTTTTCGATTTTCCTTTTAGGCCCCGGCAGATGGGGGACAACTACTCCTTCTCTGGGAGTGCCGGTTACATTTTCCGAGATAAATAATATTTCTGTCTTGGGTGAAATAGCGTTCAAGTATGGGAACCTTATACCGGAACTGTCGTTCGGAACGCATTTTTTTCAGGATCTTGTCGAAACAAATATTTTTTATTTAGCTATTTTCCCCGACATGAAGGAAGTTGTATTTAACGAAAAAAGCCTTAAATCCATGGATAACATATTCGCTAAGGTATTGCCGGATTATGATAAGTATGAAAATATCATAAGGATATATGATGTAAGTGGCATGAATTTAAAGATCGTATCAGATGCAGTCTCACGCGAAATGATTTGTTATTTTTCGTAGTTAGCTGGATTTTGAGGCTTAACTTAAGACTTGATAATTGCCGCTTATTTTAATACAATAAAATGACAATGATGTCATTATTGAGGCAATGGGGCCCTTGGGGATATTATCCTCCAGGGGTTTTTTTTTAAATTTATGAGGCAGTAATAGATGAAGAAAAATAAAGCAAAACTGGTTCTTGAGGACGGCAGGGTATTTAACGGGGTTTCTTTCGGAGCTGCCGGTGAAACTTACGGTGAAGTTGTTTTCAATACTGGGATGACCGGTTATCAGGAAATTCTTACCGATCCTTCTTACAAAGGTCAGATCGTTACAATGACCTACCCATTGATTGGTAATTACGGTATTAATACTGAAGACGTCGAATCGAGAAGAGTTTTCGTTGCAGGTTTTGTCGTAAAAGAAGTAAGCCGCATTGCCAGTAACTGGCGTTCAGAGAAAACTCTGGATGAGTATCTTAAAGAAAACAATATAATCGGTATTCAGGACGTTGATACGCGCGCACTTACCCGCCATATAAGATTAAGGGGCGCCATGAAAGCGGTTATATCAACTGAGGATCTTGATGATAAAAGCTTAACCAAAAAAGCTAAAACCTCACAGGGCCTTGTCGGCATAGATCTTGTTAAAGAGGTCACCTTCGGCGAAAAGCAGGAGTTTTCAAAAGAAGGAAAATATAAGGTAGTTGCCATTGATTGCGGCATAAAAACAAATATTTTAAGGCTTTTAGCGCAGAATGATTGCAGAGTCACAGTAGTTCCGGCCAGAACAAGCGCAGAAGAAATTTTGAATGAAAATCCCGATGGTTTATTCCTTTCGAACGGTCCAGGCGATCCGGCAGGTGTTCCTTATGTGGTTGAGACAGTGAAGAAGCTTTTAGGCAAACTTCCGATATTCGGTATTTGTTTGGGGCACCAGATGTTGGGTCTGGCTCTTGGAGGCAAGACTTATAAGTTAAAATTCGGCCACCACGGATGTAATCAGCCTACAAAAGACCTAAAAACCGGCAAGATCGATATAACTTCACAGAACCATGGATTTTGCGTGGACATAGATTCTTTGAACAAAGGCGATATAGAAATAACCCATATAAATTTAAATGACAACACTCTTGAGGGTATGAGGCATAAAAAGATGCCGATCTTCTCAGTGCAGTATCATCCTGAGAACGCGCCGGGTCCGCATGACGCAGAATACCTTTTTAAAGAGTTCACTAATATGATGGAGGATAGAATTGCCCAAAAGGGATGATATAAAAAAGATACTTATTATCGGTTCAGGCCCGATAATTATCGGCCAGGCTTGTGAATTCGATTATTCCGGGACACAGGCTTGCAAGGCTTTAAGAGAAGAAGGGTTTGAGGTAGTTCTTGTAAACTCTAATCCCGCGACTATCATGACTGATCCTGAAACAGCTGATGTTACATACATCGAACCTATAACGCCGGAAGTAGTTGAAAAGATCATTGAGAAAGAAAGGCCGGACGCGCTTCTTCCTACACTCGGCGGCCAGACCGGACTTAACACGGCGATAAAAGTTGCCGAAAAAGGCGTTCTTGAAAAATATAACGTCAGGATGATAGGCGCTGATTATGACAGCATCAAAAAAGCCGAGGACCGCGAATATTTTAAAAAAGCCATGGAAGACATAGGCATGGACCTTCCTAAAAGCGCTCTTGCCTACAATAAGGAAGAAGCGTATAAAGCTTTAGGAAAAATAGGCCTTCCGGTCATTATCAGGCCCAGTTTTACCCTTGGCGGTACGGGCGGAGGAATAGCTAACACAAAAGAAGAGTTTGACCAAATTACAACTTTGGGACTTAAAAACAGTTTGATAAGTGAGATATTGATCGAAGAATCCGTTTATGGGTGGAAAGAATATGAGCTCGAAGTTATGCGCGACAGAAAGGACAATGTAGTCATAATTTGCCCTATTGAGAATTTGGATCCGATGGGGGTACATACCGGCGATTCCATTACGGTTGCGCCTGCGCAGACGTTGACTGATAAAGAATACCAGGCGATGCGTGACGCTTCGATCGCAATTATAAGAGAAGTAGGGGTTGAGACCGGAGGATCAAATATTCAGTTTGCTGTTCATCCCGGAACAGGCAGGATGGTTGTTATTGAGATGAACCCCCGTGTTTCAAGAAGTTCTGCTCTTGCAAGTAAAGCAACGGGATTTCCGATCGCTAAAATGGCCGCAAAATTAGCTGTCGGCTATACGCTTGATGAGATCCAGAACGATATAACGAAGGAAACCCCCGCGTCATTTGAACCGACCATTGATTATTGCGTGGTTAAAATACCAAGATTTACTTTTGAAAAGTTTCCCGAAGCTAAGGATATTTTGGGGATACAGATGAAATCAGTCGGGGAGACCATGGCTATAGGAAGAACTTTTAAAGAAGCTCTTCAGAAAGGATTAAGGGGGCTCGAGATAGGTCACATCGGCCTTGATAATAAACTTGATTATAAGGAAATTCCGGATGAGAAGATAAAGAAACGTTTAACTGAACCCAACGCTTCACGCATTTTCTATGTAAAATACGCACTTCAAAAAGGGTATACGACAGATGATATTATAAAACTTACAGGAATGGACCCCTGGTTTATTGAAAATATAAAGGATATTGTTGATCTTGAGAAAGAGTTGATAGAATCTGGAAGTAAGGGATTGAAAGGATTATCCGCGGAACTTTTATATAAAGCCAAACAGTATGGGTTCAGCGACAGACAGCTTACGATTTTTACAGGCTCAAAAGAGACAGAGGCAAGGAAATACAGAAAAAAGCATAAAATAGAAGCTACTTATAAACTGGTTGATACTTGTGCCGCTGAATTCGAAGCATATACGCCGTACTATTATTCAACATATGAAACAGAAGATGAAACGAGAGTCTCTGATAAGAAAAAGATAATGATCCTTGGCGGCGGACCGAATAGGATCGGCCAGGGGATAGAGTTTGATTATTGCTGCTGTCACGCATCTTTCGCGTTAAAGGAACTTGGGTTTGAGACCATAATGGTTAACTCAAATCCTGAGACGGTCTCAACCGATTACGATACTTCTGACAAACTATATTTCGAACCCTTAACATTTGAAGATGTAATGAACATCATTGATAAAGAAAAACCCGATGGAGTGATAGTACAGTTCGGAGGCCAGACACCTCTTAATCTCGCTGATGCGCTTGATAAAGCGGGAGCTCCGATTATCGGTACTAGCGTCAAATCAATACATAGAGCAGAGAGTAGAGACCAGTTCGCAAAACTTCTTAAAAAATTAAACCTGCATCAGCCGCCTAATGGATCCGCGAATTCTAAAGGCGAAGCTTTAAAAATAGCGCGTGAGATAGGTTATCCGGTATTAGTGCGGCCATCGTTTGTTCTTGGCGGAAGAGCCATGCGGATAGTATATGATGAGGCTTCTTTAAGCGAATTTATAAAAGAAGCGCAGGAAGCTTCACCTGAACACCCTGTTCTAATAGACAAGTTTCTTGAGGATGCGGTTGAGGTAGATGTTGACGCTATATCGGATGGCGAAATAACTGTAGTGGGCGGCATTATGGAACATATAGAAGAAGCCGGCGTGCATTCTGGTGATTCCGCTTGCACTCTGCCTCCTCACACATTAAGTGACGAAATAATAGACGCCATAAGAAAAAGCACTCTTGCGCTGTCAAAAGAATTAAGCGTAAAGGGGCTGATGAACATACAGTTTGCCGTAAAGGATGACATGATCTATGTTCTTGAAGTTAATCCCAGGGCATCCCGGACAGTTCCTTTCGTCAGCAAAGCGACCGGAGTCCCTCTTGCAAAATTAGCGGCACAAATAATGGCAGGCAAGAAACTCAAGGAACTCGGATTCACGGAGGAAAAACAAGTAGAGCACACATCGGTCAAGGAATCAGTTTTGCCGTTTTCCAGGTTTTCAGGTGTTGACATACTTCTCGGACCGGAAATGAAATCTACCGGTGAAGTTATGGGGATAGACAGATCCTTCGGCATGGCTTTTTATAAAGCTCAGCTTGCCGCCGGGCAGGTCCTTCCCGTTAGAGGCAAGGTTTTTATCAGTGTAAAGAATGATGACAAAAGAAATATAGTATTTATTGCCAAAAAACTCCATGATATGGGTTTTGAGATCATTGCTACAAAAGGAACACATAAGGTCCTGAGATCCAATAGTATTGAGGCAGAAATGGTGGGCAAAGTAGGCGAGGGAGACAGCAAGATACTCGATCTTATAAAAAAAGACGAACTGAAACTTATCATTAATACTCCGTCCGGTTCAAGAGGCCAGTCAGACATGAAACCCATAAGAAGCCTTGCAGTTATGCATGGAGTGGCATGCATAACCACTATACAAGGCGCACAGGCTGCGGTGAACGGTATCGAGTCTGTCATTAAAGGTGAGCTTAAAGTAGAATCAGTGCAAGAATATTTAAAAAATAATATTATTGCCGGGGAGATAAAATGACGAAATACATATTTATAACAGGTGGGGTTGTTTCAAGCCTTGGCAAGGGTATAGCATCAGCCTCTATCGGTAAACTGCTTGAAGCAAGAGGGCTTAAAGTTTCCATCATTAAATGCGATCCTTATATTAATGTGGACCCGGGGACGATGAATCCTTTTCAGCATGGCGAGGTATATGTCACTAGAGACGGTGCTGAAACTGATCTGGATCTTGGGCATTACGAACGTTTTACGAACGCAAAGCTGGGACATGATAACAATATTACCACAGGCAAAGTTTATTATTCTGTTATAAGTAAGGAGAGAAAGGGCGAGTATTTGGGAAATACAGTCCAGGTAATCCCGCATATAACAGATGAGATAAAGAATGGCATAAGAAAAGCAGCTAAGAATAATAACTTAGATGTTATTATAGTCGAGATAGGCGGTACGGTCGGTGATATCGAAGGGCTGCCGTTCCTTGAAGCCATCAGACAGTTTTCTATAGAAGAGAAAAAAGAAAATGTTCTTTTCATCCATTTGACTCTCATACCTTTTATAAAAACAGCCGGAGAAATAAAGACAAAGCCCACTCAGCATAGCGTGGGCAAATTAAGAGAGATCGGTATTCAGCCGGATATTCTTCTTTGCAGGTCCGAGAAAGCTTTAAGCAAGGAAGCGGTCGGGAAAATAGCTCTTTTCTGTAACGTTCATAAAGATAACGTTATCCAGGCTCTTGATGTAGAAACTATATATGAGATCCCGCTTATTTTTGAGAAACAAGGGTTGGACCAACTTATAGTAAATAAGTTAAGGCTTAGATCGAAGAAGGGAGATTTGGGCAGGTGGAAAGAGAAGGTAGTAGACCGCATAAAGAGCCCCAAGCGGGAAGTCAAGATAGCCGTTGTTGGCAAATATATAACCCTTCAAGATGCTTATAAGTCTATATATGAAGCACTGCAGCATGGCGGAATAGCGAATAATGTTAAAGTTGACATAAAAAAGGTTGATTCCGAAGATGTTTCAAAGTACGGGGTGAAGAAAATGTTAAGCGATGTTTCCGGAATACTTGTCCCCGGAGGGTTTGGATACCGCGGAATAGAAGGAAAAATTAAAGCTATTCAATACGCAAGGGAAAATAAAGTGCCGTATTTTGGTATATGTCTTGGGATGCAGACCGCTGTAATGGAATTTGCAAGAAATGTCTGCGATCTTAAGAGTGCCAATTCTACGGAATTTAATAAAAAGACGCCTCATCCGGTGATAAGTCTTTTAGAAGAGCAAAAGAAGGTGAAGGCCAAGGGTGGAACAATGCGCCTCGGAAGTTATAAATGTAAGATCAAAAAAGGGACGAACAGTAAAAAAGCTTACGGTAAAGAGATAATTTTCGAACGTCACAGACATAGATATGAGTTTAACAATAGTTTTAAAGATAAACTCGAGAAAAAGGGTCTTATGGTCTCGGGTATTCACCCGAACGGTAATCTTGCCGAAATAATCGAGATTAAAGGCCATCCATGGTTTGTTGCTTGTCAGTTCCATCCCGAATTCCAATCAAAACCGGATTCAGCTCATCCTCTGTTCAGAGATTTTGTCAAAGCATCGCTTAAAAAGAGAGGTTAATATGAATAAGGGAGAAGCTTTTAATTTAAAGGATCAGATAGAATATTCAGATGGATCGATCGTCAGTAAAACACTTATAGATAAGGAAACAGGAACATTAACTTTATTCGCTTTTGATGCCGGGCAAAGCCTCAGTGAGCATACCGCTCCGTTTGATGCGGTTGTTCATGTGCTTGACGGCGAAGCGGAACTTACCATAGACGGTAAAAAGGTTATAACCTCTGAAGGCCAAATGACCATTATGCCTGCCAATATCCCTCATTCAGTGAAGGCTGAAAAGAGATTTAAGATGCTACTCGTCATGATAAGATAGCGAAAGATGATCAGGATTCCTTTTCCTATAAATCAGTTGAGCAATAGCTTCTCTCGTTCATGAGCGATTTTTTAACGCCTTTTTTTATAATTTTTACCAGACCTTGCAAAACTCGCCTGTTTCGCTAGTTATTTTTATATTATTTGCTCGACAGGCTCGAACAGTTGCAAGATAGGTAATTTGTCTGGTAAAAATCAAAAAAAGGCTAAAATCGCAAATTCACTCAAGAAGCTTTTGCTCAACTGTTAACTAAAAAAAGAAGTGACTAGAATAAAGGGAGTTGGGATATTCCGTACAGGCCTTCTGTGGACGAGCAAGCTAGGTATCATACAAAAGTAAGTTGTCAGATGATTACCATTAGACCAAATTACTTTTTTATGATTTGCGAGGAACACAGTAGAGCAAAATTTGCCGCAGGAGCAAATTTTGCGTGCCTGGTAGGAATATCCCAACTCCCTTATCTTTTGACACTTTTGAGAAAGGGTTTTATAATAATTAATTATGAAGTATGAGAAACCCGAACTTGTGGCACCAGCGGGAGATTGGTGCGCTCTTAATAGCGCTATAGAAGCCGGATGTGATAGCTTGTATTTCGGAGTTAAAGGCGTGAATATGCGTGCTTTGGCGGACAATTTTGATATCCTTGAAATTAAGAAGGTTATGGAGCTTCTGCGAAAGCACAATGTTAAAGGATACCTTGCGCTTAACGTAATAGCTTTTGATAAAGAGCTCGATAAGATAAAAAGCATATTGGAAGAGGCAAAATCAAGCGGAGTGGATGCTATAGTTTTATGGGATATGGGGGTTTTAAACCTTGCCAAAGAAATGGGTTTAAATATACATCTTTCGACTCAAGCAAGCGTTTCAAACATAGAAGCTGTAAAGTTTTATGTTTCCCAGGGGGTGAAAAGGATTATCATGGCCAGGGAGTGTGAACTCCGCGGTATTAAAAAGATCATAGATTATATCCAGAAAGAAAAAATCGACTGTCAAATAGAGGCATTTATCCATGGCGCCATGTGCGTGAGCATTTCCGGCAGGTGTTTCATGTCTCAGGAATTCTTTAAAAAGTCCGCTAACAGGGGAGAATGTTTACAGCCGTGTCGACGCGAATATCTTATTACAGATATTGATGACGGGTATCAGTATATTTTAGGTAAAGATTATGTCCTAAGCCCTAAAGACTTGTGTACGATCGACTATTTAGACAGACTTATTGAAGCCGGTATACACGCTTTTAAGATCGAAGGCAGGATGAGGTCTCCCGAATATGTAAAGGTGGCCACAAGTGCTTACAGAAAAGCTATCGATTCTTATTTTGCGGGAGATTTAGATGGTAAGCTAAAAAAAGAACTAAAAGAAGAACTTAAGAAGGTGTATAACAAAGGTTTTTCAGAAGGTTTTTATCTGGGAGTTTCACCTCTAGATCTTGGATCAGGCGGAGTTAAAAGTGAATATAAAAAAGTTTTCTTGGGTGAAGTAATAAAATTTTACAAGAGGATCAGTGTTGCCGAGATTAACATAATGAACGAGGGCCTGGAAAAAGGGCAAGAGATACTGTTTATGGGGAAAAATACGCCTGCCTCGTTCGCGAAGGCAGACGATATTGAAATAGATCATCAGGGAATAGATTTTGCCGAAAAAGGCAAGAAAATCGGTGTCAAAGTGCCTTTTAACGTCAAACCCAAGGATAAAGTGTTCATTTTAAGGAAAAGGTAGATTTTTCTTGACCTTCTTTTAGAAATCGGGGATAATATCAAAACCTGATACAAAGAAGGTATCTGGCGAGAACAAAGACGTTCTTCCTTACGGCGGGAGAACGTCTTTTTTTTGTCTTCTCCTGCTTAGAAATCGTGCAATTATTGTACACAATGGAGCATTGAAAAGACAAAAAAAAAGGAGTAAAATGGTGAAGACAGCGACAATTGAAAAGACAAAAAGCGGAGGTGGAAAGATGAGTTATGTTGATAGCGTGTTTGAGATGGTACAAAAACGCAACGCTGGCGAATCAGAATTCCTTCAGGCTGTTAAAGAAGTTCTGGACTCTATTAAGCCTGTAGTGGAAAAAAATAAGAAATACCAGCAAGAACGTATACTGGAGAGGATCGTTGAACCGGAGAGACAGCTCATGTTCCGCGTACCCTGGCAGGATGATGAGGGGAATATTCACGTTAATCGCGGATTTAGATTTGAGTTCAATAGCGCTCTTGGTCCATACAAAGGCGGACTTCGTTTCCATCCAACCGTAAATCAGAGCATTTTAAAGTTCCTGGGATTTGAACAGATTTTCAAGAATTCCTTGACCACACTTTCCATGGGCGGCGGTAAAGGCGGTTCTGATTTCGATCCAAAAGGAAAGTCAGATGCAGAAGTAATGAGATTCTGTCAGTCTTTCATGAGCGAACTTTTCAGGCATATTGGCGCTGATACTGACGTGCCGGCCGGTGACATTGGTGTAGGCGGCCGTGAGATCGGTTATATGTTCGGACAGTACAAACGCCTTCGTAATGAATTTACAGGCGTTTTAACAGGTAAAGCTTTAAATTGGGGCGGTTCGCTTATTCGTCCGGAAGCTACAGGTTATGGCGCGACATACTTTGCGGAAGAGATGCTTAAAACCCGCGGCGAGACATTTAAGGGCAAAACCGTTTTAGTTTCCGGTTCCGGGAATGTTGCTCAGTACACAGTTGAAAAAGTCAATCAGCTTGGCGGTAAAGTTGTTTCACTGTCTGATTCCGGGGGTACGATCTATGATCCGGACGGTATAGATGCTGAAAAACTCGCATATGTTATGGAACTTAAGAACGTAAAACGCGGCCGCATCAAAGAATATGCAAGTAAGTACAAATGTGAATATAAGGAAGGCGAAAAACCATGGAGCATAAAATGTGATTGTGCTTTCCCAAGTGCTACACAGAACGAAATTGACGGGAAAGACGCTAAAAAGTTGCTTGACAATGGCTGTTATGTTGTTAGTGAAGGCGCGAATATGCCTTCGACTCCGGAAGCTGTGGATCTCTTTGTTGAGAAAAAGATCCTTTACGGTCCGGGCAAGGCAGCTAATGCGGGTGGAGTTGCTACTTCCGGTCTTGAGATGAGCCAGAATTCACAGCGTTTGGGATGGACACGCGAAGAAGTTGACAGCAGACTCAATGGTATCATGGTAGCTATTCACAAACAGTGTGTTGAAGCTGCTGAAGAATATGGCCAGCCTGGCAACTATGTTATGGGCGCCAACATCGCCGGTTTCGTAAAAGTTGCAGATGCTATGATAGACCAGGGATTGGTCTAATAGAGCCTCTTTGATATCCCAAAAAACCGCCTGGAGGGTTAACTTTCAGGCGGTTTTTTATTGCTTGACATATTGTGGGAAACTGTGGATAATCTTAAAGTTGATGCAATATTTGACTAGAAAATGTGCAAAAAAAGATGTTCTGAACCTTTTGGGGGCAGGACATCTTTTTTTATGAGTTGATCATGTAAAAAGGAGAGCGATATGCCAAGAAGAGATGATATCCATAAAGTTCTTATAGTAGGATCAGGCCCTATTATAATCGGCCAGGCTTGTGAGTTTGATTATTCAGGCACACAGGCATGTAAAGCGTTAAAAGAGGAAGGATATGAAGTGGTACTGGTCAATTCTAACCCCGCCACTATAATGACAGATCCCGGTATGGCCGATAAGACATATATTGAACCGTTAACTATTGATTGTCTTGAAAAAATCATCGAGATCGAAAAACCTGACGCAATTCTTCCGAATCTGGGAGGGCAGACAGGACTTAATCTATCTTCTGCTCTTCATAAGAACGGCATTTTAGAGAAACACGGAGTTGAAATTATAGGCGTAAAAGCAGATGCGATCGAACGCGGCGAAGACCGGTTGGCTTTCAAGGAAACAATGAACCGATTAGGCATCGAACTTGCGAAGTCTGAAATATCCCATTCTGTTGAAGAAGCTGAAAAAATTGCAGAAGAACTCGGTTATCCTGTTGTCCTGCGTCCCGCGTATACTATGGGCGGAACAGGCGGCGGGATCGCGTATAATGTGGAAGAATTAAGAACTATTGTCAGCCGCGGACTTGCAGCAAGTATTGTTAACCAGGTTTTGGTCGAAGAGTCGGTTCTTGGGTGGGAAGAGCTGGAACTGGAAGTAGTTAGAGACGAGAAGAACCAGAAGATCACGGTATGTTTTATTGAGAATATCGACCCCATGGGAGTTCATACAGGAGACAGTTTTTGTTCCGCGCCGATGCTTACCGTGCCCGAAAAGCTGCAAAAACGCATGCAGGATCTTTCTTACAAAATTGTTGATGCGATAGGCGTAACAGGCGGTACTAACATACAATTTGCTCATAATTTAGAAGATGACAGACTGGTTGTTATTGAGATAAATCCCAGGACCTCAAGGTCTTCAGCTCTTGCTTCCAAGGCCACAGGTTTTCCGATAGCACGCATATCAACTAAACTTGCAGCTGGTTTGACCATGGATGAGATCCCGTACTGGAAAGAGGGAACGCTTGAAAAATACGAACCGAGCGGCGATTACGTGGTTATAAAATTCGCCCGATGGGCTTTTGAAAAATTCTCTCAGGCAAAAGATATCCTTGGTACGCAGATGAGAGCGGTAGGGGAAGTAATGAGCATAGGGAAGACTTTTAAAGAAGCTTTCCAGAAGGCAATACGTTCTCTTGAAATAAAAAGATACGGCTTGGGAAACATCAAAGCGTTTAAGGAGCTTTCCGCGGATAGATTGAAGGAAAGGCTTGCCGCACCGTCGAGTCAACGGATCTTTTTGATGTATGAAGCTCTTCGAAAAGGAGTGTCAGTGGAAGAGCTGTACCAGCTCACAAAGATCGGACGTTGGTTCATTAATGAGATGAAAGAACTTGTGGAATTCGAGGAGGAACTTCTAAAACATAACTGGAAGGATCTTCCTGATGAAAAATTAGCAAAAGCTAAAGAATGGGGGTTTTCCGACAAGTATCTTTCCGAGCTTTTTAACATAAAAGAAAAAGATGTTCGCAAAAAACGTATTTCCATAGGCAAACATGGCCGATATGAAGCTGTTCCCGTCAGCGGAGTTGAAAATGCGGCTTATTATTATTCAACTTATATCGCGGAAGATACAGTTCCGGTGTCAAAAAATAAGAAAATAATGATCCTTGGCGGAGGTCCGAACAGGATAGGGCAGGGAATAGAGTTTGACTATACTTGTGTTCATGCCGCTTTTGCTTTACGCGATGAAGGGTACGAATCGATCATGGTCAATTGTAACCCTGAAACTGTATCGACAGATTATGACACATCAAATAAACTTTATTTTGAACCCTTGACCGTGGAAGATGTGCTTACGATATATGAAAAAGAAGGGCCTGAAGGTGTTATTGTCCAGTTCGGCGGGCAAACACCTCTCAACATAGCGCAGGAACTTAAAGATAACGGCGTAAAAATATTGGGGACTTCTCCCGAAAGTATTCATTTGGCGGAAGACAGGGAACATTTCAGAAAGAAGATGATAGCGCTTGATATCCCACAGCCGGAAAGCGGAATTGCCCGTTCTCTGGAAGAGGCTGTAAAACTTGCCAACGAAATAGGGTATCCGCTCATGGTAAGACCTTCTTATGTATTAGGCGGGCGCGGGATGGAGATAATATACGATGAGATCATGCTCAAGAAATATGCTATAGAAGCCATTCAGGTCAGCCCCGAACATCCTATGTTGATCGATAGATTTCTTGAGAAAGCAATTGAAGTAGAGGTAGATGCTCTTTCAGATGGAAAAGATACATTCGTAGCAGCTGTTATGGAACATATAGAGCCTGCAGGAGTTCATTCGGGAGATTCCGCGTGCGCGATCCCGACAAGAACAATAAACCAGGAGCATTTAAAAACGATAGAAGAATATACAAAAGCGATCGCGAAAGAATTGAAGGTAGTGGGACTTATGAACATTCAATACGCGATCTGCGATGATAAAGTGTATATACTTGAGGCCAATCCGCGGGCATCACGCACCGTTCCATTAGTATCAAAAATAAAAGATGTACAGCTTGCACGTATAGCAACTATGCTTATGCTTGGAAAAAGAATAAAGGATTTTCCTGAATTAAAGGAAAAAGAAATACACTATGTAGGTGTTAAGGAAGCGGTTTTTCCATTTAACATGTTTCCCGAAGTAGATCCTGTTCTCGGGCCTGAAATGAGGGCTACGGGAGAGGTTATGGGTATAGCTGATTCGTTCGGCAGCGCTTTTTACAAGGCACAAGAAGCTGCGGGAGCTAAGCTTCCGATCAGTGGGAATGTGCTGTTGACAGTTGCAGATAAGGATAAACAGGCTCTTTTGCCTATAGCAGAAAAGCTTCGGAAGCTTGGATTCAACATATTCGCAACGGAAGGGACAAGTAAATTCCTCAAAGAAAAAGGAATAGAGAATACGATCGTGAAAAAATTGCATGAAGGAAGGCCTAATCTTGCTGATGCGGTCAAGAACAAGGATATCCATCTGATAATCAATACTCCCATCGGACGAAGCAGTAAACATGATGACAGCTATATACGCATGACAGCCATACAACATAAGATTCCGTATGTTACTTCAATGGCGGCTGCGGAAGCCAGTGTCGAAGGTATTCAAGCTATGCGCGAGAAGGAAGTACTGCCAAAATCCTTACAGGATTATTACAAGGAGCTTATTGAGACGGTTCATTGATATAGAAAAGATTGAAAATGTTAGGAATGGATCATGAGTAAAAAAATCGGTTTTGATAATGAACTATATTTAAAAGAACAGTCTAAGGAAATCTTAGAAAGAGTAAAACAATCCGACAACAAGTTATACCTTGAATTCGGAGGCAAGATAATATTCGACTATCATGCTTCAAGGGTACTTCCGGGATTTGATCCGAACGTGAAAATGAGACTCCTGCAGAAACTTAAGGATAAAGCCGATATTATTCTTTGCATATATGCGGGTGATATCGAAAGAAGAAAAGTAAGGGCGGATTTCGGGATAACTTATGATGTGGACGCGCTTAAACTGATCGACGATCTAAGAGAATGGGATCTGGATGTGACTGCGGTTGTTATAACCAGGTTTGACAATCAGCCTTCAGCTAAAATTTTTAAAAATAAACTGGAAAGAAGAGGGATCAAAGTATACACGCATCGTTATACTAAAGGATATCCAACGGATGTGAATATTATAGTGAGCGATGAAGGATACGGAGCAAACGATTATATCCAGACAAAGAAACCTCTTGTTGTAGTGACTGCTCCGGGGCCGGGAAGCGGTAAATTGGCTACATGCTTGTCACAGCTTTATCATGATCATAAAAAAGGAATAAATTCCGGTTATTCCAAATTCGAGACTTTTCCTATTTGGAACCTTCCTCTTAAACATCCTGTGAATGTAGCATACGAGGCTGCAACAGCTGACTTGAAAGATTTTAACATGATAGATTCTTTTCACCTGGAAGCTCACGGGGAAAACTCGGTTAATTACAACCGTGATATGGAGGTTTTTCCCGTCCTTAAGCGAATACTCGAAAAGATCACAGGCGGCGAATCTCCATACAAATCACCTACGGACATGGGTGTTAATAGAGCTGGTTTTGGCATAGTCGATGATAACGCTGTTAAGGAAGCCGCCAAGCAGGAAGTCATAAGAAGATATTTCCGCGCGGCCTGTGAGTATATCATGGGTTTTGTCGATAAAGATACCGTTCAGAGAACAGAACTTTTGATGGAAGAACTTAATGTAAAGCCTGAAGATAGAAGTGTAGTTCAGCCCGCTCGGGAAGCTGCGCATGAAGCGGAAAAAGAGAAAAAAGGCAATATTAGCGTTTATTGCGGAGCGGCTATTGAACTTAAAGACGGCTCTATCGTTACGGGTAAAAATTCGCCGCTCATGCATGCTTCTTCGAGTCTTGTTCTGAATGCCATTAAGAAACTCGCGGAAATACCGGATAAAATACATCTTTTATCGCCAAATGTTATCGAATCGATCAGAAAGCTTAAAAAAGACATACTTAATACAAAAAACATCAGCCTGGATCTCGAAGAAGCTTTGATAACTTTAAGCATGAGCGCAGCTACGAATTCGACTTCACAGTTAGCTATGGAGAGGCTGAAGGACCTTAGAAGATGTGAGGTTCATTTAACGCATATACCCACTTCGGGGGACGAAACAGGGTTAAGAAGGCTGGGCGTGAATCTGACCAGCGATCCCAATTTTTCCACAAAAGACCTTTTTATCACTTAAAAATTGATAATATCAAGTCAGTTATCGTAAGTATATGGTATAATTGACCCATGGAACAGGTTTCAATAGGACTTGCTTTTGCGGCCGGAATACTTTCTTTTCTTTCTCCGTGCGTACTTCCTTTAGTCCCCGGATACATTTCATTTCTTTCCGGGATATCCCTTGATGAACTTAAGCAGGGAACTTCTCACAAGAAGATACTCAAAAAAGCCGGGATTACCTCTATTTTCTTCGTTATAGGGTTTTCGGTTATCTTTATTTCCTTAGGCGCTTCGGCATCTTTGATCGGTAAATTACTTGTGCAACACATCGATGTTTTAACCAAAATAGCCGGAGTAATAATTGTGGTTTTGGGGCTTCATCTGGTAGGCGTTTTAAGAATAAAATGGTTTAATTATGAAAAACGTTTTGATGTGAAGAGATTTTCTCCCGGGATACTGGGGGCTTTTTTAATAGGTTTAGCTTTTGGTTTCGGTTGGACACCTTGCGTCGGACCGATCCTTGGAGGCATTCTTACACTGGCGGCTACTCAGGATACATTACTGAAAGGGATGTTTTTATTGGCAGTTTATTCTCTGGGAATGGGTATTCCTTTCATTATTGCAGGATTCGCCGTCGGAGCTTTCATGCGGTTCTTCGATCGGTATAAACGATTTATCCGGTGGGGGGAAGTATTGGCAGGAGGGCTTTTGATAGTCATAGGGATCCTTATTTTCTTCGGCAAGTTAGATATGTTGCTTAAAGTCGGTCAATTATAATTTTTTAGAATGGTATAAGGAGGGTTCATGAAAGCTAGTAATATTTTCAAGTTTTTTTGCATTTTTTCTCTTATTTTAGTGACTTTCAGTTTGTTATCATGTCAGCAGGGGATTACTTCTCAAGATGAAGTAAAAACTGCAAGGGCAGGCTCATCAGTAATGGCTCCGGATTTTACGCTGCCGGATATAGACGGCAAACCATTTAGCATGTCATCAACAAAAGGAAAAGTTGTAATATTAGATTTCTGGTCGATTGGATGCGATCCTTGTAAGGATGAAATACCGCATTTTGTCGAACTTCATAAAAAATATAAAGGCCAGGGGCTTGAGATTATCGGCATGTGTCTTGATACAGGCGCTGAAAGATATGTTAAGTCTTTTCTGCAGAGTAAGGGAGCAGAATACCCGGTTGTTTTTGCCGACAGAGAAGTTGTAGTAAAATATGGAGGAGTCCAGTATATACCGACTACCTTTATAATCGATCGGGAAGGGCGTATTACGGAAAAATTTGTTGGATATAGAAGTAAAGAATTTTTTGAATCAAGGATTAAGGAACTTCTATAATTTTTTGATTAGTGAATAGACTGAAAATGGTGGAGAGGGTGTCTTTAAGATCTTTCACTAAGATAACAAGGATAAATTTCCTTCCCGCGAGCTTGATCCCGTTTCTTATCGGAACCGCTTTCGCTTTTAAGAACGGTTATGAAACTCCCGCGATAAGATTTATCCCGGCGCTTTTAGGCGTTCTTTCAGCCCATTTAGCGGGAAATGTCCTCAATAATTATTTTGATTACAGATCGGGGGCTGATGATATAAATGTGAAAAGGAGCCCTTTCTTCGGAGGAAGCAGGGTGATACATCACGGAGAAATGGGGCCGCTTCAGGTCTTAGCCTTGGGTTTGGGATTTCTTCTCTTTTCATTTCTGTGCGGTATCTTTATCTTTTTGGTTACAAAAAATCCGGTTATCATAATTCTTGGCGCAACGGCGGGTCTTTTAACATACAGCTATACAGCGCCTCCCTTAAAACTTGCTTATAGAAGGCTTGGGGAAGTTGATATATTCGTTCTTTTCGGCGTTTTACTTGTTATGGGAGGGTTTTATTTATTTGCTGAGATCTTTACATTCAGTTCTTTTCTTATTTCCCTTCCGATCTCATTTTTGATCGCGGGAGTCATTCTTTGCAATGAAGTGCCGGACCATGATGCAGACGCAAAAGCCGGCAAGAAAAATCTTATCTCTTTGACCGGAAAAGAAAACAGCTATATTCTTTATGCGGTTAGCATGATTCTGGCTGCGGCAAGCATTATTGTAAATATATATTATGGAAATCTTCCTGCTGTCGGACTTTTGTTGCTTGTTCTTTTCATCTTGGGCCTGCAGGCGATTTATGTGCTTAAGAAGAATTATAAGGATTTTGATTGTCTTATCGATGCCAGCAAGAAGACAATCACGCTACATGCGTTGGCAGGTCTTGCCAATATCATTTTATTAATTATATGAGGAAAAATATTGTAATAATAGGAGGCGGTTTTGCAGGGGTGAGCGCTTTGCGCGAGCTCTATAGATATCGAAGGTATCTTGATGGTTTTAATATCATACTTTTCGATAAAAGATGCGGTTTTGAATTCCTGCCGGTTTTACCTGATATTATTGGAGGAAGGGTATCGGGAGATAGACTCAATGTTGATCTGGGAAAATTTTGCAAAAAGCATAATTGTTCCTTCATAAATAAAGAGATCACAGGTGTGGAGTTAGAAAAAAATGAAATTAAAGATTCCGGTGGGATTGTAACACCCTACGAATATTTAATAATTTCAAGCGGATCCCGGACAAATTTTTTTGATATGGATCACTTGAAAGAAAATTGCTTTAAACTCGACAGCATCGAAGATGCTGTGGCGATCAATAAAGAGCTCCTGGCAAGATCTGGCAGAGATAATGAATTGAACGTTATTGTTATAGGAGGGGGATATACTGGCATAGAGATAACTGCGAATGTTTATTATTTATTTATGAAGATAGGGAAAAAGTGCAGAATACACATTATTGATAAAGCGCCGGATATCTTGATGATGGTTCCGGGATGGATGAGAAAATATGTAAGAAACTATTTAGAAAGGGTCAGAATAAATATAAAATGCAATGATTCCTTAAAGGCTTATGACGGGAAAACCGCGACTCTGGAATCGGGAGAAGAACTAAATGATGCATTTTGCATTTGGGCTCCGGGCGTTAAGACTTCGGATTATGTGAATGGGTTGCCCGGTGAAAAGGCGGGAACAAGGATCAAGGTCGATCCGTTTCTTAATATACAAGGATCCTCTTATGAAAAAGTTTTTGTAGCAGGCGATTCAGCGGCTTTTTATGATGAAAAGCTAGGCCAACCCATAAGAATGGCTGTCATGTTTTCCATGGGGCAGGGGAAAATCGCTGCAAGAAATGTTGTGAGCTCGATCATGAAGCGGCCTCTTAAAAAGTATAAAGCTATTGATATGGGGTATCTGGTGCCGCTTGCTTTTGGGAAAGCGCCAGGTATAATCTTAAATGTACCCGTAAAAGGGCGCTTAGGTTATTTTATGCACTATTTCATGTGCATTTATAGATCGGAATGGCAGAATAAGTTCGGTATGCTTAAAGATCTGATTGTAAGATGAAAGGGAGGTCTTAATATGGGAAAAGGACAAGTAGTTGATATCGCGCTTTTTGTCTTAAGGATTGCAATAGGTGTGATATTTCTTGCGCACGGCCTGCAGAAACTCCTCGGGGCTTTTGGGGGCGCAGGGATAGATGGTACGACTCATATGATGAGCGGATTAGGTTTTACCCCGCCTGAAGTCTGGGCATGGATCCTGGCAAGCGCTGAAACAGTGGCCGGGCTGTTTATTATCTTGGGGATTTTCCCAAGGTTATGTGCCACTGTGATCGGCATTATTATGATCGTCGCTATCACGAAAGTTCACGGCCCGAAAGGTTTTTTTATGATGCAGGGAGGGTATGAATACCAGATGATGCTTTTGGCTGTATGTATATCGTTGATCCTTACCGGAGGCGGAAGGTATTCATTATTTGACAAGTTTTAATGAAGTAATATTATAAGGAGGTGTTATACATGGAAATTACAATAAGATATATGCTTCGTCCCGTCGCACATTGTAAAGAAGGTTGCTGTATTTAGTCCTGAACATGACAATAAACTGTTCATAAACGGATATTTTTAATAAGCCCTGGAGATATATTTTTCAGGGCTTATTTTTATAATTAGATAGACATTTTTATCATATTTGTTAAAATACTCTAAAATTGATCATTAAGGAATAAAATAGAAAAATGAACAGTAGGAGGGGAAAATGGGAACAAGAGGAAGAGCAATAGTAGGGATGGATGTCAATAAACTGATAAAGCTTCTTAATAAAGCTTTGTCGGATGAGTGGTTAGCTTATTATCAATACTGGATCGGCGCAAAGGTTATCGCCGGGCCCTTCAGGGAAGAAGTTATGGCTGAGCTTGACCAGCATGCCAATGATGAATTCAAGCACGCCGGGATGTTGGTTACAAGGATAGTTCAGCTTGGCGGTACTCCCGTACTTAAACCCGAAGATTGGTACAAGCTGACTAATTGCGGGTACGATGCTCCTACGGACCCTACGGTAAAAAAGATCCTTAAGCAGAACATAAAAGGCGAGCAGTGCGCGATCGATGTATACAAGAAACTGATGGATACCACTAAAGATGCCGATCCCATTACTTATAATATAGTGCTCTCCATTCTCCAGGACGAAGTTGAGCATGAAGATGACCTGCAGACTATACTGGAAGACATAAGCAAGAAATCATAGAGTTTGTTCATTATTTTAAAAAACAAGTGGAGGTTTTAATGGCACCTTATAAGGAATTAGGTCTTGTGAACACTAAAGAAATGTACGCAAAAGCTGTCGACGGCAAATATGCCTGTCCGGGTTACAATTTTAACAATATGGAGCAAATACAGGCGATCATAACGGCCTGTATCGAAACCAAGTCACCTGTAGTTTTACAGGTTTCCTCAGGAGCCAGAAAGTACGCTAATGAGGTTCTCTTAAGATACATTGCCTGGGGCGCGATGGAGGTCATCAAAGCTGCGGGTGCTAGTCTTCCGGTTGCTCTACACCTTGACCACGGAGATACTTATGAACTTTGTGTATCCTGCATAGAATCCGGCTTTTCATCGGTAATGATAGATGGCTCGGCGCATTCTTTTGAGGATAATATAGCTCTTACAAAAAAAGTGGTTGATTATGCACATAAGCATGATATTACGGTTGAAGGCGAGCTCGGTGTTCTGGCGGGGATAGAAGATGAAGTAAGCCATGAAGTCACTCATTATACGAAGCCGGAAGAAGTCGAGGAATTTGTGGCAAAAACCGGTGTTGATAGTCTTGCCATATCAATAGGCACTTCTCATGGTGCGTATAAATTCAAAGTTGAACCGGGCGAGGAAGTGCCGCCTCTAAGATTTGATATTCTTGAAGAAGTGCAGAAAAGGCTCCCGGGTTTCCCGATAGTTCTTCATGGCGCAAGTTCGGTTATTCCCGAGTATGTAGATATCATAAATAAATACGGCGGCAATCTTGAAAATGCCGTCGGAGTTCCCGAAGACCAGCTCAGAAGGGCGGCGGAATCCGCTGTTTGCAAGATCAATATAGACAGTGACGGCAGGCTCGCGATGACGGCAAAAATACGTGAAGTTCTGGCCACAAAACCCAAGGAATTTGATCCGAGGAAATATCTTGGCCCGGCGCGTGAAGAGCTTGTGAAAATGTACAAACACAAGAACGAAAACGTTCTTGGAAGCGCGGGCAAGGCGTAACATCGACTCATGAACGAAGTTTCAATATTCGGATTTAAGATAGGGCCTTTCATATACGTCCCCGTTTTTTACTTTTTCTGGGTAACTACACTTCTTATCCTGAAAAGAATAGTTTTTAGCCGGGTTCATAAATTTGCGCAGAAAACATCCACGCAGTTTGACGATATATTCCTCAAAGCTTTGGATTTTCCGCTTGTTCTTTTTATCTTTGTCAGCGGCGTCTTTGTCATTGAGAACATCTTCGGGTTCGGTTTCGAGGAAGATCTGCTTAAATGGGTAGGGGTTGCTTTTAAAGCGACAACTATCATCGCGGTGATCCTCTTCATAGACAGGCTTTTCAAGGGACTTATAGAGAACTATTCCCAGAAGTTTGATATTCTCAAAGGTTCGGGCGGCATGATCAATCTTGCCGTGAGAGCCGTGGTCATAGGATTAGGGCTTTTGATACTTCTTGATAGTTTCGGGGTTTCCATAACTCCGATAATCGCGTCTCTGGGAGTAGGATCTTTGGCGATAGCCCTTGCTCTCCAGCCGACGCTTGAAAATTTCTTTGCGGGCATACAGATACTTATAGATAAACCGATAAAAGTCGGCCAGTTCGTAAAGCTTGAATCCGGCGAAGAAGGTTATGTGCAGAAGATCGGCTGGCGTTCGACCTGGGTAAGGATGCTTCCCAATAATGTTGTCGTAATGCCGAATAAGGTGCTTGTTAATTCCAAAGTGTTAAATTATTATTACCCTGAAACCGAGATGGCTGTGTTGGTGCAGGCAGGTGTTCATTATGACTCCGATCTGGAACACGTGGAGAGAATCACCATTGAAGTGGGAGAGGATGTATTAAAGACGGTTCAAGGCGGAGTCCCTGAATTTAAACCTTTTATCAGGTATCACACGTTTAACGATTTTAGCATAGATTTTACGGTGATATTGCGTGCAAAAGAGTTTGTTGACGGTTATCTTATCAAACATGAGTTTGTAAAACGCCTACATAAACGTTTCAAAGAAGAGGGAATTGTCATACCTTATCCTATCCGGACGCTTGACTGGAATCCCGGTTCCGATCCGGTAAAACTATCTAGGGACTAGAATATTTTTTTTGGCAGGCTTTTATAGAGATCAACTTCTTCTGATTTTCCCCGTTTTTCAGCACCTAAAGCAAATATCTTACATTTCTTCCTTAATTCTTTTAATGTAACTTCATGGTATTTTTTTGAAAGTTTACCAGATCGAAGAATTTTTTCAAGTGCCTGGATCCTGAACCTATCCAGGCCCCATACGCTTGAAGAGAGCTGGTCTGGCCTGCCGCCGTCTTTTAAAGTCAACTCTTCCGGGATTAACTTGACTTCATACTGGCTTGTCGCGCGCAGCCAGAAATCATAATCTTCACAGGCTTCCATACTCTCATCAAAGGCGCCTACTAGTTTGAAAACATCTTTTTTGATGACAGCGGTGGAGATGCTGATGCAGCATAAGGGAAGAGCCTTTATATAAACAAATCCGGTCGGTTTTTCATGTTTCTTTTTTTGATTTAGAAGTTTTCCTTTTTTGAACCAGACTTCTTCTGTGTGGAATATACTTATATTAGGATATTTTTTGATATATCCAAGCGTTTTTTTCAGTTTTTCTTTATCCCACCAATCGTCAGAGTCAAGAAAAGCAATGAACTTTCCTTTGGCCAGCTCAAGGCCCTTGTTGCGGGCGTTAGCTACCCCTTGATTTTGTTGGTAGATATAAGTGATCCTTTTATCATTATAAGAGGATATGAGCGAATCAGTTCTGTCAGTGGAACCGTCATCTATGATAATAAGCTCGAACTTCTCAAAAGTTTGGGGCAAGACCGAATCGACAGCTTTTTTGAGGAATCGGCATCTGTTAAACGTCGGGATAATAACTGAAAAGAAAGGTTGTTTGCTCATATGATTATTATATAATATAAGAAGTCAAAAGTCACATGTCGCAAATATTAAGGAGTTTGATATGAAATTGAATGTTGAATTCGTTGGTAAGATGAAGTTTAAGGTCAAGACACGGGACCACGAGTTCATAACCGATCTTCCCGAAAAACTGGGGGGCGATAATGAAGCTCCCACACCGTCACATTTTTTTATATCTTCTTTGGCCTCTTGCGTGGGGGTTTTTATAGTGAAGTATTTAAACACGGCAAAGCTTAACCCCGAAGGCCTTTCGATCGAAATAGATGCGGAAAAGACAGGAGATCATTCGTGGTTTAATATTATAAATATCAATATAAGAATTCCAAATGCTGAACTGGGCAAAAGGAAAAAAGCGCTTCTTCGAGTGGCGGAAAAATGTGTAATTCATCAGACACTGGTCAATTCTCCCGGGATCAAAATAAATATTGAGGGGGAGTAGATATTATTTTTACCTATGGAGCTTAAAAAAATTATGGGATATGTTTTTCTTCTGATAGCCGTTATATTGTTCCTGTTTCTTTATGCAAGATGGTTTGAACGGAGCAATATATTTTTTCCGACTAAAGGGATGGAAGAGACCCCATCTTCCATAGGATTGGGTTATGAAGATATTTATTTTGATACAGCTGACGGGAAAAGATTGAACGGATGGTTCATCCCGGCAGATAATGCCAGAGGCACGGTTCTTTTTTGCCATGGCAATGCGGGCAATATCAGTCATCGCATGGATATGATCAGGATGATCAACGGCCTGAAATTAAATGTATTTATTTTTGATTATAGAGGATACGGAAAAAGCATTGGTTTTCCGACTGAGAAGGGGACGTATATTGATGCCAAAGCCGCATATGACTACCTTTTAAGCCGCACTGACGTAGATAAAGAAAGAATGATTATTTTCGGCAAATCACTTGGCGGGGCAATTGCCATAGACCTTGCGACAAAAGTAAATGCCGCGGCCGTAATTTCGGACAGCGCTTTTACTTCCACCATTAATGTCGGAAAAGAAATATATCCGTTTTTGCCGATGGAACTTCTGTTGACCATGAAATATGACAGCCTTTCTAAAGTCAAGGGGATCAGTGAACCGATATTAATAATCCACAGCAGTGAAGATGAGATCATTCCTTTTGATCATGGCCAGCAGATCTTTGAAGCATCCGGTGAACCCAAAGAGTTTTTTAGAATGCAAGGCGGCCATAATGAAGGCTTCATTGATTACGAGAAGGAATATACCGAAGCGATAGATTATTTTTTAAAGAAACATGGGATTTAAATATTCGGCAGGAGATCTATATGAATAAGCATAAAAAGTTAGTGTCTGTCATAGGCGGGCATAAATGTGATGAAAAAACCGCGAAGCTTGCCGAAAGTATCGGAAAGATCATAGCTGAATCCGGTGCGGTGCTTGTTTGCGGAGGGCTTGGCGGGATCATGGAAGCAGCCTGCCGCGGGGCAAAATCTTCCGGCGGCCTGACGGTCGGCATAATACCGGGTGAGGACAAAAAAGAGGCTAACGATCATGTCGATGTGGTCATAACAACCGGTATGGGTTATTCCCGCAATACTATTGTTGCCGGGACACCGGATATAATTGTTGCTTTGCCTGGTGAGTACGGGACATTGTCAGAGATAGGTTTTGCTTTGAATGCAAAAAAAGAAGTATATGGGTTCGGTGCCTGGGATATACCAGGCATCAAAGAACTTAAAGATGTTAATGAATTAAAGACGGTATTGGGAGGATAAGATGCTGGAGCAGTTTGATATTAACATTTTCTATTTTATCAATAAAACCTGCCATAATAAAGTTCTGGATATAGTAGTGCCTTATTTTACGAATTTAGGAAGCGGGGAGTTTATTTTTCTTATTGCTCTTGTCATGCTTTTCCTGAAGAGTAAAAGAGTAAAGTTTTCAGGAATAGCGCTTTTTGCAGGCCTGACTTTGACTTATTATGTTGTGCATCTTTTGAAGGATCTAATCCAGAGGCCGCGGCCTTTTATGGTTCTTGGGGATGTGAATACATTAGTTACAGAGACAACTTTTTCTTTCCCGTCCAATCATTCGGCTACAGCTTTTATGGCGGCATGTATCCTGGCGGCTTGTTTTAAAAAATATAGTGTATTATTTTATATCACCGCTATTTTAGTCGCATTATCAAGGCCTTATGTGGGCGTTCATTATCCCTCCGATATACTTGTTGGGGCATGCATAGGGATACTTATTGGTCATATATTAGTGCGTGAAGGGAAAAAACTTCTTTTTTATGAAAATGAATCGAAAAGAGAAAATGCATGATAGCCTGTGATATTGTTCTCATCCCGCCCGAACATATTTCCGATAAAGCCATTCGATTTAACCGCGAACTTATAGAAAAAGGAAGAAAAGAGATAATCTTGGATGAAGAGAGGTGCCTGCCGCATATCACTCTTGCTATGGGATGCATAAAAATGGAAGATCTTGATAAAATTGACGGTGTTCTCGGGAAGATAGCCCAAGATTTACCTCCTGTAGTTTTAAAGACAGTTTCTGATAATAGCGTTAAAGCATGGATGAGGATAGAAAAAAATAAAGAGATCGTAAAACTTCATAAAATTATAATGAAGAAAATGTCGCCTTTTTTCAGTCATAAAGTCAGTGAAAAGATGATATATGGGCATGATAAAGAGAATATCGGCCGAATAACCACTGATTACATAAAGTGGTTCAAGTTATACAATTTGATAAAAGGTTATACGCCGCATATTACGGTAGGATACGGCAAAATGAATATAAAGATTAAGCCTGTCAATTTTACAGCCAAAAAACTTGCTTTATGCCACTTAGGTAATTATTGTACGTGCAGGAAAGTCATCCTTTCATACGATCTTTTGAACTAAAAATTAAAGAATTACTAGTTCCAAAAAATATTGCCACTATGTTACAGTTGTGATAAAGTAAAGCCCATGTTGAATACCCTGAGAAAAGATATTGATAAAAGTATTAAAGCCTTCCTGAAAGATGTAAAAAGAGACTATAAACTGCATCTTTCGTCTAAAACTCTTTTTGACGGTATAAAGGATTTCCTTCTTAGAGAGGGAAAAAGGATACGCCCAATTCTTTTTGCGATCTCTTATATGGGATATACAAAAAGGAAAAAGTATTCCCATGCTAGTCTTTTCAGATCAGCTATCGCGTTAGAGCTTCTGCATGATTTCATGCTTATACATGATGATGTGATAGATAAATCCGAGTTGCGCCGCGGTAAACCAACGCTGCATAGGGTGTTTAACAAAAAGATGGGAATGGCAAAAGACAATGAACTTGGTCCGGGGCTTAGTATCGTAGCGGGGGACGTCATATTCGCTCTTGCAATAGAGGCTTTTCTTTCTTTTGACGGGGATCTTCTTTTGAAGGAGAATGCTTTGAGGAAACTTACAGAGACAGCGTCTTATACATGTATCGGTGAATTCATGGATGTGGTGAACGGCGTGAGGAAATTGGATGAATTCAAGGAAAAAGATGTTTTCATTAATTACACTTACAAGACAGCTAAATACACGTTTGAATGCCCGCTTCTCATCGGAGCTATTCTGGCCGGGAGGGATAAAAAAGAAATGAAAAAACTATCCAGGTTGGGACTATTACTGGGGCAGGCTTTTCAGATACAAGATGATTATCTGGACATGTTTTCATCAACTGCCGAGATCGGCAAATCGGTTCTTTCGGACATAAACGAATCCAAGAAGACGCTGCTTGTGTGGAAGGCTTACGATGGGCTTGAGACTAAGGAGAGAAAAGAATTTAAAAAGCTTCTCGAGAAAGACAGGAAGACCTATCAGGACCTCATCAAGATCCGTAAATTGATAAAGTATTCAGGCGCGGACAAGTACTGCCTGGATAAGACTGTTTTCTTACTGGAAGAGGCGAGAGGCATTTATCCCGAACTTAACATGAAAAGAAAATATCTGTTAGTTCTGCAGGATTTAATAAATAAGGTCTTTACCAGGACAGATTCTTTGCGCAATACATTACATGAAAATAAACGTAGCTAAAAGTTCAGGTTTTTGTTTCGGGGTGAGACGCGCGATTGATATAGGGCTAAGACTTGCCAAAGGGAAGAAAAATGTATTTGTTCTCGGCGATATCGTGCATAACAGTTTTGTTGTAAAAAATTTAAGCGAAAAAGGCATAAAAAGAATAGATCGTATTTGCAAAACTAAGAATAGTCCCATTCTGATCATAAGCGCACATGGAAGATCTCAAAAGGTTTTTCAAAAAGCGAAAGAATGCGGGTACAGGATAGTCGATGCCACGTGCCCTAAAGTTAAGGATATTTACAGGATCGCGCGCAAACTTGAGAAGAACAATAAAATAATAATCATAGGGGATAGAGGGCATGATGAGGTCAAGGGGATAGCCGGGCAGCTTAAAAAGAGACCGTTAATAATAGAATCCCCTGACGGGATGAATAAAAGATCTTTATCGCGGATAAAAAAGGCCGCAGTTGTTACTCAATCCACCCAGACAGCGGAGAATATAAGCGCTATAATGGAAGTTCTTGCTGGCATTATACCTAAAATCAAGCTTTATGATACTACGTGCAGGATAACAAAGATCAAACAGCAGGAGATAAGATCGCTTCCGGAGGAAAATGACGTGATCTTGATAGTAGGATCCCGTACAAGCGCCAACACGAGGAATTTGTATAAAATAGCAAAAAAAATAAACAAAAGAACTCATTGGATAGAATCCGAGAGGGATCTGGAAAAAAGCTGGTTCAAGGATGTAAAAAAAGTGGGCATAATGGCCGGCGCTTCCACGCCGGATGAAGTGGTTGAAAAAATAGCCAGTGAATTAAAAAGAAGGAGATACCGATGAAACCGAGGAAAAATTACAGAACGCGTCCGAAAAAAAGGGGGAGTAAGAAGAGACAGAAGACACTCGCCCAAAAGAGAAGACTTTTAGCTGCGGGGTTAAAAGAAGAAGACTTGCACGGGCTTACGACAAAAGATATAAGGGAAATGCTGAAAAAAGTGTCGAAGGAAAAAGCAAAAAAAGAAAAGGCACCGAAAAGAAAACCCGTAAAAAGGAAAAAAGCTGTAAGTAAACGTAAAAAGAGATCCTCCGCTAAGAGCAGGCCTAAAGCTAAATAGGCTATTTTTACGGGATTTTACGATTAGATGCTTTCCAGGAAATCTTCGAAGTGTTTTTCGTAAAAGTTAAGGCTTCTTGCCGCGATTTTCATCCAGCCGAACTCACTTCGGGCAAGTTGTAAACCGTTTTTTCTTATTTTTTCACGAAAATTCCTGTTCCGGTTTAAAACCCGAAAAGCCCAACTCAAGTCTTTTTTATTGGATGGATTGACAAGCAGGCAGTTTACTTTATTCTTTAAATATTTTCTTATCCCGGCGCGCCTGCTGACTATGACCGGGCAGCCGGAAGCCATGGCTTCCGCCGCCGTCATGCCGAAAGGTTCGAATTTTGATGAGAGGACAAAGAAATTGGCTTGGCGATAGTAGCTTGGTATATGTTCATCCTTGATATGCCTGGTAAAATAGACCCTGTTTTGGATCTTATATCTGTCAATAATATTTTTTAATTCTCTTTTTATTTCTTTTTCTTCTTCCTGAGGTTCTTTGGAACCGCCTCCGAGCACGAGGAACAAGTCTTTTTCCTTTTTGACCGTTTCCGCGAAGGCGCGAAGGAGATAGTCCAATCCTTTATTTGAAGCGAATCTTCCAACCCAGAATATATAGTTTTGGGGGACGTCTATTTTTCTGTATTTTTCACCTTTTTTTAACGGACGGAAAAAATCCATGTTCACGCCGGCCGGCAGAACTATATAATTTTTCTTTATATAATTATAAAACCTTCTTGCTCTGGTGATCATTTCTGTTGAGGTCATAACAAGCGCCTCGGTCTTTTTAAAAATTGCTTTTTCGCATTTTATTCTTCTTTTAAAATAATATAACTGTTCCATTTTTTTGGGATCGCCGCCCATCTGTTCTTTTTTCCAGGAACCCAATGAGTGGAAAGTGTGTATGAAAAAGTAATCCAGCCGCTCAGTCAGTTTCATGGCAACATAACCGGCATCCCAGTAATGCGAATGGAAAATATCATATCTTAAACCTTCTTTTTTTATAAAACGTTCCATGTTATTGACAAATGTGTCTAAATAGGGGAACAGCTTTTCTTTAGGTATGAATTTACTGCCGTTACAGGGGATCCTTATTATCCGTACGTTCTTACTTACCTGTTCTATTCTTTTTTTATTGCCGAACTTTCTTGTATACAGATCGACCTTACAGCCTTTTTTTGCCATAGCTTTGGAAAGCTCCAGGACATATGTTACCTGCCCGCCTGTATCGGTTTTGCCAAGTATGGGCTTAGCGTCTACATAACCATGAACGCTTAGCACGCATATTTTTTTTACCTTTCTTTCAGGTTCTTTTTTTATGGTAATGGAAAAATCCTTGTTCACGATTATATCAGCGAGTTTTTTATGGCCTGATATGATCTTATGCTCGATCGAAAGGATCTTTTCCGTATATTTGTCTATCTTATCCCTTTTTCTCGCGGCTCTTGAGTGCTTCGTTTCCTTGTAAGTACGCGATAGGAATATTTTTTTATCAACATTTTTAAGAATATTAGTATAAGTACCTTCTATTATGACAGCGCGAATACCGCTTAAATGTAATATTTCTTCGCCGATCAGATCTTTATCGAAGCTTACAAGCGGTTTATGAAGTTTACGGATATTAGCATCTTTTATTTTTTTGACATGCTGGTTCAAAAGATTCAATTTCACTTCACCTGGTCCGACAGATCCGATATGTGTATAACGGAACTCTCGGTTAGTTTTGGGAGGACGTTTAAAATAATCATCCTGCTGGATGATAACCGTTTTGAATCCTTTTTTATTAAGGATTTTTGCCAGTTCCCACGCTGTTTCTGATTTTCCGGATCCGGATTCGCCGCCGATAGCTATCGTGTATCTGGAATAGGAGGAGAAGACCTCATGAATGATGGATTTAGATATAGCTTTTGCTGCCCGTGTATGATATGTCCTTATTAAAAGTTTGTCGCCCTTCATATAAGTAATAATATTATATATTATACCTTTCTAAATAAGCGGTATTAGTTTAACATAATTGAAAAAGGTTTACCAGTAGGATTTTATTTGCCATTCTATGCCTATATTACGTATAATATATACCACTACTATTAGACCGGAAAAGGAGCTACAATGATAATTTAGCGCACTGAAGCAAGTGGTATACTTGAAATAAACGGGAGGTGCGCTATGCAGTATATTGGAGTGGATAATCACAAGAAATTCAGTTATCTGGCGATC